>ERZ761602.2354-NODE-2354-length-29960-cov-5.036081_pt1 | contig 29960 bp, 27 predicted proteins | sample MGYA00512165_ERZ761602 | MGnify/ENA primary metagenome ERZ761602 (study PRJEB28899, sample SAMN02445085) | bioreactor sludge metagenome | biome: EBPR sludge; isolation source: Thorneside wastewater treatment plant | place: Australia: Brisbane, Thorneside...
ACGTCGTGGTGCTGACGCCCGGCGTCTACAACAGCGCCTACTTCGAGCACTGCTTTCTCGCGCGCCAGATGGGCATTCCGATCGTCGAGGGGCGCGACCTCGTGGTGCGCGACGCGCGCGTATACATGCGCACGACGGCCGGGCTCGTCGGCGTCGACGTCATTTATCGCCGGATCGACGACGATTTCCTCGATCCCACCGTCTTCCGGCCCGACTCCATGCTCGGGGTGCCGGGGCTCGTGAACGCCTACCGCGCGGGGAATGTCGCGCTGGCCAATTCCATCGGCACCGGCGTGGCCGACGACAAGGTCATCTACGCCTACGTGCCGAAGCTGATCAAATACTACCTCGGCGAGGATCCGATCCTGCCCAACGTGAACACCTACCTCGCGTCGGAGACCGACGACCGGAAGTTCATTCTCGAGAACATCGAGAAGCTGGTGGTGAAGTCCGCCAACGAGGCCGGCGGATACGGCATGCTCATCGGGCCCGCCTCGACCAAGGCGGAGTGCGAATCCTTCCGCGCGCAAGTGGCCGCGAATCCCCGCAACTTCATCGCCCAGGATCCCATCATGCTCTCCCGCTCGCCGACCTGGTGCGATGGCCAGCTCGAGGGCCGGCACATCGACCTGCGGCCGTACATCCTCTACGGAGAGAAGATCACCGTCACCCCCGGCGGCCTCACCCGCGTCGCGCTGCGCAAAGGATCGCTCGTGGTCAACTCATCCCAGGGCGGCGGCTCCAAGGACACCTGGGTGCTCCAGGGCGACGCGTGACGAACCGGGGAACGCGGGGCCCGCCCCGGCCTCCCCCCTGCAACTCAAAAACTCCCGGCATGCCTCCCTCCGCCAAGCCTCCCGCCGCCCCGACCCTGCTCCGCCCGCAGGCGACCGTCATGCTCTCGCGCGTGGCCCATTCGCTGTATTGGATGAGCCGCTACATCGAGCGGGCCGAGAACGTGGCGCGGCTGCTCGACGTGAACCTGCAGTTCCTCGCCGATTTCCAGGACGTCACGAAGCCCGACGAGAACGCCTGGAGTTCCCTGGTGCTGAGTTCCGGGCAGGCCGAGCTCTTCGGCAAGTACTACGAGACGGCCGACAGCCGCACGGTGACGGAGTTTCTCTCCTTCGACCTGCGCAATCCCGACTCCATCCTCGCCTGCGTCTACGCGGCCCGCGAGAACGCCCGCATGATCCGGGACCAGATCTCGCTCGAGATGTGGGAGACGATCAACGAGCTCTACCTGCTGCTCAAGGCCCAGAACACCGCGGCGGTCTGGGCCGCGGGCCCCCAGGAATTCTTCGCCAAGATCAACCGCGCCTCGCACCTCTACCAGGGCCTGACCGCCTCGACCTATTCGCGCAGCGAGGGCTGGGAGTTCATCGAATTCGGCAAGTACCTCGAGCGCGCGGACAAGACGACCCGCATCCTCGACGTCAAATACCACATCCTCCTGCCCAGCGCGACCGACGTCGGCGGCGCGCTCGACACGGCGCAGTGGCAGGCCGTGCTGCGCTCGGCCTCGGCCCTGGAGGCTTACCGGCGCTACCACGTGCGCGAGATCCTCGCGTGGAAGGCGGCCGAGTTTCTCATCTTCTCCGACTCCTTCCCGCGCTCGCTGCATTTCTGCGTCGGCCAGGTCGACGATTTCCTGCGCCGCATCCTCGGCGAGTCCGGCAGCCGGCCGCGCTCGCCCGCCGCCCGCGCCTCGCGCCGGCTCCTCGCGGACCTGCAGTCGCTCACCATCACCGACGTGCTCAACCAGGGACTGCACGAATTCCTGATCGACGTGCAGTCGACGCTCGCCGCGATCAGCGACGAGGTGGCCGCCGCCACGATGTTCTATCCCGCGGAATCGCTGCTCGAGGACCAGCAGCAGCAGCAGCAGCAGGCCCGGGCGACGGGCGAAGGCCCGAGCCGGGAAAACCCAACATACCGCGGCGCCGGGATGCCCCGACCGCGTTGAGTTCACCTTGGCGCGACGCGCCTTTTCCTTCTCCGCTTCCGCCTCCCGGTGGCGCCGCCACCGCGACCATGCACCTTCGAGTCCTGCACCGCACCACCTTCGTCTACGCCGGCAAGGCCCGCGACAGCTTCAACGAGGTCCGGCTCCAGCCGGTCAACGATGCCACGCAGCGTTGCGTGGACTTCCGGCTGCGCATCACGCCGGACGTGGAGCCGCGGGACTACGACGACTTCTACCACAACCGCGTGCACCACTTCGAGGTGATCCCGGACCACAGCCGCCTCATGATCGAGGCCGTCTCGCGCATCGAGACCGTGCCCCTCGACGCCCGGCCGCCGGTGCCGCGGGTACCGAGCGAGGACCTCGAGCGCTCCGCCGAGCGCGAGATGCTGGCGGAGTTCTACAACGGCTCCCACTACGTGCCGCTCGAGGTCGAGCTCTGGCGCGAAGCCCAGGACGCCCTCGCCGAGGGCCGCAGCGACGTGTGGAACGACGTCCGCCGCCTCGGCGAGCACGTCTACCGGCGCTTCGCGTACCGCCCGCACACGACCGGCGTGAACACGCGCGCGACCGACGTGCTCAAGCTCCGCATGGGCGTGTGCCAGGACTTCGCCCACGTGCTCCTCGGGCTCTGCCGGAGCGTCGGCATCCCCGCGCGGTACGTGAGCGGCTACTTCTTCAACAACACGCGCCGCCCGCGCGAGATCGAGGCCTCGCACGCCTGGATCGAGGCGTGGATCCCGGGCCACGGCTGGGCGGCGTATGATCCCACGCACGACCGCGTGGCGGACGACCGCTACGTCAAGGTCGCCGTGGGCCGCGACTATGCCGACATCCGGCCGGTCAACGGCACGTACCGCGGCGCACCGACGCGCGAGCTGAAGGTCAACGTCACGGTGCGCGAAGCGCGACCCGAGCCGGCCGGTGGCTGAGCGCGGCGGCGCTTCCCGGGTGCTTGCCGGCCACGCCCGTTCCTGATTCGCAGGACGTTCCTCCGCTTCCCACCCTGTGCGACTTCTCCTTCTCTGGGACATCGACGGCACGCTCATCGCCTCCGGCGGCGCCGGCATGCGCGCGCTCCAGCGGGCCCTGCGCACCGAGTTCGGCTGCGACGGATCGCTGGCCGACATCGATTTCGCCGGCCGGACCGACACCTGGATCATGCGCGCGGTCTTCCGCAAATTCGGCCTGCCCGAGACCGCCGACACCTTCGAACGCTTCTTCGCCGCCTACGTGGCCGCGCTGCCCGCGGAACTCAACCCTCCCCACGCGCGCGTCCTGCCCGGCATCCGGGAGCTCCTCCGCGCGGTCGCGGCGAGGGGTGACATTGCGCAGGGGCTCCTGACCGGCAACCGCCGGGCCGGCGCGCAGGTGAAACTGGCCTACCACGGGCTCTGGGAACCGTTCGCCTTCGGGGCGTTCGCCGACGACAGCGAGCACCGCAACGAACTTGGCCCGCACGCCGTCCGCCGCGCGCGCGAGCACCACGGGGTGGAGTTTTCCGTCGACCGGGTCTGGGTGATCGGCGACACGCCGCACGACATCGCCTGCGGCCGTGCCCTCGGCGCGCGCACCCTCGCCGTCGGCACGGGCGGCGCGACCCTCGACGTGCTCCGGGCGCACCGGCCCGATGCGGTGCTCGCCGATCTTGCCGATGCCGACGCTTTCTGGAAGCTCCTCGGCTGACCGTTTCCCTCCGCATGAAACATTTCTCGATCGCCATCGGTTCCGACCACGCCGGCTTCGCCTACAAGGAGGCGATCAAGGCCATGCTGCTCGCGGAGGGGCACACCGTGCGGGACTTCGGCACGCACTCGGACGCCGCGTGCGACTACCCCGATTTCATCCGGCCCGTCGCCCAGGCGGTGGCCCGCGGCGAATTCGAACGCGGGATCGTGCTCGGCGGCTCCGGCAACGGCGAAGCCATCGTCGCCAACCGCGTGCGCGGCGTGCGCTGCGGGCTCTGCTGGAACGAGCAGGTCGCGGTCTGGAACCGCTCCCACAACGACGGCAACGTCCTTTCCCTCGGCCAGCGCACCGTCAGCGAAGCCGAGGCGCTCGCCATCACCCGCGTCTGGCTGGCCACCGGCTTCGAAGGCGGCCGGCACGAGGCCCGCATTCGGAAGATCGACGCGGCTTGAGTCGCCGCGGACGGCAGGTCCCGGCCCGGTCGGGCACGGCCGCTTGCGCTTCCGGCGCGCACCCATTCATTGCGCGGCACGTCTGACTTGCAACGACATGCCTCGCTCCCAACTCCCGCGCCTTTCCTATCAGCACGTGTTCGAACCGGGCACCGACCCGGTCGCGCCGCCGCTGCTGCTCCTGCACGGGACCGGAGGCTCCGAGCACGATCTCCTGCGCCTCGGTCGGGCGATCTCGCCGGGATCCGCGCTGCTGAGCCCTCGCGGCGACGTCAGCGAGGGCGGCGCGGCGCGTTTCTTCGCGCGCCTCGCGGAAGGCGTGTTCGATCCGCAGGAGGTGTCGCGACGCACCCACGCCCTCGCGGATTTCGTCCTGGCGGCCGCCGCCCATTACAAGTTCGAAGCCGCCCGGCTGGTCGCGCTCGGCTTCTCGAATGGGGCCAACATCGCCGCCACGCTCCTGTTGCTGCGCCCCGAATCGCTGGGCGGCGGCATTCTCCTCCGCCCCATGGTCGTGCTCGACCAGCCGGCGGCCCCGGGGTCGCTCGCGGGCAAGCGCGTCCTGCTCTGCAACGGCACCACCGATCCGCTCGTACCGCCGGATCACCCGCCCCGGCTCGCGGCCCTGCTCCGGGGCGGAGGCGCCGAGGTGAAGATCGAGCTGCTGCCGGCCAGCCACGCGCTCACGCCGCAGGACGTCGCCGCCGCCCAATCCTGGCTCGCCCGCTGATTCCGCCCCTCCCCGATCGCGCATGAAACTCACCTATCTCGGCCACTCCTGTTTCTTCGTCGAAACCGCGCGCGCCCGGCTGCTGATCGATCCCTACCTCACCGGCAACCCGGCCGCGGCCAAACCCGCCGCCGAGGTGACGTGCGACTACATCCTGGTGTCGCACGGACACGACGACCACACGGCCGACGCGCTCGAGATCGCCCGCCGCTGCGACGCGACGATCGTGGCCAACTTCGAGATCGCGGAATACTTCGCGGCCAAAGGAGCGAAGACCCACGGCATGAATCCGGGCGGCGGCTTCAATTTCCCGTTCGGTCGCGTGAAGCTCACCCTCGCCCACCACAGCTCGAGCGCGGAGGCCGGGCTCCATCCGATCTACCTGGGCAGCCCGTGCGGCATCCTCGTCCAGGCTGACGGTCGGACGCTCTACCACGCCGGCGACACCGCCCTGTTCCTGGACATGCAGTTGATCGGCCGGGGCGGGATCGACGTGGCGCTGCTGCCCATCGGCGACAACTTCACCATGGGGCCCGACGACGCGCTGGTCGCCCTGGACTTCCTGCGACCGAAAATCGCCGTGCCGATGCACTACAACACCTGGCCGCCGATCGCGCAGGACGCCGCGGCCTTCGCTGCTCGTGCCGCCACGGCCCGCCACACCGTGAGCCCCCTCAAGCCGGGCGAGTCGCTCTCGCTCTGAGCCGGACGCATGCCGTTGGACTTCAAAGCAGCCCTGTGAACGGCCGCACTAAAAGGTGGAGCGGCTTGTCCTCAAGCCGCTGCGCACCGGTCCGTCGCACGTCAGCCGCCTGAGGACAGGCGGCTCCACCTTAACTGCCTGAGTCCGGCTGAGCGGACGTATGCCGTTGGACTTCAAAGCAGCCCTGTGTACGGCCGCACTGAAAAGTGGAGCGGGCTTGTCCTCGAGCCGCTGCGCACCGGTCCGTCGCACGTCAGCCGCCTGGCGACAGGCGGCTCCACCTGGAGAGGATCACCGCAGGCCGTGCGCCTTCAGCCAGGCGGCGGTCTGGTCGGGAAAATCGGTGAACACGCCGTCGACCCTGAGTTCGCGAAACAGCGCCGCGTGCAGGGCGTCGAGCGACGGACACGCCTTGGGCAGGTCGTCCGCGCGGACCGTGTACGGATGCAGGGCGAGTTTCTCCGCCTGCACGAGACGGGCCAGCGGCGTAAGCCGCGCGCTCGACTCTCCCGCCGTCCAGGACACCAGGCGCCCGAGCGACGGGCCGATGCCGTCGGCGACGCGCGCGAGTTCCCGCAGGCCGGAGGCGGTGCAGAGCTGGTCGTAATCGGTGCCGTCCTCCCCTTTCCGCCCCCCGCCCACGAGCATGACCAGCCGGCCCTGCCAGCCGAGTTCCCCGCGCAGCCGCCGCACCTCGGTGAGTTCGAAGCACTGCAGGAAACACGGATCCGCCTTCGTCGCGTAGCCGTAGCGCGCGAGAATCGGCAGCACGACCCGGCTGAGATCGCGGCCCTGCTGCCGGTGCCAGGCGGGTTGCTTCAATTCCGGATAAATCCCGGCCTTCCGGCCCGTGGCTTCGTTGAGCCCCTGGATGAGCTGCAGTTCCTCCTCGAGCGTCGAAATCAGGAACGCGGATTTCCCGAGCGGGAACCGCCGCGGATAGACGCGCTCGCCGGTCTTCACGTTGAACCGCTCCGTGGCGCGCAACTGCTTCATCTCCGCCACGGTAAAATCGAGCGCGTAGTAGCGTCCGTCCGCCCGCTTCCGGTCCGGGAACCGCTGTGCGACGTCCGTGGTGGTGTCGAGATGGATGTCGTGCAGCACGACCGGCACGTCGTCCTTCGACAGCACGAGGTCCTGCTCGATGTAGTCCGCCCCGAGCGCGTGCGCGTAGGCCTTCGCCTCGAGGGTGTGCTCCGGCAGGTAGCCGCTCGCACCGCGGTGCGCGATCACCAGCGGCGCCGGCGTCGCGGCAAAGGCGGTGGAAACGAGGAGCGGCACGAGGGGAAGGAAGCGTTTCATGGCGGGGAATTCGGCGGCCGCACGCGGCAGCGGCGCGGCGGTCTATCCGCCAGCGGCGTGAGGTGCGGGATCAGGACGATTTCGTCACGCTCGTGGTGCGGTGTTTGAGGGTGAGCGCGCTGAACGCCATCGTGAGCAGGCAGCACACGATCATGGTGCCGAAGACGCCGCTCCAGCCCCAGCGATCGGCGATCCAGCCGACGCCCGTGCCGGCGATCGCCGACCCGAACACGTAGCCGAAGAAACCCGTGAAGCCCGCCGCAGTCCCGGCCGCCTTCTTCGGCACGAGGTCGAGGGCGTGGAGGCCGATGATCATGATCGGGCCATAGACGAAGAACCCGATCGCGATCAGTGCCGCCATGTCGATCCACAGGGGACCTTTGCCGTTGAGCCCGTACACGATCAGCCCGGCCAGCGTCAGCAGCATGAACAGGATCGTCGCCGGCGCGCGGCTGCCCTTGAAGACCCTGTCGGAGATCCAGCCGCACAGGATCGTGCCCGGGATGCCGGCGAACTCGAACGCCGCCCACGCGTAGCTGGATTCCTTGAACGAAAACCCCTTCGCGGTCTGAAGGTAAGTCGGGATCCAGTCCACGACGCCATACCGCACGAAGTAGACGAAGGCGTTCGCCACCGCGATCGCCCAGAGGAACTTGTTGTTGAGGACGTGCCCCAGGAAGATCTCCTTGAACGTCATCGTCCGCTCATGCGCCTCGGAGTACTCGGGCGGGTAGTCGTTCTTGTACGCCTCGATCGGCGGCAGGCCGCAGCTCTGCGGCGTGTCCCGCAAGAGGACCGCGATCAGGATCGCGATGAGCCCGGCGACGGCGGCCGGGACATAGAACTTCGCGCCCCAGTCGTGAAAGAGCAGGACTCCCAGCAGGGCGAGCTTGGCCACGAGCCCGCCCCCGATGTTGTGGGCGACGTTCCAGACGGAGACGGTGACGCCGCGCTCCCGCGTGCTCCACCAGTGCACCATCGTCTTGCCGCACGGCGGCCAGCCCATGCCGTTGAACCAGCCGTTGAGCGTCTGCAGCGCGACGATCGCCCAGAGCGAGCCGTAGAGTGCGGGGAAGGTGCCGAACGAGGCCGTCACGCCCGCCGTGAGCAGGAGCCCGAGCGTCATGAACCAGCGCGGATTGCTGCGATCCGACACGGAGCCCATGATGAATTTCGAGACTCCGTACGCCACCGACAGGCCCGTCAGCGCCCAGCCCAACTCCGCTTTCGAATAGTGCGGGTGCTCCTTGAGGATGTCCGGCAGCGCCAGGGCGAAGTTTTTCCGGACGAGGTAGAACGCCGCGTACCCGACGAAGATCCCCGCGAAGACCTGCCAGCGCAGCCGGCGGTATTCGCGATCGACGCGTTCGGGCGGCACGGCCGGGGCCGCCGCCGCGGGTTTCAGGAGCGACAGCATGGGCTTCAGGCCACGGGGCGGAGCAGCCTCACGGGCGCAACTGCTCCCGCAGCCAGGCCGGGCGGTCGGTCGTGATGCTGACGACGCCGAGGTCGCGCCAGCGCCGCGCGACCGCCGCGTCGTTCACCGTCCAGACATGGAGCTCCAGGCCCGCGGCGCGGATCGCCTGCACGTCAGACGGCGTGAGCGGCCAGGTGTGCTGCAGGTCCAGCCCCGCCAGCCTGGCGGCGGTCGCGGCGCGGATCATCTCCGCCACCGTCGGGGGCGGCTTGGCGCCGGGCGCGCGCTTGGCGTCGGGCGCCGGATGGCCCACGAGCCAGAGCGTCTTGAGCGAGGGCAACTGCTTCCTGACCTCGACGAGCGAGTCGTAGTTGAAGCTGATGACGGTGATGTTGCGCTCGCTGGCTCCGGTGGCCGCGAAGACGCGCTTCAGTTCGGGCACGATTTCGGGGCCGACCTTGATTTCGACCAGCAGCCGTTTGCCGGCGGGGATCGAGGCGATCTGGTCCTCGAGCAACGGCACCTTCTCGCCCTTGAACTGCGGCGCCTTCCAGCTGCCGGCGTCGAGCGCGCGCGCCTCGGCCTGGGTGAGGTCGGCGATGGGCACATCGCGGCCGCCGGTACGTTTCGCCGTCTTGTCGTGAAACACGATGATCTTCCCGTCCCGGCCGAGATAGATGTCGGTCTCCACCGCGTCCGCCCCCTGTTCCCACGCCAGGCGGGTGGCGGCCAGGGTGTTCTCCGGCGCGTCGTACGAGGCGCCGCGGTGGGCGACGATCTCGACGGCGACGACCGGGAGCGTCGCGAAGGCCGCGAGGATCAGGGCGGGGAGGCGCATGAGCATGGGGCGGAGGAGGCGGAAAAAACGCCGACCACGGATCACACGGAAATCACGGCGGAGGAAAGCCCAAAACCTTCACCGCCGTCCGCGGGCCAGGAAGCACGGCATCTCGGCCGGCCGCCCGTCCCCGTTTCGTCCGTATGCGCGGTCCGGAGCACTCAGAAGCGCTTGGAGATTTCCATCGTGAACTGGCGGCCGCGAACGTTGAACGAACCCGGCTGGTAGCCATACTGCTCGTCGGCGAGCGCGGGCTCCGTATCGAAGACGTTGTTGATCCCGCCGCGGAGCGTCACGCCCCGCAGCCAGCGCTGACTCCCGCGCTCGAAGCGATAGGAGAGCCACGCGTTGTGGTTGATCTGCGGATCGACGCGCAGCAGGTAGCGGGTGATGCCGTTGTCGTTGAAGACCTGGATGTACTCGGGCTGGCCGAGCACCTCGTAGATCTGGAGCGTGGTCGCGGCCGAGGTGTCGACGAACGAGCCGAAATAGCTGGCGAACCAGCCCGCGGAAACCGGTCCCTGGCGCCACGAGACCGAGGCGTTGGCGCGCCACTTGGTGCGGCCGTTGCGCCCGAGTTCATCGAGCGTGGGCGAGAGTTCGTCCGCCTGCGAACGACGCATCACGTAATGCGTGGCCTCACCATTGAAGGTGAAGGTGCCCAGGCGGGTGCGGGGCGTGCGGTACTGCACGCCGAACTCGTAGCCCTGGATGTCGCGCCCGGAGAGGTTGAGGTAATCGTCGATCACGCTCACCACCTCGCCGACCGGCGCGCGGGGCAGCGTCTGGCCGGGCCGCGCGTTGTAGGCGGCGAACGCCTGGCGGTCCTCGGCGCTGACGGGTTTGCGCGTCACCTTGGTGTTGCCGCGGTAGTTCGCGGTGCCCGAGCCGAGGTCGATCTGCGCGAGCGGCGTGCCCTTGGCCAGCTCGGCCTGCATCGCGAGATCCAGCAGCACCTCGTCGCGGTCGATCGCCGCGGCGGCGCCGACGTTCTCGATCACCTTGTTCTGGTTGAGGTGGAAATAATCGAAGGTGAATGACAGGCCGCGCACCTTGGGCACCTCGAGCACGAAACCGGCGACCCAGGTGCGGGCCTCCTCGGGCTCGAGGCTCTGGTTGCCCTGGCGGAACGTCGTCCGCTGCGCGGTGCCGTCGGACGGCAGGCCCGTCACCTCGAAGCGATACGGATCGTCGGCGCCGATCTGCCGCCGCAGCGGCGTGATGTTGGTCTGGACGAGATTCGGCGCCCGGAACGACTCGGCCATGGAGCCGCGCAGCTTCAGCCAGGGCGCCGGCTTCCAGACGAGGCTGGCCTTCGGCTTCAGCGTGTCGCCGAAGATGGAGAAATTCTCGTAACGCGCCGCGAGCGTCAGCTCCAGCGCGTCGACCAGCGGCAGCCGGTTTTCGCGGGTGACAAACGGCAGCGCGGTCTCGAGGAAGCCCGCGTAGATCGTCTGGTGGGCGTCGATCGGCACATTGCCGGAGAGCGCCAGGAAGTCGTTGTCGCCTTCGCGCAGCAGCGGGAACTGGCTGCCCGAACCCGGCGGATTGACGCCCACGAATGCCGCGCGCTTGTCGGAGTACTCCTCGTAACGCACCTCGGTACCGGTCGCGACGCCCATGCGCCCGCCGCCGAACGGGAGCCGCCAGAGTTCGCCGCTGGCCTTGGCGTCCCACAGGTAGAGGCCGGTGCGCCCCATGCGGTCCTCGTCGTCGTAGAGCGGGTTCAACACCGACTCGGGATTGCGGAAGATCTGGTCGGCCACGATCTGGTTGTTCTGCACCCGGAACGTGACCGGGAAGGGATTGAACGCGGTCGCATCGGTGCGGTTCAGCGCGGCGCGCAGGCGCGATTCGCGGACCTGGAAGTGTTCGTGCTCGTGCGACTGCGCGCCCGAGGCGACGAACGCCGACTCCCATTCCCAGGAGCCACCGAGCTTGCCCTTGAGCCCGCCGAGCACGCGCCAGGCGTAGCTGCGGACCTCGGTCACGCGCGGCTTGAAGCCGCTGGGGATCGTGTCGTTCTGCCCGGGCGAGACGCCGGTCCAGATCGAGACGTCGGCTGGCTCGCCCACGAGCCGGGGCGTGCCGTCGGCATTGGGCGCGCCGGTGGGATGATAGAAGCGGACGCCGAAGGGATTCCACGGATTGGCGGCCGGGACGTAGATGCCCTGGTCGTCGGTGTTCTTCGCGTTCACCGGCTCGCGGCCGGTCCGGCTGTAGGCGCGGTAGAAGAGCAGGTCGCCGAACGCCGAGATCCGGTCGTTGAGCGGCCGGTCGACAAAGGTCGCGAACTGCACCCGGTCGGTGGCCGGGATGAGCATCTTCCACTTGTTCCAGTTCGAGAACGTGAGGTTCTCCGCGTTGTCGAGGTTGGCCGAAGGGGCGGTCTGCTTGAAGTTCACGCCGCCGGCGGCGGTCGGGATCAGGTAGAACATGCCGTCGGCGGCCATCGTCGCCACGCCGGCGGGCGGCGTCGTGCTCGTGCTGATACCCGTGTTGCCCTGGGGCCGGGACCCGACGAAGGTGAGGAAATCGGGCTGGATGCGGCCCCGCTGCCACTGGCCCCACTGGTTCACCGCGTTGGCGTTGCGGAAATCGTTGTCGCGCGCGATCGTCGCGCCGGTGCGCGGATCGGTGAGCGGCAGGCCGTTCCAGGGCGCGGGCAGCGCGCGGCTCTGGCGCAGGTCCGAGTTCCGGGACCAGCTCCGGTCGGAGGCCGCGAGCGCATCGCGATGGAAGTAGTCGAGCGACACCGACACATGCGTGCGGCCGAACTTGCGGCCCTCGAAGATCGTCGCGCCGAACTCGTTGGCTCCGCCGTGCTGGGTCATCGACCCCTTGAGCGTCACGCCCCGGCCGACGTAGGTGCGCGAGACGAGGTTGTTGATCACGCCCGCGGCGGCGTCGGCGCCGTAGATGGCCGAGGCGCCGTCCCGCAGGATCTCCACGCGGTCGACCATCGCGCGCGGGATCGTGTTGATGTTGACCGCGAGCGATGGCACGCCGTTCTCCGCCATCGAAATCGGATGCGGCGCCATCCGGCGGCCGTTGAGCAGCGTGAGCGTGCTGCCCGAACCGATGCCGCGCAGGTCGACCGAGGCGACGTCGCCGCGCGCGAGCTGGGGGCCGTTGTTCAGTTCCGTGATCGCGGAAATCTCCGCGGCACCGAGCGTCTCGAACAGCTCGGCCATCGTCGCCGCGCCACGGGCGTCGAGCTCCGACCGCTCGATCACCGTCAGCGGCAGCGCCGTCTCGGTGTCGATGCGGCGGATGTTGGTGCCCGTGACGGTGAAGGCCTCGAGCCGGACGGTTTCATCGGTACCGGGGGCGGGGGCGGGCGGCACCGTCTGGGCGGCGGCCGCCCCGGCGAGCACGGCGGCGGCGAGGAGGGTCGGTAGGGTTCGCATGGTCGGGTTTTGACCTCAGGGGTGAAATTTCGACCGCCGCAATGCGAGTGAAAAATTTATGCGACTATTTATTTGCCCGGGCCATGGCGCTCCGTCACACGAAAGTAACCCCGCCCCATGCCCCGCCACGCCCAGTACTCGGACGATCTGCTGCGGATGGCCGCGACGCTCTACCACGTCGACGGACTCGGACAGAACGAGGTCGCCAACCTCGTGCGCGTTTCCCAGACGAAGGTGTCGCGCCTGCTGGCGATCGCGCTCGAGCGCGGGATCGTGAGGATCTCGGTCGAGCAGTACGACCCGCGCGACCCCGGCCTGGAGAGCCGGCTGTGCGCCCGGTTCGGCCTGCGGGCGGCGGCGGTGATCAAGACGGCTGCGCACGCGACGCCGGAGGCCGCGCGCCAGACGGTCGGACATTTCGGCGCCCCCTTCGTCGCGGCGCTGCTGCCGCAGAGCGGCGTCGTCGCCCTCGGGGGCGGCCGCAGCGTGGCGGAGGTCGTGCAGCGGTTGCGGCGGGGGCTGCCCCGACGCCTGACCGTCGTGCAGGCGATGGGCAGCATCGCCTCGACGCTCTCGCCGGTGGACGCCCTCGAGCAGGGTCGGGCGCTGGTGAACCTGTGGGGCGGCGAGTTCCTCACGCTGAGCACCCCGGCGTTCGCGCCGGACCGGCGGACGCGCGACTCCTTCCTCGGTTCCGAGCAGATCCGCTCCGTCTTCCAGCGGCTGCGGCAGGCCGACGCGGCGCTGGTGGGCGTGGGGCCGCTCGAACAGACCGTGTATCTCGAGCGCGGCGTGTTCAACGCCGCCGATGTCGCGCACCTCCGGTCCTGCGGCGCCGTGGGCGAGATCTGCGGCCGCTTCTTCCACGCGCAGGGGCGCGAGTGCGTCTCCCGCTGGCGCCACCGGGCGATCAGCATCGAGCTCGACCACCTGCGCCGGATCCCGTGCGTCATCGGCGTGGCGGCCGGCGCCGACCGCGCGCCGGCCGTCGCCGCCGCGCTGCGGGGCGGCTGGCTCAAGGCGCTGCTGACGGATCAACGTGCCGCGGAGGCGCTGCTGGCGATGCCGGCGACGCGGGGCGGCTGACGCCGCGGGGCGTCAGCCTTTCTTCTTCTTCTTTTTCCCTGGTGCGGGCTCGCCCGCCTTCACCTGCGGACGCCCTTCCGGCTGCGCGGCGAGCAGCGCGCGGAGCCGGTCCGCCACCTCCGGCTGCGCCGCGGCGAGATTCTTCCGCTCGAGCGGATCGGCGACGTAGTCGTACAACTCGAGCTCCGCCGTCTCCGGCGCCGCACCCGGCGCCTTCCATTCGACGAGCCGGTGGCGGTCGGTGCGCACCGAGCGGCCGAGCACCGCGCCGACGCCCGGACGCGTGCGGGGGTAGACATGGAACACCGCCTCCTTGGTCGGCGCAGCGCCGTCGCGCACCGCGGCGGCGAAGCTGCGCCCGTCCAGCGCCTGCGGCACGCGCGGCGCCGGCAGGCCCGCGAGCTCGACCAGAGTCGGGAATAGGTCGACGGACTCCACCAGCCCGCGATGGCCGACGCCGCGCGCCGCGCCCGGGGCCGAGACGATCAGCGGAATGCGCGTCGCCTCCTCGTAGTTGGAGTGCTTGCACCACTGGCCATGGTCGCCGAGGTGCCAGCCATGGTCGCCCCAGAGCACGACGATGGTGTTGCGCGTGAGCTCGAGCCGGTCGAGTTCGTCGAGGACACGGCCGAGCTGGGCGTCCATGTAACTGACCGCGGCGTGATACCCGTGGATCAATTCACGCTGTTGCGCGGGACTGAGCGCGCCGCTGGGCGGGATGTCGGTGTAGGCCCGCAGTTCGCCCCACGAGGTGGGGGCATAGGGGGGCGCGCCCTCCGGCGGAGCCTGCACCGGCGCGAGCGCGAACGCGTTGCGGTCATAGAGGTCCCAGTACTTGCGCGGCGCGCAGAACGGCAGATGCGGTTTCACGAAGCCGACCGCGAGGAAAAAGGGCTCGCCCGGCCGCGCCTTGGCCGCCCTCAGCCGGGCGATCGCCTCGCTCGCAATCTTGCCGTCGGCATAGGCGTCGTCGGCGACGTCGCCGACTTCCACCGCGGGACCCTTGACTCCAGCCGGCTGGTAGCCGGCATCGCCCGGCTCGCCCGTCGCGCGGGCGCCCGGCCCCCGGGGATCGTCCTGGGCCTTGCGGGCCTGCGCGGCGAGGCTCGCTTGCGCGACGTACGTGCCTCCGCCCGGAACCCAGTGCGGCACGCTCCAGGAGGCGGCGTCCTCGCGGTTGCCGTGGCCGCGATGCATGATCTTGCCGAGCGACTCGGCGCGCCACCCCTGCTGCTGGAAATACTGCGCGACCGTCACGGCGTCGGGCGCGGCCAGGCGGAAGTTCGTCGCGAGGTCGTAGATGCCGAGCGAGGTCGAGCGCAGCCCGGTCATGAGCGCGTTGCGCGACGGCGCGCAGACGGCCTGGTTGCAGTACGCTCGATCGAACCGGACGCCGCGCGCCGCCAGCCGGTCGATCTGCGGGCTCCGCACGAGCGGTGCGCCATAGGTCCCGAGCAGGGGCTTGAGGTCGTCGACGCACACGAGCAGCACATTGGGCCGAGCGGCGTCCGCCGCGAACGCGCGACCGGCGCAGAGCAGCCCGGCCAGCAGGACAACGAGAGGGGATTTCATCGTTCTCCCGCACGACGCCGCACGAGAGCGCGGGCGTCAAAGCGATTCCCGCGGCGGGCGGGGCAATCTCTCGCTTGCCCGCGCCCGGACCGGCCCTCACCTTCCGCGTTCAGTTCATGGCCCTTCCCACTCCTCCCGGCATTCTGGCCGCCCGCAACCTGCGGGCGGCCGAACTCGAGCAGGCGCCCGCCGAGGCCCTTCTGCGCATCTACGCGTGGATGCACCTCGCCCGGACCTCCGACAACCGGATCCTCGAACTTTTCCGGCAGGGGCTGATCCGCGGTACCGTCACCGGCGGCCAGGGCAACGAGGCGATGATCGTGCCGCTGGCGCTGCTGGCGGACAAGGCGGCCGACGTCGTGTCGTTCACCCACCGCGACGCCGGCGGGCACCTCATCTGGAGCGGCGACCTGGTGACGCACCTCAACCAGTACTTCGCCAACGCCGGCAGCCCGACCAAGGCGCGGGAGGGCAACATCCACCACGGCGACCCGGCCAACCGCTCCCTGCCGATGATCAGCCACCTGGGCGCGATGCTTTCGGTCGTGGCAGGCACGACGGACTCGCAGCGCCGCCGGGGAAAGCCGGCGGTGGGTTTCGCGTTTTTCGGGGACGGCGGCTCGAGCACGGGCGACGTGCACGAGACGATGAACCTGGCCTCGCTGCTCTCCCTGCCGGTCCTGTTCGTGATCGAGAACAACCGCTACGCCTACTCGACGCCGACGAGCGAGCAGTTCGCGGCGGGCACGGAACTCTGGCGGCGCGCCGCCGGCTACGGGATCGAGAGCTTCGCGCTCGACTGCACGCGCGACGTGGCCCACGTCACCCGCACCCTCGAGTCCGCCATCGAAAAGGTGCGGGCCACGTCGCGGCCCATGCTGGTCGAGGCCCGCGTGCTCCGGCTCCGCGGCCACGCGGCGTACGACCCGTGCGACTACCTGCAGCCCGGGGAAAACGACGCGTTCCTCGCAGAGGATCCCGTGCCTCGAGTCCGGGCCGAGGTGATCGCGGCCGCCGGTGCGGCGCGCGTCGAGGCGGTCGAGGCGGAGCTCAACGCCTATCTCGAGGCGTGCATCAAGGTCGCGCTGGCCACGCCCCGGCCCGATCCCGCGGGGATGGAGGCGGAGGTATTCGCGCCGGTCGCGCCGCCGCTGCCCTGGCGTCCCGAACCCGCGGTCCCCGCCGCGCTCAATCTCGCCCAGGCGCTCAACCTCGGCCTGCGCAAGATCCTCGCCGAGCGTCCGGAGGCGCTGGTCCTCGGCCAGGACATCGGCACCTATGGCGGCGCGTTCAAGGTCACGGAGCACCTCCTGCGCGACTTCGGCCGTCCCCGCGTCCTGAATACGCCGCTCGCCGAAAGCGCCTGCACCGGCTATGCGATCGGCCTCGCCGTCAACGGCCACCGGCCCATCGAGGAGTTTCAGTTCGCCGATTTCGCCACCGAGGCCGTCACGCAGATCGCGCTCAATGCCGGCACGATGCACTTTCGCTCCGGCGCGGCGTGCCCCCTGGTGCTGCGCCTGCCCTGCGGCGGCGGCCTCACGTTCGGCTCCTTCCACTCCCAGGAGCTCGAGTCGCTCTTCCTCTCGATGCCGGGGCTCAAGGGGCTTTATCCGAGCACGCCGCAGGACGCGTTCAACGCGCTGCTGGCCGCCTTCGAGGACAACAATCCCGTCCTGCTCTTCGAGCACAAGGCACTCTACCGCCGCGGCCGCGCCCCGGTCGCGTGGGACCCGAATTACCGCGACGTCTGGCAGCCGCGGCACGTCCGCGCCGGCGACTTCGCGACCTTCGTCACTTATGGCGAGATGGTGCACCTTGCCGAGGAGGCCGCCTCCTACTTCGCCAGCGAATACGACCTGGCCTTCGACCTGTTCGACCTGCGCGCCCTCGCGCCGCTCCGGCTCGAGGCCATCGAGGCGTCGCTGATCCGGACCGGGCGGCTGGTGGTGCTGCACGAAGGGCGCAGCACCCACGGCTTCGGCGCCGAGCTCGTGGCCCGTCTCACGGAACGGCAGTTCGCCGCGTTGAAGGCCCCGCCGCTGCGCCTCGCGGCGCTCGACCTGCCGGTGCCATTCGCTCCGGAACTCGAACAGGTGCACCGTCCGACGCGCGAGAAGGTGATCGACCGCCTCGCGGCCTGGATCGGCTGATCCGCCGCCCGCTTCCGCCTTCCCGCCCTGCTCCGCGATGCCTGCCGCCCCTTCCCGCCGCGCCGCCCGCCGCCGCCTTCGCGCGGCCGACTGGGGCGCCATCCGGCTGTTCGCGATGGACGTCGACGGCGTGCTCACCGACGGCACGGTGCTGGTCTCGTCCGACGGCACGGAGGCCAAGGCGTTCTCCATCCTCGACGGCTACGGTCTGCGCGAGCTCGCGCGCGCCGGCATCGTCACGGCATGGATCAGCGGCCGGCCATCCGCGGCGACGAGTCGCCGCGCGGCGGAGCTGGAGATCCCGCACCTCGTCATGGGGCGCAACGACAAGCTCGCAGTCCTCCGGGATCTCGCCCGCGACCTCGCGCTGGAACCCGCCCACTGCGCGTACATGGGTGACGACGTGATCGACGTGCCGGCCCTCGCGTGGGCCGGGATCGGGATCGCGCCGCCGGACGCGGTCGGAGCGGCGCTGGCCGCGGCCGCGTGGGTGACCCGCCGGCGCGGCGGCCATGGCGCCGTGCGCGACGTCTGCGACCGTCTGCTCGAGCGCTCCCCAACGCGGACCGGGACCCAAACGCGTTCGCACCGGTCCAAGGAGCGTCCCTCCGCATGAATCCGCTCCACCGCCGCTGGCCCCGCCTGCTCGCGCTCCTCCCCTGCCTCCTGCTGCCGGGCGGCGAAGCCGCGGCCCCGGCCACCCCCGCCCCGCTCCCTGCCCCCGCGCCCGCGGAAAACTGGGTGCTGCCGATCTTCACCGACAAGGAGGGATACCGCTCGATGACACTGCGCGGCACCGAGGTGCGGCCCCGGGGGCGGGACATTGAGGTGACGGACCTCAACATCACCGTCTTCTCCGGCGATGCCGCGGCGCGGGTCGACAGCATCCTCCTCAGCGCGTCGGCCGTGTTTTATCCCAAGGAAAACCGGGCGGCGGGCGAGAAGTCGGTGCGGTTCATCCGCGACGATTTCGAAGTGACGGGCGTCGGCTGGAACTACGAGCACGCCGCGAGAAAAGTTTCGCTCCAGTCCAAGGTGCGCGTCACGTTCCGCACGCCCCTGAATGACATCCTGAAATGATCCTGCGCCGCGCGTCCGCCTGCCTGTTTTTCCTGTGCCTGTCGCTGCGCGCGCCGGGAGCGCAGCCGGCGCCGGCCGCGGGCGTGCCGGCGATGCCGCTGGTTCCGACGGTGATTGAGAGCGGGGCGGCGGAAATGGTGAGCTCCGAGACGGAGACCCGGTTCACGTTCACCGGCGGGGTGAAGGTGACGGGCACGAATCTCCTCATGACGTGCGATTTCCTCGAGGTGATCGCCCTGCGCGCGAAGGAGAACCCGAAGGACGATCCCCGGACCAGGGAGGCGAAGGAGCGCGACAGCGGTTCGCCCTTCGCCAATCCGGAGAATTTCAAATCGCTGATCGCGACCGGCAACGTCCGGATCGTGCAGAGCGACCGCGAGGCGCTCTGCGCCCGTGCCGAGGTGCTGCCGGGCGACAACAAGGTGATCCTCACCGGCGATCCCCGCGTGCGCAGCACCGACGGATCCTACCAGGCTTCCGGGGCGGTGATGGAATTGCGCCGCGGCGAACGCACGGCGCGCATCCTCGGCGATGGCAACCAGCGGCCGCAGTTCATCCTCCCGCCCCTGAAGGACCTGGGGTACGAGAAGGAAAAGGAGAAGGAGAAGAAGCCGGCCCCGCCACCCGCGGCGGGGACCGACCCCGCGGCTACACCGGTGGCACCCCCGCCGATCACGGTGCCGCTGGGGCCCGCGCCGCGATGAGCACGCCGACGCCCGCCGCCGCGGAGATCACGACCCAGGAACTTGTCCGCACCTACGGCGCACGCACCGTGGTGGCCGGGGTGAACCTGCGATTCACCGCGGGCGAGGTCGTGGGATTGCTCGGCCCGAACGGCGCGGGCAAGACGACCACGTTCTACATGATCGTCGGCCTGGTGCCGGCCACGTCTGGCCGCGTGTGTCTCGATGGCGTGGACATCACCCGGCTGCGGATGCACCAGCGCGCCCGCCACGGGATCGGTTACCTGCCGCAGGAGGCGTCGGTGTTCCGCAAGCTCACCGTCGAGGAGAACATCCTCGCGATCGTCGAGGCCGTGGGCGTGCCGCGGCGGGAGCGCCGGGCGCGGGTGCAGGCGCACCTCGAGGAGCTCAACCTCGGCCATGTCGCGAAGCAGAAGGCGTTCACGCTGTCCGGGGGCGAACGCCGCCGCCTCGAGATCGCGCGGGCCCTGGTCACGCGACCGAAGTTCCTGCTCATGGATGAGCCGTTCGCCGCGATCGATCCCATCTCGGTCGCGGAAGTGCAGAAGATGATCCTGCAGCTCAAGTCGCGCGGGATCGGCGTGGTGGTGACCGATCACAACGTGCGCGAGACGCTGCGCATCGTCGACCGCGCCTACCTGCTGCACCAGGGGCGGGTGCTCACCGAGGGCAGCGGCGATTTCCTGATTCGCGACGAGCAGGCCCGGAAGTTCTACCTGGGGGAAGGCTTCAACCTTTGAAGCGAGCGTCGCGCCGGCAGCCGGCGCCCGTCCTTTTTCCCTCGCCCCCCGCCAGTCGGTTCCCGCTACTGGACCGCCATGCAAAAGGCCATCCACGGGATCACGGTCGCGCATTTCTTCGAGTCCTATCGCGAGAAGCTCAAGATGGAGCTGGTGACGGGCGAGCCTGGGCTGCACCGCCTGATCCATGAAGGCACGATCAACCGCCCGGCGCTGGCGCTGACGGGCTTCTTCAAGTATTTCGCGAACAAACGCGTCCAGGTGCTCGGGGCGGCGGAGATGGCCTTCATCAAGACCCTGGCGCAGAACACGCAGATCCAGGTGCTGCAGGAAATGGTGAAGCGGGGGATCCCGTGCCTCGTCCTCACGCGCAATTATCACCCCACGCACGCGATGCTGGCCGTGGCCGAGGAGATGAAGCTGCCGGTGATGCGCACGCCGATGATCACCAAGGACTGGATCAACCTGGCGACGCTCGCGATCGACAACGAGTTCGCGCCCCAGGGCACCGAGCACGCCACGACCCTGGACATCCGGGGCGTCGGCACGATGATCCGCGGCGATTCCGGGATCGGCAAGAGCGAGTGCGCGCTCGCGCTGATCGAGCGCGGACATTCCCTGGTGGCCGACGACCTGACCATCATCCGCCTGCTCGACGAGCGCGAACTGATGGCTTCGAGCCGCGCCCTCAATCGCGGCTACATGGAATGTCGCGGCATCGGGATCATCAACGTCGCGGAGATGTTCGGCGTGAAGTGCGTCCGGGCCGAGAAGCGCATCGACATGGTGGTGTCGCTGAAGGAATGGACGCCCGAGGTGATCGAGGAGCGCACGGGGCTGGAGGAGAATTTCTACGAGATCCTCGGCATGCGCGTGCCCCACATCGAGCTGTACGTGCGGCCGGGCCGCGACATCGCCCGGCTGGTCGAGGTCGCGGCGCTGACGCAGGCGTTGAAGAAGATCGGCCACGATCCCGCGCGCGATTTCAACGACCGGCTGATCAAGTTCATGCACGACCAGGCCCGCGACCCGCGTCCCACGAAGATCCGGCCCGTCGAGCGGGAAGAGTGAGGAAGGCCGGGAGCGGCGGCGCCCGACCCGCCGGTGCGCGAAAGCGACTTGCATCGGCCCCGCGCCGGCGGCTTCCCTAGCACATGTCCACTTCCCCTTCGCGCGCGGACGGCCGGCGGCCGGACCAGTTGCGCGCCATCTCGTTCCAGCCCGACATCGCGCCCTACGCAACCGGGTCGGTGCTCGTGTCGTTCGGGCTCACGCGCGTCATCTGCGCGGCCACGATCGAGCCCAACGTGCCGACGTGGATGAAGCAGCAAAAGGTCCCGGGCGGGTGGCTCACGGCGGAGTACTCGATGCTGCCCTACTCCACGCTGGAGCGGAAGCCGCGCGACATCTCCCGCGGCAAGATCGACGGCCGCACCGTCGAGATCCAGCGGCTGATCGGGCGTTCGCTGCGGGCCGTGATCGACCTGCAGAAGCTCGGCCAGAACACGCTGTGGCTCGATTGCGACGTGCTGCAGGCCGACGGCGGCACGCGGACCGCGGCGATCACCGGCGCCTACGTGGCCGCGCGGCTGGCGGTGCAGAAGCTGCTCGACGAACGGAAACTGGCGGACAATCCGATCACGGACTCGGTGGCGGCGGTGAGCGTGGGCGTCTTCGGCGGCCGCGAACTGCTGGACCTGGCTTACGTCGAGGACAAGGACGCCGCCGTCGATTTCAACATCGTCATGACCGGCCGCGGCCAGTTCGTCGAGGTGCAGGGCTCGGGCGAGGAGGCGACGTTCTCCCAGGCGCAGCTCGATTCGCTGCTCGGCCTGGCGCAGAAGGGGCTCAAGGAAATCGGCGGGCTGCAGACCGCGTTCCTCACCCGCCGCCTGCTGGGCGCCTGAGCGGCGGCGCGCTTCGCGCCTCACTTTCCGCCCGCGCGATCGTCGGAGCCGGGCCGCGCGACGAACGAACCGTTTTCCGCGGCCTTCACGAAACCCTCGGTCACGCTCTTCAGTTCCTCCCAGCGCCGCCGGATCGTCTTCGCTTCGTCCTTGGAGATCTCGTTGTCCGCCGACGCCTGGGCGATCGTTGCCAGCATGTCGGCAAACTCCTGCACGATGTCGTTGGTGGCGGGTATCACGCTGTCGGTCGGCGGCAGGTTGTGCGGATTGCGGATGAAGAACCCGTCGGCCTGCTCGCACACCCACTGCGCCACGCGCACGTCCCCGGTGATCCGGATCAGCTGCCCCACGCGCTCGAGCGGGCTGCTCGCGCTGCCGCCGCTCTCCTCCTCCGGCGGCTCGGCCCACTTGTAGATCAGCGACAGGGACAGCCCCATCTCGGCGGCGATCTGCTTCGCGCTGGTCCTCTTCAGCACGTCCCTCATTACCTCGTGCGATTGCATGTGCAGGCGAGCGTGCGCCCGCAAAAAGCGAAACGCAATCCCGCGCGTGGCGCGACCGGGGTGCTTCCGTGCGCGCGCCGATTTTTTGCGTGCCTAACCGGCCCCGCCTCTGGCTAACTGCCCGCTCCCTCACGATTTTTCCATGAACATCCACGAGTTTCAGGCCAAGGCGCTCTTCGAGAAATACGGCGTGCCCGTCCCCAGGGGCGCCGCCGCGACGACCCCGGAGGAATTTACGACCGCGCTGGCGCAACTGCCCGAAGGCCCGACGATGGTGAAGTCCCAGATCCATGCCGGCGGCCGGGGCAAGGGCACGTTCAAGGATGGCTTCAAGGGCGGCGTGAAGTTCTGCAAAACCAAGCACGACGCCAAGGAGATCGCCGGCAAGATGCTCGGCAACGTGCTGGAAACCGTCCAGACGGGCCCGGCCGGACGCAAGGTGCAGACCGTGTACTTTACCGTGGCGAGCGACATCAAGAAGGAGTACTACCTTGCCATCCTGCTCGACCGCGCGACGTCGCGGCCGGTGATCGTGGCGTCGACGGAAGGCGGCGTGGAGATCGAGAAGGTCGCCCACGACACGCCGGAGAAGATCCACAAGGTCTTCATCGATCCCGCCTACGGGCTGGCCGATTTCCAGGTGCGCGACCTGATCTTCAAGCTCGGCTTCAGCGGCGGCGAGGCGAAGAACGCGGGCAAGCTGATCCGCAGCCTCTATGCGATGTACTGGGACACCGATGCCGCCATGATCGAGGTGAATCCGCTGATCACGACGCCCACGGGCGACGTACTCGCCCTCGACGCCAAGGTCTCCTTCGACGACAACGCGCTTTTCCGCCATCCGGACATCGTCGCGCTGCGCGATCTGAACGAGGAGGACCCGAAGGAGATCGAGGCCTCGAAGTTCTCGCTCAGCTACATCGCGCTGGACGGCAACATCGCCTGCCTCGTGAACGGCGCCGGCCTCGCCATGAGCACGATGGACATCATCAAGCATTTCGGCGGCAGTCCGGCCAACTTCCTCGACGTGGGCGGCGGCGCCTCGAAGGAGCAGGTCGTGGCCGCGTTCAAGATCATCCTCGGCGACGCCAACGTGAAGGGGATTTTCGTGAACATCTTCGGCGGCATCATGGACTGCAACGTCATCGCCCAGGGCATCGTCGAGGCCGTGAAGGAGGTGGGCCTGAAACTGCCGCTCGTGGTCCGCCTGGAGGGCAACAACGTCGCCGCCGGCAAGGCCACGCTCAACCAGTCGGGACTCAAGCTCGTGTCGGGCGACACGATGGCCGACGCGGCGCAGAAGATCGTCAAGCTCGTCGCCTGATTCCTTTGCCCGTCCCACCGGCGCCGGAGGCGAAACGCTCCCGACGCCGCGCCACGGGCCCCAATCCTCGAACACCATGGCTATTCTGATTTCCCCCGAAACGAAGATCATGATCCAGGGCATCACCGGCGAGTTCGGTGCCCGGCATACCAAGCTCTCCCTCGATTACGGCACGCAGGTCGTCGCCGGCGTCACCCCGGGCAAGGGCGGACAGTTCTTCGAGCACGCGGGCCACAAGGTGCCCATCTTCAATTCCGTGGCCGACGCGGCGCGGGCGACGGGCGCCACCGTATCCGCCATTTTCGTACCGCCGCCATTTGCCGCCGACGCGATCCTCGAGTGCGTCGACGCCGGCCTCGACCTGGCGGTCGCGATCACCGAAGGCATCCCGGTCCGGGACATGGTGCGCGTGAAGCGCGCCATGCAGGGCGCGCGCACCCGGCTCGTCGGGCCCAACTGTCCCGGCCTGGTCACGCCCGGCACCGGTGAAGGCTCGAAGGGCGGTTGCCGCATCGGCATCGCCCCGGGTTACATCCACCGGCGGGGCCATGTGGGCGTCGTCTCCCGCTCGGGCACCCTCACCTACGAGGCGGTGTTCCAGCTCACCTCGAAGAACATCGGGCAGACGACCTGCGTCGGCATCGGCGGCGACCCGGTCAACGGCACGTCGCATCTCGACGTGATCAAGATGTTCAACGACGACCCCGAGACGCACGGCATCATCATGATCGGCGAGATCGGCGGCAACGCCGAGGTCGAAGCCGCCCGCTGGATCAAGGCCCACTGCCAGAAGCCGGTGGCCGGGTTCATCGCCGGGGCGACGGCTCCCGCGGGCCGTCGCATGGGCCACGCCGGCGCGATCGTCGGCGGGGCCGAGGACACCGCCGCGGCCAAGATCGCGGTTTTCCGGGAGTGCGGCATCGAAGTGGCCGCCACGCCGAGCGACATGGCCGACGCCCTGCTTCGCGCCGCGCAGGCGAAGGGCGTCAACCTGAGCTGACCTCACCGCCGGCGCCCGGTCAGGCCGGGCCGCCGGCGTGCCCCTGCCACGCCATCAGGCGGCGGGCCACCGCCACCGCGTTGGCAAAACTGGTGCCGCTGGCCCTCCCTTTCCCGGCGAGGCCGAACGCGGTGCCGTGGTCGGGACTGGTGCGCACGTGCGGCAGCCCCAGCGTGACGTTCACCGCCGAATCGAAGTCGATCACTTTCAGCGGTGCGAGCCCCTGGTCGTGATACAGCGCGATCACGACATCGAATTCTCCGCGCAACTGGCGGGCAAAGAGCGTGTCGCCCGGCTCGCAGCGGGACAAGCCGGGGTGCCGCGGGCGGAGCGCGTCGAGGATCGGATCGAGGCGCTCGATCTCGTCGCGCCCGAGGATGCCCCCCTCGCCGGCGTGAGGGTTGAGCCCGCAGACTCCCACGCGCGGCGTCGCGACGCCGTCCGCACGCGCCAGGGTTTCCGCCGCGCGCACCGTCCGAGCCAGCAATTCCGCCGTGAGCAGGCCTGGGACCGCGGCCAGCGGCACATGCCAGGTCGCGAGCGCGACGCGCAGTTTTCCTCCACTGAAGGCCATCACCGGTTCTCCGCCCCAACGGGCGGCGAAAAACTCCGTCTGTCCCGGGTAGGGATAGCCGATCCGCGCGAGCTGCTCCTTGCTCACCGGACCGGTCACGACCCCGGCGAATTCCCCCGTGCGGGTGCCTGCGGCCGCACGCTCCATCGCCGCCCAGGCCACGAGCGCGCCCTCGGCCTCCGGGTTCCCCGGCCGCGCGCGAAACTCCTCCCGGCCCACCGGCACGAGGCGCGCCGGCGTATCCAGTTCCTGGAGCCACGCCGCGGGGCCGATCACGGCGGTGCCGGCCGCGACGTCGGGATGGGCGGCGAGCCAGCCGGCGATGATCTCGGGCCCGACGCCGGCCGGGTCGCCACAGGTTAGGGCAAGGACGGATGACATGCGCGGGGCGGGATGGCGGGAGCGGGAGCGATCGCGAATTCATGGCCGGCGCGGCGGGGAAACTCACCGCGGGCGCCGCCGTGAGGCCGGCGACCACCGGGCCGCGCGTGCCTCATTCCTCGGCGCGCGGCTCCTCCGCCCGCCGGGCCCGGGCGAAACTGCGCTTGCCGCCGGCGAAGAACTCGAGGAACCGGCGCGCCTCCGGCGTGGTGCACGTGCCGGCGGCCAGGACGCGCGCGGCGACGTCACGGATATTCCCCGGCGTGAAATAGACCTCATGGTACGCCGCCTTCAGCTCCGTCATGGCGGCGCGGCTGAAGCCCCGCCGCCGCAGGCCCACGACGTTGAAACCTCGGCGACCATCGTGAAGTGCGGCACGTCGCGCGTGATCGAGGCGTGCCCCGCCACCATCACGTTCTCGCCCACGCGGCAGAACTGGTGGATCGCCGCGCCGCCGCCGAGAAAGCTGCCGGCCCCGACGGACACGTGACCCGCCAGGAGCGCGGCGTTGGCGAGGACGACGTTATCCCCCACCTCGCAGTCGTGGGCGACATGGCTCGCGGCCATCAGGAAACAGTTGGCGCCCACCTCGGTGGACTTGCCGGCGTGAATGGAGCGATTGATCGTCACGTGCTCCCGGATGACCGTTCCCGCCCCGACCCGCACCCCGGCCGCGGTGCCCCGTTCGAACTTGAGGTACTGCGGATCGCCGCCAACGACAGCGAACGGATGAATCACGACGCGGTCGCCGAGGACCACATGACGCGTCACGACGGCATACGCCATCACCTCACAGTCGGCGCCCAGCGTGGCTCCCGGTTCTACGATCGCGGTGGGGTGAATCATGCTCGAAGCGAAAGGTAACAGCGGCGAGGGGGCGGTGATCAAGAACGGTCGCCCGCCACCTTCACGCTCCCGTCACCTCCGGCGCAGCGCTCCGGGCAGGTCCATCTGCGTGTCCTTGAGCAGATCATAGTTCTTCAGCAGCCGCATGACCTGGAGCGTGTCGCTCTTGCTGTAGTTCTGGTTGATTTCGATCTTGTCCAGCAGGTCGATCAGCATCGCGCGGAAGGAGAGGATCGCGTCCACCCCGTGCTGCTTCAGCAGTTCCACGCTCTGGGTGCGAAACGGCTCGGCGGTGGGCAGGCTCGGCAGCACCAGGATCTTCGTCAGGCCGCCCGTTTCGTCGGTTTCCACCGGCGGAGGGAAGAAACGTTCGGCCTCCTTCAGGACGTTCTGCTGGAGGAAACTGAAAATCTCCGGGCTGCTGCGGAGCATGTTCGGCGTGAACACCCCGGTGTGCCAGCCCTTCACCGCCACGATCGCCCGGTGCACGAACGGCAGCTCGCTCGAAAAGAGGAAGAAGTCAGGCTTGCGCGTGCCGCGCTGCCACGCGGGGTTGAAGACGATCAGGTCGATCTCCTCCTCGGCTGCCTTCCGCCGAGCCGAGACCTGGTACTTGCGAGCCTGACGAACAAGAAATCCGTTCTGCTCGAAGTATTCCCGGACTATGCCCTCGTCGATGGCGGACATGGCGCGACGCTAGGTTCCAACCTCACGCCCAGGGCCGGACCGCGGGGCCGCGGGGGCGAAGCGTCCCGCGCATCGCACGGAAGCGGGCCCGGTTTCCCCATCGCTCCGGGCGGCGCCGGCGGGGAGAAGATGCAGGTAAGTCGGCGTCATCGGTTCAAATCCTCAGGTGGCGCCGACATCGCGGAAACTCGCGTCGGCAAGCTCGGCCGGAATCTCCGCCTGCGTGAGGGCCGCGCCCAGGCGGCGCAGCACCACGAAACGGAGCCCGCCGGCGCGCACCTTCTTGTCGCGGCCCATCGCCGCCCGCAGTTCGCCCAGGGCGAGCGGAGACCGGAGCCGGATCGGCAACCGGTGCGCGGCAATGACCGCTTCGACCCGGGCGATGTCGGCGGGCGCGAGGTAAGCGAGCCGGGCCGAGAGTCGGGCCGCCGCGACGAGACCGATCGCCACCGCCTCGCCATGCAGGTAGGCCCCGTAGCCCGCGACATTCTCGATCGCGTGCCCGAACGTGTGGCCGAGATTGAGCAGGGCCCGGCCGCCCTCCTTCGCCGTCTCCCGCTCGTCGGCCTCCACGATGCGCGCCTTGAGCGCACAGCACCGGCGGATTACCGCCGCGAGCGTCGGGGATTCGGCTCCAAGCGGAGCGGACTCGAGCTGGGCCAGCAACTCGGGCTCGCCGAGCAGGCCGTACTTGATGACCTCCGCCATGCCGGCGGCAAATTCCCGCGATGGCAGCGTGCGCAGAAGCGCGGTGGAAATGAAGACCGCCCGCGGCTGGTGAAACGCCCCCACGAGATTCTTGCCGGCGGCGATGTTGATGCCCGTCTTTCCACCGACCGAGCTGTCGACCATCGAGAGGAGCGTCGTCGGCACTTGCAGGTAGTCGACTCCGCGCAGGTAGCTTGCCGCCGCGAAGCCTGCCAGGTCTCCCACCACGCCGCCTCCCATGGCCACCACCGCCGAACTGCGGTCGAGTCGCGACTCCGCCAGGAAATCCAGGACGCGGGCAAAGGCCGCGACCGACTTCGATCCCTCCCCGGAGGGCACCATCAGCCTCGGCACCGCGCCGAGCGCCCGGTCAAGCCACGCGGCGTGCGCGGCCGCCACCTGTTCATCCACCACGGCCGCTACCCGCGCCCCCCGGCTCAGCCGCTCGCCTACCCCGGCTCGAAGCTCCTCGGCGAGGTCCTCGCCAAATGAGATCGGGTAAGTCCGGTCTCCCAGGTTCACAGTCAGCGGCTCGGCCATGAGCCGTGATAAAGGCTTGGCGCTCAGCAAGGTCAATGCAGGTTCTTATTGAGACTGAGTTTTCGTCTCACTCATGCTTGACGTGAGACTATGTCTCAGTCTCGCTCGAGGCCTTCAGCACATGCGCTCGGAATTCCGCCTTTTCGCCGCCGCCCTTCTGTTCGCTTCCGCCAAGAGCCTGGCCGGTCAGGTCCCAGGTGCCGACGGCGCCGCCCCGATCCAACTCCCCGCCGTGGAAGTTGAAGCGGAAGCCGAAAGGGATCACTTCATTCAAGGCCCGTTTCTTCCCGAGGTCCAGGGCACGCGGATCAACGCCGGCAAAAAGACCACCGTCCTCGACTTCGATTCCCTGCCGCGGATCACGGGTAACAACTACCGCCAGGCGCTGGCGCAGGCGCCTGGGCTGATTTTGAGCGAAGAAACCTCTCCGCTCGTCTCCATCGGTTATCGCGGCCTTGAACCGCACCGGGCCCAGTTCACGCAGGTCATGAAGGACGGCGTGCCGATCCATGCCGATCAGTTCGGCTACCCGGAAGCCTACTATGCGCCCCCTCTGGATACGGTCGACCGGATCGAGTTCATCCGCGGCGGCGCCGGTCTCATGTACGGACCGCAGCCGGGCGGCGCGCTCAACTACGTCACGCACCGGCCGCGCACCGACCGCCCGCTCGGAGCCGGCTCGCTGCACACGTTTGGCAGCGACGGGTTCTATTCGTCGTTCAGCTACGTCGACGGCACCACCGGCCCGCTCGGTTACTACGCTTATTTCAATCACCGCGAGTCCGACGGCATTCGTTCCGCCAACAGCGATTACAAACTGAACGCCTACCATGGCCGAGCGGTGGTCGGCGGTGCCACCGCCTCGCGGCTCGTCCTTTCCTTCGAGACCTACGAGGAGCAGCACGGCGAGCCCGGGGGGCTGACGTTCGCGACGGGCGTCGGGGCGGTGAACTACCACACCCAGCGTGAAACGCCTTCGCGGCTTTTCGACCGCTTCACCCTCGACCGAAAGGCATTCGACGCCGTGTGGGAGCGCGACTTCTCCCGCGGCACGTTCGTGCTGCGGGGATGGGCGATCGACTACACCCGGCTGAGCCGGCGCCAGGGCGGCGGCGGTTTCGGCACGCTGCCCACCGGGGCCGCCGCTGCGACCAACACGATCGAGCGACAGCAGTTCGACCAGCTGGGCGCAGACGCCCGGCTCCGCCTCGACTGGGGTCCCGACCGCCGGCATGTCTTCGCCGCCGGCGCGCAGTACTTCCACGGGAAGTCGCCGCGCACGGATTCCCGCGGCAATTCCGCCGACGCCGACAACGGCGACGTGCGGCTCAAGGCGGAGCGCACCACGCGCTACACGCCGGTCTTCGCGGAGAATCTTTTCCGCGTCGGACCGCTCAGTGTCACCCCCGGCCTCCGCGTGGAATTCGTCCGTCAGCAGGTCCGCGAGACCGTCAACCTCGCCCGCACCAACACGCCTCTGCAAGCGCGCGACGATCGCGCCGCCGTGCCCCTGTTCGGTTTCGGCGCGGCCTACGACCTCGCGCCCGCCGGCGGCCGGAAGGCGCAGGCTTACGTCAACCTTTCCCAAAGCTACCGTCCGGTGATCTTTACCCAGGCGGTACCCAACGGGGCGACGACGGTCGTCAAC
>ERZ761602.2356-NODE-2356-length-29945-cov-24.811676_pt1 | contig 29945 bp, 26 predicted proteins | sample MGYA00512165_ERZ761602 | MGnify/ENA primary metagenome ERZ761602 (study PRJEB28899, sample SAMN02445085) | bioreactor sludge metagenome | biome: EBPR sludge; isolation source: Thorneside wastewater treatment plant | place: Australia: Brisbane, Thorneside...
GTGCAAAAACTTTTGATCGTCGGCTGTGGAGATATTGCCCGCCGTTTGCTGCCACACCTCCTCGGCCACTATCGCGTCTTCGCACTGGTACGCGACCCGGAGCAACTCGCTTTCTGGCGCAACCGGGGCGCCAGTCCGGTCCTTGCTGATCTGGACCAGGCACGCAGCCTGCAGCGGATCGCCGGCCTGGCCGAGATCGTCGTCCATCTGGCGCCGCCAGCCGCCACGCGGACAGGTTGCGCCAACGACTGGCACGATACCCGGACCCGATCGCTGCTCGCCGCGCTGGGTCGCGGTTTGAGTCTACCACAGCGAATCGTGTATATAAGCACCAGCGGCGTCTATGGGGACTGCGCCGGCGAGCGGATCGACGAGACCCGCGCTGTTCGCCCGGCCACCGCTCGCGCCCACCGCCGGGTTGACGCCGAGCGCCAGTTGCGGGCCTTCGGACGCCGCGGTGTGGTGGTCAGCATTCTGCGCGCACCAGGCATCTACGCGGCCGATCGCTTGCCGCTGGAGCGCGTGCGGCAGGGCACCGCCGCGCTGCGCGATGCGGACGACGTGTACACCAATCATGTGCACGCAGAAGACCTGGCGATGATCACCTGCGCGGCGCTCCGCTACGGGCGCAGCAACCGCAGCTACAACGCGACAGACGATTCGGAGATCACCATGGGCACCTACTTCGACCTGGTGGCCGATCGTTTTGGCCTGCCGCGAGTGCCCCGCTTGTCGCGCGTTGAGGCACAAAGGCAACTGTCGCCGTTGCAGTTGTCGTTCATGAGTGAATCGCGCCGATTGGATAACCAGCGCATCAAGAAGGAACTCCGGGCCAGGTTGCGCTTTCCACGGGTCGAGGATGGCGTGGCGGCGGCAGTGAGCGAAAGGAAGAGTTCGTGCTCGTAGTCAAGGTTCTGCATCTGTGGATGGTGGTCAGCTGGTTTGCCGGCCTTTTCTACCTGCCACGCATTTTCGTCAATCTGGCGATGGTCGAGTCCGCCAGCGCTGCCGAGAGAGATCGGCTGCTGTTGATGGCCGGCAAGCTCTATCGATTCATGACGCCGATCGGCTTTCTGGCGGTCGCCCTCGGGCTATGGCTGTGGCTGGGCTACGGGTTCTCGGGTGGCTGGCTGCACGCCAAGACCGCGCTGGTGGTCGGGCTGGTCGCCTATCACGCGTACTGCGGGCGGTTGCTGCGAGACTTCCAGGCCGGTCGACAGACGCGCGGTCACGTCTGGTTTCGCTGGTTCAATGAACTGCCGGTAGTGCTCCTGCTGGCCGTGACTTACCTGGTCGTCGTCAAGCCGTTCTAGTCCACGCCCATCGGGAGACAAAGGTGGAAATGTTCTTTGCAAGTTGTCCGCGCGGCCTCGAAACCTTGCTGCTTGAAGATCTGGCGGCGGCTGGTGCTGGTGATCTGAGGCAGACCTCGGGTGGCGTGCATTTCGTCGCCGAGTGGCCGGCTTGTTACCGCGCCAACCTCCACTCGCGGATCGCCACGCGCATCTTGTGCCGGGTGGCGCACGCCCCTTATGTCAAGGAGGAAGACATCTATCGGCTGGCGTTTGAGACGTCCTGGCCTAAGTGGTTCGTTCCGGAGCAGACCATTCGGGTCGACGTCAACGCGGTGAAAAGTCCGCTGAAGAGTATCGATTTCGTCACCCTGCGCATCAAGGACGCCATCTGTGATCGCTTCCGCCGCGATTTCGGGCGGCGGCCAAGCGTCGATACGCGGCAGCCGGACGTACGCATTCAGGGCTTCATCAGCAGCGACGAGTGCACGCTGTACCTTGATACCTCCGGGGCGCCACTCTATCAGCGCGGTTTTCGCCAGAAAACCGTTGAAGCGCCCCTGCGGGAAAACCTGGCGGCCGGCATCCTGCGCCTCAGCGGCTGGCAGCCTGGCACGGCGCTGCTGGACCCGATGTGCGGTAGCGGCACTTTTCTGCTTGAGGCGGCGCAGATCGCGCTCGGCCGTGCCCCGGGTAGCAGGCGTGAGTTCGCCTTTCAAGGCCTGCGCAATTTCGATCCGCTGGCCTGGAAGGGCCTGCTCGACACCGCGCAAGCGGCCGAGAAGCCGGTTCAGAACGCAGCGATCTTCGGCAGCGACATTTCGCCGGTAGCGGTTCGCGCCGCGCTGGCCAACCTCGATCGCGCTGGGCTGCTGCCGGCAGTCAAGCTGGGCTCCGGTGATTTGCTCGAGATCGACGCGCCGGCTGCGCATGGCGTGCTGGTCAGCAATCCGCCTTACGGCGAGCGCGTGTCCAGCGATGACGAGCTGGCGGCTTTCTATCCCTTGCTGGGACATGCCCTGAAGCGCCGCTTTGCTGGCTGGAACTGCTTTCTGATCAGCGCCGACAGTCGCCTGCCGAAACTGGTCCGCCTGACCCCGAGCAAGAAGACACCTCTGTTCAACGGCGCTCTTGATTGCCGTCTCTACGAATTCAGAATGGTCGCCGGCAGCAACCGCGGCAAGCCTGCGGCCGACCCTTCGTAGTTGCGCGCCGTCACCGTCACGGCCGGCGCAGCTTGGCGGCTGGAGGCTCGGTCGCCCGCTAGACGATGCCCAGGTGGCCGATGCCGGCGCTGAGGTCCCTGTCGTGCGACTCCTTGCCGTGCAGCTTGATCTGCAGCCTCAGGTCGTTGAGCGAGTCGGCATTGCGCAGTGCGTCCGGGTAGGTGATCTGACCCGCTTCGTAGAGATCGAACAGAGCCTGGTCGAAAGTCTGCATTCCGAGTTCGCGAGAGCGCTTCATCACATCCTTGATTTCCTGCACCTGGCCCTTGAAGATGAGGTCCGAGATCAGCGGCGAATTGAGCAGTACCTCGATCGCCGGCACTCGTCCCTTGCCGTCCTTCTTCGGCAGCAGGCGCTGCGAGACCAGCGCCCGCAGGTTCAGCGAGAGGTCCATCAGCAACTGGTGGCGGCGTTCCTCGGGGAAGAAGTTGATGATTCGGTCGATCGCCTGGTTGCTGCTGTTGGCATGCAGGGTGGCCAGGCACAGATGCCCGGTTTCGGCAAAGGCGACGGCGTAATCCATGGTCGCCCGGTCACGGATTTCGCCCATCATGATCACGTTCGGCGCCTGCCGCAGGGTGTTCTTCAGCGCCACTTCCCAGGAGTCCGTGTCGACGCCGATTTCGCGTTGGGTGATGATGCACTTCTTGTGTTCATGAACGAATTCGATCGGGTCCTCGATGGTGATGATGTGGCCGTGACTGTTACGGTTGCGGTGATCGACCAGCGCGGCCAGCGAGGTGGTCTTGCCGGTACCGGTGCCGCCAACGAAAATGACCAGACCGCGGCTGGTCAGGGCGATGTCCTTGAGGACCGGCGGCAAGGCCAGATCGTCGAGCGTGGGCACCAGCAGGTTGATCGTCCGGCAGACCACCGCGACACGACCCTGCTGCACCATTGCATTGACGCGAAAGCGGCCAATCCCGGAAGGCGAGATGGCGAAGTTGCACTCCTTTTTTTCCTCGAACTCGGTGGCTTGCCGGTCGTTCATGATCGAGCGCGCCAACTCGGCCGAGTGCTGCGGCAACAGCGGCTGGTTCGATACCGGCATGACTTTCCCGTCGATCTTGATCGCCGGCGGAAAATGGGCGGTGATGAAGAGGTCGGAACCGTTCCTCTGGGTCATCAGGCGTAGCAGTTCGTGCATGAACTTTAGCGCTTGATCGTGCTCCATGCTGTTTCTCCTGCTCGCCGGGCGAGTCTAGATGCCGGGGAAGGCGTCCTTGCTGGCCGCCTTGCTGCGGGCTTCGGCGACCGACACCATGTTGCGCTTGACCAGCTCCACCAGCGTCTGGTCGAGCGTCTGCATGCCATGCTGCTGTCCTGTCTGCAGCGCGGAGTACATCTGGGCAACCTTGTTCTCGCGGATCAGGTTGCGGATTGCCGGGGTGCCGATCATGATCTCGTGAGCGGCTATGCGTCCGAGACCATCCTTGGTCTTGAGCAGTGTTTGCGAAATCACCGCGCGCAGTGACTCGGAAAGCATCGATCGAACCATTTCCTTCTCGGCCGCCGGGAACACGTCGATCACGCGGTCGATGGTCTTGGCGGCGCTGGAGGTGTGCAGGGTAGCGAACACCAGGTGGCCGGTCTCGGCGCCGGTCAGCGCCAGGCGTATTGTTTCGAGATCACGCAGTTCGCCGACCAGGATGACGTCCGGATCCTCGCGCAGCGCCGAGCGCAGGGCGTTCTGGAACGACAGCGTGTGGGTGCCGATTTCGCGCTGGTTGATCAGGCTCTTTTTCGACTGGTGGACGAATTCGATCGGATCCTCGACGGTGAGGATGTGACCGTACATGTTCTCATTGACGTGATTGACCATCGCCGCCAGGGTGGTCGACTTGCCCGAGCCGGTCGGGCCGGTGACCAGCACAATGCCGCGGGGATACTCCGAGATGTCCTTGAAGATCTTCGGGCAGTTGAGCTCTTCAAGCGTCAGCACCTTCGAAGGAATTGTTCGGAAGACCGCACTGGCCCCGCGATTCTGGACGAAGGCGTTGACCCGGAAGCGCGCCAGATTGGGGATCTCGAACGAGAAATCGCATTCCCTGGTGTCTTCGTACTGCTTGCGCTGGCCGTCGCTCATGATGTCGTACACCATGGCATGGACGTCCTTGTGCTCCATTGCTGGCAGGTTGATGCGGCGCACGTCGCCATTTACCCGGATCATCGGTGGCAGGCCCGACGACAGGTGGAGGTCGGAAGCCTTGTTCTTGACACTGAAGGCCAGCAGTTCGGTGATGTCCATCCGGTTCGGTCCTAGGGCGGGGGCGGGGCGCGGTGCTATACTCTCGGCAACCTGCGCAACGCCTGATTATGACCACACTTCCCGCCAAGCTGCAAGCCGTTCTCGTGCGAATCGCCCGCGCGGCACGGCTGTACGGGCGGGATCCCGCTGACGTTCTTCTGCTCGCGGTCAGCAAGACCTGGCCCGCAGCCCGCGTTCGCGACGCGGCGACGGCCGGACAGAGGGCCTTTGGCGAGAGCTTTGTCCAGGAGGCCCTGGAAAAAGTGGTCGAGCTGCGGACACTGGGGCTGGACTGGCATTTCATCGGCTCCCTGCAAAGCAACAAGACGCGGCTGCTGGCCGAGACTTTCAGCTGGGTGCACTCCGTCGATCGCTTGCGGGTCGCCGAACGCCTCTCCGAGCAACGTCCGGCGTCGCTGCCGCCGCTGTCGGTCTGCCTGCAGGTGAATGTCAGCTGCGAGGCCAGCAAGGGTGGCGTTTCGCTGGCCGAAGCGCCAGCGCTGGCGCAAGCGGTTGCCGTTCTGCCGAAGCTGCGCCTGCGCGGCCTGATGACCATTCCGGCGCCCGCCGACGATTTTCGTGAGCAGCGGCGCCCGTTTCGCCGTCTACGGGAACTTTCCGAACAACTGCAGGCCGATGGCCTATTGCTTGATACACTTTCGATGGGCATGTCGCATGACCTGGAGGCAGCAATTGCCGAGGGGTCGACGCTGGTGCGCGTCGGTACGGCGATTTTTGGCGAGAGAAACAGAGCATGAGAATTACTTTCCTGGGCGGCGGCAACATGGCCAACGCCCTGATCGGTGGCCTGGTGAAGACCGGTTTTGCGACGGCCGACATCGCGGTCATCGAGCTTGGCGCGCAGGGACGCGCCAAGCTGCGGCTGGTGTACGGGGTGCGCTGCTATGAGGCGCCGACAGCCGCGGCACTGGACTGCGATGCGCTGCTGCTGTCGGTGAAACCACAGCAGATGCGCGACGCCTGCGAGTCGCTGCCGGCGCGTCTCAAGCAGCAACTGATCATCAGCATTGCGGCCGGCCTGCGCCTGAGCGACATCTCGCGCTGGCTGGGCGGCTACGGCAAGATCGTCCGGGCGATGCCCAATACGCCGGCGCTGATCGGCTGCGGGATCACCGGTCTATGTGCCCTGCCGGCGGTGTCGATGGCCGAACGCCTCGGCGCCGAGCGCATCCTGCAGGCTGTCGGCAGTACGCTGTGGGTCGCCGATGAGGCGCAGATGGACGCGGTGACAGCCATCTCCGGGAGTGGCCCGGCCTACGTATTCCTGTTCATCGAGGCGCTGCAGCAGGCTGCCATCGACCTTAACCTGACCCCCGCCCAGGCCCGTCAGCTATCGATCGAAACGGTGCTCGGCGCCGCCAAGCTGGCGGTACAGTCGGACGAGGCGGCGGCGGTACTGCGCGAACGCGTCACTTCCAAAGGGGGGACCACCGAAGCGGCCCTGCGCACCATGGAGGAGCTGGGTGTGCGCGTGGGCTTCATCGCCGGCGTGCTGGCTGCGAATACCCGCAGCCGCGAACTCGGCGAGTTGCTCGGAAAGGACAGTTGATGGCCGCCCAGGCGGGTTTGTTCCTGCTGCAGGCGTTCACCGGTTTTCTGACCTTCGCGCTGCTGCTGCGCTTCTACATGCAGGCTTTTCGTGTGTCCTTCAACAATCAGCTCGGCACCTTCGTGGTCGAGTTGACCAACTGGCTGGTCAAGCCCCTGCGCAAGGCGCTGCCGGGGCTGTTCGGCCTGGACTTGGCGAGCCTCTTGCCAGCCTATCTGCTGCAACTGATCCTCACGGTCGCCGTCGCGTCAGTTCAAGGCAGCATGGAAGCCTGGCCGGCGGCGTCGCTGCTGCCGCTCCTGTTGTGGTCAGCGCTGCTGGCGACCTTGCGCTTCAGTATCTACCTGCTGATCGGTGCGCTACTGGTCCAGGCGGTCCTGTCGTGGGTCAGTCCGTACTCGCCCTTGAGTCAGCCCGTTGCGCAGCTTACGCGGCCCTTCCTGCGCCCGATCCAGCGGGTGGTTCCGACCGTCGGTGCGATAGACTTGTCGCCGCTGATCGCCATCGTCCTCGCGCAGCTATTGCTGATGTTCCTGTAAGCGGTGGCCGACTGGCTGCGCGAAGCCGCCGCTTCGATCACCCTGACGGTGTACGTCCAGCCCGCTGCGAAGAAAACGGAAGTCGCTGGCGAACACGGCGATGCGCTCAAGATCCGCCTCGCGGCGCCAGCGATCGACGGTCGCGCGAATGCGGCCCTGATCGAATTTGTCGCCCAGCGGCTCGCTCTGCCGAGGTCGGCGGTGGTGCTGAAAAGCGGCCAGAAGGCGCGGCGCAAGGTTCTGGCGGTGAGTGGCGCGCCTGCCGACGCGCCACGGCGCCTGCTCGGGGAGTGAGCAAGCGCCGCGTCGACGCCGATGATTTTCCGCTTTCGACGTGGTACGGGGCGGGCAGGGAGATGCGCCGTTTTCAGGCCTCGAAAACGATTCGCCCGCCGACCAGCGTCATGCGCACCCTGCCGCTCACTTCGTAACCCAGGTAGGGGGTATTCTTTCCCTGGCTACGCAGGGACTCCGCGGTGACCCGCCACGATTCGGCGGGGTCGAAGACGCAGACGTCGGCCGGACTGCCGATGCGCAGGGAGCCGGCGTCGATGCCGAGGATGGCGGCCGGATCACAGGTCACGCGGGCCAGCGCGGTGGCCAGTGGCAGCTCAGATTGCTCGGCCCACAGCAGTGTCAAGGGCAGTAACAGCTCAAGGCCGGTGGCGCCGGGCAGGGCTTCGGCAAACGGCACCTGCTTGCCGTCGGCGTCGACCGGCGTATGGTCCGAACAAATCGCCGCCAAGCCTTCCCGGGCGGCTGCGCGGAGCGCATCGCGATCGCTTGACGCGCGCAGTGGCGGATCGAAGCGGGCGTTGCTGTCGAAGTAGCCGATGTCCATCTCGGAAAGGTGCAGGTGGTGGATCGACACGTCGCAGCTGACCTGCATGCCCGAATGCTTGGCCTGGCGGACCAGGGCGACGCCGGCGGCCGACGACAGGCGGGAAAGGTGCAGGCGGACGCCGGTTTCGGACGCCAGGAGAAGGGCAGTCGCGGTGGCGACGGTTTCGGCCGATACCGGCACGCCGGTCAGCCCCAGTCTGGCGGCGACCTCGCCATCGTGGGCGACGCCGCCACGAGCGAGAAACTGATCTTGCGGCCGCAGACGAACCGCGTAGCCGAAAGTGGCGGCGTACTGCATGGCGCGCAGCAGCAACTGCGTATCGATCGACTGGTTGGCCTGCGAAAAACCGATGCAGCCGGCACGCGCCAGGCTGTTCATTTCAGCGAGTCGCTGGCCGGAAAGTTCCTGGGTCAGCGCACCGATCGGATAGACGCGTGCCAGACCCAGTGTTTCGCTACGCCGGACCAGACGTTCGACCAGTCCCGGTTCGTCGAGTGGCGGTTTGGTGTCCGGCGGGCAGGCCAGCGAAGTGACGCCGCCAGATACCGCGGCGCCGAGCTCCGGCTCGATGCTGCCCAGGCGGGTGGATAGATCGACCAGCCCGGGACAGACGATCAGCCCGGCCGCGTCGATGCTGCGGTCGGCCGAGAAGCCCGCAGGTGGCTGGCCGACCGCGGCGATACGTCCGTCGGCAACGAACAGGTCGAGATGGGCATCGAGGCCGCTGGCGGGATCGACCAGCCGGGCATTCTGGAGCTGCAGGTTTTGCTTGTTCATCGCTCAGTTCCCGGCCAGGATGCCCATCACCGCCATGCGCACGGCAATCCCGAAGGTCACCTGCGGCAGGATCACCGCTTGCGGTCCGTCGGCGACATCCGAGTCGATTTCGACGCCGCGATTCATCGGCCCGGGGTGCATTACTATGGCGTCCGGTCTGGCCAGCGCCAGCATCGCCGGCGTCAGTCCGTAACAGTGGAAGTATTCGCGCGCCGAAGGCAGCAGCGCACCGTTCATACGCTCGTTCTGCAGGCGCAGCATGATAACTACATCGCAGTCGCGCAGTCCTTCGCGCAGGTCATGGCAGACCCGCACGCCCATTCTTTCGATCGCCGTCGGCAGCAGGGTCTGCGGGCCAACAGCGCGGATCTCGGCGGCGCCGAGCGTGCTCAGGGCGTTGATGTCCGAGCGCGCGACGCGTGAGTGCAGGATGTCGCCGACCACGGCGACCACCAGACTGGTGAACTCCTTCTTGTAATGCCGGATGGTGTACATGTCGAGCAGACCCTGCGTCGGGTGTGCGTGCCGTCCGTCGCCGGCGTTGACCACATGCACGTCGTTGCGTCCGACGCGGCGCAGATGGTCGGCGATCAGGTGCGGGGCACCGCTGGCCGCGTGCCGCACGACAAACATGTCGGCGTGCATGGCAACGAGGTTGTCGACGGTGTCGAGCAGGGTCTCTCCCTTGGCGGTCGAGGAACGCGTCACGTCGAGGTTGATGACGTCCGCCGACAGGCGCTTGGCGGCGATTTCAAAGGTCGTTCGGGTGCGGGTGGAATTCTCGAAGAAGACGTTGAAGACGCTCTTGCCTCGCAACAAGGGTACTTTCTTGACGTCGCGGTCGGACACCTCGATAAAGCTCGACGCGGTGTCCAGGATTTGCGTGAGCACCGCGCGCGGCAGTCCCTCGATCGACAGCAGGTGGGTCAGTTCGCCATTGGCGTTGAGTTGGGGGTTACGCATGCTCGGCGAGACTCCACTGCAGCTGGCCGCTGGCAGGCACCGAGAGTTCCAGTTCCTGCGACGGCTCGAGATCGACTCGCCAGGTGCAGAAGTCGGCGCAGATCGGCAGCTGACGCTGGCCGCGATCGGCAAGAACCGCGAGCTGGATGCTGGCCGGGCGGCCATAGTCGAACAGTTCGTTGATCGCCGCGCGCGTCGTCCGGCCGGTGTACAGCACATCGTCTACCAGGATCAGTGGCCGGCCTTCGACATCGAAGGGAATCGACGTCGGCTTGACTCGCGGGTGAAGACCTTTCTCGCCGTAATCGTCGCGGTAGAAGGAGACGTCGATCAGGCCGATTTCGTTGCGCAGCTGCAGCAGCTCACGCAGTCGCCGGGCGACCCAGACGCCACCGCTATGAATACCGACCAGGACGGTATCCGGGCGAAGCCGCGGACGGATCAGTGCGGCGAGTTCGATACATTGGGCGTTGGCGTCGGGGAGTTCAATGGCGGGGGTCGGTTGGGCGGTCATCAGCTCTTGCGGGTTGGGTTGCGGGTTGGCTGTCAAAATAGCTCTGCAGGATCAATTGCGCAGCGACGGCGTCCAGGTGCTTTCTGGCGCTGCGGGAGCTGTGTCCCGAGGCCCGCAGTCGTTCCTGCGCTTCGCTCGAGGAAAGACGCTCTTCGGCATAATCGACACCGAGTCCGAAGCGGCCGTGCAGTTGCCTGGCGAAGCGCTCGCAGCGAGCGGTCATGGCGTGTGCCGCGCCGTCGAGCGTCAGCGGCCGTCCGACGACCAGCGTCGTCGCTTGCCATTCCTGGACCAGAGCGGCGATGGCGGCGAAGCGCGCGACGTTGGCTTCACCGTGGATGGTGGTCAAGGGGTGGGCCTGCCGCAGTTGCCAGTCGCCGACCGCGACACCGATGCGCTTTTCTCCGAAGTCGAAAGCGAGGACTGAGCCGGCCGGATTTCCGGCCGGCTCACGCATGGCCGACCTGATCGGCAAGATTGGTCAGGTTCACGCCAAGTAGGTCGAGCGCCGACGCCAGCCTCTCTTCGTAGGGCAGTTCGAAGAGAATCGGCAGTTCCGCCGCTACCGTCAGCCAGGCGTTCTGTGCCAGTTCGTGTTCGAGCTGGCCGGCCGACCAGCCCGAGTAGCCCAGAGTGACCATCACATCGTGCGGCTGTCCACGCTGGGCGACCGCCTGCAGGATGTCGCGCGAGCTGGTCAGTCCGACGTGCCGGTTGACCACCAGCGTCGACTGCCAGTGGCCGACTGGCCGGTGCAGCACGAAGCCACGATCGGTCTGCACCGGGCCACCGAAAAGGACCGGGAGGTTGGCAAAGCCCTCGGCCTCGAGGGGCACTTCGATCTTGTCGAGCAGCGTCCCCAGGCTCATGTCGATCGGCCGATTGACGATTACCCCCAAGGCGCCGCGCTCGTTGTGCTCGGCGATATAGACCAGCGTCCTGGCGAAATACGGATCGGCCATTGCCGGCATGGCAATGAGAAAATGGTCGGTGAGGTTGATACTTTGCATGGTCTCATTTTAATCGGCGGCGGCAAAGGACACAAAGCTAATCCATGGTTGATTCGATTCTGGTCTGGTTTCGGCGCGATCTGCGTGATTTCGATCACGCCGCGCTTGGCGAGGCGCAGCGACGCGCGCGGCGGGTCTATTGTGCCTTCGTCTTCGATCACGAGATCCTCGATGGGCTGGAGAGCCGCAGCGATCGCCGGGTGGAATTCATTCGCGAATCGTTGGTCGAGCTGGATGCCGCGCTACGCCGGCGTGGTGGTGCCTTGCTGGTACGCCAGGGTTGGGCGGCCAGAGAGCTTCCCGCACTGGCGAAGGCACTTGGCGTAGCGGCGGTGTTCGCCAATCGCGATTACGAGCCACTGGCCAAGCGACGCGATGCAGTGGTCAGCGCGGCGCTGGCGGCAGATGGAATCGCCTTCGAGTCCTTCAAGGATCAGGCGACGCTTGATGGCGCGGAGGTGCTGACCGGGGCCGGACGTCCGTATACCGTCTTCACGCCGTACCAGAAGGCGTGGCTGAAGCGGCTCGGTGAGGACGACTGGCGGCCGTACGAAGGGCGGTCAGGGACACTGGCAACGGCACCGGCCGCCAGGGGCGTTCCGGGGTTGGCGGAACTCGGCTTTGCCGCGACCGACCTGCGAGCGCTCGGTATCGTGCCCGGGATGTCGGGCGGTCGGCAACTGCTGGCCGACTTCCTGGGACGCCTTTCGCGCTACCGCGAGCAGCGTGATTTTCCGGCCGTCAAGGGGGTGTCCTATCTGTCGGTTCACCTGCGCTTCGGAACCGTGTCGATTCGCGATCTGGTGGCCAAGGCACTCGCCGCCGGCGCCCTGAGCGTGCCCGGCGGGGGGGCGGCAAGCTGGCTTTCCGAGCTGATCTGGCGCGACTTCTACTTCATGATTCTCGATCGTTTTCCACATGTTACCGAGCGCGCCTTCAAGCCGGCGTACGATGCCATCGACTGGGAGCAGGGGCCGGCGGCGGACGAGGTCTTCTCCGCCTGGTGTGACGGACGCACCGGCTACCCGCTGGTCGACGCGGCGATGCGCCAGCTAAACCGTAGCGGTTACATGCATAACCGCCTGCGCATGCTCGCCGCCTCATTCCTGATCAAGGATCTCGGCATCGACTGGCGGCGCGGCGAAGCCTACTTCGCGCGTCAGCTCAACGATTTCGATCTGTCGGCCAATAACGGCGGTTGGCAATGGGTGGCGTCAACGGGCTGCGATGCGCAACCATACTTCCGCATCTTCAACCCGGTGACGCAATCGGAGCGCTTCGACCCCGCCGGCAAGTTCATCCGCCGCTATCTGCCGGAACTGGCTAGGGTTCCCGACAAGTTCATTCACGCTCCGTGGCGGATGAGCGTGTCCGAGCAACTCGCCTGCGGGGTGCGCATCGGGCGCGACACACCAGCACCGCTGGTCGATCATCAGCAGGCGAGGCTGCGAACCCTGCAACGCTACGCCGTCGTCAAGCGCCTCGCTGCGCCCTGACGTGTTCCGCCACCAGCCGTAGCAGTTCATCTTCCTGATACGGCTTGCCCAGGTAGTTATTGACGCCAAGTTCCTGCGCGTACTGACGGTGCTTGTCGGCGGTGCGCGAGGTGATCATGATGATCGGAACACTGTGCAGGCGTTTGTCCGCGCGCACGTTCCTGGTGAACTCGAAGCCGTCCATGCGCGGCATCTCGATGTCTACCAGCAGCACGTCGGGGATCACTGCGACCAGTTGCTCGAGCGCATCGACGCCGTCCTTGGCGGTCATCACCTGGTATCGTTCGCGCGCCAGCAGGCGACTGGTGATCTTGCGCACGGTCAGCGAGTCGTCGACGATCATCACCGTCGGCAGGGTGGCGGTGACCGTGTCGGCGGCCGTCGCCTGGCGCACGGTCGGCACCGGCGGGACCGTCGGTGCGGTGCGTGGACGACTACCCAGAGCAACCGGATTCAGGATCAGCAAGACCTGCCCGTTGCCGAGAACGGTTGCGCCGGCCACGCCGATGACCCGGGCCAGTTGCGGTCCGATGTTCTTGACCACGATTTCCTGATTGCCGAGGACCTCGTCGACCTGCAAGGCAATTCTGCGGGTACCGCTGCGCAGCAGCAGGACCCAGTACTGGTGGTGCCTTTCCGGTAGTGCCCGCGGGTCACCGAGAAGGTGCGGCAGGTAGTGGAACGGATACTGGTTGTTGGTCCATACGGCGGCTCCCGCTTCGCGGATTCGGGTCAGCCCCTTTTCCTTGAGATCCAGCACCTGCTCGATCATCGCCGCGGGGATTGCGTACTGGCGGTGGCCAGAGCGAACCAGCAAGGCTTTGGTTACCGCCAGAGTCAGCGGCAGGTAGAGGCGGAAGGTGGTCCCCTGGTCGGGGCGAGAGAGAACTTCGATCCGCCCGCCAAGGCTGGTCACCGCGCTCTTCAGGACGTCCATGCCGATTCCCCGGCCAGCCAGGCGCGAAACGCCGCTGGCGGTCGAGATCCCGGGGGCGAAAATCATCTCGATCACCTGCGCTTCGTCGGCGGCTTCGTCCCTGGTCAGCAGGCCGGCCGCCAGGCCTCGTTCGCGCAACCGTTGCAGGTCGAGGCCGGCGCCATCGTCGGCAAAAGAGACAATGACCTCGTTGCCCTCCTGGGTCAGCGTCAGCGACAGTTCGCCAATTTCCGGCTTGCCCTTGGCCAGACGAGCCGGCGCGTCTTCCAGTCCGTGCGCAATGGCGTTACGGAGCATGTGTTCAAGCGGCGCCAGCATCTTGTCGAGAACGGTTCGGTCGAGTTGCAACTGAGCACCGCTGATTTCCAGATTGGCGCGCTTGCCAAGCTCCTTGCCGGCCTGCCGAACGATCCGGTAGAGACGATCGGCGATGCTGGCGAACGGCACCATGCGTACCGACATCAGCTCCTGCTGGACTTCGCGGTTCAGACGCGACTGGGCGAGGATCGCGGCGTTGGCGTCGTCCAGATTCTTCAACAGATTCTGCTGTACGGTAGCCACGTCGTTGACCGACTCGGCCATCATCCGTGTCAGCTCCTGAAAACGCGTGAAGCGATCGAATTCGAGGGGATCGAAGTCGGCCTGACGGCGATCATCGGCGAGCGCGGTGCGCGACTGCATCTGCAACTCGGCCTGCAGTTCAATATCGCGCAACTGCCGGCGCAGGCGGATTACGTTCTCGGTCAGGTCGAGCAAGGAACCCTTGATGGCGCGCATCTCGCCTTCGATCCGGGAACGCGCAATCGACAATTCGCCGGCTTCGTTGACCAGGCGATCGATCAGGTCGGCGCGTACACGCAGCAGCGCGCGCTGTCCGGTGCCTTCGGCGTCTGCGTCGTGCTGCTCCGGCTGGCCTGCCGGGGCGCCCTGATCAGCGGCCGTGCCGAGGGCGTCGGCGTCGACCGTACGCTCCACCGCCAGATCGGAAGCAGTCGCGTCGGATACCTCGACCGGTGCGTCGGCAGACTCGCCGCGCTGCAGGTGTTCGACGATCTGCACAATGACGTCGAAGGCGTTGTCGAGATCGTCAATCAGTTCGAGCGGCGCGCCACCCGCCTGCTGCGCTTCAGCCATGCGCGTTTCGATGGCGTGCGTCAGTTCGCCAAGGTTCATCGCTCCGGCCATTCGAGCGCTACCCTTGAGGGTATGAAACAGGCGCGCCAGTCGACGAACGACGTCGGTGTCGGAAGGGTTGTTTCGCCACGAGCGCAATTGCGTCGCGATGCTCTGGGTGAGGTCGAGTGCTTCCTCCAGAAACAGTGGCAGCAGTTGCTCGTCGAGTTCGTCCTGCATTTCCGGAATGGTGATCGCCACCCCGCCGGCGGCCGGCACTGCTGCCAGTGAAGGCGCGCCGGTCGGCAGCGACGGTGGTGACGCAAGCGGCTCCTGCTCGTCGTCGGCGTCGGCGAACGCCGCCGGCTGCTCGACGAATTGCTCCGGGTACAGTGCCTCAAGCGCCTCGACCAGCGAGTGCCTTGCTTCGGGCTGCTGGTCGGCGGCGATTTCGTGCAGCATCACGGCGAGGGCGGCTATTGCCTGGCGGACGGTTTCGAGCGCTTCTGGATGATCGGGATGGGCGGTGTGATTGCGCCGTAACAGCGCGCGTTCGAGGGCTACGCCGAGTCGGTTGACGGCCTCGATGCCGACCGTTCCGGCGATGCCGCCCAGGGTGTGGGCGGCGCGATACATTTCGTGTGCGGTGGGGGCGGCGGGATCAGCGTCAAGGATCAGCAGCCCACTCTGCAGGGTAGCGAGGTGTCCCCCGGCTTCCTCGTTGAAGATTTCGGCCAGCGCTGGTGCGATCGACAGCCGCACGAAGGTCTCGGAAGAATCGCCTTCGGTTTTCGTCTCTGTCTCGGCGATGCGGGTTGAATCGTCAGCGGCGCTGGCCTGCGCAGCCGCCTGTTCGGTTGCGAGCGGCAAGTCGACGACGCTCTCGCTGCCGCGTCTGAGGGCCTCAGCGAGCGCGATCAAGCCCACTGCATCCGGTGCCTGGCCGTGGCCGGTTTTCAGGTACGCCACCCAGGCGACAAAAACGGCGCATGCCTGGCCGAGCAGTTCGAGGATCGCTGGCGTGACCTCGTGCTCCTGACGCAGCCAGAGGTTGAGCAGTTGCTCGACCGACCAGGCCGCTTCACCCAGATCCTTGAGGCCGACCATCCGGCCACTGCCCTTGAGCGTGTGTACCGAGCGGCGCAGCGCGGTCAGCACCTCGACGTCGTGCGGCTGCGATTGCAGGAGCTGGAAATTTCGACTCATGCTCGCCAGAACCTCGGCCGCTTCCTCGATGAAGATCTCCAGGATCTCTGCGTCGAGTTCTTCGCTACTGGCCTGCGAGAGCTGGATCGTTTCTGCCGACGGTTGCGGTGTCTCGGGCGCCCGCGGCACGAGCACGGCCATCGTCTGATCGATCTGGCGGCTTGCATCGCCACCGGCAAGCAGCGTCGCGAGCAGCTGTTTGCTCTGCTCGCCGAGCGCTTTGTCGCCAACCAGGTCGGCGTCCTTCTGCAGCGCCATGAGACCGTGCTGCACTTCCTGGCGCAGGCGTGCATCGTCGGCTCGCACCCTGAAGTCCGCCAGCGAGGCGTGCAGCGCTAGTTTGCGCTGGTCAAGTTCCCTCTCCACGCTGGCCGCCGGAGGCTTGCCGATCGATGTCCGGGCGGTGCCGGACTGCATGTTGTCGACGAACGCCGCGAAGTCGGTCGCACCGTGTTGCAGCGCGTCGACAAAGAATCCGATCAGCGACAACTGCTCGGCAAGGCGCTCGAAGTCAGCCTCTTGCCGCTTGTAGTCCGGTGTCGCGAAGGTTCTGATGTCTTGCGCGCACTGTTGCAGAACGGCAACCGCTGCATCGTGGCGCATCATCGTCAGCGCACCAATCACCTGGCGGATCGGGTTTTCCAGGCCGTCCAGATCGGTTTGCTTGTCGACATCACGGAAAAAGCCATCAAGGACCTGTTCGATTTGCGTCAGGTTGCTCTGAATCTCCCTGGCAACCTGGCTGATCAGCAGTTTTTCCTGCACCTGCCGTGACATTTCGTCGAGCAAGGGCAGTTCGGACTCCGGTGGCGGTGGATTTCCGCCAAGGCATGCACGAATCCGGTCGACCATCACCTCGACCTGATGCGTGAAGCTGCTGTCCAGGTACTGGATGTTGCCCTGCGCGTGTTGCGCAAGGAGGATCGCGGTGGCCGTTTCCATGGCCAGCGCTTCCGTTTGTCCCGACGGCGTGCGGGTGAGGAAGCTGGCCACCTCGGCGATCGCCTGCACGAGGCGCTGATAGTCCGCGTGACCCAGGTCCTCGACCACCGCCGACAGCGCAACGGTATTGGTCTGGAAGCTTGGCAGGGCCTGTGTCGTGCCGGCGCAGAACCTGTTCCAGGATTCCTCGGTGGCGGCGATTGTCTCACGCAAGCGGCGGCGGACGGCCTCCACCGCGACCGGCGCCTCTGGTGATGCCTCGGGCATCAGGGCCGTCAACTGGTACGCTTCCTTGACGCGGCGCACGGCACGATGGTCGCTGTCGGCGCTGGCGACGAGATACAGCGCATCGCGCATCAGGCGTTCGGCGACGTTGTTCGAGCCTTCAAGCAGGCGGCGTATCTGCAGGTCGATGCGCGTGCATAGTTGCCGGGCATCGGCGTCCGGTGCCAGCACGCGTTCAGCGAGGGCCGACAGGAAGGCGGTCGCTACCCACCAGAACGAGCGGGCCGAAGGCAGCTCCTGGATGGCTTCGATGCGCTTGACGGCATCCAGCATTTCCGGCACCCCGGCGCCGTCCTGCGGAGCGCGCAACCACGACAGCAGGCCGCGCTGGAAATGCGCCCGCTGCTGACGCAGGCGCCGCTGAAGCTCGCCGTGGCCGATCTTCGGCGTGCCGCCAGCGCGACGCGGTGGCTGGATCTGGAGGTTGGGGAAAAAAAGGTCCGTCGGGGTGACACGCTCTTGCCCACGTGCCGTCTGCAGCGCGCGGTAGAGGGGCAAGAGCCGCAGCGGTTGATTTGGCTGGCCGCCAAGCAGATCGTCCAGATAGTGGCGCAGATCGGCCATCGCGCGGCGCGCCAGGTCAATGACCTCGGGCGTGGCCGGCAGGCGCTGCTGCTCGACCTCCTCGAGCAGCGACTCCAGCGCTTCGGCATACTGGGTGACGCCATCAAGACCGACGATGGTCAGTGCTCCCTGCACCTGGTGCAGGTGGGTGCGGCAGAACCTGACCTGGGTGCGATCACCGCTCTCGTCGATCGCGCTCGCGGCGAACTCTTGCAGCGCTTTGTCGGCGCGCTCCAGCGCGAGGTCGATCTCGCTCTTGACCCAGGTCAGCGGGCCGATATCGAAGTTCGTCGGTGCATTCATCCGGGAAGGCCTCTCCAGGTCACTCTCTAGCCGCGGCTGTTCAGGTCACCTTGAAGCCGGCGACCGAACCCTTTAGCTCCGTGGCCAGACCGGCCAGCTCGCCAATTGCCGTCGCCGTCTTCTGGGTGCCCGCCGTGGTCTGGCCGGTGACCAGTAGTATTTCCTGCATCTTGCGGGCCACTCTGGTCGCTGATTCCGATTGCTGACGCGTGGCGCCAGCGATGGTTTCGATCAGCGCCGTCAGTTCGCTCGACACCTGACCAATCTCGGCCAGAGCCTGCCCCGCCGCGTCGGAAAGCCGGGCGCCCTCGACCACGCCACGGGTCGACTCTTCCATCGCCGAGACGGTGTCCTGAGTGTCGGTCTGGATGGTCCTGACGATCGCACCGATCTGCTTGGTCGCTTCGCCAGAACGTTCAGCGAGTCGCTGTACCTCCTCGGCGACGACCGTGAAGCCTCGCCCGGCCTCGCCGGCCGAGGCCGCCTGAATGGCCGCATTCAGCGCCAGCACGTTGGTTTGCTCGGTGATGTCCGAGATCAACTCGACGATTTCACCGATTTCCTGCGAGGATTCGCCGAGCCGCTTGATTCGCTTCGAGGTCTCCTGGATCTGGTCGCGGATCTTGTTCATGCCCTTGATCGAGTCCTCGACGGCTTGTGTTCCCTTGGCGGCTGCCGCCAGGGATTGGCGGGCAACCGTTGCCGACTGCCTGGCGTCGGTCGAAACGTTGGTCATCGAACTCGACATGGCCAGGACCGACTGGCCCGCCGACTTGATTTCGGTGGTCTGGCGCTCGGCCGCCGAGAGCAGTTCGGTGGATGTCTGCTGGGCGATTCCGGTGGCGACGGTTACCCGGTTGGCGGCGTCGTTGATGCGCCCGACCAGGAGACGGAGTTCCTCGATGGTGTAGTTGATCGAGTCGGCGATGGCGCCGGTGATGTCTTCCGAAACGGTGGCGGTGACGGTCAGGTCGCCGTCGGCAAGGTCGCCGAGTTCGTTCATCAGACGCAGGATCGCATCCTGATTTTGGCGGTTGACCAGTTCCGTCTCGCGCCGGCTGCGCTCGGCCGTTTCGGCCTGGCGGCGGCTCTCCGCGAGATAGGTTCTGGCCAGCAGCAGCAACAGGGCGATGGCCAGCAGGATCAGACCGGCCAGCGCGAAGCCGTAGCCGGTGCGTTTCATGACCGTGCCCTGGTAGGCCTGGGTCAGCTGGTCGGTTGCCTCTAGCAGTTGTTCGCTGTCGCGAAAGATCTGTGAACCCGCCTGCTTGGCAATCACCAGCCGCTGCAGGTTGCCGAGGATGGCACCTACCGCGGTGTGGTACTCGGCGAAACTGGCATCCAGTTCGGTGAGCTTCTGTCGGGTATCGGGGTCGGTCGTCGCGGCGATCCGCTGCGCCTCGCTACCCTTGGTCAGCGCTTTCAGCGTGTCACGAAAAGTGTTCGTATCCTTGCCCAGCAGGAAGGCGACTTCCGAGTCGATGGCGTCGCCGACGAGCAGTGAATTGGCATTCTTTGCAATCCGCTGGGTGAGCATGACCAGCTGGTTGGCTGCCGCAATCTCGCGGATGCCGGCGCTGCTCTGCAGCTTGAGCGCGGCGATCTGTCCCGCGAGTTCCAGCAGTTGCGGGTTCTTGTCGTTGATCGAGGCGACGTCCTTGCCGAGTGAGATCAGGTTCTTCTCCATTTCCAGCAGGCGAGCGGCGTTCTTGTCGGTCTTCTCCCAGGTTTGCGCCAGGGCCAGCAATTGTGGTTCGACGCTGCCCGGTGACGCCGGGACGTCGGTGCCGGCCAGTTCGCCGCCGTTGGTCAGCCTCTCAAGCTGCGTTGCGAAACTGTCACGCGAGTCCCTGAGTTGCTTGAAAGCCGTCGGGTTTCCGAGCAACGCCAGGCTGGACGCCTTCGCCAGTCGCTGTGACAGCATCCCCATGTCACCGGTGGCGGCGATGTACGCGGTGCCGTAGGCCGACTTGCGGTCGTCCCGGTAGATGACAATGGCGATGATCAGCATGATCAGCAGAAGGGCTCCACCGAGAATCTGCAGTTGTTTCGCAACCGGATAACGGTTGAGCAGAGGCGGGGAAAACGGGGTCGAACCGTCGCTCTCCGGCTCGTCTGGATCCATGATCGTGCGAGCCACCAAAGTCTCGCCTGCCGGGTCCGTCGTACGGGACAAGAAGCCCGGCAGCTTGGATTTGAACGTCATTTTGCTTCTCCGGTTACTCGGGATCTACGGGGTGGCTGGTTGCCGTCGAGCGTCTGTCCGGGGCCGGGGGCTCACACGCCAATGTCCATGAACGTTTCGTCAGCCAGCAGCTCGCGCACCTTGAGTTTCTTCCAGCGACGTCCTTCGTTGTCGGTGTACGATTCAGGCGCCCAGGTCGGTGCCGTCGGATCCGGCGCTTCGCAATTCAAGGCCTCGATATTGCGCAGACCGATCATGCGGGTGACCAGCAAGGCGGCGTTGCTACCATGGCGGGTACCGATCAACAGCAGCCGCGAGCTGGCATTCTGCGGGGTCGCTTCCTTGCCGAGAAAGGCCGAGAAGTCGACCGCCGAATACAGGTTGCCGCGAATGTTGGCGATGCCGGCGAACCACGGCCTGGTCAGCGGGACGGTGGTCAGAGGGGTGAGCGGGACAATTTCGCCCGAGTCCGCCAGGTCAAGAAGCCAGTAGTCGCTTGCACCGGCCTGAATGCCGAGCAGTCCCGCCGCGCTCTGGTTGCCGGTACCCGCCAGCCGTGCCGCCAGGTACGACTGAAAGTCGTGCAGGCTGATCTTCTTGGTCATGCCCTTGCTACCGGTTCACAGCGCTGCGATTTTGGCCAGCAGCTCCTGGCCGTTGACCGGTTTGACCAGATAATCCTGGGCGCCCTGGCGCAAGCCCCAGATCTTGTCTGTTTCCTGCCCCTTGGTGGTGCAGACGATGACCGGGATGTTCCGCGTGGCTTCGTCGCGAGTCAAGGTACGGGTTGCCTGGTAGCCGTTGAGGCCGGGCATGACGACGTCCATCAAGATCAGGTCCGGTAGCTCTCTCTTGGCCGTGGCGATGCCTTCTTCACCGCTTTCCGCGGTAAGCACCTCATAACCGCTGCTGGTAAGCAAGGCCTTCATGACGTGGCGTTCGGTCGGCGAATCGTCAACGACGAGGATTTTCTTGATGGTCATCGGGGCTGGCTTCCTCAGGCTGGCGGTGGCGCAAAGGTGGCGACCGTCTGCAGGAGACTGTCTTTGGTAAAAGGCTTGGTCAGGTACTGGTCCGAGCCGACCATGCGGCCGCGGGCGCGGTCAAACAGGCCATCCTTTGACGACAGCATGATTACCGGTGTGGATCGGAAACGCTGGTTTTTCTTGATCAGCGCGCAAGTCTGATAGCCGTCGAGTCGCGGCATGACGATGTCGCAGAAAATGACGGCCGGCTGGTGATCGGAGATTTTTGCCAAAGCGTCAAAACCATCTTCAGCCAGCAGAACCTGGCAGCCGGCCTGAACGAGGAAGATCTCCGCGCTGCGCCGGATGGTATTGCTGTCATCGATAACCATGACCTTGACGCCGCGCAAGTTTGCAGCTTCAGCCAAATGTCTCCTCCAGGGTGTGTCAGGTTATTGTTCTGCGAATGTCCCTGATCCAGCAGGATTTCCTGCTGACACTACTATACCGCATTGTCTTCAGATTTCGACCATTTCGAAGTCTTCCTTGCGCGCGCCGCATTCGGGGCAGGTCCAGTTGATCGGGATGTCATGCCAGGGTGTGCCCGGGGCTATTCCCTCGTCCGGCAGGCCAGCGGCTTCGTCATAAATGAAGCCGCAGGTAAGGCACATCCAGGTGCGGTATTGGCGCTCGTTCGCTGCGTTCATGGTTGTCGTCTGTTTTCGGTTAGAATCGATTAAAAGCCGGTAGATTCTAGCCAAACCCATCTCTTGCTGCCAAGACTTTCTTTGCTTGACGGAAACCTTCCCGGACAGCGGCCTGTTGCTGATGAACCAATACCTCGCCCGATTGCCGCCGCCGATGGTGCTGACCTTCGCCGCCTGCGATCCGTCTGGAGGCGCCGGTCTGCAAGCCGACCTGATGACCATCGCGGCACTCGGCTGTCATCCGCTGTCGGTGACCACGGCGTTGACCGTACAGGATACCGTGGGCGTCGCCAGCGTCCTGGCGATCGATGCTGACTGCGTCGAGGATCAGGCGCGGACCCTGCTGGAGGACATGCCGGTTGCGGCGTTCAAGATTGGTCTGCTGGGCAGCGTCGAGAACCTCGCGGTAATCGCCGAGATCCTCGCCGATTATCCCGGTGTGCCGCTGGTGCTCGACCCGGTGCTGGCCTCCGGACGCGGCGACGAACTGGCCGATCAGGAGATGATTTCCGGCCTGCGCGAGATACTGCTGCCGCTGACCACCGTGCTGACACCGAATACTCTCGAAGCGCGCCGACTGGCCACTGTTGACGACGCTGATGACGATGACCATCCGACCTTGGCCGATTGCGCGCAACGCCTGCTGTCGTTCGGCTGCGCCTACGTGTTGCTGACCGGGACGCACGACAGCTCGCCGCGGGTGGTCAACCGCCTGTACGGCGGAGCCGGCGGCGGCCTGGTTCGTAGCGATGCCTGGGACCGCCTGCCCGCCACCTACCATGGTTCGGGCTGCACCCTGGCGTCGGCGCTGGCTGCGCAACTGGCCATCGGCTTGCCGGTGAGCGATGCGACCCGCGCTGCCCAGGAGTACACCTGGCTGGCACTGGCCGCCGGGTTCCGTGCGGGAACGGGGCAACATCTGCCCGATCGTTTCTTCCAGATGCACCAGGCGCGCGGTGGCCGTCTCGATGGCTGAAGCCGCCGTCCGCAGCCTGCGTGGCCTGTACGCGATCACGCCGGACTGTCTGGCGCCCAACATCTTGCTGGAGCGGGTGCGGGCTGCCTTGATGGGCGGTACGGTACTCGTTCAGTTTCGCGACAAAGGTCGGGACGCTGCCCGCCGAGCCGGAACCGCCCGCGCCTTGTGCAGCCTGTGCAGGCAGTTCGGTGCCCGCTTGTTGATCAACGACGATCTCGCTCTGGCGCTGGCGGTCGATGCCGACGGGGTGCACCTCGGCGCTGCCGACGGCGAACTCGCGGCGGCACGACGGGCGCTGCCCGCGGGCGCGCTACTCGGTGCGTCGTGCTACGACGACTTCGAGCGTGCCCGTGGCGCTGCTGTCGCCGGTGCCGACTACGTGGCATTCGGGGCGATGCATCCGTCGTCGACCAAACCGCTCGCCGTGCGTGCGCCGTTGTCGCTGTTTGCCCGCTGCCGCGCCGAACTGCAGTTGCCGGCCTGCGCCATCGGCGGTATCACGGTCGAGAACGCGGCGCCCTTGCTGATTGCCGGCGCCGACCTGCTGGCCGTGGTCAGCGACCTGTTCGCGGCTCCCGATGTGGCCTCGCGAGCCGCCGCCTATCAACAACTATTCGAGGAAAATGCTCGTGATCTCCCGCAATCAGCAACTCTTTGAGCGTGCCCAGGTACACATTCCGGGTGGCGTCAACTCCCCGGTACGGGCGTTTCGGTCGGTCGGCGGCACGCCGCGCTTCTTCGTCGAGGGTACGGGTGCTCGCGTCACCGACGCCGACGGCACAATCTACATCGATTACGTCGGCTCGTGGGGGCCGCTGATTCTCGGCCACGCCCATCCCGCGGTGATCGCCGCCGTTCGCGACGCAGCGGTCAGAGGGCTTTCATTCGGCGCGCCGACCGAGAGCGAGGTGGAACTCGCCGACCTGCTCTGCGAGCTGTTGCCCTCGCTGGAGATGGTGCGCCTGGTCAGTTCAGGGACCGAGGCGACGATGAGTGCCATCCGCCTGGCTCGCGGCCATACCGGTCGCGACCTGCTGATCAAGTTCGAGGGCTGCTACCACGGTCATTCCGACAGTCTGCTGGTCAAGGCCGGCTCGGGAATGCTCACCCTTGGCAATCCGAGTTCGGCTGGCGTGCCCGCCGACATCGCCAAACACACCATGGTTCTCGACTATAACGATGTCCCCGGACTCGAGGCGGCGTTTGCCGAGCACGGCTCGAAGATCGCCGCCGTGATCGTCGAGCCGGTGGCCGGCAACATGAACCTGATCGCCCCCAAGGCCGCTTTCCTGCAGGCCCTGCGCGAACAATGCGATCGGCACGGCGCGGTGCTGATTTTCGATGAAGTGATGAGCGGTTTTCGCGTCGACGCCCAGGGCGCACAAGGGATCTATGGGATTGCGCCGGATCTCACGACGCTCGGCAAGGTAATCGGCGGCGGCATGCCGGTTGGCGCCTTTGGCGGCCGCCGCGAAATCATGGCCAGGATCTCGCCGCTGGGGCCGGTGTACCAGGCCGGGACCTTGTCCGGCAATCCGGTGGCCGTCGCCGCCGGTCTGGCGACGCTTCGGCTGGTGCGCGCGGCGGGCTTCTACGAGCGCCTGGCGCAGCGTACCCGGCAGCTGACCGATGGGCTGCTGGCGGTGGCGCGCAAACATGGGGTACCGTTTTCGGCGCAGGCGATGGGCGGCATGTTCGGACTGTATTTCCGTTCCGAGTGCCCGGAGAACTACGCCGAGGCGATGGCTTGCGACCAGCAAGCATTCAAGCGCTTCTTCCACGGCATGCTTGACGCCGGCCATTATTTCGCCCCGTCAGCCTTTGAAGCGGGGTTCGTTTCGGCTGCGCACGGCGAGGACGATGTGGCAGCGACGGTGGCCGCCGCCGATGGCGTCTTCAAGGCCTGGTGAGCGGCCGCGGCGGGGTAGCCGGGCGGTCCTCAGGCAGTCCGGCGGTGCGCTGCCCGGTTGCTCTGAATTCTGCGTTTCTCGAAATATTTCACGCCGAAGTACATGAAGCTGCCGACCACGACCATGCCGACGACGAAAGCCGAGTAGGCGAGCTGCCAGGGAATGCCCTCGGTCATCATCGAGAACTCCGACATGCCGCCCATGCCGGCCAGGACGTTGATCGGCATGAAAATCACGCTGAGCACGGTCAGGCGCTTGATGTCCTTGTTCTGGTTGATGTTGATCGCGCTGTCGGTTGCGTCCATCAGGAAGTTGATCTTGTTGAAGAGGAACGCGGTATGGCCGTCCAGGGATTCGATGTCGCGCAGAATCTCGCGTCCTTCAGCCAGCTGCGAGTCCGAAAGGAAGCGGCCACGCAGCAGGAATGACAGCGCCCGGCGCGTGTCCAGCACGTTGCGTCGGGTGCGGCCATTGAGGTCTTCCGCTTCTGAAATCGCGGCCAGGATCTCGGTCGCTTCCTGGTCGGTGATGTGCGAGCGCAGCACCTGCCGGCCGACACGCTCCAGTTCGGCGTAGACATCCTCCAGTGCGTTGGCCGAGTATTCGACGTCGGCTGCATAGAGGTCGAGCAGGACGTCCTTGCCATCGGTCACGTAACCGGGCCGGGTGCGCGCCCGCGCCCGCTGCAGGCGAAACACCGGCAGTTCCTCGGTACGGATGGTAAACAAGACATCGTTCTGAAGGATCAGGGCGACCGGGACGTTACGCGACTCCTCCTTGGTGTCGAGCAGGAAGTCGGAGTGCAGGTGCGTGTGTCCCTCGTCGTCAACATAGAATCGCGCGCTGGCTTCGAGGTCGGTCAGGCTACCGGGATCAGGCAAGTCGACGTCGAAGCGCTTGCCGATCCAGGTGCGGATTTTCTTCGTCGGCGCGATCAGGTCCACCCAGATCGGCTTAACGTTCTGCAGATCTTCCGGGCCGCTGACCGCGATCTGGCTCAGACGGCCGTCACGCAGTTCAAAAGCGGTGATCGTCGTCTTCTCGTTGCGGTAGTGGCTGTCGTCGATCAGTTCTTCGAGGACATCGTCCGAGAGTATCGCCAGGATCGGGTCGGCGCCTTCCTTGACTTCATCCCAGACCACCAGGCGCTCATTGGGGTCCAGCGACTCGAGGATGTAGGCGACTTCCTTGGGCGGCATCAGCTTGAGCTTCTGGCGAAGTTCCCGGCGATACTGCTGCCGAATCTCGATGCTGGCTTCATCGAGGTCAGCGGAGTCCTGTTCGCGGACCAGCGGTTCGACGAGCTCTTCGACGCGCTTCTGCAGCGAGAGCAGCGAACGCACCTCCGAGAGGTGAACGTCGGCGAGGCCCTGTTGCAGCGTTTCTGGTGCAAGCCGCTTGTTTTCTTCGCTCAAGGTGTCGCCTCCCGAATGGTAGTTACCACACAAATAAGGGGCGCGAGTTTAACACTGTGGCGCCGACGATGGGTGTTTATCGGGTTCCGTTTGTTACCCGTGAAACAGCTTGAAATCCTTTTCTGATCAATGGTGTGGCAGCGAATTCGAAATGCTTGTCCGGACGACTTTTGTCCTTGTTGCAGCGCCGCATTGGGCCTAGAATCGCGCCTTCGCTGCTGCTCTGCGGCAGTCGGGAAGGTGGCGGCGAGGGGCGGATCCGCTGCCGGGTCGGGAACGATGGGCACGATGCGATGGCAACGCTGCTCAAGGGGGGGCGATGAGTGTAGAGAATGATGCGCCACACGACGAGAAGTCGGGCCTGGCGGCGACCGCGATGGCGGCCATGGGAGTCGTTTTTGGCGACATCGGCACCAGTCCGCTGTACACCATGAAGGAGGTCTTCGGCGGTCATCATCCGCTGCCGGTCGACGCCGACAGTGTTCTGGGCATCCTGTCGCTGGTGTTCTGGGCGCTGACCATTACCGTTTCGCTCAAGTACGTGCTGTTCATCACCCGCGCCGACAACAAGGGCGAGGGCGGCATCATGGCGCTGACCGCGCTGGCCTTGCGCACCGCGAATGCTTCGCCGCGCGTGCTCTGGATGATGTCGGCGCTGGGCATCTTCGGCGCCGCTCTCTTTTACGGCGACGCGGTGATCACGCCGGCGATGTCGGTCCTGGCGGCGGTCGAGGGGCTGAAAGTCGTCACCCCGCTGTTCGATTCCTATGTCCTGCCGATCACGATCACCATCCTGGTGGCGCTTTTCGTTTTTCAGCGGCACGGCACGGCGGCGGTCGGTGCGCTGTTCGGCCCGGTGATGCTGTTCTGGTTCGCCACCCTTGGGGCACTCGGCCTGTGGCACGTGATCCAGCATCCGGCGGTGCTGCTGGCGATCAATCCCTGGTATGCGCTGAGCTTCATCTTCGAACATCAGGGACTGGCCTTTCTGGCGCTGGGTTCGGTGGTGCTGGCGATCACCGGTGGCGAAGCGCTGTACGCCGACATGGGTCATTTTGGCCGCAGGTCGATCAAGTGGGCCTGGTTTGCTTGCGTGTTTCCGCTGCTGTACCTCAACTACCTTGGGCAGGGCGCACTGCTTCTGGCCGACCCGACGGCGGTCGAGAATCCCTTCTTTCTGATGGTGCCGAGTGACGTGTTGCGGATACCGTTGGTCGTGTTGTCCACCATTGCCACGGTGATTGCCTCGCAGGCAGTGATTTCCGGCGCCTTTTCGCTGACCAGCCAGGCCATGCAGCTGGGCTACTGTCCGAGGATCCGGGTCAACTTCACCTCCGAGCGCGAAAAAGGCCAGATCTACGTCCCGAACATCAACTGGCTGTTGCTCGGAGCGGTGATCATCGTCGTGCTCGGTTTTCGCTCGTCGTCGAATCTCGCTTCCGCCTACGGCATTGCGGTCACCCTGACGATGATGATCGATACCATCCTCGCCTTCGTCGTGGTGCACGCGATGTGGAAGTGGAGTTGGCCGCGCGCCGCGCTGTTCCTGGTGTTCTTCGTGGCGGTGGACTTTGCCTTCTTTTCGGCCAACGTGATCAAGGTCCTCGACGGCGGCTGGTTCCCGCTGACCCTGGGCTTGTCGGTCTATCTCCTGCTGTCGACCTGGAAGCTCGGTCGCCGGCTGCTCTACGAAAAGCTGCAGCAGGATACGGTCCCGCTCGAAGCGTTCATTGCCAGTCTGACCACCGGCGGACCGCACCGCGTCGGTGGCACCGGGGTCTTCCTCACGGCCACCCCCGACGGGGTACCGCGGGCGCTGTTGCACAACCTGTATCACAACAAGGTCCTGCACGAGCGGGTGGTACTGATGCATGTCGACGTCGAAGACGTGCCGCGCATCGCCGAAAACGAGCGCGTACGGGTCGAAAAACTGACCGCAGGTTTCAACCGCGTGTTTGTCCGTTACGGCTTCAAGGACGAACCCGACGTGCCGCGAGCCATGGAACAATGCGCCGGGCACGGACTGGTCTTCGAGATGATGGAAACCTCGTTCTTCCTTGGTCGCGAGACGGTCGTCACGATGCCGATTTCCCGGCGCTCGCGGATGGCCCAGTGGCGGCAGGTGCTGTTTACCTGGATGTTCCGCAACGCCGATCCGGCGACCGCTTTCTTCAAGATTCCGCCCAACCGGGTGATCGAGCTCGGCGCGCAGGTCGAGCTGTCGTAGCGCTTGCGTCTCAGGTCGCGATTGCGTAGCTTCCGGGAGGCGAGCGCGAAGGTGTGAAGGCTCCAGGCAAGCGCGCCGAATGGCCGTCGCCGAGATCATTGGCGGCAGTTCGAACAGTCATCCCCAGCCAGGGCCGGTTCCGGCCTTCTTGATCCGAGGAAGAAATGAGCTACCGACGCCGCCTTGCCACCGCGCTGACCCTGGGTTGTCTTGCCACTCTGGCCATGGCCGTGCTGGCCGATCAGCTGCCTTCGGCACCCGCCGAACTGGGCACCATTCGCCGCAACGAACGCGGTCAACTGGAGGTGGTCCCGACGCCGGCAGACGCCCCGGCTGGCGCAGCCGGAACGGCCGACGATCCGGCCGCAGCCAAGCGCGCGATGCAGACCATGAGCCTGGAGAAGAAGGCACCGGCGGCTGCGGCCAGCGGCAAGACCATTGTCGTCGGTCCGCAGGAGCAGATCCGGAGCATCCAGGAGGCAGCGCGTATCGCCCGCGACGGCGACACCGTCGAGATCCGGCCCGGCGAGTACAGGCAGCAAGCGGTGGTGTGGACGCAAGCCCGGCTGACGATCAGGGGTAGCGGCCAGCGTCCGCTTCTGATCGCCGACGGCGACAGCGCCGAGGGCAAGGCGCTGTGGGTGGTGCGCCGTGCAGACATGCTGATCGAGAATATCGAGTTCCGCGGAGTGCGCGTGCCGGACGGCAATGGGGCCGGGATCCGCTTCGAGAATGGTCACTTGCGCGTCGTCCGCTGCGCCTTCTTCAACAACGAGACGGGCATCCTGGCCGGCAACGCCGCGGACGCGGTGCTCGAGGTCGAGGACAGCGAATTCGGCGAAGCGCCGACGCACGCCGGTGCGCTGCACCACCTGCTTTACGCCGGCACGATCGCCAGGCTGAGCATCAAGGGCAGCCGCTTTCAGCAGGGTTTTCGCGGTCACCTGATCAAGTCGCGTGCGCGGGAAAGCATGATCCTCTACAACATGCTCGTCGACGGGGTCGACGGCCGGGCTTCGTACGAACTCGAGTTCCCGAACGGCGGCGTCGCCTGGGTGATCGGCAACGTCATCGGCCAGAGTGACAAGACCGATAATCAGGATCTCGTGTCCTATGGCGCCGAAGGCCAGCGCTGGCCCGACAATGCGCTCTACCTGGCGCACAACACGCTGATCAACAATTGGTCCGGCGGTCGCTTCTTGCGGGTCTGGGCCGACAAGATGCCGCCGGGAACCGAAGTCTGGGCACTCAACAACCTGCTGGTCGGACAAGGTGTTTTCGTCCCGCAAGCGCCGGGCCGTTACGACGGCAACCGCTTGGTCGACCGGTCGGCGCTGATCGATGTTGACCACCTGGGCTTCAGCTTGCCGAACAACTCCCCGCTGCGCGGCACGGCCAAATCACCCGGTTCCGTGCGCGAGCAGAGCCTGACCCCTGGCGCCGAATTCAAGCTGCCCGTCGGCATCCGCCCGCTGCCGGTCGGCAAGCCGCTGTCACCCGGTGCGCTGCAGTAGAGGCGCTGGCAAGGTTGGCGTCGGGCGCCCTCGATCCGCTGGATCGGGTGTCGCGCGCGGTGAGGGGCGTACGCCAACGCGACGCCGGAACGATCGCGCCGGGCTACCCGCGTCGGCGCGGGTGCCGGTTGGTCCTGCGCGGTTGGCCGGCGCTGAGCAGCAGCGTTCCCTGGCGGCGGACGCGCCCGAGCGCTTCCAGCGTGGCGACGATCTG
>ERZ761602.2358-NODE-2358-length-29935-cov-6.891499_pt1 | contig 29935 bp, 24 predicted proteins | sample MGYA00512165_ERZ761602 | MGnify/ENA primary metagenome ERZ761602 (study PRJEB28899, sample SAMN02445085) | bioreactor sludge metagenome | biome: EBPR sludge; isolation source: Thorneside wastewater treatment plant | place: Australia: Brisbane, Thorneside...
AGGGGGCGGAGCCGCAGGGTTCCGCCCCTTTTTCTTGGATCGCCCTCTTTGCAGACGGGCGCGCTTGGGCCATGAGGACAAACAGAAAACAGGTGGGGGGAAGCATGGCCGATAACCGGGGATCGCCGATTGACTGGAGCCGCCTGCCCCATGGCGGCGACCTGTTCGGCGAACTGCACCTGGCCGAAAGCGCGCCGCCCCCGGCCAAGCGTCCGCCGATGTTCCCCGGCCTGGCGCTGTGCGGTGTGGCGGCGGCGGCGGCGGCCTGGCTTTCCGACCATTACGGCTTTCCGATCATCCTGCTGGGCCTGCTGGTCGGCCTCGCGCTCAATTTCGTTTCGCAGGATCCGCGCACCCATGCCGGGCTGGACTTTGCCTCGCGCACCTGCCTGCGCTGGGGGATCGTGGTGCTGGGCCTGCAGGTCACCTTCGCCCAGATCGGCGCGGTCGGCGTGCTGCCGTTTTTGGCGCTGGGCGTGATCATGGCAGTGACCCTCGGCGCCGGGCTGCTCGGCGCGCGGCTGGCCGGACAATCGCGCTATGCCGGGACCCTGGCCGGCGGATCGACCGCGATCTGCGGGGCCAGCGCCGCGCTGGCGCTGTACGGCGTGATCGGCAAGGAGCGGCTCAGCCAGGCGCAGTTCGCGCTCACTCTGGTGGGCGTCTCGCTGGCCAGCGCGCTGGCGATGACAGTCTATCCGGTGATCGCCACGCAGCTCCAGCTCAGCGATGCCCAGGCCGGATTCCTGATCGGCGCTTCGATCCACGATGTCGCCCAGGCGATCGGCGGCGGCTATGCCGTGTCCGATGCGGCCGGCGCGCAGGCGACCATCGTCAAGCTGGCCCGCGTCGCCCTGCTCGCGCCGCTGGTGGCGCTTACCAGCCTCGCGCTCGGTCCGGCCGGCGATGCCGCGGATCAGCCGGTCTGGCGGCGGTTGGCGCTGCCGTGGTTCATCCTCGCCTTCCTTGGCGTGGTCGCGCTCAACAGCCTGATCCCGGTGCCGGAACAGGTGGCCGGATGGGGGCTAACGCTGTCCAAATCGCTGCTGCTGCTGGCCGTGACGGCTACCGCCATGCGCAGCCGGATGGACCTGCTGCTGGAGGCCGGCTGGCGCGCACTGGTGCCGGTGCTGGCGGCCACCCTGGCCAGCTTCGCCGCCGCGCTGACTTTCGCCTACATCCTGCTCTAGGGTCCTGACCCTAGATCACGAAGTCCAGCACCGCCGGTAGCGGCTTGCGGCGCCGGTTGGCGACCATGGTGTCATGCAGCTGCGCGATCTGCGCGCTGCCGGTCCGCACGAACAGGAACGGCAGCAGGCCGTGAAGCAGGCAGGCAAAGCCGCCCAGGATCATCCGGATTCCGAAGCCGCTCGCCATCACCAGATGCTCGCCATAGCTTTCGCCGACGCTGGCGGGATGTTCGGTGAAGGGCTTCAGCAGGCTCATGCGGGTATCTCCGGTTTGAGCCGCAACAATGCCGCAGCGCGATTGCGATTTCATCACCGTTTTTCTGGTATTCTCGTGCTAATATGCATATTCTGTCCCAATGACAGAGCAATCATTGCAACTTGATACCATAGACTGGGCGATCCTTGGGGTCTTGCAGGGCGATGCCTCGCTGCCGGTGCACGAAGTGGGCGATCGGGTCGGCTTGTCCGCCAATGCCTGCTGGCGGCGGATCCGGCGGCTGGAGGACAGCGGGATCATCGCCCGGCGGGTGGCGCTGCTCGATGCGGAGAAGCTGGGCCTCGCCACCACGGTGTTCGTCGCGATCAAGACCAACCGCCATGATCCGGCCTGGCTGGAAGCCTTCGCCAGCGGGATCGAAGCCATTCCGGAGATCGGCGAGTGTCACCGCATGGCCGGCGATGTCGATTACCTGCTCAAGATCGTGGTCCGCGACATTGCCCATTATGACCGGATCTACCGCAAGCTGATCGCCGCCGTACCGGATCTGGCCGATGTCAGTTCCAGCTTCTCGATGGAGAAGATGAAGGCAACGACCGCTCTGCCCCGCCCTGCCTGACCGCTACTTCCGCAGCAGCCAGCCGAAGATCTCGGGCAGGCGGCGGGCCCAGGCATTTTCCTCGTGCTCGGCCCCTTCATAGGTGGTGCCTTGCCAGTCGCGCCCGCGCTTCCACCCCTTGGCCGTGATCCCGGCTTCGACTGCGGCCTGATAGGGCGGATAGAACGCATCGAGCGTGCCGGTACCGATATCCAGCCACAGCCGCCGCCCATCCGGCCGGCCCAGCCGGTCAACCAGCCAGCGCTGGTGCAGCGCCAGACGCTCCGGATCGGCGCCCTCGCCCGGTTGCGGCATGACCAGCGGCCAATGGGTGGAGACGCAGGCGGCGCGGCCATAGATGTCGGGCCGCATGACGAAGGCATAGCAGCTCATCAATCCGCCCATGCTCGATCCGGCAATCGCCGTGTCGCGCGGCCCTGGGCGGGTGCGATAGCTGCGGTCGATCTGCTGCTTGAGCGGCCCGGCCAGCCAGTTAAGGTAGGCTTCGGAAATGACCGGACCACCCGCAATCGCCTCCATCCGCCCGCGCAGGGCCGGCGAGGCGCCGTCATGGGCGGGTTTCGGCAGATACTGGCGATAGCGGTCATTCCCCGGTGCCCAGATCCCGACGATGATGTGCGGTTCCACCCGGCCAGTCGCCATGGCCGCCAGCATCGCCTGGTCGGCCGCCCAGATCTTGTTGAAGTTGGAATTCTTCAGCTCGAACAGGTTGTGGCCGTCGTGCATGTAAAGCACCGGATAGCGCCGCTTGCCCGCGTCATAGCGGGGCGGCAGCCAGATCGTCAGGCGCTGGTCGGGCAGGCCCGGAACCGCAATCCGCTCGACCTCGACCAAGCGGCCCCGGTCCTGCGCCAGCACCGGACCGGCCAGCAGGCCCAGCACCAGTGCCAGCAGCGCCAACAGGGACTGCCGCACAGGCATCACTTGCCCGGCTGTAACCGCATCGCCGCGCCGCCGCCAGGGGCCAGCCACAGCGTCATGGTATCGCCCTTCTTCACCTTGCGGGTTTCATAGGCGATGTTGTGGCGCGCATCGGTCTTGTAGGTTGCGCCGGGGCCGTCCTTGAAGATCGTCGCTATGTAGGTCTTGCCCGGATCGAGGAAATCGAAGGTGAAAGTCACCGTGTGCTCTTCCGCGCCGCCGACCCCGCCGACGTACCAATCCTCGCTGCGCCGGTCCTTGCGGGCGAAGATCGCATACTCGCCGACCGATCCGGCCAGCAGGCGGCTGTCGCTCCAATCGGTCGGAACCTGGCTGATGAAGGCCAGCTCGCGCGGGTGCTTTTCCAGTTCCTCGGGGAAATCCGCGGCCATCTGGATCGGCGAATAGATCGCCAGGTACAGGCCGAGCTGCTTGGCCAGGGTAGAGGCCAGCGGCACACCTTCCGCACCTTTCAGGCTGAGCACCCCGGGGGTGAAATCCATCGGGCCGGACAGCATCCGGGTATAGACCAGCGTCGCCTCGTGCTCGGGCGGATTGGCGAAGGCGCCCCAGGCATTGTATTCCATGCCCCGCGCCCCTTCCCGCGCCACCCAGTTGGGATAGGTGCGGCGAAGCCCGGTGTCCTTGACCGGCTCATGCGGGTTGACCGAGACCTTGTACTTGGCGGCCGTCTCCACGACCTTCAGATGGTGCTGCACCTGGCGCTGGCCATCGTGCCATTCCATCCGCACTTCGCCCGGCTTGTCACCCGGCGCGATGATCCCGCCTGCATCGGCGACATAGCCGGTCTTGACCCAGTCGATCCCCAGCGCGGCGTCGGTGCGGAAGGCATCGTCAAGCTGGCGTTCGTAAACGTCGATGTTGCCGCCGGTTTCGTGGTGGCCCACGATCCGCACGCCCTTCTTGCGGGCATAGTCGGCCACTTCCTTGCGGTCGAAATCGGGCGCGGCCTTGGTAAAGCTGAACTCGAAGCCCCGGCTGAACCAGTCGGCATTCCAGCCCTCGTTCCAGCCTTCCACCAGCACGCCGCGGAAATTGTGCTTCTTGGCAAAGTCGATCGTCGCCTTGGTCCGCTCTGTCGTTGCGCCGTGGTTCGGCCCGGTCGCCCAGGTCCAGCGGCCGGAGATCATCCCCCACCAGATTCCGACATAGCGGCCCGGCTGCACCCAGCTGACATCGCCCAGCTTGTTGGGTTCGTTGAGGTTCAGTTCCAGATCGCTTTCGACCAGCCCCCTGGCATCGTCCGTCACCCGGATCGTGCGCCACGGCGTGTTCATCGGCAGCGCGCGGGTGACGCGCGGCCCGCGCGAGGAGGGTGAAAGGTGCGTGCGGAAATTCTGCCCGCTGGCGCGGCGCAGCCAATAGCCCGCATAGTCGACCAGGGCAGCTTCGTGGAAGGCCAGGTGGGTGCCGTCCTCCAGCCGCATGGTGATCGGCGTGTGGGCGATCGACACCGCGTCGATCGGGGTCTTCTGATAGATCTGTTCGTACCGGTTCCAGTCCCCGCCGGGGATCCACCAGGCCGTACCCTTGGGGGCGATGTTGAACTGGGTCAGTTCGTCGGCGATGTTCATCTGCTTAAGCGCCGGCTGCTCCGGCACTTCATAGCGGAACCCGATCCCGTCGTTGAACACCCGCACCCGCACGTTCATCAGCCGTCCGCCGCGATCGTCGGCCTGGCGATAGCGGATCAGCAGCTCGTTATAGTGATCGCGGACATAGCGCCGCTCGCCCCAGGGCAGTTCCCAGGTGTTGTCGCCCTTCCCCGTCTCGCTGCCGACCACGGTAAAGCCACGGTCCATCGCCAGCCCGTCGGTCAGCAGGAAGCCGAGCCGCGAGGGCGAGATCAGCAGCTGGCCCTTGCGGCTGAGCGACCAGGTGGGATGGCCTTCCCCGCTATTGGTGCCGATGGTGAGCACCAGATGGCCATCGGGCGATGCGACAGTGGAGGCGCTGGCGATCTGCTGAGCCGCAGCCGGCACGGCCAGCAGCGTGGCCGCAAGGGCGCCAAGGATGGACAGCAAACGCATCAGGGAGTCTCCTCGATCAGCATGGCCCCGAACGGCGGCAAGCCTTCCGGCCCGGCTCCGTTGACACTGGCCAGCATACGACCGGCCGGGGCCGGCAGGGCCGCTGCGGCAACCGTGTCAGGGGTGAAATTGAACAGGCACAGCAGGCTCTGGCCCTGGAAAGTGCGGCGCACGGCCAGCACCGCATCGTCCGCCAGCAGCACATCGTAACTGCCCCAGCGCAGCGCCGGCTGGCCGCGGCGCAAGGCCAACAATTGCCGGGTCAGGTTGAGCAGCGATGCCGGATCGGCTTCCTGCCGGTCGACCGCGCGGGCCAGGTTCTCCTCGCCCGGCGGCAGCCACGGCGCGTTCTGGCTGAAGCCGCCATGTTCGTCCTGCGCGGTCCACGGCAGGGGCGTGCGGGCCCCGTCGCGCGACAGGGTCAGCGGCCAGTTGGCAATCGCTTCGGGGTCCTGCAGCTGCTCGAACGGGATCTCGACCTGGGTCAGGCCCAGTTCCTCGCCCTGGTAGACGATCGGATTGCCGCGCAGCGTGATCAACAGCATGGCCTTCATCCGGGCGAAAGCGTCACGCTGATCCGGCGCACACCAGCGCGACAGGGCGCGCGGGGCATCGTGGTTTTCGAACGCCCAGCTCGGCCAGCCGGTGCCGGGGGCATCGGGCCAGCTGGCCTGGGCCTGGGCGACCAGCCTGGGGGTCAGCCGCTCGGCATAGAGGAAATCGAACCCGTAGGCGCTGTTCAGCCGGGCATCGCCAGAGGTGAAGGTGTGCATTTCCGCCAGCGCCCGCGCCCCGCCGACCTCGGCCATGGTGAAGACCGCGCCGTAATGATCGCACAGGCTGCGGATCCGCTCGATGAACGCGGGAATAGCGGCGTGCGACTGGTTGTAGAGGTGCTGCTGGAAATCGAACGGACGGGTGCGGACCTTGCCGTCATCCGGCGCGGGCGGATTGTCGGTCAGCGCCGGATCATGCATCGCGAAGTTCAGCGCATCGAGCCGGAAACCATCCACCCCGCGGTCCAGCCAGAACCGCGCCGCGTCCAGCAGCGCGTCCTGCACTTCGCGCAGGTGGCCGTTCAGCTGCGGCTGGCCGGGCAGGAAATTGTGCAGATAATACTGCCCGCGCCGCGCATCCCAGGTCCAGGCCGGACCGCCGAACACCGACTGCCAGTTGCTGGGCGGAGAGCCATCGGCCTTGGCATCGGCCCAGACGTACCAGTCAGCGCGCGGGCCCGTGTGGCTGGCCCGGCTTTCGGCGAACCACGGATGCTCGTCAGAGGTGTGGGCATAGACCTGGTCAATCAGGACCTTGAGGCCCAGGTCATGGGCGCGGGCGACCAGCGCGTCGAAATCGGCCAGGGTGCCGAAGATCGGATCGACCCCGCAATAGTCGGCCACGTCATAGCCGAAGTCCTTCATCGGCGAGGTGAAGAACGGCGAGATCCAGATCGCGTCCACCCCCAGCGCGGCGATGTAATCCAGCCGCCGGGTCACCCCGGCGAGATCGCCGATCCCGTCGCCGTTGGAATCCTGGAAGCTGCGCGGATAGACCTGATAGATCGCCGCCCCGCGCCACCAGGGCTGGGTTTCGGCTTGGGCCTGGGCCGCTTCGATCTTGGCAAGACGGTTCATGGGATCGGGGTGCTGCAATTCAGTTCTTGGCCGCGCAGACGGCAAAGCCGAAAGCGGGCAGGGTTACGGCAAGGCTGCCGGGAGCGACGGCACGCGGCGAGCACTGGCCCGCCAGCGTGGCAAAGCCGCGACTTTGCGGGTCGACCGCGACATGGGCCGAAATCGGCGTTGCCGCGGTGTTGAACAGCAGCACCACTTCCTGCCCGGTCTTCGGATCGAACCGCGAAATCGCGAGCAGCCCCGGCTTGTCGGAAAAGGCGCGGATCTTCTGCAGTCCGCCCATCAGCGCCGGAGTGGCGCGGCGCACGGCGGCCAGTTCGGCAATCAGCCGGTAGAGCGGGTGGCGGGTATCGAAATTGGCATCGGCAGTGGTCGCATCGGTGCCGATCAGATCGTTGTCGTTATAGACCGCGACCTTTGAAGGGAACATGTCCTCGCGCGCCAGCTGGTCATTGCCGTCGGAAACGAAGCCCTGCTCGTCGCCCGAATAGATCGTCGGCACCCCGCGCAGGGTCAGCATCATCGCGTGGCCCAGCATCACCCGGGCCAGCAGTTCCTCGTCCGATGCCTTGGGATTGGCCTCTTTCACGAACATCGAGAAACGCCCGAAATCGTGGTTGCCCAGGAAGGTGGGAGAGATCAGCGCGGCCTTCTCTCCGCCCTTGTAAAGCGGATCGTCCTCGAACACGCGGGCCAGCACATCGGTGCCGGCCTTGCCCGAAACGACCCGCTGGGCGGCGGCGGCAAAGGCCATGTCGAGCGTCGAGGGCAGCCCCGCAATATGGGTCCAGCGGGCCAGCAGCGCGGCATCGGGATCGCCGGTCGCGACTTCGCCAAAGATGTGGAAGTTGGGAATGCCGCGCGCCTTGGCCTTGGCCATCATGGCGGGCACGAAGGCCTGCCAGAATTCCGGATTGACGTGCTTGGCCGTATCGATCCGGAAGCCGTCGATCCCGAACCGGTCGATCCAGCTGCCATAGATCTCGATCATGCCCGAAACCACGCGCGGATGCTCGGTGGCCAGATCGTCCAGCCCGACGAAATCGCCGTAGAGCGAGCTTTCCCCGACCCAGTTCGAATTGCCGCGGTTGTGGTAATAGATCGGATCGTTGAGCCAGGCCGGTTTCTTCACCGCCTTTTCCGCTTCGGGCACGAACGGCGTATAGGCGAAGGACGGATCGCGCAGCCGCGCCCAGTTGGACGCATGGGGCACGTGATCGCCCAGGAACCCCGGATTGATCGATTCCCCGTTCACCCCACCCCGGCGCGAGAAGGGATAGTCGGCCTTGCTGCGATAGGCATAGTCGCCGCCTTCGCGGTACTGGATCACGTCGGCGGTGTGGTTGGCGATGATGTCCATATAGACCTTCATCCCCCGCGCATGGGCGGCATCGACAAAGGCCTTGAACTCCGCCTCGGTCCCGAAATGCGGATCGATGGTGGTGAAATCGGTCACCCAATAGCCGTGATAGCCTGCGCTTTCATCGCCCTTCGGCCCCTGGACCGGCTTGTTCTTGAACACCGGGGCAAACCAGATCGCGGTCACGCCCATGCCCTGGATATAGTCGAGCTTGCGGGTCAGCCCCTTGAGGTCGCCGCCGTGATAGAAGCCCTTGTGGGCGGGATCGAATCCGTGGTCGAGCCGGTCGCCGGCAATCCCGCCGCGATCGTTGGAGGGATCGCCATTGTCGAACCGGTCGGGCAGGACGAAGTAGATCACTTCCTGATCCGGCGTGCGGGCGCGGAAATCGCTTTTGACCGCGCGCGAAGACTGCGCCGGCAGCGGCAGGATCAGCGCGGCGGCCAGCGCCAGGGCGAGGGTCTTTTTCACGCGGCCTTCTCCTTGGCTGCCGCGCCGCACAGGGCAGCGACGCAATCGATGTGCATGGGCATCGGCCGCACCGTTTCGATGCAGGCCTTTTCGACCGCGCCAAGGAAAGCGGCAAGCTCTTCCTGGGGATAGCGATCGGCAATCGGGTTCCAGCTGCCCGCCACCAGCCCCTGCCCGACCAGCACCTGCAGCCAGGCGACTTCGGTAAACAGCTCGTCGGTGGCCGGCTGGATCTGGTTGGCGGCGCGGAATTCGGCGATCCGCTGGGCCAGCGTTTCGGGCAGTTCCAGAGCCCGCATCCGGTCCCAGAACGGCTGGCCGGTACGCTGGTTGGCCCAGTAGTGCAGGATCAGGAAATCGCGGATCGTCTCGAACTCGGCAGCGGAGCGGCGGTTGAAGCCTTCCACCACGGCGGGCTCGATGTGCTTGCCGGGCAGCACGGTCAAAAGCCGGGTGATGGTCGACTGGATCAGGTGGATCGAGGTCGATTCCAGCGGCTCCAGGAACCCGCTGGACAGCCCCACCGCCAGCACGTTGCGGTTCCAGATCCGCTTGCGGCGGCCGGTGACGAAGGGGATCGCGCGCGGATCGGCGAGCGGCTTGCCATCGAGGTTGGCCAGCAGCACGGCGCTGGCCTCGTCCTCGCTCATGTATTCGCTGCAGAACACGTGGCCGTTGCCGATCCGGTGCTGCAGCGGGATCCGCCACTGCCACCCGGCGGCGCGCGCGGTGGAGCGGGTGTAGGGGGTGAAATTGCCCGAGGGCTCGCACGGCACGGCGACCGCCCGGTCGCACGGCAGCCAGTGGCGCCAGTCCTCGTATCCGGTCTTCAGCTCCTGTTCGATCAGCAGGCCCTTGAAGCCGGAACAGTCAATGAAGAAGTCACCGGCAATCGCGCGGCCATCATTGGTCATGACAGCAGCGATATCGCCGCTGTCCGTCCGGCTGGCTCCGGCCAGCGTCGCCTCGATCCGCTCCACACCGCGCTTCTCGGCATAGTCGCGCAGGAACGCGGCATAGAGCCCGGCGTCGAAGTGATAGGCATAGGGCACTTCGGGAATGCCCGGCCCGCGCGCGTGGGTGGCCATGCGGCCGGTCCGGGCGGCCAGTTCGTTGGCGGAATAGTGCGCCAGCGGCTTGGCGATCCCCAGCGCCCGCCCCCGCGCCCAGAAGTGACGGAACGGCAGCACGCCCAGCTGGCGGCCGACCGTGCCGAAAGCGTGCATGTAGCTGTGCCCGTCCTCCAGCCAGCCGGCAAATTCAATGCCCAGCTTGAACGAACCCTTGGTGGCGGCCAGGAACGCGCCTTCATCGATTTCCAGCGCGTCGTTGAACAGGCGGATGGCGGGAATCGTCGCCTCGCCGACGCCGACGGTGCCGATCGTCTCGCTTTCCACCAGCGTGATCGCGTAGCCCGGCGGGGCGAAGCGGGCGAGCAAGGCGGCACTCATCCACCCGGCGGTACCGCCGCCGACGATCACGATGCGCATTACGGATTGTTCGTCAGTCATCGCTTGTCCCCTTGCCCGGTGGAACGTGCAGCAGAGCGCCGTTCGGGGTCGAGTTCAAGTCGGTCGGCGGCGTGCGGAGCGGAAGCTTTCGCTACCGTCCCGCACGCCTGCCCCCCCATGACCGCTTAGAACTTATAGGTGAACCCGGCCAGGAACCGGCGGCCATAGGCCTGGTAATCGATCACCTGACGCGGATCGCCCGGGTTGTAGGTGACGAAGGGCTCATCGCTGAGGTTCTGACCCTGGACATAGATCGACAGGCCGTGGAGCGGGCTGCCTTCCTGGAAGTCATAGCCGATCTGCGCGTCGAAGATCGTTTCCGGAGCCGCGCGGCGCCGCACGCGGTTGGCCGCAAAGCCGGAGACTTCGCCGACGAAGGTGGAGCGATAACGCATCGACCCGCGCAGGTTGAAGCCGCCCTTTTCGAAGAACAGGGTGCCGTTGACGACCCACTTCGAATAGCCCGGCAGGTCTTCCGCCGCGCCGCCCGGGTTGGGCTTGATCTTGGTTTCGGTATAGCTGGCACCGCCGGTCAGGCCGAAGCCGTCAAGCGCGGGAACCACTTCGCCGAACGGCAGGGTGGCTGCCACTTCGACCCCGTAGAGCGAGCCGCCGGTGCCGTTGATCGGAATGTTCAGCACGGCATTGGGCGCAATCGTGATGCCCGCCCCCGGCGAAGCCAGCGCCAGGCTGGAAGTCGGGATCACAACGTCCTGGTTGTAGATGTAGCTCTTCAGATCCTTGTAGAAGAACTGCACGCCCAGGAAGCCCTTGGTGCCGAAGTACTTTTCAAAGGTCAGGTCGACCGCGTTGGCGCGCCACGGACGCAGGTCCGGGTTGCCCGATCCGCCGGTGACCGCCACGCTGGTCGGCCCGGTAAAGCTGTAACCGAAGCTGGCCGAAGCGCGCATGTCGTCCAGCCGCGGCCGGATGATTTCACGCGCCGCGGCAAAGCGGACCACGAAATCGCTTTCGAAACGCAGCGACAGGTTGAGGCTGGGCAGCACGTCGACATAGTCGGTGCTGGCGGTGCGCACCGCAGTGCCGATGTTGGGCGAACCGTTGGGGTTGGTCCCCAGGTACACCGCGCTGGCCCCGGTCGAGGTCTGATCGGTGACGATCACCTGCACGCCGAAGTTGCCGGTCAGCTTCGCCGAACCCAGATCGGCGTCGATGTTGGCCTGCACGTACCCGGTCATCAGGCTTTCCTCGACCGAGTAGCTCTTCACCACCACGTCGCCGTAGGGGTTGGGCACCAGCTTGTAGACGCCGCCCTCGATCAGCGCGATCGGATCGTAGCTGATCATCGGACCAAGGCCGAGGAACGCCAGGTTGGTGGTGCCGAGCCGGTACTGGGTCGGCACGGCCACGCTGACGGTGCCGGTGGTGTTGGCGGTCAGGCCAATGAAGTATTCGTCCGGAACCAGCGACTTGGTGCGCTTAGTGTAGTTCATGCCCAGCTGGACGCTCTTCACCGGGCCGTCGAAGTTGCGCTTCACTTCGCCGCGGAACTGGTAGAGCTTATCCTCGACGATGCGGTCGTTGTAGTAACCGTCCTGGCCGCCATCGATGCGGGTGCCGTTGGTGGCGATCTGGGTGCCGCCCCAGCCCTGCGGGCTGGTCAGCAGGATATTGTTGTAATCGCCATAGTTCAGCGTCGGGCGGAACACGGTGCCAGTGGTGCCGGACGTGAAGCCCAGCGTATCGGTGGCGCCCACGCCGCCGCGGCCGGTGCCGGCATAGGTTTCCAGCGCCAGTTCGTTGCGGTCGGTGCCCGAATAGCTGATGTCGAGCATGGCATCCCAGCCATCGTCGCCCTTGTAATCCAGATTCCAGCCGAACGAGTACAGCTTGGCCTTGCGCTGGAAGGCATCGTTGCGGACCACGCCCTTGACGCCGTTGTAGGTGCCGGCGGTGACGAAGCCGCCGCTGGCGGTATAGCCCGGAGCCAGCGTCGCGCTCGACCACCACAGCGGCAGTTCGATGCCGCGCTTGATGTTGTTGTCTTCAAAGTCCGAATAGAACGCATCGAAGGTGCTGGTCAGGTTCGGCGTCGCCTTGATTTCCAGCGTGCCGTTCAGGCCGAGGCGGGTCAGCTGCGAAGAGGTGACATAGCTCTTCGAGCCGCCGATGATGGCATTGCCGGCCGGGCCGCCCGGATAACCCCAGGCGTTGAATTCCTTGGTCTGGTACCATTCGTTGACATAGCTGGCGCCCAGCACGATCCCGATGGTGTCATCCTTGAGCTGCGTGACGAACAGGCCGTTGACGCGGAAACCCTTGTCGTTCGACCCGGCGTTGAGCTTGCCGTTGTCAGCCAGGGTGCCGCGCGCACCGACCGAGAAGATGGTCTTGCCGGCAGCCAGCGGACGGATCGTGCGCAGATCGACCGTGCCCGACAGGCCCTGCCCGACCAGGCTGGCGGTGGGCGACTTGTAGACATTGACCTGGCTGATCATTTCCGAGGGATACTGATCGTATTCGACCGCGCGGTTATCACCGGTCGAGGTCTGTTCGCGGCCATTGAGCAGCGTGGTCGAGAAGTCCGGGGCAAAGCCGCGGATGGTGATCGAGTTCGAGCGGCCCGACAGGCGCTGCGAGGTCAGGCCCGGCAGGCGGGCGATCGATTCCGCGATCGAGGCATCGGGCAGCTTGCCGATGTCTTCGGCCGAGACCGATTCGACGATCTGGTCGGAGCTCTTCTTCTTGTTGACCGCGTTTTCCAGGCTGGCGCGGAAACCGGTGACGATGATTTCGTCAGCCGCGCCGTCGGCAGCCGGAGCGTCCTGCGCCATGGCCGCCGAAGGCAGCGCGATGGCCGAGATGGCGATGGCGAGGGCGGAAACCCCACGGCCACCCATGAACTTGGTGCGAAGCGTCACGATGTACTCTCCCTAGAACCTCGCCGGAAAGCTTGGGCCCCGGCGGCCAGACCCCTGTGGCGCAGGAAGGCTTTTGCGCCTTCTCCCCCTGCATCGGCTGTCACGAATAGGGCCGCGCCGTGGCAATCCGGAAGAAGGCATACGTATACCAATTTATGCATGGGCCCGATTGTGGCGCGGCGAGCACGGTTGTGAAGCGGTCCTGGCGGCTTCCTTTTCGCATGGATTGCGGGTGCGGAAACAAAGCCCTAGGCTGCCCCGCAACGGGAGAGAGGGATGGGCCGCAAGCGTTCCACCAAGCCGACCAGTTTCGACATCGCCTATCTGGCGGGGGTTTCGCAGCCGACCGTCAGCCGCGCGCTGCGCGGATCGAAATCGGTCAGCCTCGCCACCCGTCAGCGGATCGAGCAGATCGCCCGCGAACTGAACTATTCGGTCGACAAGAACGCCTCCTCGCTCCGCTCGCAGCGCGCCAATACCATCGCCCTGCTGTTCTTCGAGGATCCGACCCCGGACGGGGCCAACATCAACCCGTTCTTCCTCGCCATGCTGGGCGCGATCACCCGGGCCAGCGCCAATCGCGGACTGGACCTGCTGATCTCGTTCCAGAAGATGGAGGACGATTGGCACGTCCGCTATCAGGACAGCCACCGCGCCGACGGACTGATCCTGCTGGGCTATGGGGACTACACGCTCTACGAAAAGCGCCTCAACCAGCTGGTGGCAAGCGACACCCATTTTGTCCGCTGGGGCTCGGTCGGCGATGACAACATCGGCGCCACGGTCGGCTCGGACAATTTCGGGGCCGGGCGGCAGGCAGGCGAGCATCTGCTTTCGCTGGGGCGGCGGCGGATCGCCTTTCTGGGCCAGGCGGACGAGCATTATCCCGAATTCGCCGAACGCTATCGCGGCCTTTGCGCCGCCCTGGCCGAGGCCGGGGAAGCGCCCGATCCGGCGCTGCAGGCCGATGCCCTGTCGAGCGAGGAGGATGGCCGCGGCGCGGTGGCGCGGCTGCTGGAAAGCGGCGCCCGGTTCGATGCGGTGTTCGCCGCCAGCGACCTGATCGCGATCGGCGCGCTGCAAGCGCTGGGCGAGGCCGGCATGGCCGTGCCGCAGGACATCGCGGTGATGGGCTTCGACAACATCCCCGCCGCCAGCCTGACCAACCCGCCGCTGACCACGCTGGTCCAGGACCTCAAGACCGGGGGCGAGCTGCTGGTCGAAACCCTGATCGCCCAGATCGAAGGGCGCAGCGTGCCTGCACCGACCATCCCGGCCCGGCTGGTGGTGCGCCGGAGCACAACCGGCTAGGTATTCGTATGCGTGTTGTCGCGCCGCGCCGGGCGTGCAAGTCAGGGCTCCAATAAGGGGAGAGCCATGCAGATCACCGAGAAGCCGCACCAGAACTGGGCGGGCCTGGCCAATATCAGCTTCGGTTTTTTCGGCATCCAGATCGGCTTCGCGCTGCAGAACGCGAACATGAGCCGGGTGTTCCAGTCGCTCGGTTCCAGCCTGGATGATCTGCCCGCGCTGTGGGTCGCCGCTCCGCTGACCGGCCTGCTGGTCCAGCCGATCATCGGCCACTTCAGCGACAAGACCTGGCTTGGCCGACTGGGGCGGCGGCGGCCCTATTTCGTGCTGGGCGCGGTGATGGCGGCGCTTTCGCTGTTCCTGATGCCGCTCAGCCCGGTGCTGATGATGGCCGCCGTGCTGCTGTGGACGCTCGATGCCAGCCTCAACGTCTCGATGGAGCCGTTCCGCGCCTTTGTCGGCGACATGCTGAGGAAGGACCAGCACACCGCGGGCTATGCCGTGCAGACCGCCTTCATCGGCGCGGGCGCGGTGGCGGGATCGCTGTTTCCCTATCTGCTCGAACACTGGGGCGTATCGAACGAGGCCCCGGCGGGAATGATCCCCGACACGGTCCGCTACAGCTTCTGGGCCGGCGGCGCGGCGCTGTTCGCGGCGGTGATGTGGACGGTGGTGACGACCAAGGAATATTCGCCGGAGGAAATGGCCTCGTTCGGCGAAGCGAGCGCCGAAGCCGCCACGGCTGCGGACAATCTGGCCGGGCGGACCAGCGCCGCGCCCTTTGCCTGGATCATGGCCGGGGTCGCCGCCATGCTGGCGACTTACGAGCTGGGGCTGGAAAAGGAGGTCTACCTGCTGGCCGGTCTGCTGATGGGCTACGGCCTGATCAGCCACGTGGCGATCCGTCTGGCCCGCGCGGGCAGGTCGGCCGGAATGCTGACCGCCATCGTCGGGGACTTTTCCGGCATGCCGGAGATCATGAAACGGTTGGCGCTGGTCCAGTTCTTCAGCTGGTCGGCGCTGTTCATCATGTGGATCAACACCACCCCGATCGTCGCCAAGGACTTCTTCGGGGCGAGCGATCCGGCCAGCGCCGCCTATCAGCAGGCCGGCAACTGGGTGGGCGTGCTGTTCTCGGTCTACAACGGGGTGGCGGCGGTGGCCGCGCTGACCCTGCTGCCGTTCCTCTCGCGCCGGTTCGGCAAGGCCAGGACCCACATCTTCGGCCTGCTGTGCGGCGCGGCGGGCTATGCCAGCTTCTTCGTGATCAAGGACCCGACCTGGCTGATCCTGAGCGAGATCGGCGTCGGCATCGCCTGGGCCTCGATCCTCGCCATGCCCTATGCGATCCTGGCAAGCAGCCTGCCGCAGGCCAAGCTGGGCATCTACATGGGGCTGTTCAACGTCTTCGTAGTGGTGCCGCAGCTGCTGGTCGCCACCGTGATGGGTTCGATCATGAAGCGCTATTTCCCGGGCGAGCCAATCTGGACCATGGCCTTCGCCGCGGCAACGCTGGTGCTGGCGGCACTGGCGATGACCCGGGTCAAGGTGCCGGGGGAATAGGGCCCAGAGTCAGGCCCTAGCCCTCTCCCCGCTCCGCCGGATCCTCGTGCAGCCAGGCCGCGTGGCGCGGGGCGCGCTTCGTGACGGCCCATTCGTTGAGCATGGCAGGCGCCACCGCGCGCAGCTGCGCATATTGGTCCGGCGTGCCGATGTTGCAGGCCAGTTCCAGCCGGTGGCCGTTGGGATCGAAGAAATAGATCGAGCGGAAGATACCGTGATAGGTCGGCCCCAGCACCTCGATGCCCTGGGCTTCGATATGGGACTTGGCGGCGAGCAGCGCGTCAAGGTCCTCGACCTCGAAAGCCAGGTGCTGGACCCAGGCCGGGGTATTGGGATCCTTGCCCATTTCCGGCTGCTGCGGCAGCTCGAAGAACGCCAGCACATTGCCGCCCCCGCAATCGAGGAAAACGTGCATGTAGGGATCGTCCTCGCCGGTCGAGGGGACTTTGTCCTCGGCAAAGGCGGTGGTGTAGGTCATGCCGAGGACGCGGCCATACCATTCCACCGTCTCCTTCGCGTCACGGCAGCGATAGGCGACGTGGTGGATGCGCTTGAGGACCGGGGCCGTGCTCATTGTGCGGTCTCCTTCACGCCCAGTGCGCCGCGGCGCAGCTGGTCGCGCTCCATGCTTTCGAACAGGGCGGTGAAATTGCCCTCGCCGAAGCCTTCGTCCTTCTTGCGCTGGATGAATTCGAAGAACACCGGCCCGATCATCGTTTCGGAAAAGATCTGCAGCAGCAGGCGCGGATCGCCTTCCGTGGTCGATCCATCCAGCAGGATGCCGCGCTTCTGCAGTTCCGCCACCGGCTCACCGTGGCCGGGCAGCCGCTCGTCCAGCATCTCGTAATAGGTCGCGGGCGGCGCGGTCATGAACGGGGTGCCGATTGCCTTGAGGTGATCCCACCCGCCCAAGAGGTCATCGCAGGCAAAGGCGATGTGCTGGATCCCCTCGCCGTTGTACTGGCGCAGGAATTCCTCGATCTGCCCGCCGCCGGCCTGGCCTTCCTCGTTGAGCGGGATGCGGATCTTGCCGTCGGGCGCGGTCATGGCGCGGCTGGTCAGGCCGGTATATTCGCCCTTGATGTCGAAATAGCGGATCTCGCGGAAGCCGAAGACGCGCTCGTAAAAGCCGCCCCAGTGGGCCATGCGTCCGCCATAGACGTTGTGGGTCAGGTGGTCGATGGTGTGGAAACCCGCTCCCACCGGATGCCGGTCGACGCCCGGCTCATACAGGAAATCGATGTCGTAGATCGTCAGGTCGCTGCCGCTCTGGTGGCCGTGATAGCGATCGACCAGATAGATGATCGAACCGCCGATCCCCCGGATCGCGGGCAGGCGCAGTTCCATCGGCCCGGTGCGGACCTCAACCGGCTCAGCCCCGCGCTCGATCGCCAGTTCATAGGCCTTTTTCGCATCGCGCACCCGCCAGCCCATGCCGCAGGCCGACGCGCCGTGTTCCGCCGCGAAATAGGCCGCCGGGCTGCGCGGTTCGTAATTGGCGATCAGGTTGATCCCGCCCTGGCGCCACAGCTCGACATCCTTGGAACGGTGCCGCGCGATCCGGGTAAAGCCCATGGCCTGGAACACCGGTTCCAGCACGCCCTTTTCCGGCGCGCAGAACTCGACGAATTCGAAGCCATCAAGGCCCAGCGGATTGTCGAACAGGTCGGCCATGGAACAGGTACTCCCGGGGAATGTGTCGCGCACGATTGGTTGCAATTGCAACTATTGTCACGCAGACCGGGAGTCAAGGCTGCCCGATGGTTCAGGCAGCCGGTCAGGGGCGCGGCGGCAGGCTTTGGTAATGCGCGAACAGCTGGACGAAGTGGCCGCGCATGGTCTGGACCGGGCTGCCGGTGCGCGGCCAGCCGGTTTCGGCCATGGCGAGGATCGCATCAGCCAGGGCTTCTGGATCGGTCGCGGCATAGCGCAATCCGGCGCCATCGGCGGCATGGTCGGCCGCCCCGCCCCGGTCCGGCACGATCACCGGCACGCCGCTGGCCCGCGCTTCGGCGGCCGACAGGCAGAAGGTCTCCGCCTCGCAGCCATGGACCAGCGCGTCGGCGCTGGCCAGGATCGCCGCAAAGCGGGCACGGTTGCGCTCCGGCTTCAGCAAGCGGATGTGCGGGTTGCCGCCGATGCTTTTCAGGATCTTGCGCTCCTGCCCGCCCCCGCCCAGGATCACCAGGCCCAGCGGCCGTTCGTGCCCGGCGGCGGTCACTGCCTCGATCACCATTGGCCAGCGCTTTTCCGCCGACAGCCGCCCCACCCCGATCAGCAGGCCGGCATCCTCGGGCAGGTCGCACAGCTCAAGCAGTTGCCGCCGCAGCGCGGGATCGCGGTGGGCCGGGCTGAACACGCCTTCTTCCACCCCCATCGGGATCAGCGCGGTATTGGCAACCCCGCCTTCTTCCAGGCGGGCCCGCAGTTCGCCGCTGGCGCAGACCACGGTGTCGAACTCGCGCCCCATCCGCCGCAGGTGCTGCCAGAACGGTTCGAACCGCCGGTCGATCGTCTCGCGGCTGAAGATCGGCTCCAGCACGCGGTAGGCATAGGCGGACAGCGGATCGGCGTGCATGAACAGCGATCGCGGCGCGTTGCCGGGCCAGCGCGCGACCATTGCCGGGCTGCGCCAGGGGGAACTGGCCTCGACGAAATCCGGTTCCAGCGAATCCAGCGCGTCGTGCAGCGCGTCCTCGTCGTCGAAGTACCAATAGTTGCGATCGAGCGGGAAGCGCGGGGACGGGATCGTGACGATCCGCGCCTCGGGCCCGCGCTCGATCACTTCATAGCGGTCCCCCGGGGCCAGGATGACAATCTCGTGCCCCAGTTGCGGCCCCAGCCGCAGCTTCTGCTCGACATAGGTTTTCACCCCGCCGCCGTGGGGGGTGTAGAACGCGCAGACATCGACAATGCGCACCGGCGCGCCCTGCCGCTATTTCTGCTTGATCGGCCCGACGCCCAGCCCGGACTTGTAGTTCATCACCACCTTGATCCGGGTAACGCCTCCGCTGGTCACCACCACGCGGGATTTCGCGGCCTTGGGCTTGGACCAGCCGAGCTTGGGATTGCCGGAAAAGCCGATGCCGTCGATCTTCCAGCCGAACTTGCGGTTGGTATCGCGGTCATGCAGCAGCGAGACCGAATAGGACCCCGGCCCCGGAATGCGCACGCACAGCACGGCAGGGCCGCTATCGGGGGTGGGCACCTCGACCCGGCGGAACACCTTGCCGGCGGCCACCAGCACGTTGTCATCCGCCAGGAAATCCTTGTCGTTCGACGGATAGACTTCCAGCTTGAGATTGCCGGTGCGGTCCTTCAGGCCGACCGCCTCGACCAGCAGCGCCGGGCCGCTTTCGCCCGGGCGGCAGCGGCCTTCGGCCTTGCCCAGATCGGGGGTGGAACGCAGCGCCGGGCCGTTCGCGACCAGCAGCGGCGCGGCCACAAGCAGGGTCAGGGACAGGTACACAGCCTTCATTTCACTTTCTCCGCATCGATCAGGTCAAGCAGCGCAAACAGCGCGCCGACCGCCAGGTGGGTTACCAGCAACAGGACCGCCATCAAGGTCATCAGCCCCGCAATCTCGACATCGTGGCCCAGCAGGAACACCGCGATCCCGGCAAAGACCACGTCCTTGTTGGGCAGCAGCGGCAGGCGCGAAACCAGCATCCGCAGCGTAGCCATGACAATCCACAGCGTCACCTCCACCTGCGGCAGGACCTGGTGCCACATCACCGCCGAAAAGATCACCACCGCCGCAATCCGCAGCAGATGAACCACGGAGACAAACCACAGGTCGGTTTTCGGCAGGCTGAACAGCTTCTTGCGAAACAGCAGGATCGCGAAGGACGTGACCAGCACCACGCCCAGCGAGATGAACACCGTGCGCCCTTCCAGCCCGAGCATGCCCGAGGAGATCAGCGGCCAGGCCCAGACCAGCATGGCCAGGGTGGCAAAGTTGCCGACCAGTGCGGACAGGATCGTCACGTCCTTGATCGCCCCGAAGGGTGCGGTCACGAACTTCAGCCGGCTGCGCGCCCAGGCATAGAACTGTGCCTCACCCAGGTAGCCGAGCAGGATTTCGTTGGAGACCAGCTTGCGCAGCAGCGCGCCGATGCCCGATGCCGGCATGCCCCACAGCCGCCGGTAGATCACCCATTCGCTGGCCGGCCCGGCCAGGTAATAGCAGGCAAAGGCCAGCCAGAACCCGATCGCGGTGGGGATCATGCCCTGGACCTTGTCCAGCGACAGGTCCCGGAACTGGAACACCACGACCACCAGCATGGCCAGCGAAACCAGCATCGAGAACAGCCCGGCAAGGCGGTTGCGGGTCTGCGGCTCGACCACTTCGAGCGGCACCTCGATCCGGGGGGGTGCGGTGGGCGCGGAAGGCCCGGAAGCGGCGCTGTCTTCTGCCATCACTCGCTGTCTCGAAGCCTCGTCTTGTGCCGCGCGCCAGTGGCGCCGGGGCGCTTAACGCCTCCTGAACCTGCCGGCGCCCCGTTACTCCCTGATGGCAAGCTTTGCAAAGAGTTCGCGGTAGCGCCCGGCCGCTTGCGATATCCGGAACGGCGCGGCCGCGGCCCGGGCGGCGGCGGGATCGAACGGCATGGCCAGCACATCGCGCATGGCACTGGCAAAGCCGGCCTCGTCGCCGACATCGACCAGCGGGCCGAACGCGCCATCGCGCAGCAGCCCGGGCATGGAGACCGAGCAGCGGGTGGCGACCAGCGGCAGCCCGGCGGCCAGCGCCTCGATCACCACGGCGGGGACGCCCTCGTAATCAGAGGAAAGGACAAAGGCCGAAGCCTCGGCCAGGTAGGGAAGCGGATCGGCGACATGGCCGGGCAGGCTGAGCCGGTCGGCAATGCCAAGCTCGCGCGCCAGCCGTTCCAGCCTTGGCCGTTCCGCCCCTTCGCCCAGGATCGTCAGCCGCGCGGCGGGATCGTCCAGCCGGGCAAAGGCGCGCAGCAGCAGCGGAAAGTTCTTCTGCCCGGCCAGCCGCCCGACCGCGATGTAATGCGGCGCGCGCGGCGCAGGGGTGCGCGGCAGGGCGGACAGCGCGGCGAACTGGTCTTCGGCCAGCGAGGGATCCTCGATGATCGTGATCTTCTCGTCCGGCACCCGCATCAGCTCGGCAATCTCGGCCCGCATCGGCTGGGCCATGCCGACGAAGTGATCGAGCCTGCGCCCCTGCAGGCGCAACCACCAGTGATAGGCCGCGCGGTAAGGGGCGATCATGTCCTTGCGGTAAAGGTCGTTCGACAGCTTGATCGCGACCGGCGGACAGCGTCGCCCCAGCAGCAGCTTCATCGCCACGGCGACGATGGCATAGGTGTTGCCCGAGGCCCAGACCACGTCGGTGGGAGTGCGCGTCAGATAGCGGCGCAGCACCCGGATCATCCACAGCGTCTCGAACGCGGCGGTCGGCACCGGTTCGGGCATGGTGTGATAGTTGAGCAGCGGTGAAGTGCCCTTCATCGCACCCTCGTCCCGCCCCAGAACGACGGTTATGTCCATGCCGTCTGCCTGCCAGGCCGCGCAGAGATTGAGCGCGACGCGCTCGACCCCGCCCGGCTCGAACGAGTGGATCGGAACGGCCAGTTTCACGCGGACAGCAGGTCCGCATAGCGCCCCGCCGGACGGCGCGCGGCAAAGGCGGAAAAGGTCTGCCCGATGCTGTCGATCAGGGCCGGCACGCGGGTATCCCCGGGATGCACGGCTATGCGCATAACCCTTTGCGGATGCAGGAAATTCCGTGCCAGAGAAGCTACCAGCCGGGAGGACAGCTGGCGCGGGACCGAGCGGCTCGCCCAGGTGATCACCGGCCCTTTGGCCAGCACTTTGCCGGTTTCAGGCTGCCACACTTTCATGTGGTCTTCGGCCAGGGCAAAACCGTTGTCTTTGAGCGCCTCAAGCGCCCCATCGCCATAGAGCCAGGCCGGGGCGATGAACCCGGCGGCGCTCCGCCCGATCGCATCCTCCACCAGCTTGCGCCCGTCAGCCATCCGGCGGCTGGCTTCCGCGCGGGAAAGCCCCAGAAACTCGCCCTCTCCGGCGGTCATGTGCTTGGCCTTGAAGGCGGCGGCGCCGGTGTGTTCCGCCAGGTCCTTGTGGAACCAGCCGTGGACGAACATTTCCACGCCCTGGTCGGCCCAGTCCCGCAAGCGGCGCTGAAATGCGCGGTTTTCGGCCAGCGGCGCTTCGCCCCAGTGGTCCGGCACGACCAGCATGGCGAACTTCGGCCCGCCCAGGATCTCCGCCAGTTGCCCGGCCAGCTGATCGACCTCACGCTCGAAACGCGGGCCGACATCGTGGATCGAGGCGAGCAGCAGCTTGGACATCGGCCTGCCCTTACCCGCAGCGGGGCCGGCGGGAAAGGGTCAGATCACCGGCATCTGCTGGCTGGCGCAGTGGAAACTGCCCCCGCCGGCCAGCACGGCATCGGCCAGGATGCCCACCACTTCGCGGTCCGGAAACAGCTCGGCAATCGCGGCAACGCCCTCGGCATCGTGGGCCGTGCCATAGGTCGGCACTACCACCAGGTGTGAAGTCACCGCGAAATTCATGTAGCTGGCCGGCTCGATCCGCCCACCCGTTTCGACCCGCCCCGGCGAGGGGACTTCGCGCACCGTGACGCCAAACGCTTCGGCCCGGGCCTTGGCATCGGCATAGATCTCCGCATTCGGATCGTCTGCGCCAGTCGCGCGCGGCAGAGCCAGCACGCCCGGCGCGACAAACCGGGCGAGGTTGTCGACATGCCCGTCGGTATGATCGTTGATCAGGCCGTCACCCAGCCACAGCACCCGGTCAAAGCCCAGGTCGCGCGCCAGCCGGCCCTCGATGCCCGAACGGGTCAGCTGGGGGTTGCGGTTGGGGTTGAGCAGGCACTGCTCGGTCGTCACCACCAGACCCGTTCCGTCGCAATCGAGCGCGCCGCCTTCCAGCACCCAGTCCGCGGTGGCGACGGGGAGCCCCGCACTGTCCGCCAGTTCCGCGCCGATTTCCTGGTCGCCGTCCATCAGGTACTTGCCGCCCCAGCCGTTGAAGCCGAAGCGCCTGGCCACGGCGCGCCCTTCGCGCTCCACCACCAGCGGCCCGGTATCGCGCAGCCAGACATCGCCATAGCGGCGCACTTCCAGCTTCACCGCCGCCGAGCACAGCTGCGCGGCGCGGGCGCGGTTGGCCTCGTCGCGCACGATCAGCCGCACTTCCTGCCCGCTGTCGGCAACGGCGCTGGCAAAGGCCGCAATCTGTTCCTGCGCCCGGCCCAGAAACCCCGGCCACTCTTCCGCATCGTGCGGAAAACCGACCCACAGCCAGGCCTGCGGATGCCACTCGGGCGGCATCCGCACAGTCGCTCCGGTCATGCCCTTACTTCCCGCCCGCGCGGCTCTTGTCGCGGATCATGCGGAATTCGTCGGTCTTGTACCAGTTGGGCCATTCCTTGCTCATCGCCAAGCTGCGGCCGAGGCGGTAATAGAGCGTCACGTCCTGGACCATGCCCGACCAGTCCCACATCGCGCTCCATTCATCGCTCGGGCGATGATAGTGCTTGTTGTTGTACTCTTCGGCCTGGGCTTCGGCCGCGGCCTTGCCGCCATGGACCCAGTCCGACCCGCGGCCAAGGTAGAACATCGGCACGCCCTGCTTGGCAAAGCTGAAGTGGTCGGAGCGGTAGTAATAGCCGCGCTCGGAATGGTCTTCCGGCGTTTCATAGAGGCCCATCGCCTGCATCGCCGCGCGCAGATAGCGGGTGAGTTCCGACTTGTCCCCGCCGGTCACCTGCACGTCCCTGGCCACGCTGCCCGGGGAAAGCGCGTCCATGTTCACCCCGCCAACGGTCTTGGCCAGCGGATAGATCGGGTTTTCGGCATAGTACTTGGAGCCGAGCAGGCCCGATTCCTCCAGCGTGACGGCCAGGAACACCTGGCTGCGATCGGCAGGCCCTGCCTTGCGGTTGGCTTCGGCAATGGCGACCAGACCGGCGACGCCAGTGGCATTGTCGATCGCGCCATTGCAGATGTCGTCGCCCGTCTCGTCCGGAGTGCAGCGGCCCAAGTGATCCCAGTGCGCGGTGTAGAGCACGTATTCGTCCGGGCGTTTCTTGCCCGGGATGATGCCGATCACGTTGCGGCTCATCGCGGTGCGGATGGTATTGTCGAAACCGAAGCTGGCCCTGGCCTCCAGCGGCACGGGCTTGAAGCCCTTCTGCTTGGCCGCCTTGCTCAGCCCGTCGAGGTCCTGCCCCGAAGCCTTGAGGATCTTCGCGGCGACATCCTTCTGAACCCAGCCGTTGGCCTGGGTGTTGCTCATCCCCTTGTCCGGGGTCTGGATGTAGAGCTGCGGGCCGGTCCAGCTGGAATTGACCACGTTCCAGCCATAGGCGGCCGGATAGGTATCGTGGACGATCAGCGCGCCCGCCGCGCCCTGCCGGGCGGCTTCCTCGAACTTGTAGGTCCAGCGGCCGTAATAGGTCATCCGCTTGCCCTTGAAGAGGCCGCTTTCGTCCTTCATTTCATAGTCGGGATCATTGACCAGAATGACCGCGATCTTGCCCTTCATGTCGACCCCGGCATAGTCGTTCCAGCCGAGTTCCGGAGCATTGATGCCATAGCCGACGAAGACCAGCGGCGCGTCCTTCAGCTCGGTCTTCGGCACCGCGCGATAGGATCCGGCCACCCAGTCCTTGCCGAATTCGAACGCCATCGCCTGCCCGCCGACCGTGACCGCCATCGGGGTGACGTTCTGCGCGGCGATCTCCACCGTCGGCACGTCCTGGGTCCAGCTGCCGTTGTTGCCCGGCAGCAGGCCGGCATCCTTGTAACGCTTGATGATGTAGGCAACGGTCTTGTCCTCGCCCGGGGTGGCCGGACCGCGCCCTTCGTAAGCGTCGGACGACAGCTCGCGGGTGATGGTATTGAGCGTATCGGCCTGGATCACCGGCGCGGCCACCTTGGGCACCGGCATGGCGCCGGCCTTTGGCGAGCGGGCCGAAACCCCGGCGGCCAGCGCCACGGCCGAGCCGAGCGCAATGGCGGAAACAAGCGTGGTGCGGGTAAATTTCATCGGGGATGGTCCCATTTCTTGGCAAAGGAGGATTGGCCGCTGTCTGGCAAAGCCCCTGCCGCCATGCAAGCACCGATCCGACGAACGACTTGATCAACCCAGCGCAACACGGCATCGCCGCAGCCGATGAATGCCGACTGGACCAACGCCCTTTCCCGCGCCCGCGCCCACGCGCCGTTCCTGGCCCGCGGGCTTGACCGGCTGCCGGCCCTGGAAGCCCTGCTGGCCGAAGGGCGCGGCGAGGATGCCCTGGCCTTCGCCCGCGCGGCCGGAGCCGATGCACCCGATACCGGCGCGGCGCTGCGGCGGGAGAAACTGGCCCTGGCTGTCGCGCTGGCCATCGGCGATCTGGCCGGTGCCTTCCCGCTGGCCCGCGTGGTCGGGGAACTGTCCGACTTTGCCGACCGTTCGCTTGATACCGCCATCGCCGCCGCGATCCGCACCCGGGTGCCGGATGCCGAGCCGGCCGGGTTCATTGCGCTTGCGCTGGGCAAGCATGGCGCGCGGGAACTGAACTATTCATCGGATATCGATCCGATCCTGCTCTATGATCCGGCGAGCCTGCCCCGGCGCGAACGCGACGAGCCGGGCGAGGCGGCGCAGCGGGTGGCGCGCACGCTGATGCAGCTGATGAGCCATGTCGACCACGAGGGCTATGTCTTCCGGGTCGATCTGCGGCTGCGCCCCGCCAGCGAGGTCAGTCCGCTGGCGATCCCCTATGAAGCCGCGCTGACCCATTACGAAAGCTCGGCCCTGGCGTGGGAGCGCGCCGCCTTCATCCGCGCCCGCGCCTGCGCCGGGGACATTGCTGCCGGCGAAAGCTTCCTCGCCGCGATCCGCCCGTTCGTGTGGCGCCGCAGCCTGGATTTCGGCGCGATTGCCGAGATCGGGCGGCTGACCCAGCGGATCCGCGCCAACCACACCGGCCCCGTCCGCCCCGGCCCCGGCTTCAACCTGAAGCAGGGGCGCGGCGGGATCCGCGAGGTCGAGTTCTTCGCCCAGACCCACCAGCTGATCCACGGCGGACGCAATCCGGCACTGCGGCTGCGCGGCACCCGCGCCAGCCTTGATGCGCTGGCTGAAGCCGGCCTGATCGGTGCCGAGGACGCCCTGGTCCTGGGCGATAGCTATGACCGGCTGCGCACGCTGGAGCACCGGCTGCAGATGGTGGCTGACCAGCAGACCCATTCGCTGCCCACCGATCCGGCCGCGCTAGACAATGTTGCCCGGCTGGAAGGCCTGCCCGATGGTGCGGCCCTGATCGCCGAACTGGAAGCGATTACCGAGCAGGTCGGTACGCGCTATGACCGGCTGATCGCCCAGTATGCCGAGGAAGGCGTGGCCGCCCCGCGTGCCACCGGCGGCGCGGCGCTGACCGAACAGATTGCGGGACTGGGCTTTGCCGATCCGCAAGGGCTGTCCGCCCGGATCGAGGGCTGGCGGTCCGGCAAGCTGCGGGCGCTGCGCAGCGATGCCGCGCGCGAGGCCTTCGATGCCATGCTGGCCCCGCTGCTGGCGGCCTTTGCCAAGGCGCCGGAGCCGGAGCGGGCGCTGCTGCGCTGGGAGCAGTTGCTCACCAATCTGCCCAGCGCGGTCAACCTGTTCCGCCTGCTGGAGGCGCGCCCGGCGCTGGCCGAATTGCTGGCCCGCATTCTCGGCCTGGCGCCGCCGCTGGCCGATGCGCTGGCGCGGCGGGCCGATCTGCTCGATCCGCTGATTGATGCCACGGCCTTCGATCTGCCCGGAACGGTCGAGGATCTCATCGCCCGGCTGAGCGCCGGAGAAGCGGACGACGACTACGAGCGCCTGCTCGACCGGGTCCGGCGGCGGGTGGGCGAGCTGCGCTTCAAGTTGGGGGTCCAGCTGATTGAAGGCAGCCGCGATCCGATGGAGATCGGCCAGGCGCTGTGCCGGGTTGCCGAAGCCGCGCTGACCGTGCTGACCCGCGCCGCTACCGCCGAGTTCGAGCGGGTGCATGGCAAGGTTCCGGGCGGCGAGCTGGTGATCATGGGCTATGGCCGGTTGGGCGGCGGGGCGCTGACCCATGCATCGGACCTCGATCTGGTGTTCCTGTTCACCGGCGATCACGGCACCGAGAGCGATGGCGCGCGGCCGCTGGGCGCAACGCTCTATTTCAACCGGCTGGCCCAGCGGGTGATCGCCGCGCTCTCGGTCCCGACGGCGGAGGGCGCGCTTTATGAAGTCGATACCCGGCTGCGCCCGTCCGGTGCGCAGGGGCCGATCGCGGTCAGTCTGGATGCCTTTGCCCGCTATCAGCGGGAAAGCGCCTGGACCTGGGAACACATGGCGCTCGCCCGCGCGCGGGTGCTGCACGGGCCCGATGAAGGCCGGAGCGAACTGGAAGCGATCATCCGCGCAGTGCTGGAACTGGACCGCGCTCCAGCCAAGCTGCGCGCCGACGTGCTGGAAATGCGCGGCACCATGGCGGCTCACAAGCCGGCCAAGGGCCCGCTCGACATCAAGCTGGCGCGCGGCGGGCTGGTCGATATCGAATTCATCGTCCACTATCTGCAACTGCGCGATCACCGCGCGCTGGTGCCATCGATTGCCGGTGCGGTGGCCGCGCTGGTTGAAGCCGGTCAGCTCGATCCCGCCATGGCCCGGGCCCATGCCGTGCTCGGCCGGTTCCTGATCGCGGCGCGGCTGCTCCTGCCCGAAGGGGAAGAACCGCCCGCCTCGGCCCGCGCCGTGCTTGCCAGCGCCTGCGAATGCGCGGATTGGGAATGCCTGACCGACAAACTGGCCGAATCGCGCCGCATCGTGGCTGCCGCCTGGTTCGCGACTTTCGGTGAAGCCCTGGAGATTGACTGATGAACATTGCCCCCGGTGACAGCCTGCCCGACATCGCCCTGACCGCCCCCGATGGCAGCCCGGTGCGCCCGTCGGACTTTGCCGGCAAGAAGCTGGTGCTGTTCTTCTATCCCAAGGACGATACCCCGGGCTGCACGACCGAGAACCTCGATTTCTCGGCCCTTTCGGGTGACTTTGCCGCAGCCGGCACAGCCCTCCTCGGGGTCAGCAAGGACCCGCCGAAAAAGCACCTGAAGTTCATCGAAAAGCACGGCCTGACTGCGCCGCTCGCCTCCGATCCTGAAGAAGGCGGCCTGTCCGACGCGCTCGGGTTCTGGACCGAAAAGTCGATGTATGGCCGCTCCTACATGGGCATGGTCCGCTCGACCGTGCTGGTCGGCGCGGACGGCAAGGTGGCGCAGGTGTGGAGCCCGGTGAAGGTCAAGGGCCACGCCGCCGAGGTGCTGGAAGCCACCAAGGCCCTGTGATCCGCCCGGCATGACCACGCTTGCCGCCGAAATCCGCGCCGCCCTGCTGGAACGCGATCCGCGCGCCAAGGTGATGCGGACCCGCCAGCTGGTCCGCGCCTGGCGAAAGGGCAAGCTGCCGTTCGTGTTCGATCAGGCCATGCCGGACGAGCCCGGCCGCCCGGACGCGCCCGAACTGCTGCCGCCCAACCGCATGCCCAAGCGCGGCAAGGGCGGTTCGGAGCGCGGGCGGATCGCGCTGTGGCATTCGCTGGCCCACATCGAATTCGTCGCGATCGACCTGGCGCTCGACATGGCCGGGCGGTTCGGGGCGGACATGGGCGAAGGGTTCGTTTCCGATTTCCTGACCGTCGCGGCCGACGAGGCGATGCATTTCGCCCTGCTGGAACGGCATCTGGCGACGCTTGGCAGCCATTATGGTGCGCTGCCCGCGCACAGCGGGCTGTGGGATGCGGCCAGCGAGACGTCCCACGATGTCGCTGCCCGGCTGGCCGTGGTGCCGATGGTGCTCGAAGCGCGCGGTCTGGACGTGACCCCGGCAACGCTGGAACGGGTTCGTGCCGCCGGTGATACGCGCGGCGCAAAGATCCTGAGTCGCATCCTTGACGACGAAATCGCCCACGTCCGATTCGGTTCAACGCATTTCATCGCCGTCGCCAGGGCGCGCGGCGAGAATCCCGAATCCCTTTGGAAAAGCTTGGTTGCGCGCCACTTTCGCGGGGCCGTTAAGCCGCCGTTCAACGACTCGGCGCGCCGACAAGCCGGTTTACCGCCTTCTTTCTATGCCGGGGTTGTCTAGGTCGCCCGGCCCCGTCTAGGCCCCAACTCGAGACGGCGGGGGGCTATTCCGACCATCTCTTCAAGGTTCGCACACCCCGGCAAACGGGGCGCAAGACAAGGTAGTTTGAGTGGTCGCCTTTTCGTTTTTTGCCAAGGTTCGCAGCATCGCCGGCATGGTCGCCGCGATTGCGGGGCTGAGCCTGGCCAATCCTGCTCTTGCCAACAGCTCGGCCAATGCCGACGTGAACGCGCCGATCCGCGCCGCCCAGGCCGCCAAGGCGCCGCAGGGCGGAGATGACGAGTTCCGCCGCCTGTTCACCGGCTGGAAGACCATGGACAACGGCCAGCTCGCGATTGCCCCCGCCGCGACCACTGCCCCGATCCCTGCCGCTCCGGGCTTCGTCACGCCGAACCTGGCCGTCGGCACCACCGCTTTCGCGCCGCGCAAGGTCTCGATCCCGTCGCGCAACCCGCTCAACAATGCGGCGCTGACGTCGAACTTCGGCATGCGCACCCATCCGGTCCTCGGTGGCCGCCGTGCGCACAAGGGCATCGACCTTGCCGCGCCGACCGGGACCCCGGTCTATGCTTCGGCCGATGGCGTGATCAGCAAGGCCGAATGGTTCTCCAGCTACGGCCTGTACATCGCGATCGAGCATGGCGGTGAAATCCAGACCCGTTACGGTCACCTCTCGCGCCTCAACGTTGCCGCCGGTCAGCCGGTCAAGAAGGGCGACCTGATCGGTTACGTCGGTTCGACCGGCCGTTCGACCGGCCCGCACCTGCACTATGAAGTCCGCATCGCCGGCACCGCTGTGAACCCGGTTCCCTACATGAACGGGATCGGCGAACTGGCCACCAGCGACGTGGCCATGGGCGGCGGCGAAGAAGACTGAGAGATTTACGTCCGGTACCGGGCGCAGAATCCCGGGCCGGTTTGGCTTCCGGGAGGATGCTGGGAAGAAGGCGGCCGCGAGCCGCCTTTTTCTTTTTTGCCGGGTACGCTGATCGCATCCGCGATCAGCTTGGCCTGGCCGGCCCGCTCCCCCGGCCCAAC
>ERZ761602.2361-NODE-2361-length-29905-cov-5.682781_pt1 | contig 29905 bp, 23 predicted proteins | sample MGYA00512165_ERZ761602 | MGnify/ENA primary metagenome ERZ761602 (study PRJEB28899, sample SAMN02445085) | bioreactor sludge metagenome | biome: EBPR sludge; isolation source: Thorneside wastewater treatment plant | place: Australia: Brisbane, Thorneside...
CGGGTCGGGAGCGAGCCCGTGTTCTCGCAAGGGCTCGCCAACGATGTCCCCCACCATCCAGCGCGGGTTGAGGCTGGCATACGGGTCCTGGAAGATCATCTGGATGCGTCGGCGCAGGGTACGACCTTCGGGCGTGCGAAAAGCGGCGTGGGCGTCCTGGCCGTCAAAGGTCATGCCACCACGGGTGGGCGTGTACAGGCCCACCAGCAGGCGCGCAACCGTACTTTTGCCGCAGCCGGACTCGCCGACCAACGCAAGTGTCTTGCCCTTTTCGATGTCGAAGCTCACACCGTCGACTGCGTGCAGCAACATGCGGGGCTTTCGCTCGATGACGCGGTTCAGCCACGGCGCGGAAACATCGAAGGTCATGGCCAGGTCACGCGCTTCGACCAGGGGCCGGTTTGCTGTGGCAGACGCCATGGATGCGGACGACGGCGCGTTCATGCCTTCCCCCCGTCATGCAGCCAGCAGGCGGCGCGGTTGTTGCCGGCAGCCATCAGTTCCGGACGCTCCCGGGTGCATCGGTCGAAGCTGCGAGGGCACCGCGGGTTGAAAGCGCATCCCGTCGGGATGGCATTGAGCCGGGGCATCGCGCCATCGATCTGGTTCAGGCGTTCGCGGTCTTGCGTCATGTCGGGAATCGAGGCCATCAGGCCCTCGGTATAAGGGTGTGCAGGACGGTTGATCACATCATGGACCGGCCCGATCTCGGCAATCCGGCCAGCGTACATGACGGCCACCCGGTCACAGGTTTCGGCGATCACCCCCATGTCATGGGTGATCAGCATGACCGCAGCACCCCGGTCTTTGCAGATGCGTTTGAGCAGGGTAATGATCTGCGCCTGGATCGAAACGTCCAGCGCCGTGGTGGGCTCATCGGCCACAATCAGCTGCGGCTCGGCCGCCAACGCAAGGGCAATCACCACCCGCTGGCGCATGCCGCCCGAGAACTGGTGCGGATAGTGGTCAATGCGCTCGGCCGCCGCGGGGATGCCCGTGTCCTGCAACAGGCTGATCGCCCGGTCTTTGGCCTCTTGTTCGGACACGGGCAGATGGGTGCGTATGGTTTCGATCAGCTGGCGACCGACGGAATACAGGGGATTGAGCGAGGTCAGCGGGTCCTGGAAGATCGCCCCGATTTTGCGGCCACGGATGCTGCGCATCGCGTCGTGGCCAAGGTTGTCGATACGCTGCCCCTGCAGCAGAATCTGGCCGGACGCGACACGCCCCGGTGGCTCCAGCAGCCCGATGATGGACGCGCCAGTGAGCGATTTGCCGGCGCCTGACTCACCGACAACGCCCAGTATTTCGCCCGGCGCAATTTCGAACGAGATGTCATCCAGCGCCCGCAGGGTGCCGCGGCGCCCGGGAAATTCGACGACCAGGTTTTTGACTTGGAGAAGACTCATGATGGAGGGCGCTCAGCGCAGTCGGGGGTTGAGCGCATCGCGCAGCCAGTCACCCAGCAGATTGACGGACAGGGCAATCAGCACCAGCATCACACCGGGGAAAACGGTAATCCACCACTCTCCGGAGAAGAGGTAATCGTTGCCGATGCGGATCAGTGTGCCCAGAGAGGGTGACGTCGGCGGAGCGCCCACCCCCAGGAAGGACAGCGTCGCCTCGGAGATGATGGCAGTGGCCACCTGAATGGTGGCCAGCACCAGAACCGGGCCCAGCACATTGGGCAACACATGGCGGCGCATGATGCGCATGGGCGCCACACCGGTGACCCGCGCAGCCTGTACATATTCCTTGTTGCGCTCGACCAGTGTCGAACCGCGAACGGTTCGGGCATATTGGACCCAGCCGGTCAGGGTCAGCGAGACAATCAGCACACCGAACGCCAGGGTTTCATGGGCGTTGGGGAACAAGGCGCGACCCACCCCGGCAATCAACAATGCCACAAGGATCGACGGGAAGGACAACATCACATCACACAGCCGCATCAGCGCGCCGTCGATCCAGCCGCCCTTGAATCCGGCCAGCAAGCCCAGCGATACCCCGACAAATACCGACAACACAACCGAAATCAGCCCGACCACGAGAGAAATGCGGGCGCCGTACATCAGCGCTGACAGGATGTCCCGCCCCTGGTCATCGGTTCCCAGCAGATACTTGGTGCTTCCGCCGGTGCTCCACGCCGGGGGCAGGCGTGCGTCACTGAGCTCCAGGGTAGCCAGGTTGAAGGGGTCGTGGGGAGCAACCCACGGAGCAAACATCGCGCAGAAAACGCAGATGAAGGCAATCAGCCCCGCACCGATGGCCGTCGGCGAGGTACGAAAGCTGTAACCGATATCGCTGTCAAGCCATCGGGTAAAGGGATTGGTCATGGAGTAACCGTTTGGAGGCCGTTACCTGCTACGGTTACGGCACGTGTTGTTTCTGGTGAGTCGTCACAGCAAAGGCCACAACGGGGGCACCCCGGATGGCACCCCCGCAGTCGCTCACTTGACGCTCATGTAGCGGAACGGCATGAAGTTGTCGGCGCGCTGGACCAGGGTGACTTTCTTGTTGACGCCCCATGCCAGCGCCTGTTGGTGCAAGGGCAGATGGCCGATGTCGTCGGCATGAATCTGGAACGCCTCGCGGATCATGGCGTTGCGCTTGGCCTGGTCGGTCTCCGACTGTATCTTCAGCGTCAGTTCGTCAACTTTCGGATTGCAGTAGGAGCCCAGGTTGAACTGGCCCGATCCCTTGTCGTCCACACAGCGCATCAGCGCATTGAGCGGGTTGTGGCCATCGTAGGTTCCGGGCGTCCAGCCCAGCAGGTAGAAGCTGGTGTCACGCCGCAGGATTTTGGGGAAGTAGGTCCCTTTGGTTTCGGCCTTGAGATTGACCTTGATATTGACACGGGAGAGATTGGCCGCGACGGCTTCACAGATTTGGCCATCGTTGACATACCGGTCGTTGGGACAGTTCATGTCGATGGTGAAACCGTTGGGATACCCGGCATCCGCCAGCAGCTTTTTCGAGGCTTCGGGATCAAAGGGTAGCCGCTTGTTGAGGTCAGGCGCAAACCCGTTGATTCCAGGGCCCACCATCAGCGCGGTCGGGTTGGAGGCTCCGCGCATCACCGTGCGCTTGATTCCTTCAATGTCGATGGCCTGGTAGAAAGCCTGGCGAACACGCTTGTCCTTGAACGGGTTCTTCCCTTTCACGCTCGAATACAGAAGTTCGTCGCGCTTCTGATCCATCCCCAGGAAAATGGTCCGCAACTCGGGCCCGGTCAGCGCTGCGGTGGTGGCACCGGCATTCAGCCGGGCGACGTCTTGAACAGGCACCGGCTCCATGACATCGATTTCTCCCGAAAGCAAGGCGGCAACCCGTGTAGCGTCGTTGGCAATGGGCGTGAAGATGACTTCGGTGACGTTGCCTTCGATCTTGCCCCAATAGTTGCCATTCCGAACGAACGTGGTGCGCACATTCGGCTGCCGTTCGCGCAGACGGAACGGCCCGGTGCCGTTGGCTCGGAACGATGCCGCGTTTTCGATACCTTTTCGGCGATCGACCGGGCGCAAGGCCTGATTGGTCTCCGCCCACTTCTTGCTCATGATCATGACCAGCGCAATGGAGTTGGGAAGGATCGGGAACGGTGCCTTGGTCTCGATCTCGATGGCATGGTCGTTGACTTTGCGCACTTCCTTGATGTCGTTGGTGTAGCTGCGCATGTCGGAGCCTTCACCGGAGGCCCGAGCAAACGAGAAAATCACATCGTCGGCGGTCATGGGGGTGCCATCGTGAAAAGTCACGCCCTTGCGCAAGTCAAAGCGCCAGACCGTGGGCGAACTCTGCTTCCAGCCGGTGGCCAGGCCTGGAACGAACTGAAGGTTCTTGTCGATTCCGACCAGGCCTTCGTAGACATTGTTGGTCACCGACAGTTGGAGCGATTCGTTGAGCGAATGGGGATCCATCGACAAGGCGTCGCCCTGGTTGGCAATTCGAATCGTCTGCGCCGATGCCGTCGCCGCTGCCAGGCAAAGTGCCGCAGCCAATGCGGTCGAAAGCGTGGTTTGCTGGAATGTCATGGAAACTCCTTTTTTCGTCGGTTGAATCACGGGAAGAAAGACTCATCGCCCAGTGGCAACAGCTGTTCCACCAGGCTGGCATGCAAGGCGGCGCCAAAGGGCAGCACCTCGTCATTGAAATCGTAGCGACTGCTGTGCAGGAACGCACCGCCCGAATCCCTTTGCCCGATACGCAAGTAGGCGCCGGGACGGGCCTGCAACATGAACGCGAAATCTTCCGCGCCCATGCTGGGTTCAAGATCGGTGATGACCCGGTCATCGCCCACCAGTGTCCGGGCGACTGTGGCAGCGAACTCGGCCTGTGCCGGGTGGTTGATGGTTGCGGGATAGAGTCGCTCGAAGCGGACCTCGGCCTGCGCCCCGAAGCCCTGCGCCACAGCGGTGCACAGTTCGACTAGACGACGCTCAACCTGGTCCTGCACGTCGGCGCGAAAAGTGCGGACTGTACCGGTAAGGACCGCTTCTTCGGGGATGACGCTGAACGCGCTGGCATCACCGGCATTGACCGAGCACAGGCTGATGACGGCGCTGTCGATGGCCTTGAGATTGCGCGACACGATGCTCTGCACCGCCGTAATGATGTGCCCGGCAACCAGCACCGGATCCACGGCCTGATACGCATGCGCACCATGCCCACCCCGTCCGAGGATACGTATCGTCACCCGGTCTGCGGCGGCCATCATCGGACCAGGATTCACTGCAATGGTGCCGACGGGTAACGCCGGCCAGTTGTGCATGGCAAACACAGCCTCGACCGGGAATCGGTCGAACAGTCCCTCGTCCATCATGGCCTTTGCACCGGCGAACCCCTCTTCGCCGGGCTGAAAGATCAATACGGCCGTGCCATCAAAGTTCCGCGTTTCTGACAGATAACGAGCCGCCCCCACCAACATGGCGACATGTCCGTCATGACCACAGGCATGCATCAGCCCCGGCTTTGTGGATCGCCAGGGACAGGTGTTGTGCTCAGCAATTGGCAACGCATCCATATCGGCACGCAGTCCTATCATGCGGCCGCCTGTTCCGCGGCCCCGTACAACGGCCACAATGCCCGTCTTTGCGATTCTGGAGTGGATTTCGTCGACGCCACACGCTTTCAGCGCTTCGACGACCCGCGCGGCGGTGTACTGCTCTTCGAATCCGAGTTCGGGGTGTGAATGCAGATCGCGCCGCAAGGCGGTCAGTTCCGGGTGATGGCGTGCCAGTTCAGCAAACACCCGACCGCTGGCGCGGTAACGCGGAGCGAGCATCAGTGCCCCCCGGCCTTGCCCACTCGCAGACGCGGATCAACCACAAAATACAGCAGATCCACGATCAGGTTGATCACCACAAAAATCAGTGCGATCAGGCACAGATAGGCTGCCATGACGGGTATGTCGGCGAAGGTTACCGCCTGAATGAAGAGTAGCCCCATGCCGGGCCATTGGAAAACGGTTTCCGTGATGATGGCAAAGGCGATCAGACCACCAAGCTGCAATCCGGTGATGGTCATGACGGGTACCAGCGTGTTCTTGAGCGCATGGCCGAAATGAATCGCCCGGTCGGTCAGACCACGGGCCCGCGCAAATTTGATGTAGTCGGTGCGCAGCACTTCGAGCATTTCTGCCCGTACCAGCCGCATGATCAGCGTGAGCTGGAAAATGGCAAGAGTGATGGCGGGCAAGGTGATGTGATGCCAGCCCTTCGCGGTCAGCAGTCCGGTACTCCACCATCCGAATTCGACCGTGGTTCCACGGCCAAAACTCGGAAACCAGCCCAGTCCGACCGCAAAAACCAGAATCAGAAGAATGCCGATCAGGAATGTGGGTAAGGACACACCAAGCAGCGAGATGGTCATGAACACCTGGCTGAGAAATGTTCCGCGACGCAGTGCGGCATAGACCCCCATCGGAATACCGACCACCAGCGCCATCAACGCGGCGACCAGGGCCAACTCGAGTGTCGCCGGAAACCGCTCCGCTATCAGACGCGATACCTTGGCACCCTGGCGAAGACTGAGACCGAATTCGCCCTGTGCGGCGTTGACAAGGAAATGCCAAAACTGGACGATGAAGGGTTGATCGAGTCCCAGATCGGCCCTCAGCTCCCGGATTTGCTCGGGGGTGGCATCTTGACCGAGCAAAAACACGACCGGGTCGCCCACATACTGAAACAGCAAGAAGGCAATGAACGCCACCGAGACCATGACAACGACAGCTTGCAGGAGGCGGCGGAGAATGAATGCAAACATAAGGGCGCGAAAAGAGGTCGGACGATCCTAACAGAGGCTTACGGCAATTCCTGTTGGGGTTTTCCGGGGCACTGTCGGCGCCGTCCGCGGTCAATGCGATGGTTCAAAGGAAAAGAGGCCCGAAGGCCTCTTGTTTCTCTTATCTAGACTGAGGTACGAACGGTTCAGTTCATCTTGATAAGGCGCCAGTCCAGACGGTTGTCGGCACGATGTACGACTTCCACGCTCTTTTTCATCGCCCAGGGGATGATCTGGTTGTGCAGCGGAATATGAGCAACCGTATCGTTTTGCAATTGCAAACCCTCCGTGAGGAGGCGATTGCGAACCGGAAGGTCAGTTTCCGTCTTGATTCGGTCAACCACATAGTCCATCCGCTCATTTTTGTACCGGCCGACGTTGTAGTTGCCGTCGCCACCGGTCCCGACGCTGCGCGTGAGAGACTGCAGCGAGTACAGCGCATCAAAAGTGGGGACTCCCCAACCCAGCATGTAAATACTCGCCTCGTAGCGTTGAATCATGGGAAAGTAGGTCACCAGGGGCTGAGTTCTCAGTTTTGCTCTGACCCCAATTTTTGCCCACATGGCCGTGACCGCCTGGCAAATTTCTTCGTCATTGATGTAGCGGTTGTTGGGGCAGGCAAAATCAACTTCGAATCCTTGCGGGTAACCGGCCTCAGTCAACAACTTTTTTGCGGCTTCGGGATCGAAGGGAAAACGGCGATGGACAGCTTCCGTCCAGCCGGCAACCTGTGGTGCAACCAAGGCGCCGGTAGGCTGACTGAGTCCCCGCATCGTTACCCGTTGGATCGTATCGATATCAATGCCCTGGTATAGAGCCTTGCGTACGCGCAGATCTTTGAGCGGGTTTTTGCCCTTCACATTGGAGCCTGGCAACTCATCACGGTGTTGATCCATGCCCAGAAAAATCGTCCGGTTCTCGACACCGTCCATCACTTTCAGGTTCGCATTGGCACGCATCCGGCCCAAATCTTGCGGGCTGGGGTCGAGAACAAAATCCACTTCTCCTGAGAGCAACGCGGCAACACGTGTGGCTTCGGATTTGATCGGTGTATAGACAATTTCTGTTACGTTGGTGACGGCATCTTTCCAGCCCCACCAGTTCGGGTTTTTGACCAGTACCAGCTTCTGGTCGGGTTGCCAGGATTGGACCATGTACGGACCGGTCCCCATGGCGTTGCGATGGGCAAAGGTTTCGTCTTTGGTACGAATGTCCTTGGGCTCAAGCGATTTGTTCTTTTCCGCCCAAGCCTTGCTCATGATGCGCAGTTCGGTCATCTGATTGAGCAACACGGGGTTCGGTCCCTTGAGCATGACATCCACAGTGTTGTCATTGACCTTGACAGCCCGGTCAATACCCTGGGTGTACACCGCGTAATTGGAGGTTCGCGCCATCGCGCGACCGAGCGAAAAGACCACATCGTCCGCAGTCAATGGGGACCCATCGCTGAATTTCACGCCGGGGCGCAGCGTAAAACGTAGCTGCGTTGGACTGACCTCCCGCCAGGAAGTCGCCAGTTGCGGTTCCACCTTGAAGGTCTTGCTGTTGTAGTACACCAGCGACTCATAGACCGCTGCGTGAACACCGTTACCCAGCGCGTTGTTCTGCGAGTGAATATCCAGCGTGGGAATGTCACTGGCACTTGACCACTTGAACGGTTTGGCCACAACTGGCGCAGCGCCCAACGCCAGCAATGCCGCAGAGCAAACAAGAGTGAATTTGAGCTTCATGGTGTCCTTTCGAAAACGAGAACAACACTATGCCTGAAACCAGCCCTGAACGAGCCGGGGGTTATCCCAATAGGGACATCCAAGGCAACTTGCGCTGCACATCCTCGAAAGACCCGCACCTCACGGGCTTGCATATCCGAGCACCCATGAAAAAACCGCCCGAAGGCGGTTTTTCCAGCGTTTGACCACTCTCAAACAGGCACTGGTGTGCCTTGTGAGAAAGATCAGAAGTTGTGACGGACGCCAGCAGCGTAGCCGGTCACGTTGGTGGTGCGGCCAGCCTTGCCCTTGCCATCACGCATCACGACGCCATAGGCGAACGTGCGCTTGGACAGGGGGTACTTGGCTTCAACAACCCAATCGGTGTCCTTGGCCTTGGTGTCACGGGCCAGGTCAGCCGTCAGGGAGATGCCACCCAGGTTGGCAGAAGCACCCAGCGAGAAGCCCTTGTTGACGGTCACGCCAGCGGCGGTTTCGTAGTTGTTGTAGCTGGCTGCAATCTGAGCAACGCCAGCGTTGAACTTACCACCAATCGTCAGACCCTTGGGGCCGCTCTGAACCTTGTTGTAAGCCAGAGATGCGGTGACCGGGCCGGCAGCGTACGTAGCGGCCAGATCATATTTACCCTTGTTCACGCCACCGACGGTGTAGACGCCGTTGCCCTTGAGCACGGTCGAAGCCGACAGGGACAGGCCACCCCAGTTCGGGGAATTCCACATCACCTGACCGGTTTCACGCGGGCCGGGGCCGGCAAAACCGAACTGGTTTGCCACCACCGAGTAGTTGGCGATGCCGGTCAGTTCCCAGGAAGCGACGCTGTAGAAGGAGGTCGTCAGCGAACGGCCGGCACGGATTTCACCGAAACCGCCCATCAGGGACATGTTGGCAGCGCGGGAGAACAGTTGGCCACCGCTCAGGTTGCCAGCGCCGTTGGCCAGCGACAGGCCGCCTTCGAAGTTGAAACCAGCCTTCAGGCCACCACCCAAGTCTTCCGTGCCACGCAGGCCGAAACGGGAGGTGCCATTGTTCAGGGTGCTGGACGTGATGGCTTGGAAGTCATCATTGGCCAGACCCAGGCCACCAGCGGCTTGGCTGACTTTACCAACGGCCATGTCGGCAACGCCGTACAGGGTCACGGAAGATTGGGCCATGGCGGCGCCGGATGCGGCCAGAACAGCCAGAGCGATCAGGGATTTTTTCATTGCAGGTTTCTCCAAGGTTAAACATCGGGCTCCGGTGCGAAGGACACGCGTCGCCTTTGAACGACATGCGACCGCCGGGTCCCCGGGCCAACCTCCTTTTGGGAAGTTGATGTAATTGCACCAGAGGATGACCTTTTCCGCAAAGGAATCATGGCGAGAAGTTTCGTTTCGTTGCAGGTGTGCAACAAACACCCCTCAACCCGCCCGTGAGGCGCCCGGCAAAAGGCAAAAGCAAAATTTGCGCCTGCTGCATCTTTGACCTGCAAGCTCTGGTTTACCCTGGGAAGTCAAGTCAGGTTTCCTGTATCTCGTACCCGGTGGTAATCGCGGCCGTTTTTCCGACCATGATGCTGGCGGAGCAGTATTTTTCGTGACTCAGCGCGATGGCTCGCTCGACCGATGCGGCAGAAAGCCCTTTCCCCGAAACCAGAAACTGCATGTGAATGCGGGTAAAGACCTTGGGATCCTGCTCTGCGCGCTCCGCAATGAGTTTGACCGAACAGCCCCGCACGTCATGCCGCCCGCGACGAAGAATCAGCACCACGTCATAGGCCGAACAGCCTCCAACGCCAGCAAGCAGCGTCTCCATCGGACGGGGGGCCAGGTTCTGGCCGCCAAGTTCCGGGCGCGAGCTGTCAGGAGCACCATCCATTGCCAGAACATGCCCGCTACCCGTCTCCGCCACAAATCCCATGCCTGACCGCGTTCCGACACCGCCGGTCCAACTGACATTGCACTCCATATCCCGCTCCAGTTTCAATCCGAGTCCTGAATGCATCACACGCGAACCCCGCCGGGGCCCACGCAGCTGCGACAACACGCCAAATTATCGCCACATGCCAAGTTGCCTTGAGGCATCACGTACGGCGGCTTCGCTTCCCGCCCCCCGTGGCCTTGTCGGCCACCGCGCACGCTTGCGACACAATGCGGGATTGGCCCACGCGGCCGCTCCCCCAAAACTGAACTGATGGAATCCTCCGACTACCTGCAACGGGTACTGACTGCCCGGGTTTACGACGTCGCATCGGAAACCGATCTTGTGCCGGCCCGCAATCTGGGACGGCGCTTGCACAACCGGGTCCTGCTGAAACGAGAGGATCAGCAACCCGTGTTCAGCTTCAAGCTCCGCGGCGCATACAACAAAATGGTCCGCCTGAGCCCAGAGCAACTTGCGCGGGGAGTTATTTGCGCGTCAGCCGGAAACCACGCCCAGGGTGTAGCACTAGGGGCGCACAAGCTCGGGACCCGGGCAGTGATCGTCATGCCGACAACAACTCCGGCGGTCAAGATTGAAGCGGTCAAGACCTTGGGCGGAGAAGTTGTGCTACACGGCGAAAGCTATTCCGACGCCTACGCGCATGCACTGGTTCTGCAACAGGAACACGGATTGACGTTTGTGCATCCGTTTGACGACCCCGACGTCATCGCCGGGCAAGGCACCATTGCAATGGAAATCCTGCGCCAACACCAAGGTCCGTTGGACGCCATTTTTGTCGCCATCGGTGGCGGCGGACTGATTTCCGGCGTTGCGAGCTACGTGAAGGCGGTGCGCCCGGAGATACGGGTGATCGGGGTCCAGATGAATGACTCTGACGCCATGATTCGCTCCGTCAGAGAGAAATCCAGGATCACATTGCCAGATGTCGGCCTGTTTTCCGATGGCACGGCCGTCAAGCAGGTCGGAGAAGAAACCTTCCGGGTTACCAGTGCGCTGGTCGACGAGTTTATGACGGTCGACACTGATTCGGTCTGCGCTGCGATCAAGGACATTTTCGTCGATACCCGAAGCATCGTTGAGCCGGCAGGTGCGCTCGCAGTCGCCGCCGTCAAACAGTACGTGGCGACACGAAAATGCCGGGGCGAAACCTACGTGGCAATTTTGTGCGGCGCCAACATGAATTTCGATCGCCTCAGGTTTGTGGCCGAACGTGCCGAGGTTGGCGAAGAGCGCGAGGCTTTGATGGCGGTTACCATCCCGGAGGAGCGCGGCAGTTTTCGACGCTTTCTGGAACTGATCGGGAACTTGCCTGGCCAAGGCCAGGGCAAGAGCCCGCGCAATGTGACCGAGTTCAACTACCGGATCAGCGATTCGACGCGGGCCCATGTGTTTGTTGGCCTGAGCACCCATGGGCGCGGCGAAAGCGCGAAGATAGTGGCAACCTTCGGAAAACATGGGTTTGACGCCATTGACCTGACCCATGACGATCTGGCGCAGGAGCATATTCGACACATGGTGGGAGGCCGATCGGACCTGGCAAAAGACGAGCGACTGCTGCGTTTTGTGTTCCCGGAACGTCCAGGGGCTCTGCTGAAATTCCTGTCGTTGATGCGTCCGGGCTGGAACATCAGCCTGTTTCATTACCGCAATCAAGGAGCAGACTACGGCAAGATCCTGGTTGGCCTGCAGGTGCCGCCGTCCGAGGACGGCGAGTTCCAGGTCTTCCTTGACACATTGGGATACCCGTATGTCGAGGAAACCGACAATCCGGTGTACCGACTTTTCCTGCAGCGCTGAACGTTTTCATGCGCGGCTGGACGGTGCATGTTCATAACCGGCCGCCCAACGACATGGCGAAAGCCGGGGCTGGTGCTCAGACGGACCTTTCAATAGAATCCTGACCCATGGCTTTGTTCAACTGGCTCGGGCGCAAGCCTGCTGAACCCGAATCACCAGGTACGGGGGAAAAAAACGCGTCTGAGGCTGGCCCATCGGACTCAAAAGCCCGAACGGCCGCCCACTATCGCGCTGAACGAGCTCGCTTGCGCGAGCTTCTGCACAAGCTTGTGCGCGAATCCATGGTCAAGATGGGCGTACTTAGCAGTGGATTCCAGTTCAAAGTACTTGCCACGGACAACAAAGGGCGTCAATTCTTGGTGATGATGGAGCTTGCTCCACAGTTGTCCGCCGAACTCGACCGATTCATTGAGATCGAAAACCTGATCGTGCAAACGGCGAAGGCACGATATGACATCACAGTTGGAGCCGTGTACTGGCGCATTCGGAGTCCAAAAAAATCCGAAAGTCTGGCAACTGATGGCAGCTTGCATGCCACCAGTGCGACTGAGCCGGCCGTTGTGCCGGCCCCGACGCGGCATGCTCGTCACGATCCGATTGCACCGGATGAAATTCATCGGCTGAAAGAAGCATTGGCCGCAAGCAATGTCCCGACAAGCGCTCGCTCCCAGGTGCAGTCAGGCGCGAAAACCACGCCAGTGGAATTCCCCGATCCAATGGCCGTGCGACCGGGTTCGAGACACCTGACTGGCGAAGAAACCACCGAAATTGCAGAGACACAAGTGCTCAGTGACGAATCGGACCACTTTGCCCCACTGGGCCCGACTCAATACGGCGATCTGCGCTGAGAATCCACCTGCGCCTTGCTCCCCTGCGGTCAGCGGCGCGCCTCCAGGGGAGGCATTGCGATTTCGAGCTTGTCCCCCTGACCTTTAAGTGGCCCCAGAACCGCACTCCTCGAACCCAGTTTCTCGACGACCCATCCATCTGCGACCTCGGCCCCCACGCGATAAGGACGTGCCGGCTTTCCGTCGATCGCGATGAGCGCGACCCCGCTGCTCTCACCCGAGGCGACCACGCCCACCAACCCGAATCGCCCTCGATCCCCACCAGAAACAGGGTTGGCTGGCTGCGCGGTTTGTCCACCCCCACCCAGGCTGCGGGCCAAAGTCGCCGGCGTAACTTCTGCGCCGACCGCAGATACCGGCATTGCCAACTGCGATGGGGCAGTGGCATGTCGTATCTTCAAGCCCCACCCAATCACACTCGTGGCAACAGCCGCCCACACCACAAAAGTGATCAGGGAAGGCGCAACTTTGGACATGTAGCGGCTCATGGCGGCGATTATGATTGAAGCCATCAGCCCCAGCCCTCACCTGAGACTGGCCACGACCCGGCAAATCCAGAAAACCCGGTTTATGAAAAAAACTGTTTCCCCTACTCCGCGAAAGAGACGCGGCTTCACGTTGATTGAGTTGATGGTTGTGCTGGTCATCATCGGCGTCCTCGCCGCGCTGATCGTGCCCAACGTGCTCGATCGCGCTGACGACGCACGCGGAACCGCTGCGCGCACCGATGTCAACAACATCGTTCAGGCCCTGAAACTCTACCGGCTGGACAACCAACGCTATCCCACTTCGGAACAGGGCCTCGAGGCCCTGGTCCGCAAACCCGGCGCCACCCCGATACCCGGGAACTGGCGCCCCTATCTCGAAAAGCTCCCCAACGACCCATGGGGAAGGCCATACCAATACCTCAACCCGGGCGTCAAAGGCGAAATCGACGTCATGTCACTCGGGGCTGACGGCAAAGCCGGTGGAGAAGGCAATGATGCCGACATCGGCAGTTGGCAATAGTTCCGCACATCGGCAAACCCATGTCGCCGAAGAAACGCTGGCGTGGCTTCACACTGCTCGAGTTGCTGGTTGTTCTGGTCATCATCGCATTGGGAACCGTTGGCGTCACCATGGCCATCCCCGACCCGGCGGAATCGGCACTGGAGCGGGAGGCTGTGCGCCTGAGCGCCCTATTTGAATCCGCTCGCGCGCAATCGCGCGCCAGCGGGGTCCCGGTGACCTGGACAACGACGGTCGATGGTTTTCATTTCGCCGGTGTTCCCAAAGGGGTCTTGCCGGAACGTTGGTCCAATTCGTCGATCCGCGCCGAATCCGAGCGCCCGATTACCCTGGGTCCGGAGCCGATTCTTGAACCGCAGTTTGTGGAGTTGCGGCATTCCGAATCCCCATCGGCAAGGCGTCGGATCGCAACCGATGGCCTGCGGCCTTTTCGGATTTCGGATTCACCCGAGTGACCTGCAGCTCAGACCTCCATCGTGTACAGGCCCCCGACATGGCCGGGTTCACGCTGGTAGAGATACTGGTTGCCTTGGCAATAGTTGCTGTTTCTCTGGCCGCAGGTCTTCGCAGCGCCAACACCCTGATTCAGAACAGTGAACGCCAGAGTGACGCCATGCTGGCGCAGATATGCGCCGAGAATGCTCTGGCCCGCTTGCGCCTTTCGGGCAACTTGCCTGGCGTCGGCGACAGCGAAAGCGAATGCCAACAGGCGGGTCGTGCTTACGGGGTACTGGTGAGCGTTCGGCCCACGCCCAACCCCGGTTTCCGCCGCGTCGACGCGCGGGTAAGCCGGGAAGCGGTGTACCTGCTGCAGTTTTCGACCATTGTGGGGCGACATTGATGGATATCCACTCCGGCAAGCGATCGCGGACCGCAATGGTCGGCTTTACCCTGGTTGAAGTGCTGGTTGCCATATCGGTGATGGCGCTGCTTGCTACCATGAGCTGGCGTGGCCTGGACAGCATGGCGCGCTCCCAGGAGACGGGGCAAACACGGTCCGATGAGTTGCTCGTGATGCAGGCGGCGTTCGCCCAATGGCGAACCGATCTTGAGTCCCTGGAAGAGCTGCCCGCTACGGCGCCTCTGGACTGGAACGGGCGTTCGCTCCGCCTGGTGCGACGGTTTGACCAGCCTGGCAGATCGGGGCTGCAGGTGGTCGCCTGGACTCTACGGGATGGACAGTGGCGCCGATGGCAGTCCGCCCCCGTCAAAACGCGGGCGGAATGGGAAAGCGCCTGGTCTGAAGCATCAATCTGGATAGCGAACCCCGGCGAGGCGCAGAAACGTCGGGAGGTGGCGGTCCTGCCCATCGACGAGTGGCAGGTTTTCTATTTTCGCGGCGACACCTGGACCAACCCGCTTTCCAGCGACGGCGCTGGCGGGGCGGCCACCCCACCCACCGGTGCGGGGACTCCCACCGCCGCCGCGTCGCTCCCGGACGGCATCAGGCTCGTGCTGAAACTGTCCCCGGGACAAGCGGCTAGCGGCCCGGTCACGCTCGACTGGGTCCGTCCGGCCTTGAACCGGACCCGTTCATGACCCGACCGGCCCGTCCTGCGCCACTACGTTGTCAATCGGGAGCGGCCCTTCTGATGGCGATGCTCACGGTCACGCTGGTGGCCTCTTTGGCGGCCGCCGGGCTCTGGCAGCAGTGGCGCGCGGCGGAAACGGAAAAAGCTGAACGTTCACGCACCCAGAGCGCCTGGTTGCTCGTTGGAGCCCTGGATTGGGCTCGGCTGATCCTGCGCGAGGATGCGCGCAGTGGCGGCGCCGACCATCTGGCCGAGCCCTGGGCGGTTCCGCTGGAGGAAGCGCGGCTTTCTACATTTCTTTCCGCCGATCAACAGGTCACGGACGATCAGCGAGACGCCTTCCTGTCTGGTTCCATTGTTGACTTGCAGGGGCGACTCAACGTTGGCAATCTCATTGAGGGCAAAGAGATCTCCGCGACGGGGGTTCGCACCTTCGAGAAATTTTTCGAACATCTGGGTCTCCCGGTCGGACAGGTGCGGGTCATGGCCGAAGCACTTCACCGTGCCGCCATCGGAACCACCGGAGCTGACGGCAAGCCGCCCGCGGGCGTCCCACTGATGCCCAGCCGCGTGGACGATCTGCTCTGGCTCGGAGTATCGGCGCAAAACCTCGAGCGATTGCGCCCCTACATCAGCTTGCTGCCGGAGCGCACGCCGCTCAATATCAATACGGCAAGCGCAGCCGCGATTCACGCGACGGTTCCTTGGCTGGACATGGCCCAGGCGCAACGTCTGGTGACGGAGCGGCAACGCAACGCGTTTCGCAGTCTGGCTGAAGCCGCGCGGATTGTGCCAGGCCTGGATGCCGTGGACAGCGCGCTGATTGGTGTATCCACCCGGTACTTCGAAGTCCGTGGGCGCCTGCGTCTGGATGACCTGATCGTCGAGGAGCGTTCACTGGTGCAACGCGATGGCCTGACAGTGCGCACCCGGTGGCGTGAGCGGGTGCCCGTTGCACCGGCAACCTGACCTGAGCGCCAAGCACTGCGAATGCATTCACATCGCCTCTCTACAATGCTGCGACCTCCGAAACCATGGCTCTTGTACTCATACTTCCCCTGACGACCGCTGAGGCAACGCCTTCGTACGAGTACGTCCAGTACACCGGCGCAGGCACACCCGAACAGCACACACAGTCGGCGGTTGCGCTGATACCCGCGGCATCTCACATCGATCTGTTGGTCCCAAGCCGCGCATTAAGCTGGCATCGGGCCAAAATGCCGGCGGCCGTACTGAAAGACAAACAAAGGACACGGCAGGTCATCGAGGGCATCCTGGAGGAACGCCTGCTCGATGAACCGTCAGCCCTGCATTTCTCTTTGTCCCCACGAGCATCTGAAACGGGCGAATACTGGATTGGCGCCTGTGACGCGCTCTGGCTTGCCGGTCATTTACGCGGCCTCGAAGCAAGCGGACGTCGAGTCGGACGGATTGTTCCTGAGGCCGCACCCGGGGAAGGCCCGGCGTGGGTGCATGTCACCAGCTCCTCACAAGGTCCCTGGCTGGTCATGACCAACCTGCAGGAATCCGTCGGGTCCTTGACGATTCCATTGGAGTCACCTGGCCAGACCGTGGCTGTTGCAGCGGCCATAGCGGCCGACTCTCCACGGTTCACGGCAGAGTCCGACGTCGTTGCCGCCGCCGAATCCGTCCTGGGACACCCGGTTGCTCCGATTTCCCGCGCCCAATACATCACCAGTCGGCTCGACACCGAATGGGATCTGGCCCAATTCCAGTTCGCCACGACCGGCAAGGCGCGGCTGGCGAAAACACTGGGGCAAGTCGGGCATGCCTTGGCGCAGGGACCGCATTGGCGGGCCGCGCGATGGGGACTCCTGGCGCTGCTGGCAAGCCAGATTGTCGGGCTCAACGTCTGGGCATGGAACGAACGCCGTCAGCAGCAGAGTACCCGGGACACTGTTGTCGAAACGGCCCGTCGCGCCTTTCCCTCCCTCAAACTGGTGATTGATGCCCCGGTTCAGATGCAGCGGGAACTGGCCCAACTGCGCCAACGCTCCGGCATACCGGGGCCGGGGGACTTTGAAACCATGCTGACGGCGATGGGAGACAGCCTGGCCGCGAACGCCCGGATCGGTCAACTGGACTACGACGGCCAGTCCCTGCGCACCACCGTGATCGGCCAGGACGGTGCCAGCCGCGATGAACTCGAATCGCGGCTGCGGGCCAAGGGGTACCAATTGGTACAGGACGGCGAACGCCTCGTGCTGAGCGAGGGGAGAAGCCGATGAAACCGATTTCGCAACAATCCGCTGCGTGGTCCACCTGGCTTAGGGCAACTTGGACCCGCCTGGCGCCGCGAGAGCGCATCCTGGTGGCACTTGCCACGCTGGTAGTCGGTGCTGGAGCGCTCTGGTGGGTTGCCTTGCAACCGGCGATCAGAACCCTGCGCGAGGCGCCCGCGACGCGATCCGCGCTGGAGCAGCAACTGCAGCAGGTCCAGCTCATCGAGCAACAGGCCAGATCCATCGAATCGCTGGCGCCGATTGCACGCGAAGAGGCTCTCCGTCAGATCGAATCGTCGACCAAGATCCGTCTGGGTGCCAACTCCCAGGTGACGGTCCAGGGTGAACGGGTCGTTGTGTCGGTCAAATCGGTCACCGCCGAGGCGCTGGCCGATTGGTTGATACAGGTCCGTGTCAATGCGCGCGCCATGCCATCCCAGGTACAGCTGCGCAGAACCACGGCCGTGGCCCCTGCATTGTGGGAAGGATCGATCAGCCTTTCCCTCGTGGTCCGATGAAATCCCTGTTCAGCCGCACGCGTGTTCACGCGCCCGGATCCAGGGTCCGAGACCGCGCGGTCCCGCAAGCGCATTGGCGCTCCGCGGTGCTGGGACTGCTCGTGGGATCGATTGCGACCCTTGTCGTACAGGCGCCCGCCGGCTGGTTGGCCTACGCGGTCGAAGTGGCCACCGATGGCCGGATTCGGCTCCCCGACGCAAGCGGAACGGTCTGGAGCGGCTCTTCCCGGTGGATGCTCACAGGCGGCACCGGAAGCAAGGATGGCCTTGCGCTGCCGGGGCGGGTTGAATGGTCTGTTCATCCGACCTGGAGCGGCTTCGGTCTGCGGCTGTTTTCGCAGTGTTGCACGGCGCAGCCCCTGCAACTGCAGTTGGATGCCGGCTGGCGGACGGCATCGGTCCGGGTGGTCGACGCCAGCATTCCCACGACCGGCGCGGCTACTTCACGGTGGCCGGCCCAACTCCTCAGCGGCCTGGGAGCCCCCTGGAACACCCTGCAACCCGAAGGCACAATCGAACTGGCCACACAGGCCCTGACAATCACTTTTGCCGGTGGGCGCATGGCGCTGACCGGGCAGGCCGTGTTCACCGCACGTGACATGTCATCCCGCCTCTCGACCATCCGGCCGATGGGGACGTACCGTGTGCAACTGCTGGGTGGCGCGCCGGTCTCGCTGAACGTAACAACGGTTCAGGGCGCCTTGCAGTTCAGCGGACAAGGCCAGTGGGTCGGATCGCGCCTGCGATTCACCGGGGAAGCGTCCGCCGAGCCGCCGTTTGAAGACGCTTTGTCGAATCTGCTCAATATCATCGGGCGTCGCAGCGGCCCCCGCTCGATCATCACCATTGGATAACCACATGAACGCCGATCCGCTTGTTCGCCTTCGCACAATGCCGTCCGGACACGCCAGCCCGCTTGGCCGATCCGGCTCCATTCTGGCTGTTGCGGCCGCCTTGGCCCTGGGCGCTCCGGTGGCCTGGTCTGATGATGGCGCCGTCAGGCGCGGCAATCAGGTCACCTTGAACTTCGCCGGCGCGGAAATCGAAGCCGTCGCTCGAACCATGGCAACGATTACCGGCCGCCAGGTCATTGTCGATCCCCGGGTCAAGGGGACGATCCACCTGAGCACCGAACGCGCCGTTGCCCCGGCGGTGGCATGGAACCAGTTCCTTGCCGCGCTGCGCATGCAAGGCTTCACCGTGGTCGACAGCGCCGGCCTGTACAAGGTTGTTCCCGAAACCGATGCCAAGTTGCAAGCGGGCCCGGTGTCGGTTGGCAGCGCACCGGCCGCCTCCGGTCAGCTGGTCACGCAGATTTTCCGGCTCAATCACGAGACGGCAAACAACCTGGTGCCGGTCCTGCGTCCCCTGATCAGTCCCAACAACACCATCAACATCAACCCCGGCAACAACTCCCTGGTCATCACCGACTACGCCGACAACCTGCAGCGTATCGGACGCATCATCGCTGCGCTGGACATCTCGAATGCCACCGATCTGGAAATCATTGCGCTCCGACATGCCATCGCTTCCGATCTGGCCCCAATCGTCACCCGCCTGATCGAATCCGGTGCTGCGGCTGCGGCGCCCCAGGGCCAGGCTGACACGTCGTTCAAGACAACCATCCTGGCGGAAAGCCGCAGCAACGCCCTGATCGTGCGAGCCGCCAATCCGGCGCGGGCTGCACTGGTGCGCTCCCTGATCGACCGACTCGATCAGCCCTCCAGCCGCGACGGCTCGGCCGCCGGAAACATCCATGTCGTCTACCTGAAGAACGCCGACGCCGTGAAACTCGCGGCCACTTTGCGCGCAGCCCTGGGTGCTGACGCCCGCAGCGCGTCAGCACCGGCGGGCACACCGGCACCCGCCGGCGCCAATTCGGCAGGCGCGTCGGCTGCGGCCGGCCAGTCAAGCACCGGTGGCCAGATTCAGGCAGACGCCGCCACCAACGCATTGGTGATTACCGCCCCCGAGCCGCAATACCGACAGCTGCGGGCGGTCATCGACAAACTGGATGCACGCCGCGCACAGGTTTATGTCGAGAGCCTGATCGCCGAAGTCAATGCGGACAAAGCAGCGGAATTCGGCATTCAGTGGCAGGGCCCGGTCGGCAAATCCGGAGACAGCGTGGTTGGCGTTCTGGGCACCAATTTCGGCACCGGTGGCAAGAACATTCTGAGCCTGGCCCTCCAGGGCGCGGCGGGAACAGTTGCGCCATCCACGGGCGCAAATCTCGGTCTCTTCCAGCGTACCAACGGGGTCTATGTGCTGGGCTTTCTGGCGCGCTTTCTCCAGGAGAACGGCGCTGGCAACATATTGTCCACCCCCAACCTGCTCACGCTGGACAACGAAGAGGCCAAAATCGTCATTGGCCAGAACGTGCCCTTTGTGACGGGTCAATACACCAACAACAACAGCGGCAGCGGCGCTGTCAATCCGTTCCAGACCATTGAGCGCAAGGACGTCGGCCTGACACTGCGGGTCAAGCCCCAGATCAGTGAAAACGGCACGGTCAAGCTGCAAATCTTCCAGGAAGTCAGCAGTGTGCTCGCCTCGTCGGTGAACTCATCCGCCGGGCTGATCACCAACAAGCGGTCGATCGAGTCGAACGTACTGGTCGATGATGGTTCCATCGTGGTGCTGGGCGGCCTGCTGCAGGACGAATACGCCGGCAATGAAGACAAGATTCCCGGCATCGGCGATGTGCCGGTTCTGGGCAACCTGTTTCGCACCGAGTCGCGCAGCCGCAAGAAAACCAATCTCATGGTGTTCCTGCGGCCGGTCGTGATGCGCGACGGCGCCTCGGCCGACACGCTGTCCCTGGACCGGTACGACCTGATGCGCTCGCTGCAAAAAGACAGCCAACCGGCCGCAAAAGCACTGCTGCCGATCGCTGACGCCCCGGTCATGCCGCCGCTTCGGCCCGCCACAGGCGCGGCCAGCAACCGCCCCTGAACGGCCATGCTGTACCCCCTGCCCTATTCGTTTGCCCGTAGCGCCCAGCTCTTGCTGGAAGTCGACGAAGAGCCGACCCTGTGGCACAACGGAAGCCCGGACCCCGGGGCATTGTCGGAGGTCATCCGCCGACACGGCCAGGACATGGCGCCCCGCCTGCGTGCGCTGGACGCCGCCGAACTGGCCCAGCGAATCTCCGCCGCCTATGCCCGGGGGGAGTCCAGTGCAGCGGCGGTGGTCAGCGAGGTGGAAAGTGACGCGGACCTGTCGCGCATGATGCAAGAGCTCCCGGCGGTGGAAGATCTTCTGGCCACCAGCGACGACGCGCCCATCATCCGCATGCTCAACGCCTTGCTGACGCAGGCGGCCCGCGACGGCGCCAGCGATATCCACATCGAACCGTATGAGCGCCACTCCAGTGTGCGATTCAGGGTCGATGGCAACCTGCGCGAGGTCGTTCAGCCCAATCGGGCGCTGCATGCCGCGCTGATTTCGCGCCTGAAGATCATGGCCGAGCTCGACATCTCCGAGAAGCGACTGCCCCAAGACGGACGAATCAGCCTTCGGATCGGCACTCGCGCGGTCGATGTCCGGGTCTCGACCCTGCCCAGCGCCCATGGCGAGCGCGCGGTTCTGCGCTTGCTGGAGAAGTCCGGCCACCGCCTGAGCCTGGAGTCCATCGGCATGCAAGGGCCGGTGCTGGCGCGGTTCACCCAACTGATCGGTCAGCCCCACGGCATCATTCTGGTCACCGGTCCGACCGGCTCGGGCAAAACCACCACCCTGTATGCCGCACTGCAGCGGCTGGATGCCTCGGTCAGCAACATCATGACCGTGGAAGACCCGATCGAATACGAATTGCCCGGCGTCGGCCAGACCCAGGTCAACAGCAAAATCGAGCTCAGCTTCGCCCGCGCGCTGCGCGCCATCCTGCGCCAGGACCCCGACGTCATCATGATCGGTGAGATCCGCGATTTCGAAACCGCACAGATCGCGATCCAAGCCTCCCTCACCGGGCATCTGGTGCTGGCCACCCTGCACACCAATGACGCTTCCAGCGCCGTGACCCGTCTGACCGACATGGGGGTCGAGCCTTTCCTGCTCAGTTCGTCGCTGCTGGGCGTTCTGGCGCAACGGCTGGTGCGCAAACTCTGCACCGCATGTCACGGCGCGGGATGCGAGCGCTGTGGCCGCAGCGGCTATGCCGGCCGAACCGGGGTGTTCGAAATGCTGGTGGCGGATGACACCATACGTGCGCTGATCCATGATCGAGCCGCCGAGGCGGCCATCCGGACGGCCGCACTCGCCAACGGCATGGTGTTGATGCGCGACGACGGTGAGCGCCTGGTCACCCAGGGCATTACCTCACGCGAAGAACTGCTGCGCGTTACCAGGGACTGACGCGCTCCGACTGTCGCCAACACCACCATGCCCGCCTACGCATTCGAAGCGCTCCAAGCCGACGGCAAAACCCGCAAAGGTGTCGTCGAGGCCGATACCGTCCGCGCGGCCCGCAGCCTGCTGCGGGCGCAACAACTGGTGCCGCTGGACGTCGCTCCGGTTGCTACGGGCACGGGCGCGGGCGACGCCGGGGGCGACCCGGCGGCCGGCCGACGCGCTGGCTGGCTCGCACCGCGGGCTTTCGACGCCGCCGGCCTGGCGGTCTGGACTCGCCAACTGGCCGGTCTGGTCGGTGCCGGCCTGGCCCTCGAGCGGGCATTGACCGCACTGGCCGATGAAGCGGAAACGCCGGTGCAACGCAATCTCGTCGCCGCCCTGCGGGCCGAAGTCAACGCCGGATCCAGCTTCGCGCGGGCCTTGGGTCAACATCCGCGGGAATTCGCAGCCATTTACGTCGCAGTCATTGCCGCCGGCGAGCAAGGTGGCAAGCTGGGCACCGTTCTGGAGCGGCTGGCCGACGATCTCGACGAACGCCTGACGCTGCGCAGCAAACTCATCGGCGCGGCGCTGTACCCGGCCATCGTCACCCTCGTAGCGGTGGTCATCGTGCTTTTTCTGGTTGGCTATGTGGTCCCCCAGGTCGCCACGGTGTTTGCGGGCACCAAACGCGCCCTGCCTTGGCTCACGGTCGCGATGCTGGCGCTCAGCGCCTTTGTGCGCAGCTATGGCTGGCTTATGGCAATTACTATTTTTTTAGTAGCAATAGGTGGCCATTTTGCGCTGGGTATTGACCAGTTTCGCTTGAAATTTGATGCTTTTTGGCTCCGACTGCCGGTCATCGGCCGTCTGGCACGTGGGTATAACGCCGCGCGGTTCGCCAGCACACTGGCCATGCTGGCCGGGGCCGGGGTTCCGATCCTGCGGGCCTTGCAGGCGGCCGCAGAAACGCTCAACAACCGCGCCATGCGCGCCGATGCGCTCGACACCCTGGCGCTGGTGCGCGAAGGCGCGCCGCTGGCTTCGGCGCTGGCCCAGAAACCCCGGTTCCCGGGCTTGGTCAGCATGTTCGCCCGTCTCGGTGAGCAGACCGGCCAGTTGCCGGCGATGCTTCAGCGCGCCGCCGGCCAGCTGTCGCAGGAAGTGCAACGCCGGGCCCTGGCCCTGGCCACCATCCTGGAGCCGCTGCTCATCGTGGCCATGGGCCTGATCGTCATGCTGATTGTGCTGGCGGTGCTGCTGCCCATCATCCAGCTCAACCAGCTGGTGCGCTGAAGCGGGGGCCCTGGGCATGGCAGCAACTCTGGACGGTCAACTGGTTGTCGCCATCTCGTCGCGCGCGCTATTCAGTCTGGAAGAAGAAAACCAGGTGTTCGAACAGGCCGACGACCGCGCCTATATGCAACTGCAGCTCGACCGGCTGGAAGTCCCTGCCCCCCCTGGTGTGGCGTTTTCCCTGGTTCGCAAGCTGCTGGCCTTCAACACGGCGGGCCAGCCACGGGTCGAGGTGGTGCTGCTGTCGCGCAACGACCCGGTATCGGGCTTGCGGGTTTTCCGCTCGCTGCAGTCGCATGGTCTGGGCGTGGCCCGCGGCGTATTCACCCGCGGACGCGAGCCCTGGCGCTACCTGGCGCCACTGCGCGCCAATCTCTTCCTTTCCGCCAATCCGGCCGATGTTCGCGCCGCGCTGGATCAAGGATTCCCGGCAGCCACCGTGGCCACCGACGCCGCCCACGCGGGCAGCCAATACCCCAACGAGGTGCGCATTGCGTTCGATGGCGACGCGGTGCTGTTTTCCGACGAGGCCGAACGCATCTTCCAGGCCGACGGACTGCCCGCCTTTCAGGCCCACGAACGGGCCAAAGCCGTGTTGCCCCTGCCGGCCGGGCCGTTCAAACCGTTGCTGGCTGCACTGCACGGCCTGCAGCAGGCCGGTACGCCGTCGATGCGCATCCGCACGGCGCTGGTCACCGCCCGCAGCGCCCCCGCGCACGAACGCGCCATCCGCACGCTGATGGCCTGGAACATCGCCGTTGACGAGGCCATGTTCCTCGGCGGTCTGCCCAAGGGCGAGTTCCTGCGCGAGTTCGGGCCGGACTTCTTTTTTGATGACCAGGCGGGTCACATCGCCGCCGCCGCCCGCCACGTCCCCGCCGGCCATGTGGTCAGCGGCATACAGAACCCGTGATTCAGAAAACTGCAAGGGTTAACCCTTATTGTGGGCGCAGAATGGAATTGAGCAACTGAGACAAATTCCCTAGAAATGTTGTGGTAAAGGGATAGACTCCAAAAGTAATCAGGGCAACAGCCCAGCGGAGGTTTTTATGTCACGTCGAACCAGCCGAACCGGCACCCCACGCAGTCGACTCTCTGCCGCCGCCGCGGCTCCCGCGCCGCACGCGGTGCGCCCGCATGTGCTGGCCTGGTCGCTGGCCTTGGCGTTTTCCGTACCGGGCGCATTGGCCCCCGCCGCCGCGCAGCCGGTGGGGGGCGTGGCCATCCATGGCGGCATGACCCAGGCCACCCAGGGCAACCGCACGGTCATCACCACCACCAACGGCGCGGGCACGGCGCATTCCGCCATCAACTGGCAGTCGTTTTCGGTGCCCGGTGGAACCGTGACCCAGTTCAACCAGCCCAGTGCCACCAGTACCGTCATCAACCGGGTGGTCACCCCGCAGCCCACAGCCATATTTGGCACCCTGGGCTCCAATGGCCGGGTGATTGTGGTCAACCCTGCCGGCATCACCGTGGGTGCGGGTGCGGTAGTCGACACCGCCGGGTTCACCGCGTCGGCCCTGCAGATCAGTGAGTTCAACGCCAAAGCGGGCCGGCTGCAGTTCGGCGACGCGGCCGGCGGCGCCAGCGGGCTGGTCCAGGTCGATGGCCATGTCGTCGCGCGCGCCGGCGATGTCACGCTGATTGCCCCCCAGGTACAGACCGGCACGTCGGCCCTGGTGCAAGCACCGGACGGTTCGGTGATTCTTGCCGCCGGCCAACATGCCGAAATCACCTCGCGTGGGCTCGGGGGCGTGCGCCTCCTGGTGCAGGCGCCCAGCGACCGAGCCGTCAATCTCGGGCGACTCACCGCCGATGCGGTTGGACTGTTTGCCAGCACCTTGCGCCACAGCGGCCAGATTGATGTCCAGGCGGTCCAGGCCGAGGGCGGTCGCGTTGAACTGAAGGCACTGGAGCGTGCCGAAATTGACGGTCAGGTCACGGCCCGTCGCCTTCAGGGTCTGGGTGGACTTTTCCACGCCACGGCCCGCCAGGTACAGGTGGACAGCACCGCCCGCGTGGACGCCAGCGGCACCTACGGGGGTGGCGAAATCCTGGTCGGCGGCGGCTGGCAGGGCCAGGACTCCCGCCTGGCCAACGCACAGCAGACGGTGGTTGCCTCCGGTGCCCGCCTTGAAGCCAACGCCACCACGCGCGGCGATGGGGGAACCGTGGTCGTGTGGAGTGATCAGGCCACCCGCTTTGCCGGCTCCATCGAGGCGCGCGGCGGAGCCGAAGGCGGCGATGGCGGCACCGCCGAAGTGTCCGGCAGACAACAACTGGGTTTTCGTGGCAAGGCGAACCTGACGGCCGCCAAGGGGCGGACCGGTACCTTGCTGCTGGATCCGGCCACCCTGTCCATCATCGGGGGCAACGGCGATGGCGATCTGGACGGTTCCGCGACATTTGGCACCCCGGTACCCGGCACCATCGCTGGCGGCGACCCCCTGATGGTGGTCTTTGAAGGGGAGATCGAAGCCCTCGACGCCAATATCGTTTTGCAGGCCACGGACTCCATTTCCGTGCACGGCAGCTTCAGCAACAACGACATCAACGTCAAGCCTGGCAATTCCATTTCGCTGACTGTCGCCGGTGGCAGTGGATACGGGTTGATTGATCTGGTGACACCCCCGAGCGGCAGCGGAAGCCCGGTAGCGGTACCGATCAGTATCCAGACCAGTGGCGGCGGCAATATTGATCTGCGCGTCATGAACCCCGTCGGCGGTGAGATCCGCGTGGGTGAAGCGCACAACGCCAGCTCGCTGAATGCCGGCACCACCGGCAACGTCACCGTTCAGGCCAATTCCGGGCGCGTCACGCTGGTCAACACCACGGTTGCAGGTGCCAATGTCACGGTCAAAGGCGGCACCGAAAGCAATCGAACGATCAGTGGTACCGCTGTTTCGCTGGACAAGGCGACACTTATTGCGGGGACGGGTCAAGTCGATGTCCAGGGCCATGCCAGCGAAAGTATCGGCGTGGCGATGTACGGCGCCAGCACGATCAGCAGTGCGACGGGTGCGCAGATCATCGGTACGTCCGGGGGCCTTTACCCCGGCAACGGATTCGTCGGCGAAGATGCCACCATTACTGGCACGGGCCCCCTGTTGATCGAGGGGCGCGCCGTCGGCATCGGTGACCCGGTGGACGGCCTAGTGGTGAGCTATTCGAGCCTCTCACGGTCTGACGCCAGCCCGCTGACGATTCGTGGTGGTACGGACACACCCTACAACCTGGGGGTGAATCTGTCCGGAACCTCCGTTTCGACCCAAAGCGGCGAAATCCGCATCGAAGGACTGGACGGCTCTGGGGTAAAGCTGTACCAATCGACGCTGGACAGCAATACCGGCGGCAGTGCTGGCGCCGATGTGTTCGTGACCGGTGGCAACACAAGCACTCGACAGACCATTGGTGTTCAACTGGAAAATACGTCCATCCACGCCGGGTCAGGAAAGGTTCGGCTCGTCGGACGCAGCTATGGCGAGGACGCCGTCAACATTGCCCGCTATGACGGTGGCGCGACGATCTCGGGTGGCGAAGTAGAAATTGAGGGCACCACCGACGGCGGCTCCTCCAGTGCGCACGCGGTCCGCGTCCATGGCGAGACGATACAGAGCAGCGGGCCCGTTTCGATCCGGGGCGAGGGCGGCAGTATTGGCCTGGAAAACACCCGGGTGACCGCAGACAGTGGGTCAGTTCTTGTTGCAGCCGGCATTGCAGCCCCGATCAGCACCGGAGTCGGCGTGTATCTGGGAGATGACACGACGCTGGAGGCAACGGAAGGGGCCGTGACTGTCGAAGGGCGCACCGGCAGCACCAATTGGGACGCTGGCGTCTATCTCTCCGGTAATTTCACGCTCAGCGCATCGGGCGGCGTCACGATTGATGGTCGCTCCGAAGGTGCCGGCGCAAACGGCGCAGGTGTGAGTCTTCAGGAGAACTGGGGCGGCGAGGACAAGTCGCTGATTTCCGGATCCGGTTCTTTGACCATTCGGGGAAAGAGCGCAGGGGGTTATGGCGTCTCGCTTGAACAGTCGCGAATCGAACGGTCTGGCGACATCGTGGTGGAGGGCGGAGCCAGCGTCGGTGGGCTCGACGCCATCACCATGAACGGCGTCACAGTCAGCACGACTGGCGGCAGCATCACACTGACCGAGGCTGCGGGCCATCCTGGGGCCGTGAATATTGCGTTCAGCACCGTGGAGAACAGCCGCAGCGATGGCAACGCGATCAAGATCAAAGGGACGGGTGACCTGACTTTTTCCGGTGTAAAGATCTACAACTCGGAGGTTCACGCCGGTGGTCTGCTGGAGATCCGGGGACAGTCTGCGAGCGGGGTGGGCGTGAACATCAGCAAAGATGAGTGCGCCCTGGGCTGCGAAACCCTCTCCGGCAAGTCAGTTGACATCCTGGCGCACAGCCAGGCGCACGGAAATGCGTTGATCATTGAGGGCGAAACCGTTCGCGCCACTGACGGAACCTTGCGCATCAAGGCAGAGGGCGGGCGCATGTTGCTGCAGGGAACGTCCCAGATAGAGAACACCGGCACGGGCGGCATCGATCTGCACGCCACCGGTTCCTATGGTGATGAATATCCCGGCATCGTCATCGGCAACGAGGCATTTGTGGGCAATGTGTCCGGTGGCAGCGGCGAGATTCGCCTGCGTGCTGATCGCATTGAACTGGACGGAACCGTCAGTTCCGGTGCAGAAGCACGTACGATGATCCTGCCGGATACGACCAGCAAGAAGATCACCCTGGGCGGATCATCCAAGAACGACGGGCTCAACCTCCAGCAGGCCGAACTGGACCGCATCACGGCGAAGACCCTGGTCGTCGGCGGCGCTGACTACACCGGCGGCATCGCGATCAAAGGCGCGGTGGTGCTGAATCCGGCGCAGATCGAAGGTCTGAGCCTGATCAACAACCCCAGCACCGGGTCGATCTACGCTGCGCCGGCCAGTACGTCGGCACCTGCGGGAACGATCCAGGTCAAAAAGCTGAACGCCGATGCGCACAGTGTGGTGCTGGACCGGGCCAACAGCGTCGAAGTCCTCAGCGGACGCGCAGGATCTGGTGGGTTTGTCTTCAGCAACACCGGGCGGACCGAGGGGCTGGAGGTCGGCTTCACGGACGTCGTTGCCGGAATTGCAGCGCCCAACGGCAATGTGACACTCAACGCGGGCGAGGGGCCGCTGACGCAGACGGAAGCGATGAGCGGCAACCAGTTGCTTGCCAGCGGCGGCTCCATCGACTTGCGCCATAGCGGCAACGCCTTCTCGCGCTACGAACTGATTTCGGGCGCCGACATTCTGGCCGTCAACGCGAACACACCCACCACGGTCAACCTGCGCGCCGGGCTCGGACTGGGCACTGGACGTATTGCCTTCCAGAGCAGCGGGGCAGTCACACTGCAATCCGTGGTGGCCCCCGACAGTGCCAACGGCATCACCTTCGAGACGGCCGACATTGCCATTCGCGGGACCTCCATTGTTTCGGGCGCCGCAGTACCGCCCCCGCCCCCAGCCGCGCCGCCGCCGGAAGGTGGCTTGACCCTGTTGGCCACGGTGGCCGAAGATGCGAATGTCCTCGGCCAGGGCAGCGTATTCCTGCAGGCCTCGGGCGGCTCGATCGGAACGATTGCGTCGCCGATATTGCTGGATGCACCCGGCAAAGTCGTTGCGATCGCCACGGGCGGTGTGCATCTGCAATCCGAACATGTCGGCGATTTCAAGGTGCACACCTTGACCGCCGGTGCAACCTCGACGCTGACGGGCCGTGCGGCGGCAACCGACAACCTCCACCTGTACGGCGCCACGGTGGATGGCGCGCTCGACATTTCCCGATTCGCACGGACCTACCTCGGCTCTCTTGATGGCGCCATTGACGGTGTGGTCTGGTCCAAAGGTCTGCTGAACATCGACAGCGCCGTAACGCTGGATGGCAAACTGACGCCCGGCGGGGCGGGCCAGATCGGGCAGGTCTATTTCAATGGCGATCTGGATATCGGGCCCCACGCCCGGATCGACTTCGACATGAGCGGAAGCAGCCATGACCAGGTCATCATGGCGCCCGGGAAAACGGTGAATTTCGCATCGGGCGCGCGGGTTGACGTGGTTGCCCCCGCTCAACCCCCTGCCGGCACCTACACGCTGATCAGCGGAAACACCACCGGTACCCTTCCGACGCTGACCACCACCAACGTCGACCGTGCCAATCTCCAGTTCGGTTCGCTCTTGTTGGCCGTAGCGCCGGAACCCACTCCCTCGCCATCGCCGACCCCAACACCCTCACCTACTCCGGCGCCGACTCCTGAGCCAACGCCTGAGCCCACTCCGGCACCAACCCCGGCACCAACCCCGGCACCAACCCCGGCCCCAACCCCGGCACCCACTCCGGCCC
>ERZ761602.2362-NODE-2362-length-29900-cov-4.829955_pt1 | contig 29900 bp, 24 predicted proteins | sample MGYA00512165_ERZ761602 | MGnify/ENA primary metagenome ERZ761602 (study PRJEB28899, sample SAMN02445085) | bioreactor sludge metagenome | biome: EBPR sludge; isolation source: Thorneside wastewater treatment plant | place: Australia: Brisbane, Thorneside...
GAGCAGTTGGGGTGTGTGTTAGGATCTGCCCCAGCGCTCACGAGATCATTGATAATCTCAAAATTTTGAACATATTTTTCGAGATAAGATTCGGTTAGCGCCGTTCGCCCCTTTTTATTTCGAATATTGAGATCTGGCTTTTTGGAAAGAATGAATTTTACCAAGTCGCGATCGTTTTTATGGACTGCCCACATGAGCGCCGTGCTTCCATCTGCTGTTTGAGCATTGGGATTAGCTCCGGCGGTTAAGAGAAGTTCGATGGCCTCTTTTCTGTCGTAAAAAATGGCAAAGGCAAGAGCGGCCTGACCCGCGGGATTTTTCGCTTCAAGTGCCGCGTTTTTTTCCAATAAAAGTTTTACGACATCTAGATAATTATTTTTGATCGCCCACATGAGCGCTGTTTCATGGGACGAATTCAAAGCTCGGATGTCCGCGCCCCCTTTGATCAGGTGGTTCGCAATCCTGCTTGGAATAGAGCTTCCTGATCGGTCCATCACCTTTGAGAGAGCGGAGGAATCCTTAGGATTCATTCTTGCTTCGACATCTGCGCCTTTTTCCAAAAGTAATTGAACGAGGTCAGCATCATCCGATTGGACTGCAAATACTAATGGAAATGCGCCGTCCTTTTTCCTTAGATTTGGATTGGCACCATTTTGAAGAAGTAGTTTTGCAACGCTGGAATTTCGAAGTTGCGTTGCAATCCAAAGAGGCGTTTCGCCTTCAGATTTTCTCATATTGACGTCGGCGCTCTTCGAAAGAAGGGCAGAGGCGACGCGGATTTCGTCAGTATAGGCTGTGGAGAAAAGCGGATGATAGAAGCCAGAATCCATTCTCGCGCCTTTAGAGAGGAGCGAGAGCGCTAGATCTTCTTGCTTTGTATCAATGGCGTGAACAAGTGCCGTCCGCCCAGTTGAGTCAACGGCGTCCAAATTCTGTTGGCTATCAGAAACTAATATTTTCGCCGCGTCGGGATGCCTGATCGCGACCAAGAAGGGAATCGCATTTAGGGAAGGATCGGGACGGTAACCCGCTTTCAAGAGTTGAAGAATCGCTTCGCCTTGGGCGCTTCGAGCCGACGGACGAGCATAGTTTGCGAGGGCTTCTTCAAATGCATCTTTTTTACTCTGATTTCGTGCGACAATGTTCGCACGGCTCTGGATGAGTTGTTCAACTACTTTCCCTTTTCCGCTTCGCGCGGCTGCAATAAGGGCCGTGTCGCCATTGGCGGCTCTGGAATTAATATTTAATCCTTTCTCCAGAAATATTTTTACAATCTCTTCATTCCCAGCGGCCGCTGCGACAATAAGCGCATTTTCTCCGGCATTATTTCTTGCATGGATGTCCGCCTTATATTGAATGAGTTCATGAACAATGGACGCATCACCGATTTTTGCGGCGAGCATGAGCGCGGTATTTCCGGAATCATCCGTGGCATTGATGCTCGCCGAACGAAGTCCAGAAATCGCCCAGGTCACTTTTTTTAAATCGAGGGTTTCGACTCCAAGGAACATGGCTTTGTCCCAATAGGACCAGTCCTTTTTTGCAGCCATAGCCAAAGGCGATTGAAGAAATAGTAATAGAAATCCTATGAGAGCGATGAATCTACACACACTTAGACGCCTCCTCAGACGCCTCAAGAAGGATTAAAGCAAGAGTCATACCGAGCGGGAGGTTTTCGTCGGGTTCACTAAGCCCCTGAAAAGGCTAGACGTTTTTTTAACGAGTTACGGAGAGGAAATAATCCCAAAGTTGTTGAAGGGACAAGATGTCGCGCTCGGAATAGGCGCTTCGAAGAAAAATAGACTCGTTCTCGTAGGCAGTGAGGTCTGTCCAAGCTTCATCGGGTTGGCAGTCCAAGGAATGAACTATGATTCGCTTGAGGTTCCAAAGATTCTGAGTCCATGACAAATGACAGGTTTGTTCCTTACGAGTGTCGACTCTCCAGCTAATCCGATTTTGTTTTGGAAAGTACAATACTTGCCATGCGGCGTTGAAGTCTCGAGCGTCTGCTTTAGTATTTCCTTTTAAGAAATTGAGGCCACGAAAACCCCATGAAACAAGTTCTGCAGATTTAAGTTCCTTTCGAGAACGAGAGGCTTGTAAGTATCCCAGGGTTTGGAGTTCCGCGCTTAAAGCACCCGATTGCAAATGGGCGAGAGAAATTTCGTAAGGAGAATTGTTGGTAAGGGGAACGGGGCTCGAGTCATATATTCTAAGATTGTCCTCGTCATATTCAAGCACGAGCGACTCACCGAATTTATCGGCCACGAAATATTTTACGGAAGGCGTTCCGCGCAAAGGTACCACCGCAAATTCCCTGGAGCGCTGGGGAAGGTGGGTCGCTACTTCTTTCACATTCTGAAAGGTATCTAAAAGATACTGGATGAATTGAACGGAATTGAGGTTCGGTCTCTTTTCAGACGGCTTACTGAGCATTTTTGCACCGACGAGAATCTCCACGACCAAACCCTTTTGATTCATGCCCCCTAAGGGGTGGTCCAGACTATGTTGTACGAAGGTGAGGCTTGAATAAGAGGCTCGCCAATGAAAAAGTTTTTCTGCATCGGGATAGAGGCCGTGTTTTCGTCGGCCTGCAGGTGAGAAAATGAGCGCTCCTGTGGATTCAAACCAATCGAGATTTTTCCCAACGACGACTTCATCATTTACCTTCGAAGCAAAGGTGGAGCAGGCCTGAGCCGGGGGGCAAGAAAGCGCAAGAGCGATACAGAGGCCCATGAGGGAGACTTGGCGTGCAGGCATAAGTGCAGGTCTCTTAGCATATCTAGAGATCCCCGCAACTCCGGCTAAAGCGGTCTTCGGGTTAGAAACGCGAGTGATTTCCAGTCCACCGAGCGATGAAGAGATCGACGTTTGAAAGGGCTCGATTTCTGAAGACTTCCACCAGGTGATCCGTGAGGCTTGGAATCTGCCCTTTAAGCAGCTCCAATTCCTTCCGTGAAATTTCAATGACCGAAAGATGGGTCTTCGCAATCACGGTGGCGGAACTCGGGAGGTTCGTGATCATTGCCGACTCTCCAAAAATTTGCCCTTGATTCAATTCCGCTAGAATTTTGTCCGTCGATTGGATTCTTTTTGCGACGTCCACGCTTCCCTTCAGAATCACATAGAGAAGGGGATCTCGAGGATCTCCCTGATTGATGACCACGTCACCTGCATTATATCTTCGGATTCGAGATTTTTTCAAAAGTTGCAGTTGATGATCGCTACAATCTTTAAAGATTTCGGATTGCGCGGACATTGCGTAAACTTCCCTCAGGTCGCGAAGGTCTCGCAAGTTTGTTGCAATCTGTGGATGAATCGTGGCCAGATCCTTCAGCTGAGTCTCGGTAATTTCTGCGAGTTCCGCGTCCTCAGTGACTTCCACATGAAAAGCGGAGGTGGCATTTTGGTCAAAATAGATTTCATCTCCAATCAGTTGCCCCGTGCCCCATTTTAAAACGCCCACTTCCTCACCATCTTCAAGAAAATCGTTCGACTTCACGGCTCCCTTCAGAAGGAGGTATGCTTTCGTCAGTGGATCCCCTTTGTTCTGGAGTACAATGCCAGTTGAAGCGCGAAATTTGGTGAGACTCTTTAAGATGGTCTGACGAATGGATTCCGTGAGCCCCGAAAATAAGTGAACATGGGATTTGTTCTCGCTGAGAATTTTGACGTCGGGACTCTCTTCCAAATTGGGAGCGGAGCGAAGAGAAAACGAAATCGCTTCCTGAACGCGTGTTTCATTCAACTTAGACAGACGTTCCGTCAGTTGAGGAAAATATTCTATTGCTCGATCAAGTTGAGTTTTGGAAAGGCTGAGCACTCTCATGGGGCTCTTTGCGATGACCGTGGCCATGCTAGGGACGGTCGCCAAAAAGCTTCGTTCGCCAAACACGTCGCCGCACTTGAGCGTCTTAAGAAGAATCTGGTGCGGGCTTCCATGTCGGCGGGTGACTTCTGCTTCGCCTTCTAAAATGAGATAGAGGATCGGATCCCGAATGGTCCCTTCGGAGATAACGATCTGACCCGCTCGAAGCCGAGCCAAGACCATTAGATTTTGGAGTCGAGCCCATGTTTCACTCTCTAAATCTCCCAATACAGAATTTCTTCTTACGGCGAAGGGAGACCATTGTTCCGCAGTATGGCGATCACAGTAATTTCGGATCACTGAATTTTCTTCCTGGATTCGCTCAAGCCAAGACCAAGGAAAGAATAAAAGTTCGGCGTCTTCCGCAATTTCGCCTCTATAGCCAAGATCCGCTTTCGCGAGCGCAAAGGGAATGCTGTCGCCCGCTTTCAATGTTTGAGTATGTTGTGTGCGAATGTCGGTAAGAGTGAAAGAGCCTTTTAATAACAGAAGCAGCGCGGGTGCATTTTCGTGCTCTGAAAAAACGACCGTACCGGACGGAGCGGCCTGAAAAATGACATCCTGCCAAGCAGATGAAATTCTGTCTCGCCCCATGGTTTTTAAGAATGAGGAGCCTTCCCAAATGGCGCTGAGTTTTTCTGAAATGCGAGATTGTTGATCGGAGTCCGCATGGCGCAAATGAATGAATCCTTGGGCCGATGTCACTTCCTCCAAAGACTCACTCTCGTCCTCTTCTAAGAGTTGGTCGTCAAACTCGTTCGGATCAAAAATTTGGGAAGCCCCTCTCTTGAAAAAGTGAAAATGAATATCCTCTTTTCGCAGCTCCTTAGTTTTTAGTTCGTGAAGTAATTCCTTAAAACTGATGTCGCTTGGAATCATGATGGCGGCTTTGTGCAATACACTTTGTGCCATCTTCGGTTGTCCTAAATAGATGTACGCTTCGGCCGCTCTCTTAAAGGCAATAGAAGCTCGTTTGAAATCGCCGGCTTTGATGAGCATTTCAGCTTGCTTAAAGCGGAGTCGCGGTACCGTAGGAAACTGGAGACAAAGAATTTCGAGAATCTGACTGGCGCCGCTCCAGTTCGATCGGCGCTCGCAAACTGCCAACCGTCGCTGGAGTCTTTGAACGCCTACTGTTTCTTTAGCTTGAGGTAGCGGTGACACGACAAAATTATAGCATCAAGCTGCGGCCACTAACCGAGCTTTTTTAACCTTGTTGCCCCTCCGATGGTTGAGTCCAGTGAGACCGCCGATCCTCGAAGATCCCGGACTTGTTGACTCAATTTGTTAGAAACCGCGGCGCAGCTTCGAGAGGCTGCCTCATTGGTATGAGTTGCTTGATTAAGTTGATTCAAAGCCTGACTAATTTCTCCCACGCCCTTAGAAGATTCTTCGCTCGCAGTTGCAATATCAGAAACCATGCGATTGACGCCTTTTGACGTATCGACAATTTCATTCAGCACCTTTGCGCATTCGGACGTCACTGTGTTTCCTGTCGTGACGGCCGTTCGTGCAGATTTCAAACTCGCTTCAACTTTCTGCTTCGTAAGGTCAATAATGTGACCAGCGGTAGAGAGACTTCGGTCCACAAGTCCGTTGATTTCGGTGGCTGCGTTTCCGGATGTCTGTGCCAGTTTTCCAACTTCTTCAGCTACTACCGCAAAACCCTTTCCGTGTTCGCCCGCCCGCGCGGCCTCGACGGAGGCATTGAACGAGAGGAGCTTGGTTTGAAATACGATTTCATTGATGACCTTCGTCTTTGCTCCCACTTCCTCGATCACTTTCAAAATTTCAGAGATCCTGTCATTGCTTTCAATCATGGAGGAGGCGACTTCCTCCGTACGCTGACTGATGGCGGCCATGCATTTTGTCATCTTCGCGACAATTTCTCCGCCCTGAACCGCTTTGTCGCGAGATTGCGTGGAAAATCCATCGGCTTGATGAGCTAATTCGGCTGAGCGCCTTACCATCGATGCAATTTCTTCTGCTGCACTCGAGGTTTGCTGGAGGGCTGCGGCTTGTTGAGTGGACGCAGTCGACAAGTTGGAGGCGGCTGAGGCAAGTTCTTTCACAGCGATGCCTACTTCATTCGACCCCGCATTGAGACTCGTTGAGACCTGTGAAAGATTGTTTGAAATTTGGTTTGCGAGGAAGAATCCGAGCAACGTTGCTATCGCCGCCATCACTAAGATTGAAAGATAAAGTATCCATTGAGCGCGATAAACAGCGACAAGGGCCTCGCGCGCATCGTTTCTGACGATGGTGTTCCAACCAATTTGAGAAATGAACTTCGGATTTTCAATGGGGGCGAAGCCAACAATTTCTCTTTCGCCCATTTCGTTAGGCGTGATCGTGGCGCCGGCTCGTCTTTCAATCAACTCCTGAGCGTAAGGCTGAGAATGTGCTTCCGTTGCCAAATTGAGCTTAAACAATCGATCCCAATCGTACGTTGTTGAATCTAGCGCATCAGATTCTGGATTGGATTTGTATTCAAAAAGAAGCGTTCCGTCCTTACTCATCATTGCGAGACTGCCGTGAGCGTTTCCGGTTTTTTTCATGCCGGCAATTGTTTCCTTAAATGCAACCTCAAACCATCGAGAGCCTGCTCGATTTGAAATGACTCCTACGATGTGACCCGACGAATCCCGGATCGCAGCGTTAAAGCTACTTCCTAATCTTTGTTCTCCAAAAACCTCGCTTGTAAGGGGATCGGCAATGGCATCCTCTAGATAAGTGCCAGCGAAGGCTTTAGATGGATCGTCCGTTGTGGCAGAGGAGGTAACAGCCTTAAACCAATTTTCTTTAGAATAATTCTTTTGATACAGCCTTTCGACGGAAATAGTTTTGCCATCGGGACCTTTATCATTGACGCCGATGAGTCGCCCTCGGCTATCCACTACAAGAATGAGGTCGTAAATTCCGTACATCGCTGCGTAGCTATTGAGCGTTTGAACGATCGCTGCCTGATCACCTGTCTGAAACGTGGGGTTAAGAGTGAAGGCTTGAACATCCCCATACCGTTCAAAGAATTGAGCGCTTATCGCATCGCCTAGGGTTTCCGCTGTCTTTTTGAAATTGGAGAGTTCCGAACTCGTCCATTTGTTCGAAATATATTGCAACATTGCGTAAGAAACCGTTCCGCAGAGAATGGTGGTGAGGATGCTTAGTCCCATCACTTTCGTTTTGAGAGATGTATTCATTAATTTAGCAATCATGCATTTCTCCTCTAAAGAGGTCGTCCGCAGTGACCTTCCTTCACATGATAGCCGATGAGTTTGGACTAGAGAGCTTGAGGAAAACTTTGTCTGGAAATAGGTGCAATTGTAAGACGGTCTTTACAACTCGTCTTTCAATTGTAAGGGAACATTTACGGTGCGCAAATGATGGAGAGTCGAAAGGTTACGGACAACCGCCTTCACTGTAGAGGTAGAAGAGCTTTACCAAATCCGCTTCTGTCACAATTCCCAGTACTCTGTTGCGTTCGTCTACGACGGGAAGACATCCGCATTTATTGGAAAACATTTTATAGGCAGCCTCTTGAACCGTGGCTTCAGGATGAATCGACACAACTTCCTTTTTCATGATGGTGTTTACAGGAATTCCCTTTTCTGACGTGAAATCAGAATTTCCTGTCTGCGGGCCCACCAACCTATTCACTGCTTCATCCATAATATCTCGATGCGAAAGAATCCCCTTAAGAACATTTTCTGAATCGACGACAGGGAGATGTCGGTATTGGCGCCATGGAAGTTTGGGATCGTAAAAATTGAGGACGTCCGTTTCCCGGATACAAAGGGGATTGGAGATCATCACATCGCCAATTTTCCAGTCTTTGTCACTGGAGGGCCCATAAAAATCAGTCGTGAAGTCTTCGCCGGATTCAAATGTCTTTGAACTCATAGATACTTCCTTCCAGTTAAATTTAGCCGAAACGAATCAAAGAAAACCTGCCCTCTGGTACTGTGCGAGTCGCTCGCGGAATTGGCACCAATATTGCAAGGATAAGGAGTTGAGTTGCTAAGGTTTGGTGGACTATGCCCGATTTCTCACAAAAGTATTCCAGCCTGCGCTCTGAACTCGAGTCCGAAAGTCGTAATGCTCTCTCCGTCACCCGGCAGGGTCTCGAGGCTTCCAAGCAAAAGGAGCGCTGGGGCGCCTTTCGAGACTATTTTAATGTGCATAAACAGAAAATTCTAGCGCCGCTTCAAACGCTCTGGATCGATGCTATCGTTGTAAGTGCCGTTGCAATATTTCTAGGTATGTTCGTCCATGGTTCTGGAGCGGTCTTAAGTGCCGTCCTAAAATGGAACAATGCGTCCCCTTCGATCGACTCTAAGCACAACGTCAAGCAGTACCAAAATGTCAGAGACCTCACTGAATACTTAAAAATGCGACTCACTTCCGATGACTGGCGACTTCAAAAGGACCCGGAGAAGCAAAGGTTTTTGACGAATCTCAGAACTGCTGTTGAAAGTCAGCAAGCGAACCCGGATGTGCATCCAAGCCGGTCCTATCAACTCGATGCGGGGATGACTTCCATTAATGAGAGCCGACTACAAAGAGATTATGAGCAGTTTCGTGATGCTGCCGCTGCGCGCGGTTATGATCTTAGCTTTAAAGTCGGTCTTCTGCTGTCGGCCTCCCCCGCAGCTGTTTTCGCACTTCTTTCGCTTTATCAACTGAGCAAACTTAGAAAACTAACAGCTCACGAAAAGAGAATTCTTAGAAGCTACCTTAGCGCTTGGGAGCGGGTGGGTGTTCAGCTTCCCAACTCAGCAAAGGCACAGACCCAGTTATTGGAAGCGCTCTTGAATACGCAACTCTCGGCTGAGCTCCGTGAAATTCGATTTCTATCCAAAAAGGAGCGGCGGGAAATTGTGCAGCTCCTGATGAGCGCCTTAAAGGTAGCGATCGATACGGCTCTGGATAATCCAGAACTCGCAATCTCGCGAAAGCAACGCCTTCGCGAAATATCGTCCTCTCTTGGCTTAGTCGATCGAATCGGAGCAACACTTGAACTCGATCCTGTATGGACGATCGAAGAATACCTGAAAGCGGAAGACGAAGTGTCTGGTCTACTCGATACTCCAAGGTCGGCATGGAGGCCTTCTCTATCAGAAGTCATTCCCAACATGCCTCGAGCTCAAGAGTGGGCTTATCTTTTCGAAGCTCGAGAGACGGTAGCGGCGGACCTGCTCGATAAATATTGGCGACATTTTGTAGAAAGCCCTGACGAGCAAATTCAGAAAATGATTAAATCAGCACTTCAAAGCAAAACTAAAATCCAAACGAGACTGGAAGTAGAAAATCGGTCGCGTCCATACGATCCTAAGCTTGAGTCTGATGGCGTCGCTCAATGGAAAATGACTTTGAAACTAGGTGGAGAAGAGCTTCTCCACCGATTCGAAGCGCCCGCGCGATATGATGCGAGTGGAACAGTTCATTTAAACACAGCAGTGGGCATGAACGAATTGCTCCAAGGGCTTTCATTGCCTAGCGGATATCAACCTGTCGGTTCAGAGGGAAACAACCAAGTGTTGGAAAGTGACCAGGAAGAAAGCCCGAGGATTGAATCCATTGAAGTGCCCGAATATCTGCTGGGTACTCTTCATTCGAATATCCGCGACACCGTGCTTTCAAACCTGCATACGAGAACTCGAGAGATCTTTTCGAATAACTCCACACTTGGTGTTCGCCTGGAATGGGTTGAAGCTCCAAAAGTCCGTCAGTTAAATGCCTGGCAGAAGATCGTTCGGAATGCGGCAACTTTCGTCTATGAAGCCCCCAATGATGTCGAGAAACCTGGTCTCGTTCGAATGGTTGTTACCTTTAAATCGAGAAATGCGCAGGGGCGAGCATTGTTTCCCTTCGAAATTATCTTCGAAACAGGCCGATTGAACGCCAAGGAAATTCTAAGTGGGCGCGAGTGGGCGCCCGGTCTTCAGCGGGTGCTCGAGGAATTTCAAGTGCGCGCTGAGACTTCCAAAGAAGTTAAGATCGAAGCTGAACCTCTAAAGATAGCGCCATCTGATGCAGTAGAGTTGGTGAAGGAGCCGTCGAAATCAAAAGCAGTAGAGAAACTAGAATCTGTGGCCCCCGTCGCGGAAAGAAGGATTGCTGCTGCGGAAGTAGTTAAAGAAATAAAGCCAAGTCTAGAAGATCTTCGTGTTGCGGCGAACCTCCAAGCCATGGAGAATCGACTTCACAATCGGCTCAACAAAACGAACCTCGAAGAAAATTCGGAAATTCTATTGAAAGGTCTCGCTGCTCGAGCCGGCATCGATCTTCCGCTAGAACGGTGTAAGAAAGCGGTCGATGATACCCTCACGGGTGCCAAAGGTGGCGACCCTGCCTCTAAATCGAAATCAAAAGAGCGAATTAAGAACCGTCAAGGGGATGGACCGACGCCAGCTTAGCAAGCAAGTGTTTCGGAAAAAGGCGAAGTTATGGTTGAGGGTGGGATCGAACCACCGACCTAGGGGTTATGAATCCCTCGCTCTAGCCGACTGAGCTACCCAACCATCTTGTTTTGTCCGCCTAGAACTACCGAAAAGACGCCCATCTCGTCAAAACCTCAATTGGGCTTCCTCGGCTCCGCAGCATGGAAACCGCAATGGTAAAATACGGTGGGATTTATGGGGGCTCTCGTCAAATTTATTGCCGTTTCCGACTCTACGGAAACCAAGGCTCAGGACAAGATCATCAAGTCTTTGGGAATTGAGCCTTCTGATATCAAATGCATCAAAAGTGGCATCGGAAAATTTACCTTCCAGGTGAGCTCGCATCCGCTCGTTATTGACATTCAGGTCGCGGAAGACAACATGCGCGCCGTTTGGAAGAAAGCACAGCTCCCTTTCGGCAAATTCACCGGCGGCATTACCGTGCAATCGGTTTTGGACGTGCTCACTTCCAAAGGTGTCACGCATGGAATCAAGAATGACGTCATTGAGCGCGAGGTTCAGCGTGTCGCAAGACATACGAAGATTGAAGAATCTGTGCCGATGGATGTCGTCATTGCCGAGGGACGACCGGCATCACCTCTTACCTTTAAGGCACCTGAGTTTCCTTTCGACATGAAAATCCTACTGGAGGGTAAACCGCTCTTCGTAAGAAAAAATGACGTCATTTTGAAGTTTCTCAAAGAGCCTGAGCGCGCGGGTGAAAAAATTAATGGAGAGGTTATCCCACCGCCCGTTCCGAAGCCGCCGGATTACCTCCCAGGCAAAGGCGTAGAGGAAAAACACGAGGGCAATGAAGTTCGGTATGTCGCCCTGGCTTTTGGAAAGTTGATTTTGGAACACGATGTTCGCCTTGGCGTCGAACCCACGTTTGAATCCCTGGACCGCGGAGCTCGCGCCGTCGTTGTCACCGCCCGCACCAATCACGCTGGAGAACCAATCACACCGCTCGACCTCATCGCCTATGCTCGCGAGAATAAGGTGACTCACGGATTTCTTGATGGAGTCTCCATTCAAAAATCCATGGAGCGATTGAAGTCAGAAGGGGCAGAAATTTTAGTTGCCGAGTGGACTCCCGCGGAGGATGGAAAAGCAGGGGAAATCACAAATCACTATTCAAAACCGAGAAGCAAAGATTCGTTGGACATTCAGCGAGCGCAACGTTGCGTTGTGTTTCCGGGTGAAGTAGCGGTTTCTATCGCCCCGCCTATTCCTCCTAAAGACGGCACCGATATTTTTGGAAATAAACTTCACGGCCAACCTTATAAGGAATTGCCTCTCTATCCAGGTGATGGCGTCGAAAAGGAAATCGAAGGAGATACCGTTCACCTTCGCGCAAAGACGTACGGAAAGATTTCGGTCGAAGAGGGTAAAGTACACATTCGCAATCTCGTTCAGATCTCGAAGGATCGGTTGAAAGCCACGCTTCCACTTTTTCCCCAGCAGCGTCTTTCTCCTGAAGAACTGCAGAGGGTAGTCGAGGATGCGGGAATTCTTTTCGGATACGATCTCGAATCGCTCAAAAAAACTTTGGATCAAGCTTATGCTGATCCAAAGTCGCAGGGGAAAATCCTTTCATTGGTTGTGGCTCGCGGCGAACCTATGAGTCGAGGAGTCGACGCAAAAATTAAGTTTCATTTCGACTATAAGCAATTTGAGCCGCTGTCTGCCGTCCGTCGCCTTTTGGCAAAACTGTGGCCCGCCTTATTCAAACAAAAAACTCCTTCAAATGTTTATGTCGCACCAGGCGATTTGCTCGTGACGAAAACAAAAAGCATTCCGGCTGTGGAAGGAACGACGCTTCTCAAAGAGAAAATTCCGGTTCCGCCCAAGTTTGTCGCGAAAGATATTGAAATCGATACGGAAGAGGGAATCGAAGAAATTGAGAACACGCATTTAGAATATCGGGCTAAAATCCTGGGACTATTGCAGTGGGATGGAGCAAAGCTCACTATGAAGTCGTGCGTGCAATGTGACGACGACGGCTCAAAAGCGGAATTGAAGTTTCCCCCAGTCAGTTCTCTTGGAAGCAAGGTCACTGCCGACATGGTAAAAAAGGCGTTGGAAATAGAAGGGATTGTTCACGGAGTCGATCATGCCGCAATCGAAGCAATGGTGAACTCGGCTGTTTCCGGTACGAACTTAGATCATCTTCCGCCGACGATTGTAGCCAAGGCGGATCCCGCTCGTGACGGAGAAGACGTCAAAATAATTTATCATGTGAAGCTTAACGATCGGCCGCTCTCGGAATTTTTGGAATCGCGAGATTCCTTGGAAGATATAGTTGTGACGAGTGCGGAATGTGTGGACCCGGGCACTCTTCTCGCCACCCGAACTCCTCCTACGGAAGGCACAGATGGAAAATGCATTTTTGGGAGAAGCATTCGCGCAAATCGAGGCCTTGATGAGCAACTTAGTGCCGGGGAGGGGACGACTCGCTCAGCCGATGGGTTAGAACTTCGCTCTTCGCTCTCCAGTCCGGGCTATGTGCTGGTCGATCGCGGAAGCGTCGTCGTAAAGAATGCAATTTCCGTCACACGCGATAAATTGCGAGCGGTTCTTTCATTGTTTCCTTCGACAAATCTGATGCACCAGCCCACCAAGGCGCGACTTCAATTGATGGAAGACGATCTGAAGTTGACGGGGGTCAAAGCTGACGTCGTGAATCAGGCGTTAGAGGAATGTCTTACCGCCAAGGTTCCAGTTTTAGATCGAGTCATTGTCGAAGGTAAACTTCCGACGCCTGGATCTCCTGCAAGTGCGCGCTTTGCGGCGAGCGATAAGGTTACCGTTCAGATGACAAAAGATTTGAACCTGGAATTTATAGGTACGAAGTTTTTGCTTTTCGTTCGAAAGGATCAACTTCTCATCGCCTACACCCCACCTAGCCGAGGCGACACTGGAGTAGACATTTACGGTGTGGAAGTTCCAGGACTCTTGGGACCGGAAGTTAAAATGAGTTTGGGCAATGGCGTCGTCAAGCAGGAGGGTGGAGGGTGGATCGCCACTCATGAGGGATTTGTGGATTGGGCGGACCATAAACTCTCTGTCATTCCTGGAATTTTTGTGAATGAGGACATTGCGGCTGCAAACTCTATCGAAGCAGGGGCAAAAAGAGTTTTCGTGAATGGCAGCGTCATCGAAGGGGGCAGTGTACAGTCGGATCTAGATATTCTGATTCAGAAATCGGTTCGTTCCTGCAAGATTTCGAGTGGCGATAACATCAATATCTTTGGGGATATTGAAGGTGATGAAAAAACGCATGTGACTGCAAAAAAAGATATTCTCACGCCTACCATAAAAAATGGCCGAGTTGAGGCGAGCGGAAATATTTTTGTGAAGGAGAGTATTGAAGGGGGAATGATCTATACGCTTGGTTGGCTACGAGCATCGGACGGAAAGGGCGAGGTGAGCGGCGCTGAAATAATCCCATTCAAAGGTCTTATTGTTAAGAATTTGGGATCGCCGGGTAAGACAACCACAATCTTTCTTGGAGCGAACTTTGAGAAGAAAATATTTGCAGATCAAGAAATCAAAGAAATGCAGATCGATGAAACCGTGCAAATGCTCCAAACAAAACTTGCCGATAAGGCGATTAAGATTTCAGACGAGGAGCGAAAGCAGCGTGAAAAATTTATTGAGGATATGCTTTCGCAAAAGAAACGCCTTTTGGCAGGTGTGCCTTGGAATCAAAAGGCCATGGCCACGATTGTGGGGACTCTCAGTGCAGGAGTGGTATTCGTGCATAAAGATGTCACCTGGACGGTTCCCGCGGATATGAAGGCTGTAGACGTATTTTTCCAGCCTTCGACGAATACCTTCCTTACTCGACCCACGGCGTCGGCCTCCCCCAAATAGGCCCATATCTGGTAGAATGAGCCGGTATGAAGTCACCTGTCTCCCGCTGGTCTGTCTTGGCTTTGTCCTTATTTTTAATTTCTCTCACGAGCTGTTGGAATAAAGATTTCAATGAGCCGGGTAAGATATCCATTGAGAAAAAGCCCACTGAGATGGTCATGGGCGGAGGATTTCAGCGAACTTGGTCCGCGGTGCAGTCTTCGATGGGAAAATTTCCCATTCTCAAAAAAGATGCCGACCTTGCGACGGGCCGAGCGTACATCGTCACCGACTGGATTCGCGGTAAGTCCGACGTGCTGTTTCATGGTTTTGACGTCACGCGCGTGCCCTATGTGATTCGTTATAAATTCTATGTTTACGTTTCCGGATCTGCAGGGCGATCGCTCGTAAAAATTAAGAGTGTTGAGCAGTACCTTGACGACATTGTCACGGCCGGTGTGGATGTTCAGGGAAGTGTTCAAACCTGGATCAAAACGGAATCAAGCACCTTAAAGGAAAACACCCTTCTACAGCAGGTTCAAAAACTTGTTTCAGATCCGAAGTTCGACCCATCTAAGTTTGGCAATTAATTTAGAAGCTCTTTCGCGTTTCATCATCTCATCGAAAAAATTCGGAACGAAATTTTCTTTGACCTACTCTTGAAGTAGTCCGACAGTGCCCACTGTTCGAGGTCTTTTTGAGGAAAGGGTGATTAAGGATGCGTGTATTTTTCATGGCCGCGGCTGCAGCGGCATTTCTTGTGTCAAATATTGAAGTTCAAGCGAAGGAGCTGAATCCGATTCCTAAGGAACAGTACATTCCCGAATGGAAGAAAAATCCATGTTATGGATGGGCGTGGGAGGTATATTTTTGGTGTATGGATACCTATAACGATCCTTATGCATGTTCGGACTATGCGGAAGAATGGCTACGAGTTTGCCTGATCGAAACGGTTCGCTTGGATACGGCACCTCAAGTGCCGGATATTCCCCTCATTCCAGATTGATTTCGGTCGATCGAGCGTAACTCATCGGCCTTCAGATTCTCACTGCCCTCAAGATGTCCCATACGGGAACTACGAGCCCCATTCGCCTATGCTTCAAGTTATTGAATTTCTTGAAGGTTGAAGAGGCATGGGGATTGCACGTTTTTAAGTTTGGCTTGGAATGTATGGTATGAAGCAACGTCTTCAAAATGTCGCGCTCGCCCTCATCGCTACGGTGATATTTTGCGCTTTCAGTCACGATATACGCGCCGATGAAAACACCGATCAAGCAAAGATCGGTGTAGCCATCTCCAAAGTAAGAATTTGGCTAGAGCTTGAAAGTATTAAGCGCGAGCTCACACGAGAAGAAAAGTTGAAGCTAGCCATGCTTCATGCTGCCTTAGATGAATTAAAGCGCTCCAAGGATGAATCGCCCGACGAAGAATCGAAAGAGCAATATCCTCAAGTGGCTGTTTCCTCTCCGTCCAATCTTGTTAAAGCTTCAGCGGAAAATACGGATTCCATTTCCGCTTCGGAATTTTCCCAGCTCGCGATGCAGGTTTCTGCTGAAATTTCAAAATTCGATTCTAATCATGCTCCCGGCATAGGAATCGGCTCGCAATACCCAACATACAATGAAAACTCTGCGATCTCCGCCGAGCCTGATATGTCTCAAACTTCCGATTCTCATCAAAGCTTTTTCGCTCGTCCTTAAAAGTCGGTTAAGCTGCTCAGCACTCCGGGTCAATCACCGCGCGTGGAAGACTCATCACAAAGCGTGTGTAGGGCGACTGCGCATCTAAAAAGAATGTTCCACCGTGGCTTTCAATAATACCTTTCGAAATGCTCAAGCCAAGGCCCGTTCCTTTGCCGACGTCTTTGGTCGTGAAAAATGGCTGCATTATTTTTTCGCGAATTGTCTCATTCACTCCGGCTCCATTGTCACTTACTGAAAAAATCGCCGAGTCGGATTCCAGCTTTACTTCCAATTTTATCCAAGGATCCTTTTTGCCCTCCACGGCGTCGTAAGCATTGTTGAGCATATTGATGAGGACTTGGGATATCTGAACGCTTCTGCATTCCAACAATAAGTTATTTGGGATGTCATCGACGATCAAATTGATTCCATGTTTTTCAAATTTCACCTGACAAAAGCTTAGGACCTCTTGAACGATTTTCCTGACGGAGGTGAGTTCTCGTGGATCGTGCTTACCTTCACGCGCAAAAGCGCGAAGTCCCTTAATGATGAGTGAAATCCGTGTGACCATCCGATGAATGCCTTCGGCCGATTTTTGAATGTCCTTATTTTCTATTTTATTACCTTTCGCAAGCAATTCTAAATGGCTCATTTCACCGTCGATCACGGCCAATGGGTTATTAATTTCATGGGAAATTCCGCCCGCCATTTCTCCTAGGGCCGTCATCTTTGCCGAATGAATCATTTTCACCTGGGCAGCTTTCAATTCGTTCATCAATTCATCCTTTTCAAATCGCAACTGAATTGAATCGACGACGTATTTATTCATTTTATTGATGAGAATGGTCAGGAGAATGAAAAAGAGAATCGTGAGGATGCTCATGCCCGTAGCAAAACGATTTTGTTCAAGAAGAAGTCCGATCGCAAATGGCAGGAGGGAAGGCAATAAAAAGGCGTGCACGGCCTTTTTTGAAGGCACGTAAGCGATGCTCGCGCCGGCAGTTGTGCCAGCAAGTAGAAAGCCTAAGAATGTATGATGAACAATCTGGCCTGGCGGTAAGAGCCACGATCCTGCGACTCCCCATGCGGCTCCTGCAACTAATGTTGCCATGACGAAATAGCGTTCCCATGAGGCAGGATCTCGAGTGCTTTCGCCATCCACAAAGGACGCGTTGAAGACTCGCTGCAATATCATTCTTCCGACGTAAATGATGAACACTAAAGAGATCCACGCGATCACGGTCGACGTCGGAATGACATCGAAAGAAAGATAGGCATAGAGCGCGGCATTCACGAATCCCATTGTCTGGGTGGCGAAGCTCTGCTTATAGAGCCATTCGATTCGGACTCTTTCAATCGAGTTAGTCATTGCTGCGATCTCCGTTTCCCATGCCGGCTATTGAACTTGTTTAAGAGGCTTCATGGGGATAGAGCCCGGAATGACTTCCTTAATCACCCAAAAAATCCTTGCCCCCATCTTAAAGCGATATACTTCCATTTGGTAAATAGTTTTTATTTATAATTACTCAGAACGATAGTAAGTAATCCCACCGTATGATGAACAATCCTCATGAAATGCTATATCGACAAGTGAAGGCCGTATGCGCGCTACCTCGCATCGCGACAGGCCTTACGCCTGGAATCAGTAACAAAAAGATTCGAGATCAACTGCGAGAATATCGAGTGGTATTTGATGGCGTTGAGTTCGAAGGCGTTGCGCTTGAAAGTCAGATTTTAGGAGTGGGGGATGGCGTAGAGGAGTTCTTATCCGATGAACTCATTCGCAGCACGCTTTGGAAATCTTTAAGTGAGCTCTACGAAATCATTCTCGACTTTGCTAATGAATATAAAATGCAAGATTGGCTTCGAAAACAATCCTGGTATCCCCTTCTGCGACTGCTGAGAAATGGTGTTTCGCATACGGGCCGATTTCGATTTGGTGGAACAATGTCGCCTACGGAATTTCCCATTGTTTGGAACTCGGTGATCGTACGCTATGAGATGGATGGCATGGATATTGGAATCTCGGGGTTTCAATGGAGCAAGGGCTTTCATTTGATCGATGCCGTTTATAATTCTGTGTGCGCTGATATATGGTCACCGGAAGCGCCTCGGAAATAAAATCGGATTAGCGCCCCTTAAGCAGAGATCAATTGTTGAGCGCCGTATCCAATCCCGTAAGCGATGGCGGCTGCGCCCATCCCAATGATGAGGGTCTTTAGGCTTGAAAGAAGAGGGCTTTGATCCAGTATTCGACCTCGAATCCAGCCTATCAGCATGAAAGTGACTCCCGCCGCTGTAGCACAATAGAAGAAGCTGTCGTCGATTTGAAACCCAAACAACAAAGGAAGAAGCGGAATCGATCCGGCGAAAACAAAACCTAGAAAAGTTACCCATCCAGAAATCACAGGTTCCGGAGGTTGAACGTCTAGTTTGTGTTCTTCCTTAAGCATGGTTTCCACCCAGACATGTCGTTTGCTAGTAATAAGCTCGACGATTTTTTCAAGTTCTTCGCCGGAAAATCCTTTCTTTGCAAAAATTTCTCTGATTTCAAGTCTTTCACCTTCGGGAACTCGATCGATATGCAATTCCTCTTCCTTGCGAGCCTTCTTTAGAATGTCATGTTCGGTTTTGGCGCGAAAAAAGTTACTCACGGCCATGCTGAATCCATCCGCAAGTAAATTCGCTAGCCCAAGAATGAGGGCGGCGGAAGTCACCAGGCCTGCTCCGGCAACTCCTGAAACGATGGCAAAGGTTGTGACGGTACCGTCGATGGCGCCTAAAAGAAAATCACCGAGATAGCTTCGCTTAGTTCCGGCGAGGCGCTTGTGAATCTCTTCTTTTGTATGCGATTTCTGAAGCTGCGAATCGGCCATTTTTAAATCTTGGCCGATTCGCTCTATGCTGTCAGTAAAGTTGAAAGAGTGCGGGTGATAATTTACTCAAAGCCCCAGCCTGGAGGCTGCATATCACATTCGCCGCCGCCGTCGACATCGACGATGTCGTTGACATCGACGATAAAGGTGGCCGTTCCGGTAGCGCTTACTTCAAATGCTCCATTCAATTTCATCCCTCTTGTTGCATCGGATTCCGATGTAGGAGGAAGAAAAGGGTTCGCCTCATCAGCTCCAACAGAAGTTGACGCGGTGCTGAGATAAATAGCCATTCTTTGCTCAGAATTCTCACAGGTGAAGCTAGACCCATCGATGAGGGTGCCACCTGCATCAGAACGGCAGACATCTCGTGAATATTCGGTATTTCCCAAGCAAGAGCCTCCGACATCCGCGGAGGGAGTGAATTTAATGGTGTCACTCACTTCGAAAACGATGCAGGAATAGGTTCCATTCGGCACGTTCGCTGCGCCGATGCTGGAGCCGTCAAAGGTAATGTAATCGGGATTTGAATTTGAATAGACCGTCTGAAGATCGGTGCAAAGAGCACTCGTGGAGACGGCCATTTTATAAACCTTCAGTTTGAAGGATGCTGCGTCAACGGCAGCAAGGCCTGAGGTATTCATGGACCCTTTAAGAGTGATGTTGCCACCTGACGAATCGCTGCAGGCAGAAACTAGCATTGCACTCATGACGATGACGGAAAATTTAAAACTAAGACTCATTTGATTACCCCCCGAACAAGTATACAAACTATGGACAGTGCGAACTAGAGGGCTGAGAAATTAATTTCTATGCGCCGCGCAATGTGGGAATTATCAATAGGTTCCACGATTCTAAAAAAAATCAGGATGTGAATTAGGCGTCGCACATTGGCCCATCCCTTTTGAGTGTGGGGAGCAAACGCAGGGCATACGGATATCGAAACTTTGAAAATTAAAGACGACGAGTGCTATGCGCTGGATTTCAATAATGCTTAAAAAATTTCCCACACTAAAAGGAGAAGAACCCTGAAACCCCCTTTTATTTTCGTTAGATAAAAAGAAAGCCCCAGTTGGGGCCGTGTTAAATTGGTTGCGGGGGTTAGATTTGAACTAACGACCTTCGGGTTATGAGCCCGACGAGCTACCAGGCTGCTCCACCCTGCGACTTATAAAGACCCAACGTAGACGAAACCTTTGGAATGTCAAAAGCTTAGTATAACTAGAATCTACGCGGTTTTGCCGCGTTTTAACTAAAACAATTGGGCAGTCCCAAATTTTTTCGATTTCGTTCAATTTAGTCTCGAGACGGTTAATTTTTATTACTGGTGGACCATCGGTGGACCATCCGAACTTACATCTCGGCTTTCGCAGCCTGATCGGCGACCCGATCGATGATCTCAGTGGTTGTAAGAAAATATCTTTGCGCAAGATCGAGCGCCCCAGATTGAAATAGATCTAGCAATCGACGAAAAAGCTGAGGCTCTTGATTTGTAATTCGTAACGGCTCCACGCCAGCGACACTTGTTCTTCGCTCAACAGCATCAAATATAAAGTTCAGCAGCTCTTCGCCTTTTCTCTCGCCCACATTCAAGGCTAAATCGGAAGTTGGTGGGATCTTTAGACCCGCCGCCCGTTCAATGCGGTCAAATGCGACATCGAATTCCCCATGCAAAAGTGAGTTTCGAATTTGTCGCGCAAAACTGATCTGTCTGATCTCTTTGTCTGACAGGTAGCCTATCTTGAAATAATGATCTAGAACGGCAGTTTCGACCTGACCGACGCTTTTATCGTCGGCGCGAATCGCGAGATCTTTTGTACGATCAGCGAGGAGCCGAACCTTTAACTCTTGTATTGCGGCTGCCTTGCCCACCTCGCCAAAGGCAAAGTAAACGGACTCAATAAAGGGATGGCTCGGCATCGGCTCAAACTGCCATGTCCGTGAATTAAATCAACGGAGAACCTCCTTAATCCATATTACGGAATGTGCCGATAAATCAGGGTTAGCTGTATGTGGTGCTAGTATTCTCAGACGCTAGATTCTGTTCAAATGTGAAATTCTGATTACCGTCGAGAATGGAATCGAATACGAAAAATCCCTGTCTTGCGGATGATCTTATAGGGAGGTTCCCTCGATACAAATTCTCAAGAAATGGAATGGTCTGATGATAGGAGAACACCGACGATTCCTTATTCACAATTGCCGCAACATCCATGAAAAGAGGAATTTCAGAGAGAAAATACTGAACTGCAAGGCTGAGAGCGTTCTCCGATAGTGCATCGACGTCAGGGACTCGTTTTTCCATTACCCAACGCGAAGCTTCAAGACAGTTCGATCGAAAAACAGGATCAGACTCGTAAAGGGTTTTGGATTCGTTCCAAAGTTTTAAGTAGGTCTCGTTTTCGCTCAAAGCCTTCCAGTTCAAAACTTTTTCTTTCGCTTTGTCACCAGTGAGGCCAACTGCTGCGAGACATCTGTAGATTTTGTTGTGGAGACAATTGGCCTGGCGTCTGGCTTTGTGCGCTGCCTTTTCAGGGGCATAACCGAGTGCTTCCAGTGTATAAGCAGAGGGAACATCGGGAACAAACACGTGAAATGACGAAAAAGTTTTCGCAGCCCATTCGATTAAAGAACGGATGCGAACTTCCGAGAAATAACTATTGAAGGGACTGATTCCAATACAAACGTGCTCGCGGCTGTTGTAGATATTCTGACAGCGATCCGTGATTCCCTTACCCAGCATGAACTTCCCCCATCGAAATTATAAAGGACGAATCACATTCGCTAAACTCTCAATACAAAACGCAAGGCAGCACGAGAGAATAGTTGGCCCGTCGCATCACTCAATTTACGAGAATCACGCCGCCCATCATCATCCCCATCCCGCACCCGAAGCGAATTTCACCTTTTTGAAGTGAGCCAAGCGCGAGTTCGATAGTTTTGTTAAGGGGCAATTCTTTCTTCACTTTTTTGGACGGCACTTGAATTTGAGTGGCACAGGTCGAATCCGTTTTACGAGTAACCTTTAAAACCACCGGCACGCCCGGCTTCACGCTAATTTCTTTGGGCTCATAGCCTTTGTCTGTTATGGCCAAATCAATGACTTGGGTTTCCGATTTTGCAAATACTTCCATCGAGAACAATGTTGAAAGAGCTGCCATTCCTATAAATAGATTTTTCATTTTAGATCTCCTTCCAATTAAGTTTAAACTCAGTTTTTGATTTCCAAATATAAAAAATCACCGGGTAGATGAGGAGCTCAAGCAAAAACGATGTGGCAAGTCCTCCGATCATAGGAGCCGCAATGCGCTTCATCACATCGGCTCCCGCACCCACTGACCACATGATAGGAATAAGACCTACGAAGAGGGCAGCTACCGTCATCAGCTTCGGTCGCACGCGGTGAACAGCGCCCTCAACTACGCCGCTTCTCAGATCTTCCAAGGAATTGAGAGTGCCTTTGCGCTTTCGCTCGTCATGCGCCAAATCTAAATACATGAGCATAAAAACTCCCGTCTCTGCATCGAGGCCTAAGAGGGCAATCATTCCAACCCATGTCGCAATGGAAAGATTGTAGTCGAGAGCGACTAAAAACCAAACGGCACCAATTAAAGAAAAAGGAACTGCCAAGAGAACAATTCCGGTTTTCGTCCAAGATTTCGTGTTGAAATAAAGAAGGAACATAATGAGTAAGAGCACGAAGGGAACCACCACTTTTAGTCGTTCCTTCACGCGCTCCATATTTTCGTACTGGCCACTCCAAGCAATAAGATAACCCTCTGGAACCTTCACTGACTTTTCCACCAGTGCTTTAGCGTTCTCAACATACGTTCCTAAATCTATTTTTTTAGGATCTACGTCGACATACACATATCCCACGAGCGATGCGTTTTCATCGCGAATCATCGAAGGACCTTCTTTAAAATGAACTTTTGCTACTTCGCTTAAAGGAATTTGTGCGCCGATGGGACTCGTGAGCAATACCCGCTCAATCGATTCCCTTTCTTGTCGAAAGGAAGGCGCGAGTCGAACCTGAATAGGATAGCGCTCGCGTGAGGAAAGGATTTGCGAAACATTTTCTCCTCCAACCGAGGCCATCGCTTGATCCTGGGCTTCCTTCAGGGAAAATCCGTAAGCCTTGAGTTTTTCTCGATCAAAATCAATATCGAGAAAATAGCCTGAAGCAATTCTTTCGGCGACTACCGCTCGCGTACCTTCAAGGGAAGCGAGTTCGCGCTCCAAATTTTGGCCAATCATTTGGATAGTTTTTAAATCAGGACCAAAAATTTTAATGCCGATGGGACTTCGAATGCCGGTGGAGAGCATATCGATTCGATTTTTAATCGGCATCGTCCAAATATTAGGCATCCCGATGAAACTCAATTTTTCATTCATTTCGTCCACCAGCTGCTCCTCGGAAATCGTTTCAGGCCAAACGCGTTGAAATGGCGCTTTCAAAATGTCTGGCAAAGGTGAATACCATCGATCGAGTTTTCTCCATTCGCTCTTCGGCTTCAGCACGATTGTTGTTTCGACCATGCTGAGAGGTGCGGTATCCGTTGAGGTTTCAGCACGTCCCGCTTTTCCAAATACTGTGTCTACTTCCGGGAATGTTTTTAAAATCTCGTCTTGAACGGTCAGAACGCGCTGCGCTTCTGTGACGGAAATTCCAGGAAGAGCTGTCGGCATATAGAGGAGACTGCCTTCGTGAAGCGTCGGCATGAACTCAGATCCCAGCATCCAAAATCCCGGAAATATGGAAAGAACGCCAACGAAAGCCGCACTTAAAGTGAAACCTTTGTGCTTGAGCACCCAATGAATCGCGGGCTCATAAATTCGAAACACTTTTTTTGTGATCGGGTGTTTCTCTTCTGCATAATAAGTTCCTACCAATAAGGAATTCGCAATTCTATTTAAGAGAGGACTACGAGTCTTTATGGGATCGGCCCGCGCAAATAACATTCGCATCGCCGGATCGAGTGTGATCGCCAAAATAGCAGCGATCGCCATTGCCAGGTTCTTAGAAAGTGCAAGAGGTCGAAAAAGTCTTCCTTCTTGATCGAGCAAAGTGAAGATAGGAATGAATGCTACCGCAATCACCAGCAGAGAAAAGAAAACCGAAGGACCTACCTCCATCAAAGCTTCCAAACGAACGCGAAAAAAATCTTCCTTCCTTCCATTTTCCATCCAATGCTGGATTTTTCGATAGGCGTTTTCCACTTCAACAATGGCGCCGTCGACAAGAACACCGATTGAAATCGCAATTCCCGATAGCGACATAATATTGGAGCTCTGGCCTAAAAAATAAAGAGGGATGAAGGCCAGAATCACAGAAACCGGAATGGTAACGATGGGAACGATCGCCGAAGGAATATGCCAGAGAAATAAAAGAATGATGAGACTCACAATGAGAAGTTCTTCCAAGAGCGTTGAGCGAAGGGTTTCCATCGCACGTTCAATAAGATCGGAGCGATCATAAACGGAAATAACTTTTACACCTTCGGGTAAAGATTTTTGAATCTGGGCAATTCTATCTTTGACTCGTTCAATCACCGAAGGAGCGTCTTCACCTTGGCGCATCACTACAATTCCACCAACACTATCACCAAGACCATTAAAGTCCGTAATTCCGCGCCTCATTTCTGGACCAATTGATACGGTCGCTACTTGTTTGACCAGAATGGGAGCTCGGCTTCGCGTCTTATAAACGACCACCGCATTTTCAATATCTTCGATTTTGTCGACAAGCCCGCGACTTCGCACCATGGCTTCGGTTCCTGAAAACTCGATGGTTCGGCCGCCGCTTTCTTGATTCGAGTTTTTGACTGCGTCCATTACTTGAGAAAGAGTCACTTCAAAAAGAGCCAGCTTCGTGGGATCGACTTTCACTTGATATTGCTTAACGAAACCACCGACTCCTGCGACTTCAGCGACACCTGGAACCGACTGAAGTTGAAATCGAACTAGCCAATCTTGAAGGGACCTAAGATCAGCAGAATTTAATTTTTTCGAATCATCTTGAAGGACATATTGATAAACCCATCCCACGCTCGTGGCATCAGGTCCGATTTCGGTTTTTACTCCACTCGGAATTTGCGAACTGATTCGATTGAGCGATTCCAAGACACGACTTCGCGCCCAGTAGAGATCCGTTCCATCTTCGAAGATGACGTACACATAAGAAAAACCGTAATCCGAAAAGCCACGGACTGCTTTCACTTTCGGTGCTCCGAGCATTGAAGAAACAATGGGATAGGTGACTTGGTTTTCAAGAATATCGGGTGAACGATCCCATCTTGAATAAATAATGACTTGAGTGTCGGAAAGATCAGGAATCGCATCGACCGGAATGTGTTTCAAGGAAAAGACTCCGAGCGCCACAAAGACCGCTGTGATCATGATCACCAGAAAGCGGTTATGCGCTGAAAATTCAATGATGCGTTTGATCACTGCCGGCCCCTCGAATTTTCGATTCCGAGTCGATTAGAAAGTTCGCTCCTGCACTGACTTCATCGCCAACTTGAAGTCCGTCTAAAACTTCAAAGTATCCCTCGGCTTTTCCGCCCAGTCTCACGGATTTTGGACTTACCGTATTTTCGGAGGAAAATACGTAGACGAGATCTTCAGCCCCGGAATGAACGACAGCATCTGCCGGGATGAATAAGCGGTCTTTCAATTCGACTTCAATCGATCCACTAACCGAGCTTTCCACTCGCAAAGTCCTCGAGTTTTTGTCGAGAACGCCCGTAACTCGAATCGTGCGACTGGTAGCATCCACAATGGAGTCCATAGACTCAATTCGGCCAGTTAACTCCACGCCCGGCTCTGAGCTTCCGAAAATTTTAAACAGCTGCTCAGGGCGAATGAGTCTGAGATCGGCTTCGTAGACCTGAAATGCCACTGTTGTAGAAGAAAGCATACGACCGGAAACCGGAATTTGAAGACTGAGGTTCATCTTCTCAGCTTTCGTCTTTTTGACAGAAAGATTCATCATCTGTCTTTCCGTAAGCTGAACTTTTGAGCGTGGATCATGGCTTCGATGGTTTGCCTTTTCACCAGAGGTTTCGGATTTCATTTCGACAAGTGCCATATGGCAAATCGGGCAATCTCCAGGTTTGTCAGAGCGGATGTGAGGGTGCATCGGACAAGTCCAATAAGAAGCTTTGACCTCTGAATCCTTTTTTTCGACCGTGGACGAAGGAATTGGACGTTTTGAATAATAGACCGAGACAAGTGCGGCTCCGACTAGAACCGGTGCGATCCAAAAAAATGGGCGGGGTATTTTCATTGAATTCTTCCTTCGATTCCGTAAATTTTTTCAAACTCGGCAACAGAGCGTTCAAATTCCAACCTTAAGTCGAGAGCTTTCATTTGAAGCTCAGGCAAAGCTTCCATGGTCTCACGATGATTTTGAAGGCTCTCCATATCTCGAAGACTGATCCCGTGTGTCAGCCGAACTCGTTTTTCGGCTCGAGGAATCAAAGATGTTTTAAGAGTATCGACTTGTTTTTTAAGTGAATGAATTTTTGAAAGCAGAATTGTCCGGCTCGCTTCGTTGGAGCGCCTTTGTTGCTGTAACTCATAATCAGCTGCCATTTTTTCAGCCGAGGCCTTCGCATTCTCAGCGTAAGGTTGCCAAAAGTACAAGGGAACACTTAGTCCCAGCATGATCTCTTTGGTTTTGGGACTCATTGAGGTAGAGCCCATTTCTTTATATCGAAAGCTCAAATCTGGAAGCCAAGCAGATCGAGCCTCGGATACTCGAGCCTCAGAGCTTTTTTTAAGAGCTATTTTTTCGGCCTCATTTGGTGCACTCGGGTGTTTTTCGTTACTCGGTATCGAAGATTCAGGAGGTTCTTTTAAAATGACTTTCCATTCCGCGGGATCTGCATCGATCATTTCAGCGAGACGCGCCGTAAGCTCGCGAACAACTTGTTGAGCATTTTCCATTTCAATTCCAAGAAGATCGAAATCGGACTCGGCTCTCAGAAGATGAACCGTGGCAAAACTATCGGATCGGGTTTGCGAGCGAGAAATTTTTAAATGCTCTTTAAGAACATTTCTTTTTACGTCAAAAAGCTGAAGACGCTCTTGAGCTGCCCATAACTCGACAAACTTCATTCTTGCATCGACTAGGATCTCGTTTTTTCTCTGTGAGTATCGAGCCGCTTGCGCCGCATTTTCATATTTACGTGCAGAGCGATCCGAAAGGACCTTCGTTGGAAAAGGTAAGCTTTGATTGACTTCAAATCCGATCGCCGAACCAGCCCCTTCTTCTCTCATTTGACTAACCGAAACCATAGGAGAAGGAATTCGAATGCCAATGGCTTCAGCTTCCGAAGCTCTGACTTTTGAGTTTTCCATTTTGATCATCAGATTTTTCTGTTCGACCTCGTTAAGGAATTCGATGAGTGAAAGTTCGGCATAGGCTTGCTCCGCAAAAAATAAGCTGAGGCAAAAGAAAGAAAGTGCTCCTAAGAATGCTTTCACATCCTTTAATACGGACCAGCCTTTGAAATGTGACGCTTTTTCTCTAAATACCTGATTTTAAGGGCTTTTTAGCCGTTTTTAATGATTCCCTGTCACAAGAATCGATCTCGTTCGTATTGATAGGTGAAAGGACGATTATACGGGGTTCAAAAGCGAGATTCCCTTCTCGGCCGAAAGCGAACTTAGCTACAATCAAATGGCATGGCCGAAGAAGCTCTCTCAGACGAAATCCTTATGACTCAATACGCAAATGGAGATCAAACGAGCTTCACAATTTTGTACGCGCGATATGAGAAAAAGCTCTTCGGCTTTCTGGAGCGGCGATTGAATTCTCGCCATAAGAGTTTTGCCAACGATTTATTCCAAATGACCTGGATGAAGGCTCATCAAGCGAAGAGATCTTTTAATCCCGAGCAAAAATTTTCGAGTTGGATCTATGCCATCGCGATCAACAATCTTCGAGATTATCTCGGGGAACGCCGACATGATGTCGAGATGGCGAGCGAAGCCGAACTGCGGTCGGACGAAAAAATCATGAATGCTGAACTACAGTCTATTACGAAGCAAAGTTTGCAAATGCTTGAAGGCTTACTCAATGAACTTCCGCCAGTGCAAAGAGAAATCATTTTGCTTAGCGAATGGGAAGGTTTTCAATCCAAAGAGATTTCTTCAATGGTAGGTCTTTCAGACGCAGCTGTAAGACAACATCTCTCGCGCGGGAGAAGTAAATTGCAGGAACTCGGGAGGAAACTTAGATGATGCCTCATGATTCATCTTCAAGCGCCTCGGATAATGTGCGTGCGGCAATTATTTCTGCCCTTCAAGAAGAAAAAGAATCAAAAGTTCGAAGATATGGACGTGCCTTTTTAAAAGCAATTTCAGTCGGCGGAATACTTTCGACGCTTATTTATTTTTGCTGGTCTTCTTCTTTCGACTCCACCTGGATGACTGCTTGCGGAATGTTAACTGGCTTTTTAGCCGTAGCATTTCTTCTTTACGCTTATCCTCAAGTAAGACTTTCGATTCGCGGATATTGGTCGCTCTCTAGACTTTCCTTGTTTTTTTTATTGATGACGGTCGTAACGGGAATTCAGCTCATACTATGCCCTCATTTTGCCTTGGTTCACTTGTCGGATGAGAGCCCATTTCGCCTTTTTGATCATGTTACAAATTTCTATATGTCTCTCGGTGGAATGAATCTTTGTATGTTTCTCTGCGGGCTTACATTCTCGTCGATAGGTACGGCCATTGCCTCCGCACCAATCGCGCGCCAGTTTGCATTTAGCAAAGTCAAAGATCTCGCGTTCGTTGCTCTGTTGGGGCTTGTGGCTCAAAGTCCAATTGCTGTCCTTCAATTGAGCAATGAAATCACAATTCAGTTCTTCTTTTTTTGGCTGTTGGGAAGTGCAACGGGGATCCTCTTCGTGTTTTTTCTCTTTAAAAAAATTCAAGAGCTTCGCTCAGTGCGTTAATAAAATATGTCACAAAATTCAAACTCGATCGTATTAAATATTAGGCGGAGAACGCCCTTTAAAAGATAATCACTAAAGAAGGAGTTTCGAATGAATAAACTAATGATGTCCGTTTTTGCACTGATGCTCGGCTCGAGCGCTTTGTTCGCCGATACATGCAGTTGCGACAAAGAAAAAGCCTGTAGCTGCAAAGAATGTAAATGCAAAGACTGTCACGCCAAAAAAACCGATAAGAAATAAATTCAATAATGCCTGGGTTTAGACATCGTTATAAACTCAGGCATTTCTTAATGTGGACAACCACACCCACCAGAAAAATCTGATTTTCTGGCTGCCGAAACAATTTCCCAACCTTCTTTGCCGATAAAAATCGTCAGCAGCAGCGCTGCAGCTGCATCTGTCCACCAAAATGCTGGAAAGAAATGGAAAACAATACTTCCGGCAAAAAGAACAAATGAAAGCTTAATGCAGGCAAGAGAGCATGCGGCATCCTTTAAGATCGTTTGACTTTGAAGCTGATGTCCAATTCGCATCTTTGCCTTCCATAAATAAAACATGAAACTAATGCTGATACCCGCAATGATAACACCAGGAACCGTTGTTTCTGGATGAGACTGTGTTGCGATTTGAATAACCGAAGCGAGAAGAGTGATAGCAGCTAGAAGCAGAAATAATACTCCGATTCCAAGTGTTGCTTTACGTTCGCGGTCCTTCGACAGTTCCGAGCCTTGTGCGGTTTCACCTCGAAATCGCCAAAGAACCATAAAGGCTGATCCAACCTCAATTAAGCTGTCCCCTCCGAAACCGGCGAGAGCCATCGATCCTTCGCTAACACCTAGGGCTATTGAGACAACACCTTCCAAAATATTATAGATCACGGTGAACCATGACAGCCAAATCGCCATTTGGATTAATTTTGCGTTAGAGGTTTTGTCTTCCAAATTTTCTTTCATTTGCTGCTTCATGGTTCACTTTCAGTAGAAATCATTTTGTCGGCATTGCTCGAACAAATCCATCCTCAATCAAGACATCTTTTTCTTTTGTACGTACGGTCAGTTGATCGTTTTCGACAGATGCAACGACCGCTTCCCCTCGAGAAGTATCAGTACATCTTCGAACCGGTTGCCGATTTCTGCCGTGTTTGGGTTTTCGCGATTCACAACTCGTTGTATACACTTCGACTTTACTTCCCGCTGTGAGAGCTTTGTCCTCTCTTTCAG
>ERZ761602.2364-NODE-2364-length-29899-cov-5.780224_pt1 | contig 29899 bp, 26 predicted proteins | sample MGYA00512165_ERZ761602 | MGnify/ENA primary metagenome ERZ761602 (study PRJEB28899, sample SAMN02445085) | bioreactor sludge metagenome | biome: EBPR sludge; isolation source: Thorneside wastewater treatment plant | place: Australia: Brisbane, Thorneside...
CTCTTGCGACGGTGATCTTCTCGCCAAGCGGCCTCACCCGCATAGGCGTGGAGATACTTGCCGGCGATGTGGTGGTGCGTCCCGACCTCCATCCGGCGCAGACGCGAGAAGTAGCTTTCCGCCTGATTGGTGCAGACACCCTTGTCGTAGTACTGGACGCTGTGATTGACCCGGTGTGTATCCCATCCGGCATGAAGCGTATCCCAGCCCGTCCCTTCGTCAGCGTGGATCGTTGCGAGGTTGCCGACATGATCGCGCACAAGCGGTACGGCATCGCCCTCTCTGGCGACCACGAACGGCAGTGACCGGCCATTGCGTTCGCGCATGATAACAACACACTGACGCTTACCCGAGCGGTTGGCAGTGAGGCGCAAGTCCTTGCGATCATCCTTGTGGTTTTCCGGTTTCACGTAGCCGCCAAAGTAGGCCCCATCGATTTCCACGATCCCGTTCAAGGTGATCCCGGCTTGCTCCTGCGCCATCGCTTCGCGCAGCTTGTGGCAAAGCACGTAGGCCGTCTTGTATTGGACACAGAGGTCGCGGCTGACCTGGAGCGCAGACACGCCCTTTGCGCCGTTCACGAACAGCACGATAGCAGCCAGCAGATCAGTGAAGGCCAGTTTACGACCAGCAAAGATCGTGCCCGAGGTTACCGAATATTGGTGGCCGCAAGCCTTGCATTGGAACTTGCGCCGGGTCGGAATGTCATAGGCATCGCAGCAGCCGCAGCGCGGGCACACGGCCTCGCCCTCGGTTTCCGGCCAGCGCAGGACGCGAAACACGGCATAAGCCTTGTCCTCGCCCATCTGATAGACCGCCTTGAGGCTGATCGTGCGTGCCTTGCTTGAAAGTAGGAAGTGCTGTGCCATATCATCGTATCCGGTGGTGTAATGCACAACATCTGATGGTTTACAACATCAAAGTCAAGGGTGTATATCATCAAAAGTGATGATGATATGAGGTGCCCAATGGCCAAGGCCGATCCTGCCACCATCGAGTTTGAGACTCGCGCGAAGAACCTGCTAAAGGCTGAGTTGAAGCGGAAAGGTGTGACCTACGCCCAGCTCGCGGAAAAGCTGGGCGCGGTCGGGGTCCAGGAAAACGAAAGAAACCTCAACAACAAGATCAGCCGGGGCGGTTTCACGGCGGCCTTCTTGCTGCAATGCCTCCATGCAATCGGAGTTACTGATCTTCGCTTGTGAGGCTTTCCCGCCCTTTCATCGAAGGGGAGTGATATGCGGCGAGCACAACCGCTTCATCAACTTTCTGCCTTGCTAAGCGAAAGTGGCCCAAGATCACTCCCACAGTGCGGTAAGCCATGATCGCGTCCACACTGGGGAACTGGCTATCTGCCTCCGGCCAATCGCCTTGGAGTTCTTCTGGCGAAACGGCCATTACACTTTGCTTGCAGCCAGGCTGATAAATTTCGGCCAGTTCCAGCCACAAGTTGACCCCGGTGGCCCATCTTACGTTCTTGGAACTCCACTCTCCCCAATTGGCAACAGGCGTGCCGTCTCGGATCGACAACAACTCAGCCGCCAATCCTTCGATGTTTTCGGCGTGGTAATTGAGTTGCTCGCGGTGACGGATCGCATGAAAGCCACCGTCAACGTTTCGGAACCGTTGGCGCGTTTCACTGACATGGCGCTCGGTAAAGCTGACAAGATTTTCAAGGCGCTCGCGGATCTCTTGATGGCTACCCTCCACCATCCTGCGAAGAGCGTTGATCCTGTCGGAAAGCTCGGCCAGCTTTTCGTCTTGCCTATGCAAGTCTGCGTGAGTGGCAAGGTCCGCTTCCTGACTGGGTATAGAAATCTGCGCAAGGTGGGCGTCGACCATTGAAGCAATTGCTTGCTCGTCAAGCGCGGCGTGTTCCTCGATTTCATGCGCGGCCGCCTTTTTGGTGCCAGACCAGATTAGCCAAGCCGCCGCACCACTGGCAGCAAAGAGTAGGACTGTTGGAACCCACCATGGCGTAGAGAACAGCCAGCTAAGCATAGCCGGCATCCTCTGCTTGAGGAGCGCGAAATCGTCGGGCGTAGTCGAAGCGCCGATAATCTCGACTGCCAACCGCGCAAGAGTGACTATTACGATAGCGGCTGTCAGCAAAACGCCGGCGAAGAATCGCAAGATGTTGCCCATCGCTAAGTCCTGCCCCATCCCAGTTGGAATGTGGAGTCAGGAGCACAGGCCGTTCAATGAAAGTACCCATCACCATCCCCTAAGGTTGGCGGCACGGCAGCTTCTGCGTTTGCTACCTAATGCCGGTACCTTCGAACGGGTGGTTGGGCAGGGGGAGCGGGCCGGCCAGGCCAAGCTGATCGCGGAGGCGATCAGCGCACCCGACAGCTAAGCATTCCGCGCCATCAGCCCTCCGTCCACCGGGATCGTCGCCCCGGTGATATAGCTCGCCGCCGGCAGGCACAGGCTCAGCGTGATGTGCGCCACTTCCTCCGGAGCACCATAGCGGCGCAGCGCGGTGCGGCGGTGGGCGAAGGTCTGCTTGTCGCCTTCAGAGACATTGGCCGTCATGCCGGTGTCGATCGGCCCCGGGCAGATCGCGTTGACGGTGATCCCCTCCTTGCCCAGCTCCACCGCCAGCGCGCGGGTCAGGCCGGTGACGCCGGCCTTGGCCGCGGCATAGGGGCTGTCGCGCGAAGTGGCCCCCAGCGCTTCGGTGCTGGCGATGTTGACGATGCGCGGGCTTGCCGAGCGGCGCAGGTGCGGCAGGGCGGCGCGGATGATCCGCTGGTGCGCGGTCAGCAGAACCAGCACCGCCCGGTCCCACACCGCATCGTAACGGTCCTCGTCGTCGATCGGGCAGAACGCGCTGATCCCGGCATTGTTGACCAGGCAATCGAGCGAGCCGAACACACCCGCCACCTCGTCCACCACCCGCCGGATCGCGGCATGGTCGCTCACGTCCAGCGCCCAGCCCCGCGCCGAATGGCCCGCGGCGCGAAGCTCCGCGGCGATCGCCTCCACCGCTTCGGCGGAAAGGTCGGTCAGGGCGACATTGGCCCCCTCGGCGGCAAAGACCTCCGCCGTCGCCCGCCCCATCCCGCTCGCCGCGCCGGTAACCAGCACTGTCAGCCCCTTTACCGACCGGCTCAACTGCACGCCCATCACTGCCTCTCCTGTTGTGGTTTGTGCCAGACTGTGCCGCGCCGGTGCGGATGTGTCGAGCGGGGGATGGCAGGACGCGCGCAAAGCCGGAACCTGACAAAGTTCACAGGGTCCACAGAACAAAAAACACTCTGCGTCACCCCATGACACCCCGCGTCACCCTGTGTCACCTTTTCCGGAACTTCACGAAGTTTGCCCGGATAACGCACGAGAGTTTGAAACCGGCATGACCCCTCCCCCCGCCCCGCGGCGGGCGGGATCTGCAGGCAAAAGGGCAGCAGCGGCACGGCGAGTCCTCCGGGGAGAGCGGTCGGGACTGGCGAGCTTAGCGGGTTTGGGGGGTGTAGGAAAATTGCACTTGGTCATACAAAGCCAGAGCTTTGATTCACCGACAGAGCGGTTGGGAAATAGTCTTGGATATTCATCTAAACAAATTTTAATATACTCAGATTGTGACAATATTCTCCCGCCGTCGCCTGCAATTCATGCTTGATGAACTCGCGCCTGTCTTGACCGAAGGCAAAGGCAAGGACTTGCTGCGTCGGCTCAACAGCAAGAAGGACGTGGATCAGGCGTTGCCTGCCGAAATGGAACTGGCGCTGCTTTGGGGAATAAGTTCGCTCGGTGAAATGGAGATTGAGCCTGAATGGTGGGGCGACAGCAAACGACCTGATGTCATCACCGATCATCTTTTCCCTGGTGTCACAGCCGCCATCGAGATCGCCGCCACCAATGATAACTCTCTGTCAGGCGAAGCCGACATGGATGCTATTGCTCTCCAGATCGGCGCAGCAGCCAATCGCGCCCAATCCGGCACCGGAGAATACCTCTATTACCATTTCCGCGAGACCAGTGGCTACGAAGCAGGGAAATTCTATCGCCACCGCCTTGCACCCAAGGGCTTCAAGATCGACGAGGCAATGCGTGCGGCAATCGCCAATTGGATAAATTCAGGTCTCTCCGCCAATGGGCGGCTGCATCTTCAAGCCCCAGGCCTTGATGTCGAGGTAGAGCGCAAGACCTACAAGCAGACGCGCTTCCACAACATATTTTCATCCATGCCCGCCGAGGCACATTCGGTAGATAACAACCCGCTGTTTGACTTGCTTCGCCGTAAGAAGCGCCAGCTCAAAGCCGCAGCACAAGGCACCCTTCGCCTGCTGTTTGTAGCGGATGTGGGTTCAAGCCTCCTCAACGACATGGGAAAATTCGGATGGCGAGACCCTGCCGGTCGAACTGTCTCTGGGGCCGACATTATCGGCCACTTTGTGCGCGTCTACAGCGCGGATATCGACGCCGTTGTTGCCTTCTCCCCAACAATAGAACGTTCGGCATGGCTAGGTGCCGATCCACTGGGACGAAGGCAGGAACGCTGGACGGTAACCTACTTCGGAACTGAAAGGCTTCCGCAGCCTCCCGCTGGACTGCAACGCTTGGCCTCGATTTTGCCAGCACCGCACTATGAAGGCTATCAGGCCCGCTCGCTGTTCCGGCAAGGCTCTTTTGCCCCGGAAGGCAGGGGGCAATATCTGGGGATTACCGTGACGACCAATGGCAAAGAGAAGCGCCACAAAATCGCTTTTCCAGCAAGGTTGCTGCTCGACCTGTTGGCCGGACTGATCAGCGAGGAGTGGTTTCGCAACTATCTCACGAACGGCGGACGCGACGCCAACCTGTTTGAGCATTGGCTCAAAATGGGGATGACATTGAGCGGCGCAGAAATCTCATCGCGAGACCTCGACGAGGACGACGACCACATTATTCTGCATTTTTCGGACGACCCTGCCGCGCGGTCTTTCTCGCTAAAGAATGACAATCCCTAGGCGCAAGTAACGTCACTCGCACCCCATTGCGGAACAAACCGCAAACCCCCATAACTCCCCCATGGCAGAGCTGATCATCCGCCGGGGCCTCGAAGAACCCGACACTTCCGGCGCCTTCGTGCCGCACAAGCCGGCGCGGCCCGAAAAGGCGGCTGAACAACGCCCGTTCCGGATCGTGTCGGAATACCAGCCCGCAGGCGACCAGCCGACGGCGATTGCCGAGCTGGTTGAAGGCATTTCCAGCGGCGAGGCGACGCAGGTGCTGTTGGGGGTAACCGGCAGCGGCAAGACCTTTACCATGGCCAAGGTGATCGAGGCGACGCAGCGGCCCGCGCTGATCCTGGCGCCCAACAAGATCCTGGCCGCGCAGCTTTATGGCGAGATGAAGAGCTTCTTCCCCGAAAACGCGGTGGAGTACTTCGTTTCCTACTACGACTATTACCAGCCCGAGGCCTATGTGCCGCGCAGCGATACCTATATCGAGAAGGAATCGAGTGTAAACGAGGCGATTGACCGAATGCGCCATTCGGCCACCCGGGCGCTGCTGGAACGCGATGACGTGATCATCGTCGCCTCGGTTTCGTGCCTCTACGGCATCGGCTCGGTCGAGACCTATTCGGCGATGATCTTCGACCTGAAGCGCGGCGACACGCAGGACCAGCGCGAGATCATCCGCAAGCTGGTGGCGCTGCAATACAAGCGCAACGATGCGGCGTTCCAGCGCGGTACCTTCCGGGTGCGGGGGGACAATCTGGAGATTTTCCCCAGCCACTATGAGGACATGGCCTGGCGCATCTCGTTCTTTGGCGACGAGATCGAGGAGATTGCCGAATTCGATCCGCTGACCGGCAAGAAGGGCGCGAGCCTGAACTCCGTGCGGGTCTATGCCAATTCGCACTATGTCACCCCCGGCCCCACCATGAAGCAGGCGGCCGAGGCGATCCGGTTCGAGCTGGCCGAGCGGCTGAAAGAGCTGAACGCCGAAGGCAAGCTGCTGGAAGCGCAGCGGCTGGAGCAGCGCACCAATTTCGACCTCGAAATGATCGCGGCAACCGGCAGCTGCGCCGGAATCGAGAACTATTCCCGCTTCCTGACCGGCCGCCTGCCGGGCGAGCCGCCGCCGACGCTGTTTGAATACCTGCCCGAAAACGCGCTGCTGTTCGTCGATGAAAGCCACCAGACGGTGCCGCAGATCGGGGCGATGTCCAAGGGCGACCACCGGCGCAAGATTACCCTGGCCGAATATGGCTTTCGCCTGCCGAGCTGCATCGACAACCGCCCGCTGCGCTTCAACGAGTGGGACGCGATGCGGCCGCAGACCGTGGCCGTTTCCGCCACGCCGGGGCCGTGGGAAATGGAGCAGTCGGGCGGCGTGTTCGCCGAGCAGGTGATCCGCCCGACCGGCCTGATCGACCCGCCGGTGCTGATCCGCCGGGTGGAAGACCAGGTGCAGGACTGCATCAACGAATGCCGCGAAACCGCCGCCAAGGGCTATCGCACGCTCGTCACCACCCTGACCAAGCGGATGGCCGAGGACCTGACCGAGTTCATGCACGAGGCGGGCCTGCGCGTGCGCTACATGCACAGCGATGTCGAAACGCTGGAGCGCATCGAGCTGATCCGCGACCTGCGGCTGGGGGTCTATGACGTGCTGGTGGGGATCAACCTCCTGCGCGAAGGCCTCGACATTCCCGAATGCGGGCTGGTCTGCATTCTCGATGCCGACAAGGAAGGCTTCCTGCGCAGCGAAACCAGCCTGATCCAGACCATCGGCCGCGCGGCGCGCAACGTGGACGGGCGGGTGATCCTCTATGCCGACCGGATGACCGGCTCCATGGAGCGGGCCATTGCCGAGACCGACCGCCGCCGCGAAAAGCAGCGCGCCTATAACGAGGCGCACGGCATCACGCCCGAAACGATCAAGCGCAACATCCACGATATCGTCGCCGATACCGCCGCGCGCGACGGGGTGCTGGTGGAGATCGAGGACGACGAGCGGAACAACCTCGTCGGCCACAACCTGCGCGCCTATATCGAGGAACTGGAAGGCCGGATGCGCGCCGCCGCCGCCGACCTGGAATTCGAGGAAGCCGGAAGGCTGCGCGACGAGATCCGCCGGCTGGAGGCGACCGAACTGGGCCTGCCCGAAGGCGAGCGCAAGGCGCCGATCGTCGGCCGCAGCAACGAGGGCAAGCCGGGCACCCGCAAGACCCGGTTCGGCAAGAAACAGCAGAAGTGGGGGCGTTAGGGCGCGGCCCTAGACCTTGCCGAACTTCGCCTCGAACCCGGCCGTATCCCCGGCGGCGAGGAACCTGGCCTGTTCCACCCAGTTGTCCTTGGCCGGGCGACCGGCAAAAGCGCCCAGCTTGGTATCCAGTTCCGCCAGGTCCGCCTCGGTCAGCGCGGCGATCTGGGCGTAGCTGGTGATGCCGAGCGTGGGCAGCAGCGCCTGCAGCTTGGGGCCGAGGCCCTTGATGCGGGACAGGTCCTCGGCGGTGCCGGCGGGGGCTTTCGGGGCGGGCGCGGGTTCGGGCGCGGGCGCGGGTTCGGGCGCGGGTTCTGGCGCGGCGGGCGCTTCAGCTTCGGCCGCAGCCTCTTCCACCACGTCCTGCGCGCCGACGGCCACCGCCTCGCCCACACCCGCCAGGCCGACGCTGGCCGGCGGGGCGGTGATGATCTGGGCGGCCGGTGCGGCGTCGATCAGGGCCTGGTTGCGCTGTACCGAGGCAGCGCCTTCGTCCAGCACGTCGGGCTTGTAATCGCGCCGCTTCGCGCCCGTGCTGCCCCGGCGCAGCAGGATGAAGCCGATCAGCAGCACGGCCAGCACCGCCGCGCCAATCACCAGCGTGTTCGTGTCGATCGTCTGCAGCATTCTTGCGCTCCTAACTGGTGCCGCCGCGGCGGAACAGCACCCGGTCTTCCGGGCCGAAGCCCTTGTGCCAGATCACATAGCCATAGGCCAAGAGGATCGCCGGCACGCCCAGCACCAGCGCGGCCCATTCCGGCAGCAGGGTCATCGCCAGCCAGCCGACCAGCACCGCCGGGGCCGTCGCCCAGACCAGCGTCCAGCGCCAGTTGTTGACGCTGGCCCCCAGCTGGCGCTTGAGCAGCCAGGCCTTCATCAGCGAGGCGAAGCCCAGCGACAGCATCAGCGCCGCCGCCGCCGCCGCGATGCGGAAATTGTCATCGAGGCCCATGTCGGTGACCAGCTCGATCCCGGCCAGCGTCAGCAGCCCCTGCAGGGTGATGGTCAGCAGCGAGACCAGCAGGTTCTGCATCCGCGCGACATAGACCAGCGCCGCCTCGCTCACCACGGCGGTGGCGGCGGCCACTTCAGCGGCCAGCAGGAAGGCCAGCGCGCCGGTGCCGCCGACGAAGGCCGGGCCGCCCAGCCCCATGATCCCGGTGCCGGGGATCGCCAGCGCCAGGGCAATCCCGGCCTGGGCGGCGATGATCCAGTAGCCGACCTGCCGCACCTGCGCGGCAATGCCGGCGAGGTTCCCTTCCTTGAGGTTGCGGGTGATGACCGGGCCGAGGATCGGCTCGAAGCTGGTCTTCAGCTTTTGCGGCAGGGTCGCGACCTGCTGGGCGAAGTAATAGATCCCCAGCGCCGCATCGCCGACGAAGAAGCGCAGGATGAAGATATCGAGCTTGCGGGTGCCCCATTCCACGGCGTCGGCCCCGGCCAGCGGCAGGTTGGCCAGCGCCAGCTGCCCCAGCCGCAGCGGGTTGGGATGCCAGTCCTGCGGCAGGCCGTAGGAACGGAAAAGCGGCCAGAACGCGACCAGCGCCGCCGCCACGATCGAGGCGACGAAGGCCAGTTGCAGCCCGCTTTCCGGAATGACCAGGAACAGCACCCCCGCCGCGATCGACAGGGTCCACGGCTCCACCACCGCGCGCGATCGGACCGTGGTGGCCACGTCATAGCGATAGGCCAGCGCGGCCAGCGCGATGTCGGTCAGGGCCAGCGGCAGGATCGCGATCACCAGCAGCCGGTCCGCCTCGGTGAAGTTGCCGGTGGGGTACATCGCCTGCGGGAACAGGTAGAGCGCGATGGTCGCCGGTATGGCCAGCAGCGAGGTCAGCAACATGGCATCGGCGACCGCGCTGGCCGGATGCTCCCTGTCTTCCGACAGACGCTGGGCGAGGCCGCGCTTCTGCCCCAGGGTGCAAAGCTGGGCAGCCAGTTCGACCATGACCAGCGCCGAGGCGAACCGCCCGAGCGATTCCGCGCCATAGAACCGGCTGGCGATGATCAGGAACGGAATGCGCGCCATCAGGCGCAGGACAAAGCCCATGACATTGGTCTGCCCGCCCTTGGCCAGCGCCTGGATGTCCTTTTGATGGGCGTCGGAAGGCTCGCTCATGCGCCCTCCCCTTCGGCTTTCAGCGGCCGGGCCAGCAATTCGGCCACCACCGCCTTGGCCGGAGCCGAGCCGCTGAGCAGCCGTTCGACCGCCTCGACAATCGGCATGGCCACACCGTGGCGCCGGGCCAGGTCCGCCAGCACCGGGGCGGTGTGCGCGCCTTCGGCCACGCTGGCCTTGCCGTCCAGCGCCTCGGCCGCGCTGCGCCCTTCGCCCAGCGCCTTGCCGAGCGAGAAATTGCGGCTGGAAGTGGACGAGCAGGTCAGCACCAGATCGCCCATGCCGGACAGGCCAGCCATCGTCTCGGCCCGCGCGCCCAGCGCCAGGCCGAACCGGACCATCTCGGCATAGCCGCGCGCGATCAGGGCTGCGCGGGCGTTCTGGCCCAGCCCCAGCCCCTCGACCACGCCGCAGGCAATCGCGAGGACGTTCTTGACCGCCCCGCCGATTTCCGCACCGGTCACGTCGTCGGAATAATAGGGCCGCAGCGACGGCCGCGACAGCGCCGGGGCCAGCCGTTCCCACTGCGCATCGCCCCCGCCGCAGGCCAGGGTCACGGCGGTGGGCAGGCCGGCGGCGACCTCGTGCGCGAAAGTCGGGCCGGACAGGACGGCAATCTGCGCCGCCGGGGCAGCCTCTGCGGCAACGTCGGCCATCAGCCGCCCGGTGCCGGCCTCGATCCCCTTGGAACACAGCACCAGATCGCGCGGGGCATCGGGCAGGCCGGACAGGACCCGGGCCAGATGCTGCGCCGGAGTGACCACCAGCAGCACCGGCACCGCGGCCAGATCGGCCAGGTCGCCCGTGGCGCGGATCGCTTCGGAAAGGCGCGCGGACGGCAGGAACAGGCTGTTGGTATGCGCCGCGTTGATCTCTGCCACCAGTTCCGGCTCGCGCGCCCACAGCAGCACTTCGCTGCCGTCGCTGGCCATGACCTGGGCCAGCGCGGTGCCCCAGGCCCCGGCTCCGATCACGCCGATTGCCGCCATCAGGCCTTCACCCCCGCACCGCGCACCGGCGCGGCATCCGGATCGAGCGGCCAGCGCGGCCGGGCGGCGAAATCGAGCGGATCGGCGGCAAAGGCCGGATCGGCCATCCGCTCCACCCCGGCCCAGGCGATCATCGCGGCGTTATCGGTACACAGCGGCAGTGGCGGCGCGACAAAGGGCAGGCCGTGCTGCGCGGCCAGATCGACCAGCGCGGCGCGGACCGACTGGTTGGCCGCCACTCCGCCCGCCACGACCAGCGCGGTTGCCCCCTCCGCGGCGGCCAGCGCCCGGCGGGTGCGGTCGATGATGCAGTCGATCGCGGCCTGCTGGAACGAGGCGGCAATATCGGCGGCCTGATAGGTCCCGGCATCCCTGGCGCGCAGCACCGCGCTTTTCAGGCCGGCAAAGCTGAAATGCGGCTCCGCGCTGCCCAGCAGCGGGCGCGGCAGCGGCACCTTGCCGGCATCGCCTTCGCGCGCCAGCCGCTCCACCGCCGGGCCGCCGGGAAAGCCCAGGCCCAGGATCTTGGCGGTCTTGTCGAAAGCCTCGCCCAGCGCATCATCGATGGTTGTGGCGAGCCGGCGATAACGGCCCACCCCCTCGACCATCAACAACTGGCAGTGCCCGCCCGAAACCAGCAGCAGCAGATAGGGAAATTGCAGCACCGCATCGGCCAGCCGCGGGCTGAGTGCGTGACCTTCCAGGTGGTTGATCGCGATCAGCGGCTTGTCCCCGGCCATGGCCAGCGCCTTGGCCGTGACCAGCCCGACCATCACCCCACCGATCAGCCCCGGCCCGGCCGTGGCGGCAATCGCGTCGACATCGCCCAGGCCCATTCCGGCATCGCCCAGCGTGGCGGCGATCAGCGGGCCCAGCCGCTCGGCATGGGCACGGGCGGCGATTTCCGGAACGACCCCGCCATAGGGGCGATGTGCATCGTCCTGCGAAGCGATCCGCTGCGCCAGGATGCGGCGATCGCTGTCCACCAGCGCGGCCGCGGTTTCGTCACACGACGATTCAATTCCGAGGACAATCCCCATGCCCACTTTCCCTTAGTCGGATTGCGCAATAGGACAAGGCGCGATGGCTGACCGTCCCCCATTGAAACTCGGCACCCGTGCCTCTCCCCTCGCCATGGCCCAGGCGCATGAAGCGCGTGACCGGCTGTGCGCCGCCCACCCCGACCTGGAGGTGGAGATCGTTCCCGTCACCGCCAGCGGCGACAAGGTGCTGGACCGGCCGCTGGCCGAGATCGGCGGCAAGGCCCTGTGGACCAAGGAACTGGATGCCTGGCTGCTGAGCGGCGAAATCGACATCGCGGTTCACTCGCTGAAAGACGTGGAAACGATCCGCCCGGCCGAGATTGCCATCGGCGCGATCCTGCCGCGCGAGGACGTGCGCGACGTGCTGGTGGGTGCGGCCTCTTTCGCCGATCTGCCCCCCGGCACCCGGATCGGCACCAGCGCCCCGCGCCGCGCCGCTCAGGCGCTGCATGCCCGGCCCGATTGCCAGGTGGTGGGGATTCGCGGCAACGTCCAGACCCGCCTTGCCAAGCTGCAGGCCGGGGAAGCCGATGTGACCCTGCTGGCCCTCGCAGGCCTCAACCGGCTGGGCATGGCGCATTACGGCACCCCGCTCGATCCCGAAGAGTGGCTCCCCGCCCCCGGCCAGGGCGCGATTGCGATCGAATGCCGCAGTGGGGATGCCGCGACCCGCGCCTTGCTGGCGCGGATCGACGATCTGCCAAGCCGCCATGCCGTGGAGGCCGAGCGCGCGCTGCTCGCGGCATTGGGCGGCAATTGCCACAGCCCGATTTCCGTCCTGACCCGGCCGCATGGTGACAGCATGACAATGCGCGCCGCCCTGCTCAGCCCTGACGGAGCCGAGCGGGTGGAGGGCGAACTGTCCTTTGTTCCCGGCGATGCAGACGGCCCGCACCGGCTGGCCGCACAGCTGCTGGCCAAGGCCGGTCCCGCCATCCGCGAACATTTCGATCCACCGCAGGGATAGCAGACATGGCCGTGCCGCTGGTGATCGTCCGCCCCGAACCCGGCTGTTCCGCCAGCCTGAGCGCGGCGCGGGCCATGCCGGGGCTGGAAGTGCAAGGCTTCCCGCTGTTCGAAGTGGTCGCCCGGTCGTGGGAAGCGCCGGCGCCTGATCGGTTCGATGCCCTGCTGGTCGGCAGCGCCATGGTCTTTCGTCATGGCGGCCGGGGTCTGCGCGGCCTGACCGGGCTGCCGGTCTATGCCGTGGGCGAGACGACCGCCGCCGAAGCCCGCGCGGCCGGCTTTGCCGTGGCACGGACCGGCGCAGGCGGGCTTCAGGCCATGCTGGACAGCCTTGCCCCTGAGCATCTCCGGCTGCTGCGCCTTGCCGGGGAAGAGCGTATTGCCCTGACTGTGCCGGAAGGCGTCACCATGGAAGAGCGCGTCGTCTATGCCAACGTGCCGCGCGCCATGCCGCCCGAACTGGTCACGCTGCTGCGCTCACCGGCGATCGTGGCGCTCCATTCGGCCGAGGCGGCGCGGCACCTTGCCGCCGAATGTGTCCGCCACGGAATCCGCCGCGCGCCCTTGCGGCTGGCGGCGCTGGGCCCCCGGATCGCGGCGGCGGCCGGCGATGGCTGGGGCGAAGTTGCCTCTGTGCCCTTCCCGGAAGACAAGGCCTTGCTGGCATTGGCCCGCCAGATGTGCCAAGACCCGTGGCCTTGAACGCCACTGCCAGGGCTCCGGATGACCGAAGAATACTATAGTTCAGCTGCCCGGCCGCGATCGGGAGGGATCCTGAAGGCCGTGCTTGGCACCGCGCTGCTGGCCTTTCTGGCCGGGGCCGCGCTGGTCGGCTGGCTGATCTGGGACGGGCGGGTAACCCTGCCCGGCAAGCCCGATCCGCAGCTGACCGCCGGAAACTTTGCCCAGCCCAGCCCTTCACCCAGTGCCACGGCCGCACCGGCAAGCGGCGCGCTGCTGGAGCAGCAGGTGGCCGCGCTGGAACAGCGGCTGGCCCGGATCGACCTGCAGGCTGCGGCGGCCGAGGGCAATACGGCCCGGGCCGAAGCCCTGCTGGTGGCACTGGCCGCGCGCCGCGCGATCGATCGCGGGATCCCGCTGGGCTATCTGGAAGATCAGCTGCGGCTGCGCTTTGGCGCGGCCCGTCCGGCCGCGGTCAACACCGTGATTGCCGCCGCGCGCGATCCGATCACGCTGGACCGGCTGGCGGCAGAGCTTGACGCGCTGGCCCCGCAGCTGACCGGCGAAGACACCGAAGAAACCGCCTGGGCCAAGTTCCGCCGCCAGCTGAGCGGCCTGTTCGTGGTCCACAGCGATGCTCCCGGCACTTCCGCCCCGGCCGCGCGGCTGGACCGGGCCCGGTTGCTGCTGCGCACCGGGCAGGTCGATGCCGCCCGCGCCGAAGTGGCCCGCCTGCCCGGCAGCAAGGCCGCTACCGGCTGGCTCGAACGGGCCCAGCGCTATGTCGAGACGCAAAGCGCGCTCGATCAGATCGAGCAGGCCGCATTGGCCGAACCGCAGCGGCTGAAAGCCGGAACCGGGGAAGAGGTGCGCCAACCCGGCCCCGGCGTGCTGCCCGCACCAGGTGCAACGCCAGCCCCCACGCCTGCGCCCACCGCGACGACGGCAGCGCGCGAAGCGACGTTTTAGGGTTGGACCCTAGGCGCGCAGCAGGCTGGGCAGATCGCCCGACATGCCGCGCGCTTCGTCCATGAAAAAGCGCTTGAGCCAGCCGGAACGCTGGACTCCGGCCATGCCGATCCGCCGGACCAGGCTGGGCAAGCGGCCCGGCACCCCGAACAGGCGGACGATCGCGTCGGTGGTGGCCATGACCGTGGTATTGTCCAGCGCGCGCCAGCGTTCATAGCGGGCAAGCACTTGCGCATCGCCGGGATCGAGCCCGAGCCGCATCCCGTCCGCCAGCACCTCTACCAATGCGCCAACATCGCGCAGGCCCAGGTTGAGGCCCTGCCCGGCAATCGGGTGCATCCCGTGCGCCGCATCGCCGACCAGCGCCAGCCGGTGCTCGACAATGTGCGGAGCATGGTGGAAGTTGAGCGGGTAGCTCATCCGCGGGGCGGCCAGTTCGATCCTGCCGAAGATCCCGTCCAGCCGGCTGGCCATTTCGCCCAGAAACACCGCATCGCTCAGCGCGGAAACGCCGGCGGCGTCTTTTTCATCGAACGTCCAGACCACCGCGCTGCGGTGCCGCCCATCGGGCAGATCGAGCAGCGGCAGCAGCGCCAGCGGGCCGGCCGGATAGAAAATCTCCCAGGCCACGCCGTCATGCGGTTTTTCGTGGGTGATCGCGGTCACGAAGGCGCGGTGGCTGTAGTCCCAGCGGGCCGAGGACAGCCCGGCTTCCTTGCGGGTCGGGCTCTGCCGCCCTTCCGCGCCGATCAGCACCGAGCCATGGACCGTCCGCCCGTCGCTCAGCGTCACCGCAACGCCATGCTCGCCGCGCTGGCGTTCCACCGGCTCCACCCCGCTTGACCAGCTGATCGCCGGTTCCGCCCGCGCGGCTTCGAACAGGGCGATGCGGATGTCGCGGTTGGCGTACATCCGGCCCAGCGTGCCGTCGCCCGGTTCGGGCTTGAAGTCGATCCGGCCGGGCCGCATCGCGTCGGTTACGGCAATCGCCTCGATCGGGCAGCCAAGCGGGGCCAGCCGCTCTTCCAACCCGATGTTGCAGAACAGGTTCCAGCTGGCGGTGGAAATCGCCGAGGCGCGGCCATCGACGCCTTCGGCGGTCAGTTCCTCGGGCAAGGCCTTGTCGATCACGTGGCTGGTAATGCCCTGCCGGGCCGCCGCGAGGGCGAGGGTCATTCCGACCAGCCCGCCACCCAGGATCACGAGATCGCGCTTGTCTGTCATGCCGCCCGCATTAGGCCTGCAGCGGGCCTGAAACAAGCGTGACCAAGCGGGAATCTGCGGTCAATTGCCGCAGGTGTTCCCCGCCCCGCCATCCAGGTCGAGGCAGCGCCCGTCGAAAGTGCCGTCCCGCACCTTCAGGCCCAGGATCGCGGCCAGGGTCGGCGCGATATCGACCGTGTCGACCGGCTGCGGCTGTTCGAACGGACGAATCCCGCGACGCCAGAACAGGATCGGCACACGCCGGTCATAATCGAACGCGCTGCCATGGGTGGCGACATAGGCCCCGGGATAGGGTTCCGGGATCGGGGTGATCGCCCGGTCAAGCTGCAGCACCACATCGCCCGAGCGACCGGGGTGGAACGAGGCGCGGGCGCGGTCCTTGAGGCTCCAGTCCTGGGGATTGCCGGTCGGCAGCGGCGTTGCAGCCAGTTCCGCCGCGCTGTAGGCCGCCGCCACGTGCGGGTGGGCCCGCAGTATGGTCAGCAGCGCCGCCACGGCCTTTTCACGGTCCTTCGGGGCCAGCTTGCGGCTGATGTAGAGGTCGCCCATCGGTGCATCGCCGAACACCAGCGGGCCTTCGACGCTGAGCCCGGTTGCCTTGGCCACGGCCTTGGACAGGTTGTCCGGGGCCAGCGCCATGTCGACCCGTTCGGCACCCGGATAGGCCTGCCGGTCCATCCGTTCCGGCATGTCGAGCCCGCCATGGTCGGCGCTCAGCACCACCATGTAATCGATCCCCTTGGCATCAAGGTGCGCGAACAGCCGCCCCAGATCCTGATCGAGCTGGTTTTGCAGGATGCACATTTCCGCGCCTGCAACCCCGGTGGCATGGCCGACATAGTCGGTCGCCGAAAGCGAGACGGACAGCACGTCCGGCGCCTTGCCCTGGCCCAGCCCCATTTCGTCAACCAGGGCAATCGCCAGGTCGACCGTCGCCGTGTCCATCCGCGGCGAGATGCGGAAGGCGCTTTCCTTGCCGGGTTCCAGCGCGAAGCGGCCGGTGCCGAGCGTGGTCTTGCCAACCGGCACGGCCACATCCGCCGGAGCGCACCAGGCCGGGATCGGCAGGGCCGGGGCCCCGCTCTTGATCGTCGCGGCGGCCTTGGCATTGACTGCCTGGACCGCCGGAGTTGGCGCTACGCCCTTGTGGCTGACAAAGGCCCCGCCCTTCCACCACCAGGCAGCGTCGATCCTGTGCCCGCCCATCATCATCACCGCGCGGTCCTTGGCCGAAACGGCGACGTTGCGGGTATCGGGATCGGCGCTCTTCATCAGCTCGCCCAGCGTCGGCACCTTGAGATGGCGGGCCGAAACGACCGGGTTTCTGGCCGAACTGGCCGGATCGGTCACGTCCTCGGCGCAGTAGATCGGCTGATCGCCGCGCGGGCCGTCCGGTTCGAACCAGCTGTTGGCGATGATCCCGTTGCGGGCCGGATGAACCCCGGTCAGCAGGGTGGAATGCCCGGGGCAGGTCTCGGTCGCGGAATGCGACTGATAGCCCGAAGGGAACACCACGCCCTGGTTGAACCGCGCCAGACCGCCGCTGTAGCGGGCGCGGTACTGGGCATAGGTATCGGCCGAGAACTGGTCGATTGACACCGCCACGATCAGCCGCGGCGGCCCTTGCGGGGCGGCTTGCGCGCTGACGGTCTGCACTTCCCTGGCCGGAGCGGCGGAACAGCCGGCCAGCGCCAGCGAGAGGGCAACAACAATCGGGGCAGTAAGGCGGCGCATCGCTCTTCCTTGAACAAGGGACATATTGACAGCATGGCCCTGTTGCCCCCAGCGCTGCCCAAGTGCAAGGGGCGCATGGAAGGAACCGGCCTGTCGTGATCAATCGCTATCGCCGCCTTGTGACCGTGCTGTTGCAGCTGTTCGCGCTGCTGCTTGCCATGCCGGCGCTGGCGCAGGGCAAGCCGACCAATATCAAACCGCAGCTGCTGGTCGAAGGCCCCGCCGCACCCGGCGGCACGGTGACCCTGGCTTTCCTGATGACCCCGCAGCCGAGCTGGCACGGATACTGGCAGAATCCGGGCGATGCCGGCCTTGGCATGACCACCGAATGGACCCTTCCGGCCGGTGCTAGCGTCGGCACCCTGCAATATCCGGTGCCGGGAACTCTGCTGATTTCCGGCCTGATGAACCACGTCTACAAGACCGAATATGCGGTCTTGCTGCCGCTGACTCTGCCGGCCGATGCCCGCCCCGGCACGCGCCTGCCGATCCGGGTCAAGCTGGGCTGGCTGGCCTGCACCGATCAGGTCTGTGTGCCGGAAGAGGCGGAACTGTCCGCTGAGGTCACTGTCGGCCAGCCGGGCGCTCCCGATGCCCGGTTCGACAAGTGGCGCATGGCCCTGCCCGCACCGCTCGGCAGTCCGGCCCGCTTTGCCATCGAAGGCGGCCGGGTGCGGATTGCGATTCCCCTGCCTGCCTCGGTCAGGCTTGAGGCCCCGCACCTGTTCATCGCCACCGAGCGCACGGTCGACTATGCCGCGCCGCAGGCCTTCTCCCGCGAGGGCGATCTGCTGCTGGTCGATCTGCCGCGCGCCAAGTTCGATCCGCAAAGTCCGTCCGCGATCGATGGCGTGCTGCGGCTGGATGGCGCCGCCAATGGCGTGACGCTGAAGGCTGAGCCTGGCGCGGTGCCGCTAGGCGGAACCCCGGTGGGCGGCGCCCAGAGCCCGGCGCTGTGGCTGCTGCTGATCTCCGCGCTGGCCGGCGGCCTGCTGCTCAACGTCATGCCCTGCGTGTTCCCGATCCTCAGCCTCAAGGCGCTTTCCCTCGCCCGCGCCGGGGAAAGCGAAGGGCAGGCCCGGTCCGAAGGGCTGGCCTATACCGCCGGGGTGGTGCTGGCCTGTCTGGCGCTGGGCGTGCTGCTGCTGGCGCTGCGCGCCGCCGGGCAGGAGGTGGGCTGGGCCTTCCAGTTGCAGGAACCGCTGGTGGTGGCCGCGCTGCTGCTGCTGGCCGTGGCGATCACCGCCAACCTGCTGGGCATCTATGAATTCGCCGTGCCCGGTTTTGCCAGCGAGGGTTCACCGCAGGGGGCCTTTGCCACCGGGCTGCTCGCCGCCTTTGCCGCCACGCCCTGCACCGGGCCGTTCATGGCCGCGGCGATGGGCGCGGCGCTGCTGCTGCCGGTGCCGGAGGCGCTGGCGCTGTTCGCCATGCTCGGGCTGGGGCTGGCCCTGCCGTTCCTGGCCATCGCCTATGTCCCGCGGCTGCGGGCCATGCTGCCCAAACCGGGCGCATGGATGGTGATCTTCAAGAAGGCGATGGCCGTGCCGATGGGGCTGACCGCACTGGCGCTGGTCTGGCTCAGCGGGCGGTTGGCCGGCAATGGCTTCGCCTTTGCCGCCGTGCTGATCGCGCTGATCGTGGTGGCCCTGCTGGTATTGCTAGGGCGGCGGCAGCGCTTCGGCCGCGCGGCGGGCGGGCGCTGGTGGGCGATGCTGGCCGTGGTGCTGGCCTTTGGCGCGGCGGGCCTGCCCGGCATGGTCCGCGAAGGCAGCGGTGCTGTCGATCTGGTCCTGCCCAGCCAGCCGTTCAGCGAGGACGCGCTGGCCAGGGCGCGGGCCGAAGGCAAGCCGGTCTTTGCCTATTTCACCGCCGACTGGTGCCTGACCTGCAAGGTCAACGAAGCCGCCGCGATCGAACGCGAGGAAACCCGCGCGGCTTTCGAGGCGGGCGGCGTGGTGGTACTGCGCGGCGACTGGACCCGGCGCGATCCGGCGATCACCCGCTACCTCACCCGGCACGGCGCGGCGGGCGTGCCGCTTTACGTGTGGTATCCCGCCGGCGGGGGCGAGCCGAAGATCCTGCCGCAGGTGCTGACCATTGGCACGCTGACCGACCTGGTCAAATAAACCAGAACCGGTTCACCCCGTTCTCGCCCGCCTCGATCCGGACCTTGCGGCCGCTGACCTTGCCGCCGCGCAGTTCGGCGCAGATGGCCGGATCGGTGCTGTTGGCCAGCACCCGGGCCTGGCCGACCCGCGCGACCAGCGTGGCGGTTTCACCGCCTTTGCCCGGCTGGATCGTGAAGCTTTCCGCCTCGGCCTCGCCATCGTGGGCATTCAGCACGTCGAACTTGCCCTTGATCTTGTCGAGGCTCTTCCAGCGGCTCTTGGCCCAGCTGGCCGGCTCGGTCGAATAGACGCCGGCGGCGTACTTGCTCATGATCCCCCCGTTCGCCCCGACCAGGGCAAAGCTGCCCGGCGCGGTGCGGCAGCGCTGGACCGCTTCGGCGATTCCATGGGCCGAATAGTTGTTGCCGGCCCCGCCGAAGAACGGCAGCCCGCCGGTCAGGGTCCAGCCGCGCGGATCGTCACGGTCCAGCCCGAAGGCGTCGAGCAAGTTGAAAACGGGGATTGCAAAGCACGAATAAAGGTCGATCGCGGAAAGGTTTTTCCAATCCTTTCCAGCAAGCTCAAGTGCGGTTGAGATTGCCGCAACCGCCGCCGGACTCTTCTCCAGACTCTCGCGGGTCAGCATCGACGGTTCGGCGCAGTCGGCCACGCCGTGGATGTGGACCCAGCGCTCTTCCGGCACGCCCAGCCGCCGGGCTTCGGCCACGCTGGCAATGACGATGGCCCCGCCCTGATTGACCTGATCCCGAGCCACCACCAGCCGGCCATAGGGCTCGGCCACCAGGCGGTTGCGCTCGGTCAGTTCGGCCAGTTCCTGCGCCGTGCGCTCGGTCGGTGCGGCGCTGTGCGGATTGGCAGCGGCAACCTTGGTGAAGGGCGCGAACAGCTTGCCGATTTCCAGCCGGTAGGCATCAAGCGACAGGCCAAGCCGTTCGCGTCGGACGTTCTCGGCAATGGCATATCCGGCAATCGGCGCGCCAACGCCGTGCTTCAGCGAAGTTATGTCGACCACGCCTTCATAGCCCGGTCCGCGATCTTCAAGGGTGCCGCGCCGGGTTTCCTCCCAGTTGCGGGTCTCGCCCCGGCCCATCAGCGCGCGCATTGTCGAAATCGCTTCCGACCCGACAATCGCCGCCATTTTCGAACGGCCGGCGGCAATCTCTGCTGCCAGTTCGCCAACCAGTCGCTGCGGTCCCTGCCCGCCGACCACTTCGAGGATCGCGCGGGCCGGATTGGCCCCGGCGCGCCGGGCGATGGATCGCGGCGTGTTGTTGGAATGGCCGAAGGGCGCGCTGTAGCGCGTCGCCGAAATCTCGAACTGGCGGATCGCGGCGATGGTATCCAGCGCCGGACCCAGCTTGCGCTTGGCCTGCGCGTCCGCAAAGGCCGCCTTCAGCGCCGCACCGCCCAGATCCATATGGCTCATCTCGGCATAGCCGGGTTCGCCGACACGTTCGGAATACTGGCCGACGCCAATGATAACCGGAGTGTTCTGATCCATTAGAGCACCTGTCCGTCATCAACCGTGATGGTCGCGCCGGTCACGTGGCGCGAGGCATCGCTGCACAGGAACACCAGCGGCGCATCCAGCGCCTCGATCGGGGTCAGCCGCCGCCGGTGGAACGATTTGAGGTGGGCCTGCCCGCCGGGGGTATCGAACCAGTCGCCCTGGATCTCGGTCTGGACATAGCCGGGCTGGATCGTGTTGACGTTGATCCCCTGGCGGACCCACTCGCGGGCGAACTGGCGGCCCAGGTGCGCCACCCCGGCCTTGATGGCGGCATAGGCGGTTTCGCCCTGCCCGGTCAGTTCCGCGGTGATCGAGCCGATCAGCACGATCCGGCCGCGTTCGCTGTCCTTGAACCCGGCGGCAATCATCCGCTTCGCCCCTTCGCGCGCGGTCAGGTAAAGGCCGGTGAAATTGGTGCCGACCACGGCGGCAATCTCGCTGGCCGGCAGATCGGTCGAGCGGCCCGGCGCGGCGATGCCGGCATTGGCGATCACCGTATCGACCGTGCCGAATTTCGCTTCGGCCGCGTCATAGGCGGCGATGATCGAGGCTTCGTCGTTCACATCCATCGCCACGGCCAGCGCGGCATCGCCCAGCTCTTCGGCCAGCGCGGCGATCCGGTCCACCCGCCGTGCGCCAATCACCACGCGCGCGCCTTCGCGCACCAGCAGGCGGGCAAAATGCGCGCCAAAGCCGGACGAGGCCCCGGTGATCAGCGCGATCCGCCCATTCAGCGAAATGTCCATGCAAGCTCTCCCTTTGCCGACTCGTTTAACCGGGCGTTTAAAACGTGCAAGGGGCAATCCGGCCTGAGGAAATGTTGCAATCAGCAACGGAATCTTCGCTGACTTTGACATCCGTCAAGGCAATCGGACCGGCGCGGGGGAATGGTCGCTTGCAAGGACAGGGCAGCAGATGCCGCCCGCCACGACATTGACAGTTCTCCCCACCTGGAGCGGCCCTCATCTGACGGTCGCTCCTCTTTTTTTGGTTTCTGGAGAGTGGTCTTAGACCGCCGAACTGAAGCGGCGGACCGAGTCCTGCCGATAGGGATCGAACAGCGCCGCGATGGTCCGCGCATAGGGCAGTCCGCCTGCCTCTATGGTCAGGACCTTGCCGTCCAGCCGGGCCAGGCCCCGCTCGGCAAAGGGGGCCAGCCGCGCTGCCGCTTCGGCGGCAAGTTCGGCATCGAGGCTGGCTTTTCCGTGGCACAGCAGCGCTTCGATCACGGCGCCGCGGCGCTGATCGTCGGCACTGCGGCGGATGCCGTGGGCCGCAGGCAGCCGGTCTTGCGACAGGAGCATCCGGTATCGTCCGGCGTTCTTCTCGTTCTGCACCAGCAGATCCGGGAAGCAGCCGATCGCAGATGCGCCCAGCCCCACCAGGGTGCGGGCCGGATCGTCGGTAAAGCCCTGGAAATTGCGCTTCAGCGTGCCATCGCGCACCGCCCGCGCCATCGGATCGCCAGGCCTGGCAAAGTGATCGAAGCCGACCGGGACATAGCCCGCGTCGACGAAGAAGCGATAGCCGAACTCGGCCATGGCAAAGCGCTCCGCCTGGCCCGGCAGGGCGCTGTCATCGATCCGGCGCTGGCGCGGCAGCATGTGCGGGACATGGGCATAGCCGAACAGCGCCACCCGGTCCGCGCCCAGCTCCACCGTGCGTTGCAGGCTTGCTTCCAGCATGGCGAGCGTCTGGCCCGGCAGGCCGTACATCAGGTCGAAGTTGAGCGAGGCTATCCCGCTGGCGCGCAGCAAATCGACCGCGCGGGCAATATCGGCATCGGGCTGGACCCGCCCGATCGCGGCCTGAAGCGCGGGATCGAAGGTCTGTACCCCGAGGCTGGCATAGGTCACGCCGACCCACTGCATCGCCTGCCCCCAGCCCGGGGCCAGGGTGCGGGGATCGAGCTCGATCGACCAGCTGGGGTCTTCCAGCGGCATGTGCAGGGTCAGGGCATCGACCAGCCGGACGAAGTCGGTCGGCGAAATGGCATTGGGACTGCCCCCGCCAAAGGCGATCCGCCGCACCGCGCTGCCCTGGCCCAGCCGCACCCCGGTGATCGCGATCTCGCGATGCAGCGCGTCAAGATAGCTCGACAGGCGCTGGACCTTGTTGGACTTGCCGGTGTTGCAACCGCAGTACCAGCAGATTTGCTCGCAGAACGGGATGTGGAGATAAAGCGAGATGTCCCCGGTCGTCGCCGCCAGCGCGGCCGCGCAATCGTCCGCCCCCACCCCGGGTCCGAATTCGGCCGCAGTGGGAAAGCTGGTGTAGCGCGGCACCGGCGTTTCAAGCAGATCGGGGTAGTAAGTCCACATTGCGCTGTCCTTGCCACGCCCCGCGACGGGCATCATTGCGCAATCTCAATTCTTGAGCGCGGCCCGCTTGCGATTGTTGCCGCTGTGGCAGCCCTTGGCACAGCACAGGCCTTGGTCGCTGCCGCCAGACCCATCGCCCAGCGGCACCTCGACCGTGTGAACCCGGCCATCGCCGGTGCAGATCTGCACCGTCATCGTGCCGCCGCTGCTGGCAATGGTCAGGTTGAGCATCGCCGGGATCAGCGCGACAATGCCGAAGCGCGCGCCGATCATCCGTGCGGTCCTTCCTCGTCGTCATAGAGGATGCGGTTGGCCGCCCCGTCGAGATCTTCGAACTGGCCGCGCTTGAGCGCCCAGAAGAAGGCGATCAGGCCCGCCAGGCCCAGCCCGAGCGCGATCGGCAGCAGGAACAACAGTCCGTTCATTTCGTAGCCCCCCCTTTCGTCGCTCTTGCCAGACGCAGGGAGTTGGCAACCACCACCAGCGAACTGCCCGACATGGCCGCTGCCGCGATCATCGGATTGACATAACCGGCAATCGCCAGCGGCACGGCCAGCACGTTGTAACCGATCGCCAGCGCGAAATTCTGCCGCACCACCTTCATGGTCCGCCGCGCGGCCAGCACCGCACGCGGCAGGGCGTTGAGCGAATCGCCGAGGAACACCAGGTCGGCTGCCTGCCGCCCGACATCGCTGGCGCTGCCCGGTGCGATCGAGGCATCGGCGGCGGCCAGCGCGGGGCCATCGTTCAGCCCGTCGCCCACCATCAGCACCTTGTGGCCCTGGGCCTGGAGCCCTGAAATGGCATCGCGCTTGGCCGCCGGATCGGCCGCGGCCTGTCCGAACAGGCCGACATCGCGGGCCACTTCGGCCACGGCCCTGACATTGTCGCCCGACAGCAGCGAGACTTCGAGACCCAGCGCCTTCAGCCGGGCCAGCGCCTCGTGCGCATCAGGCCGCAGCCGGTCGGTGAAGGGGATCAGCACCGGTTCGCGGCCCTCGATCTTCAGCGTGGTCGAAACGACATCGGCGGCATCGTTGCGACCCAGCGAAACAGCCCGCCCGTTCCATTGGCCGGACAGGCCGATCCCGGCCGTCTCCGCCACGCCGCTGACCGGAACCGCGCGGTGGCCGCGCGCCAGCAGCGCTGCCTCGATCGCGCGCGAATGGGGATGGCGGCTGTGCGAGGCCAGGCCCAGCGCCACGCTGGCGGCATCGCCATCCAGCCCGGCAATCACGGCAGCATCGGGTTCGGGCTTGCCCAGAGTGAGCGAACCGGTCTTGTCGAGCAGAACCCGGTCAACCGTGGCCAGCCGCTCGATCGCGCTGCCGTCCTTGACCATGATCCCTTCCCTCATCAGCGCGCCCGACGCGACCACCTGGGCCACCGGCACGGCCAGGCCGAGCGCGCAGGGGCAGGTGATGATCAGGACGGCGATGGCGATGACCAGCGAATGATAGGTTCCCGCCCCGGCCAGCATCCAGCCGAGAAAGCTGAGCGCGGCCAGCATGTGCACCGCCGGCGCATAGAGCCGGCTGGCACGGTCGGCGATACGGACATAGACCGAGCGCGGCTGGTCCGCGGCATCCATCAGCCGGGCAATCTCGGCCAGCGAGGTATCGGCCCCGGCGGCGGTGACCCGCACATCGACCGGCGCATCGAGGTTGAGCGTCCCGGCATGGACCAGGGTCCCTTCCCCGGCCGGCACCGGAGCGCTTTCCCCGGTCAGCAGCGACTGATCGAAAGCCGAAGTCCCGCCGATGATCTCGCCGTCCGCGGCCAGCCGTTCCCCGGCGGCAACGCGCATGACCATGCCGGGCAGCAGGTCTGCCGCAGCAACCCATTGCGGCGTGCCATCGGCCGAAATCACGCTGGCCCCTGGCGCGGCCTGGTTGAGCAGGGCATCGACCCCGGCCCGCGCCTTGTCGCGCATCATCGCGTCCAGCGTGCGCCCGGCCAGCAGGAACAGGATCAGCATCAGCACGCCGTCGAAATAGGCGTCGTGGCCATTGGTCAGCGTTTCGTAAAAGCTGAGCCCGGTGGCCAGCACGATCCCGATCGAGATCGGCACGTCCATGTTGGTCCGCGCGTGCTTGAGCACCGCCCAGGCCGACTTGAAGAACGGCGTGCCGGAATAGGCGATCGCCGGAATCCCGATCAGCGCCGAGATCCAGTGGAACAGGCTGCGGGTGGAACCATCGGCCCCGGACCAGACCGAGACCGACAGCAGCATCACGTTCATGCAGGCGAAGGCTGCCACCCCCAGCGGGGCCAGCAGCGGCTTTACCGCCGAGGGAGCGCGGGTCAGGTCCTCGCTGCGCGGCTGGCTGGCAAAGCCGACCGTTTCGAGCGCGGCGATCAGCTGCGCGGCCTCGACCTCCGGCCCGTGCTCGGCCCGGGCCTGCTTGGCGGTCAGGTTAACGCGGGCCGCGCTGACCCCCGGCACCGCTGCCAGCGCGCGCTCGACCTTGGCCATGCACCCGGCGCAATGCATCCCGGGCACGACCAGTACGGTCGTTTCGCTGGCCGGAACGGCCGGTTCAGGCGAAAGCGCGTTCAACGGATGTCCTGTTCCTGGCGCCAGCGCTGCTCACCCGCGCGGGCATCGAAACGCAGCCGCCAGCGACCGGCATCCAGCGGCTTGTCCGAAACGAAGCTGCCATCGGCCTGACGGGCGAAGCGCAGTTCCCGGTCCGGCGCGCGGCCCAGCGGGTGCCGGGCGGTGACCACCAGCTCGACCCCTTCGGCCGGTGCCCCGCCCAGCGCCACTGCCAGCCGGTTATCGCCCAGCCGGGTAACCGTGGCCGTCCAGCCCAGGGCCTTTTCCTTCTCCGCCTCGGCCAGCCAGGTGTTGAAGTTCTGGCTGGCGACATAGGAGTTTTCGACCACCACCCCGCCGAAGGTGGAGCTGGCGGCCCGGGCCATGTAGACGTTGACCGAGACCACCACGGCAAAGAAAGTGACGATGATCGCGGCAAAATGCTTGCCGGTGAACGGTCCGGTGGTGAACGCCTTCACTGTGTCTGCTCCTCTGCTTCGACGGGCGAATCGAATTTGACTTCGGCCTTGGCTTCGCCGCCTTCCTCGTCCAGCGCCTTGAGCTGGAACAAAAAGCCCTGCGCCGCCGTGCCGTCCGGCGCCACGACATAGACCCGCAGCGGCTCGACCCGGTCAGCCGGGACCTTTACGGTGAGCTCGCGCGCAGCTTGCGTGCGGGGGATGTCGTTGGTCCAGAACTTGCCGCCCGGCAGCCCTTCCAGCCGCACCTGCATGTCGCGCGGGCGGGCCTGCATGTTGAGCAGCTTGACGGTGTAGTCGTTGCGGATTTCCCCGCTCGACTGGACGGTATAGGGCGGATTGCGGTCCTTCTGGACCTTGATGTCGATCCGCTCGCGGGTGCCCAGCGCAAACAGCAGGGCAAAGCCGATCGCCGCCCAGATCCCGGTGTAAACCAGCGTCCGGGTGTGGAACAGCGCCTTGGTGATAGGGCGCGGAGCCTCGCCCTTGCGCTCGGCCTCGCAGTCTTCCAGCGTGGCATAGTCGATCAGGCCGCGCGGACGGCCGATCGCCTTCATCACCTTGTCGCATTCATCAATGCACAGCGCGCAGGTGATGCATTTGATGTCGGGACCGTTGCGGATGTCGTAGCCGGTCGGGCAGACGTTGACGCAGCCATTGCAGTCGATGCAATCGCCGACCGCGCCGGGGTTCTTTTCCGCCTTCTTGATAGAACCGCGCGGTTCCCCGCGCCAGTCCTTGTAGGTGACGATCAGGCTCTTTTCATCGAGCATCGCGGTCTGGATGCGCGGCCAGGGGCACATGTAGACACAGACCTGTTCGCGCATGAAGCCGCCCAGCACGAAGGTCGTGAGCGTCAGCACGCCGACCGTGGCATAGGCCACGGGTGCGGCCTGGCCGGTCCAGAAATCGACCGTCAGGGTGGGCGCATCGGCGAAGTACATGATCCATGCGCCGCCGGTCCAGAAGCTGATCGCCAGATAGATCGACCACTTCAGGCCGCGCTTGAACACCTTGTTGGCGCTCCACGGCGCGGCATCGAGCCGCATCTGGGCGTTGCGATCACCGTCGACAAACCGGTCGACGTGCTGGAACAGGTCCGTCCAGACCGTTTGCGGGCAGGCATAGCCGCACCAGGCCCGGCCGACCGCACTGGTAATCAGGAACAGGCCGATCCCGGCCATGATCAGCAGCCCGGCGACGAAATAGAATTCGTGCGGCCAGATCTCGATCCCGAACATGAAGAACCGGCGGTGCGCCAGATCGATCAGGACGGCCTGGTCCGGGGCATGGGGGCCGCGGTCCCAGCGGAGCCACGGCGTGATATAGTAGATCCCGAGGGTCAGGATCATCACCGCCCATTTGAAGCGGCGGTAGGGCCCGTCTACCGCTTTCGGATAGACGGGCTCCCGCTTGGCATAAAGGGACGTATTCGACTTAACTGGATCAGGGCTTAGCATTTCCGGTTCCACTCGCAGGTGTGGTTGGCGCAGCTGCACTCTCTTCACCGCCCCCCAGCGAGTAGACATAGGCTGCCAGCATCTTGATTGTCACGGCATCCAGTTTCTTGGACCAGCCCGGCATGACCCCGGCATGAGCCTTGTGGATCGAGGCCGAGACCTTGTCCGGCGTACCGCCATAGAGCCAGACCGCATCGGTCAGGTTCGGCGCGCCGAACTGGCGCAGGCCCTTCCCGTCGGCCCCGTGGCAGGCCACGCAGTTGGCGGCAAAGCTGGCCGCGCCGCGCTGGGCTGCCGCATCGTTCGGATGCTTGCCCGACAGCGACAGGACATAGGCGGTCGTGTCACTGACCTGGGCCGGGGTCAGGATCCCGTCCTTGCCGAAGCTCGGCATCAGGCTGGTGCGGGTCTGCGGATAGTCAGACGCGCGGATCCCGTGTTCCAGCGTGGTGTGGATGTCGGTGATCGTCCCGCCCCACAGCCAGTCCTCGTCCTTGAGGTTGGGATAGCCTTCGCTGCCGGCCGCGCCAGAGCCGTGGCACTGCACGCAGTTCTGCTTGAAGGCCGCCGCCCCGCCGGCAATCGCCAGCGGCATCAGCTTTTCGTCCTTGATCAGGGCTTCCAGCGGGGTCGCCGCGATCGCGTCGCTGGCTTCCTTGCGCAGGGCGGCACCGGCCTTCATTTCCTCGGCCAGCTGGCCGCGGCTGGACCAGCCCCACAGGCCTTCGGTCCCGCTCTTGAGCATCGGGAGGGCGGGATAGACGATCATGTAGCCGATCGAGAAGATGATCGTCATGTAGGTCGTCCACACCCACCAGCGCGGCAGCGGGTTGTTCAGTTCTTCAATGCCGTCCCATTCGTGACCGACAGTTTCGATGCCGGTGGGCTCGTCGATTCGCTTATTCGCCATTGTCGTCACCCCCAAGGCTGTCTTCGGCGAAGATCATGTTCGCGGCTTCTTCGTTGGCCTTCCTGGCGCCGGGCCGGAAAGGCCATGCCGACAGGGCGAGGAAGGTGACGACCAAGGCCGCCAGTCCCCAACTGTCGGCAAAGTGCCGCAGCGTTTCATAGGTGGAGTGTCCGTTCACCGGCCGCGCTCCTGCTTCAGGGCTTCCTGGGCCGCCGGCGCGTTGACGTCGACCATGGTCCCCAGCACCTGGAGATAGGCGACCAGCGCGTCCATCTCGGTCAGGCGATCGGGCTGTCCGTCAAAGTCACGCACTTGCGACTTGGGATAGCGCTTCTGCAGATCGGCATTGTCCGCCATCGGATCGGCCTGGGACTTGAGGTCCGCTTCGGCCATCTTGATGTCGGTTGCCGTGTAGGGCACGCCGACCCGGTAGAGCGCGGTCAGCCGCGCGCCGGGATTGCCCACCTTCAGGTCCTTTTCGGCCAGGAAGGCGTATTGCGGCATGACCGATTCAGGCACCACGCTCTGCGGGTTCTTGAGGTGCTGGACGTGCCATTCGTCCGAGTACTTCAGGCCCACGCGGGCCAGATCCGGCCCGGTGCGCTTGGAGCCCCACTGGAACGGATGGTCGTACATCGATTCCGCCGCCAGGCTGTAGTGGCCATAGCGTTCGACCTCGTCCCGGAAGGGGCGGATCATCTGGCTGTGGCAGACATAGCAGCCTTCGCGGACATAGATGTCGCGCCCGGCCTGCTCCAGCGGGGTGTAGGGACGCATCCCTTCCACCTTCTCGATCGTGTTGTCGATCCAGAACAGCGGAGCGATTTCCACGATCCCGCCGATGGTCACCACACCGAAAGCGAGCACACCCAGCAGGGCCACGTTGCGCTCGATCTTCTTGTGCCGGCCCCAGGGTTCTTTGGTTTCAGTCGTCATTTTCCGGTCCCCCTTATTCGGCAGGCGTTGCGACCAGCGGGCGGTCGGCATCGGGGTTGTACTCGGCCTGGCGCATCGGCAGTTCCTGACGGAGGTTGCCGGCGATCGTCTGCCACACGTTGAAAGCCATGATCAGCGCGCCGGAGAGGTACAGGATCCCCCCGAAGGCGCGGGCCAGGTACATCGGGTGCAGCGCGGCCACGGTTTCGGCAAACGAGTTCACCAGGTAGTTGTCAGCGCCATATTCGCGCCACATCAGGCCCTGGGTGATCCCCGCCACCCACATCGAGGCGGCGTAGAAGACGATACCGATGGTCGCCAGCCAGAAGTGCCAGTTGATCATCCGCTGCGAGTACATCCGTTCCCGGCCCCACAGGCGCGGCACCAGGAAGTAGATCGCCGAGAAGGTGATCATCCCGTTCCACCCCAGCGCGCCGGAGTGCACGTGGCCGATCGTCCAGTCGGTATAGTGCGACAGGCTGTTGACCGACTTGATCGACATCATCGGACCTTCGAAGGTGCTCATCCCGTAGAATGCCACCGACATCACCATCATGCGGATGATCGGATCGGTGCGGACCTTGTCCCAGGCGCCGTTCAGCGTCATCAGGCCGTTGATCATGCCGCCCCAGCTGGGCATCCACAGCATGATCGAGAAGACCATGCCCAGCGTCTGCGCCCAGTCGGGCA
>ERZ761602.2365-NODE-2365-length-29895-cov-10.953150_pt1 | contig 29895 bp, 26 predicted proteins | sample MGYA00512165_ERZ761602 | MGnify/ENA primary metagenome ERZ761602 (study PRJEB28899, sample SAMN02445085) | bioreactor sludge metagenome | biome: EBPR sludge; isolation source: Thorneside wastewater treatment plant | place: Australia: Brisbane, Thorneside...
TGTACGAGGTCAGCGCGTTCGAGTAGGTGCGTACCAGCAGCTTCTTGAACTCTTCTGACAAGTGCTTCTTCTGCTCTGGGCTCGCCTTGCTCCAGTTGCGTCCGACGGCCAGAGCTGTCATGCGGTGGAAATCGAAGTAGGGAAGAACCTTGGTTTCGACCAGACTGATCGCCTTTCTGGTATCGCCGCTTTGAATGTCCTTGTCCTGGCGAACGATGGTCAGGACGTCGTCCGTGACCTGTTTTACAAGCGCGTCAGGCGAGCCTTGCTGCGCCGCGGCGCTACCGGAGAGGAGCTGCAGGGTGAATAACAATGACAGTAAAAATTTCATGAGAGCTTTCCGTGCAATAAAGGGTGTCGCCGCCGGTTTCTGGCTGGCTGGCTGGCTGGCTGCGGGCGGGCGATCAATAGTTAACAGGAATGCGCGGAGGGTCGCCGTCAAAGATCTCGCTGAGACGGTGCTGCAGGTAGGCATCCCGGATATAGGAGTATTTGTCGAAAGCCGCTTCTTCGATCACCTTGTCGGTCGGCAGGACGCTGGCGCGCAAGTCGATATAGCGGACCGACACCAGGCTGTTGCGCAGCGGTATGTTATCGACGCGCCAAACCGGGTCGTAGTAGGTGTCAACCATCCAGCCGAAGGTATCGCGAGTAGTGCGTGGGCCGATGATCGGCCAGTAGAAGTAGGGGCCGTCAGGCACTCCCCATTTGCCGAGCGTCTGGCCGAATTCCTCTGAATGCTTGGTAAGGCCCATCTCGCTGGCCACGTCGAAGGCGCCGCCGATGCCGATGGTGCTGTTGACCAACACCCGCCCGACATCCGACAGAGCATCACCGCCCTTGCCTTGCAGGAGGTTGTTGATCGCTGTCCACGAATCCCAGATGTTGCCGAAGAAGTTGCCGACCGCAACCTTGACCGGCAGCGGCGCGACCGCGTCGTAGCCTTTCGCTACCGGTTTGATGGCCACCGTGTCGAGGCCTTCATTGACTGCGAACATTGCCCGGTTGAAGTCTTCGAAGGGGTCAGCCGGATTGCTATCCACGCTAGCACAACCGCTGACGACAGCGATAGCGGTTGCACAGGCAAACGCTGGAAGACGCCTTGAAAGGTGTGGTTTCACGTTATTCCTTTCTCTTTGTTATTCGCTCGGGGCCTCTGAAGCCTTGTTGAACATGAACTGACTGATCAGGCTTTCGAGAACCACCGCCGACTGCGTCTGGGTGATCACATCGCCGCTCTGCAGCATCTTCTCGTCGCCGCCAGGGTCAAGCCCGACGTACTGTTCGCCGAGCAGACCGGCGGTCAGGATAAGCGCGAAAGTATCTTTCGGGAAGTGATAGCTCTCGTTGATGCTGAAAGTCACCACCGCCTCGTAATCCTTGGCGTCGAAGTGAATGTCGACCACGCGCCCGACGACGACGCCAGCGCTCTTGACGGGTGCGCGCACCTTGAGGCCGCCGATGTTAGCAAACTTGGCCGTGACCTGGTACGTATCGGCGAAATTGCCAGCGGACAGATTGCCAACCTTCAGCGCCAAAAACAGCATGCCAGCCAGCCCCAAGGCAACAAAAATTCCGACCCACAGGTCGAGCAACTTGCGACTCATCAAGCCTCCCGGAACATGAACGAGGTTAATACGAAGTCGAGCGCCAGGATCGCCAGTGCCGACTGGACGACGGTACTCTTGATCGAGCTAGAGACGCCTTCGGCGGTGGGTACGGCATCGTAGCCCTCGAAGACCGCAATCAGCGAAACAGCAATGCCGAAAACGAAGCTCTTGATGATGCCGCTCCAGATGTCATAGCGAAAGTCGACCGAAGCCTGCATCTGTGACCAGAAAGCGCCTTCATCGACGCCGATGAAGACCACTCCGATCAGGTAGCCACCAAAGACGCCCGCTACCGAAAACAGGGCGGCCAGCAAAGGCATCGAGATGACTCCTCCCCAGAAGCGAGGGGCGACGACGCGCGCAATCGGGTTGACCGCCATCATGTCCATCGCCGTCAGTTGCTCGGTGGCCTTCATCAGGCCGATTTCGGCGGTGATTGAGGAGCCTGCACGCGAAGCGAAGAGTAGGGCAGCAACCACCGGGCCAAGTTCCCGTACCAGCGACAACGCCACCAGAACCCCGAGCGCCTCGGCCGAGCCGTAGCGCTGCAAGGTCTCGTAGCCCTGCATGCCGAGCACCATGCCGATGAACAGTCCCGAGACCATGATGATCAGCAGCGACTGGAATCCCGAGTAGTAGAGTTCGCGGATGGTCAGATGCAGGCGCCGAAAAGACTGCCCCGAGTAGAGCAGGAGCATGACGAAAAAACGTGCTGCAAAACCGAGTCGCTGCAGCGCGTCATTGACGCGGCGTCCGAGGCTGCTGATCCCCGACAGCAAGGCGCCGCGGTTGTTCGGCCTAGAATTGCTCATACACACCCTTTTCCCAGCAGTTCTTCAGTGAGCTCTTGTGCCGGATAGTGGAAGGGAACCGGTCCGTCCGCTTGCGCGAAAACGAACTGGTGAACAAAGGGATGCTGCGACGCCCGGATTTCGTCCGGCGTACCCATGGCCACGACTTTGCCGTCCGACATGAAGTAGATGTAATCGACGATCTGCAAGGATTCCTGAATGTCGTGAGTGACCATGATCGAGGTGGCACCCAGCGCGTCATTCAGCTTGCGAATTAGTTGCCCGATGACCCCCAGGGAGATCGGATCGAGACCGGCAAAAGGCTCATCGTACATGATCAGCATCGGGTCCAGCGCGATCGCCCGTGCCAGAGCTACCCTTCGCGCCATGCCGCCGGAGAGCTCGGCCGGCATCAGCTGGCTGGCGCCGCGCAAGCCGACCGCGTTCAGCTTGAGGAGGACCATGTCGCGGATCAATTCCTCGGGCAGGTCGCTATGCTCGCGCATCTGGTAGGCGACGTTGTCGAACACCGAGATGTCGGTGAACAGTGCACCGAACTGGAACAGCATTCCCATGCGGCGGCGTAGCGCGTACAGCTCGTCATCGCGCAATTTGGGCACTGACAGGCCGTCGACCAGCACTTCCCCGCGGCTGGGTTTTAGCTGGCCGCCGATCAGGCGCAGCAGAGTCGTCTTGCCGCAACCCGAACCACCCATGATGGCGACGACCTTCCCACGCGGGATTTGCATGCTGATGCCCTTGAGGATTGGGCGATCATCGTAGGCGAAATCGAGATCCTCGATTTCGACAAGATTATCGTCAGACACTGTTGCATCCCGAGACGAAAAAACGTCAATTATACCGGATGGCCCGCGAAAGCCGCGTGAATTAGTTGTTCTCCGTGTCACCGTGAAACAATGCCGTGTTAGGCTATCCGGAAACAACGGCCTGTTTTTCATTCTTCCCATGACGGAAATCTCCCTGCCTGAAAAACCCCTGCTGCTGATTGTTGACGACGACCCGCTGATCTGTGACACCTTGAGTTTTTCGCTGAGTTCGCGCTTCGAAGTGGTCACCAGTCATTCGCGCCCGCATACCCTGCAGCTGCTTCGCCAGTTGCGTCGACCGCCGGCCCTGGCGCTGGTCGATCTCGGCCTGCCGCCGCTGCCGCATCGTCCGGACGAAGGCTTTGCGCTGATCTCGGATTTGCTCAAGATCGCTCCCGATCTGCCCATCGTCGTTCTCTCCGGGCAGAGCGAGGACGGCAACGCACGGCACGCGCGGACGCTCGGCGCCGCCGATTTTGTCGCCAAACCGTGCAACCCCGGCGATCTGCAGCAGGTTCTCCAGGGGGCGCTATCTTTTCGCGGACTCGAAGCGAAACGTCCAGCGGGCGAAGCTGCCTCGCCGCTGATCGGCAACAGCCCGGCCATCGAAAAGCTGCGGCTGCAGTTACGCCAGTATGCCGATCTGCCTTTCGCGGTGCTGATCGAAGGAGAGTCGGGCAGCGGCAAGGAGATCATCGCCTCGGCTTGTCTCCACTACGATACGTGTCGTCGCGAGAAGCCGTTTCTGGCGCTCAATTGCGCCGCGATTTCGCCGAATCTGGTTGAGGCAACGCTGTTTGGCTACGCGCGAGGCGCTTTCACCGGCGCCGTCTCCACCAAGGCGGGCTACTTCGAAGACGCGGCTGACGGCACCTTGTTCCTTGACGAAATCGGCGAACTGGCGCTCGAGCTGCAGGCCAAGCTGCTGCGGGTGCTCGAGAACGGTGAGTATCAACGGGTCGGCGAAACGCAGCCGCGCGTTAGCCGGGCGCGGATCATCGCCGCCACCAATCGCGACCTGCGCAAGGAGGTGCGAGGCGGCAATTTCCGGGCCGATCTCTACCACCGCCTGTCGGTGTGCGCCATCGTTGCACCCCCCTTGCGCGAAATGGGCGACGACAAGCTGCTCCTGCTCGAACACTTCCGGCAGCTGTACGCGGCCCAAGCGCAGCAGCTGCCGTTCACGCTCTCCGACGCGGCACGGCACCTCTGGCTGGACTACTCTTTTCCCGGCAATGTCCGTGAGTTGCGCAATATCGTTATTCGTCTGGCCACCAAGTACTCGGGGCAGATGGTCGACGTGGCGGCGCTGGAAGCCGAGCTTGACGTACCCGACGAACCGCTGCTCGCTGCGGCCGGCGTCGCCGCTGGCGGTGACGAGGGCGACGGCGAGGCGATCATGGCGGCGGCCACGCAACGCTTGCGGCAACGCGAGGCTTTCAGTCTCGATGGCTTGCTCAAGGCCACCGAACGTGGCTATATCGAAGCTGCTCTGAAGCTGGCGCACGGTAATGTCAGTCAGGCCGCTCGCCTGCTCGGCATTCATCGCACCACACTCTACAACCGAATGGAATCGTCGGCGCGGGAGCCTTGATGTATCTGGAGCATTTCGGCCTGCATCAAGCGCCTTTTCGGATCACGCCGCACACCGAGTTCTTTTTTGCTGGCGGCAAGCGCGGCGCGACCCTCGAGGCCCTGATTTACGCCATTACTCACGACGAAGGCATCGTCAAGGTCAGCGGCGAGGTGGGTAGCGGCAAGACGATGCTTTGCCGGATGTTGCTCGAGAAGCTTCCGGACAACGTCGAGACGGTCTATCTGGCCAATCCGATGCTCTCGCGCGACGAAATACTCTTCGCCATCGCCGAGGAGTTGCGCATTCCTCTTCCGGAGGGGCGCAGCCATCTGTTGCTCCGCTCGTTGCAAGAACGGCTCCTCGAGATCTACGCCAGCGGCCGTCAGGTCGTGGCCTTGATCGACGAGGCGCATGCCATGCCTCCCGAGGCTCTGGAAGAGATCCGGCTGCTTTCCAATCTGGAGTCGAATCGCCACAAGCTGCTGCAGATCGTCCTCTTCGGTCAACCCGAGCTTGATTCCCGCTTGCGGCAAACAAGCATGCGTCAGCTCAATGATCGCATCACCCACAATTTCAGGCTGGAACCGCTGCGGCGCCGCGACGTTTCCGTTTACCTGCTGTTCCGCCTGCGCGCCGCCGGTTATAGGGGGCCGGATCCCTTTACCAAAGGGGCTGTCGAGCTGATCAGCAAGGCCTCCGAGGGTCTCAGCCGGCGAATCAATATCCTGGCCGACAAGGCGTTGCTTGCCGCCTTCTCCGACGGTGTGCACCAGGTCGATCGCCGGCAGGTGCGGGCGGCGATTCGCGACGCCGAGTTTCGCCGGCTCAATCGCCGCTTTGGCGTCGCTTGGGCCTGGGCCGGCGCTGCTGCAGGCCTTTGCGCAGTCGTCGCCATGGCCTATCTCGCCGGTACTCGGGACCTTGCCCGTATTGGCAGCCCGGCCAGCGTGGCCGCTTCGCCCACTGGCGAGCCGCCGCTGGTCGAGACCGTGGCGCCGGCCATTGAGGCGCCGCCGGCTGCCGCGCCGGCCTTGCCAGCCGACGCCCCTTCCGGCGCAGCATTGGCGGAGCCGTCGGCCGCTGTTGCCGCGGTGGCGTCGCCAGGCAGCAGGTCGCCGGGCCTGCGACCCGCCTCGGGCCTGCGACCCGCCTCGGGTCTGGCCGAGCGCATCGCGGCAAGCGAAACCTGGTTGGCAAAGACGCCGGATAGTCATTTCTTCATTCAGTTACTCGTTGTCGATGCCGTTAGCGAAAAGGAAGTGCTTGATTTCATAGATAAGCATGCGACAAGGCTCGATGAGCAGCAGCTTCGCGTCTATCGTTCGAGTCTGAGTGGCCGGGACCGGCTCGGCGTCATTTATGGCGATTATCCGTCCCGCGAGCTGGCGAACGCTGCGCTGGCCAAGCTTTCCGAGGTCAGTCCGGCGAGCAAGCCCTACGTTCGAGCGGTCGGAAGACTGCGCTGAGCAGGGCCCCCGGAGTGCTTGAGGTGGCGTCGTAACACAATAAAAATCATGCACTTGCATCGAAGTTTTGTCGTGGTATCATGAAGTCGACCCCTAACCGGAGAATGCCCGAGCGTGCCTCTGAAAATACTCAGCGCCATCTTCCTAGCGCTTCTCCTTGGCGCCTGTACGCCGACGACGCTCAGTGGCGGGCCGGCGCCTGCACACTTGCAGGCCGACAGCGTGGCCAGCACTTCGGGGGTGATTCCTGCCCCGGTTCAACAGAGCCTCTCGCTACCGCGACCACGGCCGGCCGGCAAGACCGAGACCTACAGCGTGGTGGTCAACAGCGTCGCCGTGCACGATCTGCTTTTTGCTCTCGCCCGTGATGCCAAGCTGAACGTCGATATCCACCCCGGCATTGTCGGCGAAGTGACGCTCAACGCCATCGATCAGACCCTGCCGCAATTGCTCACCCGCATCTCCAAACAGGTCGACATGCGCTTCGAACTCGATGGCCCGAATCTGGCGGTGATGCCCGATACGCCTTACCTGAAGAACTACAAGGTCGACTACGTCAACATCTCGCGCGACGTCACCGGCACAATAGCGACCAATACGCAGATTTCCACCAGCGCGCTGGCGACCGGCAGTGGCGGTGCGGCAGGGACGGGCAACACCTCGCGAATTCAAATCGAGAACAAGTCGAACAACCGTTTCTGGGCGTCGCTCGAAAAGAATCTCAAAGACCTGCTACATGAGACCGACAAGATTTTCCCGGAAGGAACGACCGAGACGGTGACCGAGGAGGCTAGCTCGCAAAGCACGAGCGGCACGGGTGCCAGTGCGCCGGCACAGGCAAAGGGCTCTGCGGCTCGCCTGACCCAGCTCGCACAAAACTTGGCCGGCAGTCCGAATCCAGCGGCGCTGCAGAACACCGGCGCGACCGTCGTCAAGCGCATGACTTTCCGGGAAGCGGCATCGGTGATTGTCAATCCGGAAGCAGGAGTGGTCGATATCAGGGCGACCTCCCGGCAGCACGAACGCGTGCAGGAATTCCTCGATCGGGTCATGGGCAGCGCGCGGCGGCAGGTGCTGATCGAGGCGACAATCATCGAGGTTGGGCTGAGCGATGGCTATCAGCAGGGAATCGAGTGGAGCCGCATTACCAGTGGTAGCGACTACAGCGTGACCAAACCCGCGTTAACCACCAACGTCGGAAACGCGGTGACGCCCTACGTCATCAAATACCGGGACATCAATCCCTTGAATCTCCTGTCGACTGTGGAGCTGCTGCGTGCTTTCGGTACCGTCAAAGTGCTTTCCAGCCCGAAACTCACGGTCCTCAACAACCAGACCGCAACGCTCAAGGTTTCCGAGGATTTCGTTTACTTCAATGTCAAGCAGGACGTTGTTCCGGGTAATACCAACACCAATGCCACGGTGACCACGACGACCACACCGCAGTCGGTGTCGATCGGTTTCTTCATGAGTCTGACGCCGCAAATCAGTGATAACGGCACGGTGACCCTGAATGTTCGCCCGTCGATTTCCAGCATTGCCGAACTCAAGCAGGATCCCAACCCGAGCCTGGCCGCCAACAACATCAAGAACCTGGTGCCGCAGATCCGCATGCGCGAAATAGAGTCGATCATGCGTGTCGAAAGTGGCGACATCGCCGTTCTCGGCGGGCTGATGGAAGACCGCTTGGAGAACCGTGACGGGCGTCTGCCCGGCTTCGGCGACATCCCGTTTTTTGGTGAGATATTCAACACCCGCAATAACTCGTCGACAAAGTCGGAGCTGGTGGTCCTGATCCGCCCAACGGTAATCAAGGACGCATCCATCGACGGCGACTTCAGCAGCTTCCGCGACGTCCTGCCGGGCAAGGATTTCTTCAAGACCGATCAGGTCTACCGGCCTTTATCGCTTCCCGAGCGCACTCCGGAGCCCTTGCAGTGAGCCTGCTGATGGACGCCCTGCGGCGTGCCGAGGAGGCCAAACGCAAGGCCAGCGCCAGCGCCAGCGCTCGACCGCTGGCGACTGTGCCGGGCGAATTGCGGCTTGACCCTTTGCCGCCGGAAACGTCAGCGCGCGCCGAGACTAAGGAGCCGACCGAGACTAGGGAGGAGGCGCCGCTCTCCTCGCTTGCCGACGACCTCAATGCGGTCGAAGCTGATCTGGCTTTGCGAACTTCGTCAAGCAAAGGGGCAGCCACAGCGGCGACCACCCGAGCGGATTTCGACCGTCAGCAGGCCGACGAGCGCACGGCGGCGAGAAATCTGTTTGCCGTCAAGCAGACGCCCCGGTCACGCACCTCCTTATGGCTCTTTCTCGGACTGGTCGGTGTGGCCACGATTGCTATCGGGGGCTATTTCTGGTGGCAGTTGCGGTCGATTCCCGCTGGCACGCTGTTGGCACCGACGGCCGCCGCTCGGCCGCCATCCTATCCAGTGCCGCCCAGCCAACCCGCACACTCACCGCCCAGCCCGTCGCTGGCTGCGCCGGAGGCGGCCGCAGAAGTTCCTGGCGAGTCGCTGGAGTTGCCACCCGCCGACAGACGCGCGCCAGAAGTACCAGAGGCGCTAGCGCGGTCAGCGCCCGCGACGCGAGCTGCGGACTCTTCCGCCGCCTCGTCTGCGCCGCCAAGGCGCGCAGCCAGCGATGCGGCAAGTCGCCCGCGGGCAGCCGCGCCGGGGGTCTTCCAGCGCAGCAGCAACCACAAGCAGCTGGCGCAGGCTCTTGACAAGGCCTACGACGCCTGGCTTGCCGACCGATTGGACGATGCCCGACGGGGCTACGAACAGGTTCTGCGCAGCGACCCGAGGAGTGCCGACGCGCTGCTCGGTCTGGCGGTCATCGCCAGCCAGCAGGGGCAACTCGAGCGCGCGCAGGCGCTCTATCTGCAGGTGCTCGAGTCCGATCCCGGCAATGTGACCGCGCAGGCGGCGCTGATCAACATGCGTGGGCAGAGCAGCGCCGCTCAGTCCGAGAGTCGTCTGAAGACTTTGATCGCCAGGCAGCCGGACTCGGCGGCCTTGTTTTTCGCGCTCGGTAACCTCTATGCCGGGCAGAGCCGCTGGAGCGAGGCGCAACAGGCCTACTTCCAGGCCTATTCTCTGGACCCGGGCAATGCCGACCACGTTTTCAACGTTGCCGTCAGTCTCGACCACCTGCGCCAGAAAAAGCTGGCCGCGCAGTACTATCAGATGGCCTTGACGGCCGCTGAAATCTCGCCCAGTGCCTTCGACCAGCATGCGGCCGCCCAGCGTATTCTTGACCTGCAGCAATGAGTGCCATCGTCTGCGGCGATCGCGGCTGATGAAGTGCCTGACTACTCGCTCATGAACGCTCCCGCCCATTCCGCCTATTCCCGGCCGCTGGGCCAGATTCTGCTTGGCAAGGGCATTCTCAGCGAAGACCAGCTACGCATCGCCCTGCTCGAGCAGATGAAGAGCAACCGGCCGATCGGCAAGCTTCTGGTGTCGCTGGGCTTTGTCTCCGAGGCGACGCTACGCGACGCACTTTCGGAGAGTCTGGGCAAGCAGAGCGTCGATCTATCGAACGCGATCATCGACCCGTCGGCGCTGAAATACGTGCCGCGCGATCTCGCCAAGCGGCACCACCTGCTGCCGCTCGACTATGACGCCGAGAACCTGCGTTTGACGGTAGCGATCGCCGACAGCAACGATATTGTCGCTCTGGACCGGATACGTACCCTGGCCAGCGACGAGATCGAGATCGACACCCTGCTCGCCGGCGAGACGGAAATCGACCGCGCCATCGACCAGTACTACGGTCACGAGTTGTCGATCGACGGCATCCTGCACGAGATCGAGACCGGCGAGATCGACTTCCGCGGCTTGCAGTCCTCGGCCGACGAGTACAGCCAGCCGGTCGTTCGTCTGATCGACTCGATCCTCACCGACGCCGTCAAGCGCGACTCCTCGGACATCCACTTCGAGCCGGAAGCCAGTTTCCTGCGCATCCGCTATCGCATCGACGGCATGCTGCGCCAGATCCGCTCGCTGCATAAGACCTACTGGCCGGCGATGGCCGTGCGCATCAAGGTGCTCTCGGGCATGAATATCGCCGAAACACGTGCCCCCCAGGACGGCCGTATTTCGCTCAACCTGCGTGGTCGGCAAATCGATTTTCGCGTTTCCGCACAACCGACGATTCACGGCGAGAACATCGTCCTGCGTATTCTTGACCGGCAGAAAGGGATCGTGCCGCTCGAAGGCCTGGGTCTCGCCGACAAACAGCTCGATCAGCTGAAGCTGATGATTGCCCGACCAGAAGGGATCGTCTTCGTGACCGGCCCGACCGGCAGCGGCAAGACAACCACGCTCTATTCGATCCTCAACCACATCAACTCCGAGGGCGTGAACATCATGACCCTCGAAGACCCGGTCGAGTATCCGATGACCCTGGTGCGGCAGACCTCGGCGGCCGATTCGCTGAAACTCGATTTCGCCAATGGCATCCGCTCGATGATGCGCCAGGACCCGGACATCATTCTGGTCGGCGAAGTGCGCGATGCGGAAACCGCCGAGATGGCTTTGCGCGCGGCGATGACCGGGCATCAGGTGTATTCGACCCTGCATACCAATTCTGCCCTCGGCGCCATACCGCGCCTGCTCGACATCGGCATTGTGCCGGACATCATGGCCGGCAACATCATCGGCATCATCGCCCAGCGGCTGGTGCGACGGCTATGCGTGCACTGCAAGATCCCCTACCAGGCCGAGGCGCACGAGGCGCGTCTGCTAGGCAACCTTGCCGAGGGGCCGCGACCGGTGGTCTATCGGCCAGGCGGTTGCGAGCGCTGTGAGTTTCAGGGCTATCGCGGGCGCCTGGCGATCATGGAACTGCTGCGCATCAATGGCGACATGGACGAGTTGATCGCCCGACGCAGCACGTTTCGGGAAATGCGTACGCTGGCCAGCCGGCAGGGCTTTGCCACCCTCGCCGACGACGGCTTGCGCCGCGTTCTCGACGGATCGACGGCGCTTGAGGAAGTCGGCCGGGTCGTCGACCTGACCGACCGGATGTAGGATCGGTGCCGATCTACACCTATAAAGCGGTCAGTCCCGAGGGGCGGATGCTGGTCGGCCGGATCGACGCCCTCAACCTGGTCGACCTCGAAATGCGTTTGCGGCGCATGGAGCTTGATCTGGTCAGCGGCGAACCGGTCAGCCACCGCACGCTGTTCGCCAGCGGTGGCGTGCCGCGCCGGGAAATGATTCACTTCTGCTTTCATCTTCAGCAGTTGGTGCGTGCTGGCGTGCCGGTCATCGAAGGGCTGACCGACCTGCGCGACAGTCTCGAACATCCGCGCTTCCGCGAGGTGGTGGCCAGCCTGATCGAAGCGATCGAGGGAGGGCAGACGCTGTCGCAGGCAATGGACAGTCACCGTAGCGTCTTTAACGCCGTATTCGTCAGCCTGATCCGCGCCGGTGAAACGACCGGTCGCCTGCCGGAAGTCCTGCAAAGTCTCAACGAGTCCTTGAAATGGGAGGACGAACTCGCCTCGCAAACGAAAAAAATGATCGCCTACCCCGCTTTCGTGGGCGTTATCGTCCTCGCGGCCAGCTTCTTCCTGATGGTATACATGGTTCCGCAGCTCAAGATGTTCGTCACCAACATGGGGCAGGTCCTGCCGACGCAGACCGTGGTCCTCTTCTTCATCTCCGACCTGATGGTCGACTTCTGGTATGTTCTCCTCTTGCTGCCGGCTCTCCTGGCGCTCGGCGTGCGCGTCCTGTTGCACACCAATCCGCTGGCACGCTTTCGCTTCGACGGCGTCAAGCTTGGCTTGCCGTTTGTTGGCGGTATTCTGCGCAAGATCGCCCTCTCCCGTTTTGCCAACACTTTCGCCTTGCTCTACGCGTCCGGGATTCCGATTCTCGAATCCATCCGCACCACGCAGGACGTGGTCGGCAATCTGGTCATTCGCCGGGGTCTCGAGCGCGTCGAGCAGTTGATCGGCGAGGGGCAGAACGTGACTGCCGCCTTTCACGCCACCGGCTTCTTTCCGCCGCTGGTGATCCGCATGCTGCGCGTTGGCGAGAATACCGGCGCCCTCGACGACGCCTTGATGAACGTCAGCTACTTCTACAATCGCGATGTCAAGGAGTCGGTGGCGCGCGTACAGCAGTTGATCGAACCGCTGCTTACCGTAGTCATGGGTGCGCTGCTCGGTTGGATCATGCTCTCCGTTCTTGGGCCGGTCTACGACGTGATCAGCAAGATCAAGGTATAGCACGATGGCTGCCAATCGCTTCCTCTACCTCAGCGCCCATCACTTGTCGGCTTTTTCCTGGCAAGCCGGCGTTCTCACCGACGAGTCCTCGTTCGAAGCCAGCGAAGCGGGGCAGCTGGCTTTTGCCGACTACCTGGCGGCCAACTCGACAAGCGTCTTCTCGATCCTGGCCAACGTCTCGGACGAAGGTTTCCATATCGAGACCATCCCCTTCCTGCGTGGCGCCGATCGTCAGGCGATCATCGCCCGCAAGCTGGGACAGCTGTTCTTCAATGCCAAGCTGCAGACCGCGCTGTCGCTCGGGCACCAGAAGTCGCGCCGCAAGGACGAGCGCATCATGCTTGCCGCGCTGACCAGGCCCGAGGTTTTTGCCCCCTGGCTTGATGCACTGGCCAGGGGCGAGCTGGCACTTGCCGGCGTGCACTCCCTGCCGCTGCTGGCGCCGCTGTTGCTTCGCAAGCTGGGCATTCCCGCGCAGCCTTGCCTATTGCTGACCATCCAGGACCAGAGTCTGCGGCAGAGTTACCTGGAGAACGGCGAGCTGCATTTCAGTCGCCTGACGCCATTGAATAACAGCAGTATTGGCGGCATAGCACAGACTTTCTCGAGTGAAGCCCTGAAACTGCAGCAATATCTGGTCGGTCAGCGCCTGATCGGGCGCAAACAGCCGATCAAGGCCTATCTCCTGGCGCACGCCAGTGCCCGAAAGGCGATCGAGAATAGCTGTGTCGATAGCGAGGCCGTGTCTTTCGCGGTCCTTGATATCGAGGACAGCGCCCGCCAATGCAAGCTCAAGACAGTGCTCACCGGCACCCACTGCGAGCCCTTGTTCCTGCATCTCCTGGCCACAGATCCGCCGCGCGCGCAGTTTGCCAATGATGATCAGCGCCACGACTACCATCTTTGGCTCCTGCGCTCGATCGTACGTAGGGCCGCTGCGGTCGTCTTGCTGAGTTGTCTGCTGCTCGCCGGCAAGCTGCTCTTCGACGCCGCGCAGATCGACAACGAGGTCAGCGTTCTGGCCAGCGAGACCGCACTGACTCGCCAGCGCTATGCGGACATCGTCAAGACCTTTCCACCGATTCCAACCACCAATGAAAACCTGCGCCGGGTGATCAACCGCTACGTCGAACTGGAGAAGAACAGCGGCTTGCCGACGACCATTTATGGTGAGATCAGTCGTGCCGTGGAGCGCGCCGAGTGGGTCGATCTGGAGGCCATCGACTGGCAAGCCGGGAAGCCGCAATCGCCGTCTGCGAGCGGCGCTGTCCCCGTCGTGAGTAGCGAGCTCCAGCCCGTGGATCATGAAATGGCAGTTGTTAGCGGCAGCTTGCGCCTTGGCGCCGACAGCAACCCGCGGCAGGTGCTGGCCGTTTTCAATCGTCTTGTCGCTGCCCTCAGGGCCAACCCCCAGCTGCAGGTCGAAGTCCTGCAACAGCCCTTTGACGTCGAGTCGGGAAAGTCGCTCAAAGGTGGCGACGCGGTGCTGGAGGGCAAGGAGCCGCGATCCTTCAAAGTGCAGATTTGGCGGACGATTGCCCCATGAGAATTGCGCCCGCCGACTTTCGCAAGCTGCAAGCGAGCATTCTGCTTGGCGTCTTGATGATCACCGCCGGCGCCCTAGTCCTCTATTTCTCGTTCGCCGTCAAGGAAGCCGCCGAGCAGGCCAGGGTCGGCATCGCTGCCCAGTTTGCGGAAGCCGACGGGAAGCTGCGGCAGGTACGTAACGAAGAGAGCGAGGTCAAGCAGAAATCGATTATCTTCAAGCAGCTGCAAGAGCGTGGCATCATTGGCGACGAGCAGCGCCTCGATTGGGTGGAGTTGCTGAAAGACATCCGCGACCAGCATCGCCTGATCGATCTGCGCTACGAAATTGCGCCGCAGCGCATGCTCGATGGGCAACTCGGGAACGACTTCGTTTTCTTTGCCAGCAGCATGAAACTGGAATTGAAACTGCTGCATGAAGAAGATCTTATTCGTCTGCTGGGCGATTTGCGGCGGCAGGCGAAGGCGCTGATCCGGGTCAAGAGCTGTCGCATCGAGCGCTTGCCGGCGACTGGCGAACAGCGTGGCGGCGGCCGGGCGAACTTGCTGGCCGATTGCGAAATCGAGTGGTTGACCTTGCGTGACATGCGCGGCAAATGAGCGGCGGCAGGGAAGTGCAGGAAAGGGCGGGAAGATCAATGAGCGAGGTTCTACCGACAGCAAAGTTCACCGCCGTGGCGGCGACGGTCTGGCTGCTGCTGGCGAGCGGTCCGTCAGCCGTTGCCGAGGAGCAGGCGCTGGGTCGCCTGTTCTTCACCCCGGAGCGCCGCCAACAGCTCGATTATCAGCGTGAAATGAATGTTCTCGACGAGCAGCAAGCGCCCGCCGACCCGACGCTGACCATTGACGGCATTGTCACGCGCAGCAGCGGCCGGCGAACAGCCTGGGTAAACGGACAGGCACAGCACGAAGACGACTTTTGGAGTGGCCTGACGGTTACTCCGCGGCATGGGGATCCGGGCACGGTGCTGCTCGAGATCAGCGACGCGCCGGCCGCGAAAGCGCGTGTCGGACAGACCGTGAACCGCAACTCCGGCGAAACGACGGACCTGCTCAATGGCGGTCGCGTCAGAGTTCATTCGACGTCGCGAGGAGCGCGGTAGGCGATGTCGCCGGCTGCAGAAGCGCTTCGCCGGGCGATCATGGGCAGTCGTACCGTGCAGCAATGAAACGGCCGCGAATCGACCGGCGCCGGCGTGCGTGGCGAACACGCCAGAGCGGCATTGCGCTGCTGGCCATGCTCACCCTCTTGACTCTCTTCGGCTTGTACTTGTTTGTTGGGCAGCTCAGCGCGACCCAATATAGGCTGGGCAACCTTGAGACCGATGCGGCGGTTCTTGCCGCAGCTCGTGAGGCGCTGATTGGGCGCGCCGCCAGCGACGACAATCGTCCCGGCAGCCTGCCTTGCCCGGCGACAAGTGATGATGGCATTGTCCCGATATTTGTTCAGGGCAATGCCTGCCCGACTTACATCGGCCGCTTTCCATGGTACACACTGAAAGTGGGCGAACTACGCGACAGTGCCGGCGAGCTGCTCTGGTACGCCCTTGACCCCGCGTTGCGGGATCACCCCGTCGCCCAGCCGATCAACTCGCAGACAGCGGTGAACCTTACGCTGGATGGCGCACCGAACATCGCCGCGGTCATTTTCTCAGCGCAGGCACCGCTGCCCAATCAGGGCGGTCGCCTGAGCAATAACCTCAGCGACTATCTTGACGCTAGCAACAGTGATGGCGACAACGCCTATGTTTCAGGTCCACGGTCGGATGCCTTCAACGATCAGGTACTGGCTGTCCCCAGGGAAGCCATTTTCCGCGTCGTCAGCCCGCGTGTGTTGGCAGAAGTCGGCGGTCCGGGGCCTGCTCCGTCGGAATGGGGCTTGCGCAAGTACCATGCCGACAACGGATATTTCCCTTGGGCCGACAGCAATGCTGATGGCAATGGCGATGTCGGCACGATTTCCGGGGGCCTGCCCTACAACGAGTTGCTTCTCGCCCCCTGGCTGAGTGCCAACGGGTGGCTGTCGCGTATCGCCTACGAGCGACTCACTCCAGACTCGGCCAGGATACGCGTGAACAACAGTGCACGGACTGTCATCCCATGACCGCTCTAGTCAGGCAGTCGAGGGCTGCGGCCCACACGATCGCGCGCAAGCGGACTGATGGCTTCACACTCGCCGAACTGGCTGTGGTTCTGGTCATCGTTGCGCTGCTGGTCGGCAGCCTGCTGGTTCCGCTGTCGGCGCAGATGGACCTGCGCAATGCTGCTGATACCAGGAGGGCGCTGGCGGAGATCCGCGAAGCCTTGCTCGGTTATGCAGCGGTCAATGGCCGCTTGCCGTGCCCGGCACCCGCGACCATTGCCAGTGGCGTGGCTGGTGCCGGGCTTGAAGGCGGCTGGACGGCTTTGGGTTGTCCTAATCAAAATCAAGCTGGAGTAGTGCCGTGGGCGACACTGGGAGTCCCGGAGACCGATGCCTGGGGACGGCGCTACTCGTATCGAGTGTCTCCTTCCTTCTCCAGGATCAGTCCCGCAAACAATACCAACGAGTGCACCAATCCTCCGCCGTCGCCACCGCAGAGTGCTGCTTTCGCGCTCTGCTCGCCGGGCGACATGAATGTGTTGGCGACTGTGGGGGGCGCCCAAATTGCGGTCAGGGTGCCGGCCGTCGTGGTTTCGCACGGCAAGAACGGCAACGGTGCCTACACCGTCCTGGGAACGCAAACGCCTGCTGGTGCCGATGCCGATGAAGTGGGCAATCAGTTGATCAACGGTGGTCTCGATGCCGCCAGCTTGAATTTCGTTTACAAGAGACCAACCCCTGGCTTTGACGACGAAGTCACGTGGATTCCACCGGGGGTGCTTTTCAGCCGGATGATCCGGGCCGGCAGGTTGCCGTAAGCAGTTTGCCGGCGAGGTCGCAGCTTGCGGCGGCAGCATTGCGCACTTGCTTGCATTGACCCTTGGCGTTGATTAGGGTCCAATAGGTCTATGCCTACGTTCTACCTTCCGCGAGCCGGCCGGTGAGTGCCGCACGGACCTTTCTTGACCGCCTGCGAAACGCCGGCATCCGTCCCGGCGACTCCGAAGAGCTGCGTCTGCAGAAGTCTCTGCTGTTCTTCGCCACCGGTCTGATCAGTCTGGCGTCGATGGTCTGGCTGTCAATTTACTGGCAACTCGGACCGCGTTTCTCGTCGAACCTGCCGTTTGCCCTGCAGCTGCTCCTCGTTGGGAATCTGCTGGTCTACCTGAAGACCCTGAACTTCAACGTCTTTCGGCTGATCCAGTTGTCGCTGTTCCTGTTTACGCCCTTCGTGGCGCAGTGGAGCATCGGCAGCTTCATCACCGCCAGTGGCATCAGCCTGTGGGCTTTGCTGGCACCGATCGGTGCCGTTCTATTCATCGGCCCGCGTGCGTCCGGGGCCTGGTTTTTCGCCTATGTCTGCCTGACCACACTTTCCGGTGCTTTCGATTACTACCTCGCCGACTCGGCGAGCAGTCCGTCGATCGAAGTTCCGGCCGCGACGACGGCCTTTTTCTTTGCGCTCAACTTCACGGCCGTATCGAGCATCGTGTACCTGCTGCTGCGCTACTCGGACAGCGAAAAGCACCGCGCCCAGCAACGCCTGCAGGAAGCGCATTGCTTGCTGCAGGTCGAGCAGGAGCGTTCGGAGCGCTTGCTGCTCAACATTCTGCCGGCGCCGATCGCCGAACGCCTGAAGAATAGCAGCCAGCCGATTGCTGACGGCTTTGCCGAAGTCTCGGTGATGTTTGCCGATATTGTGAATTTCACCCGGGTCGCCGAAGGAATGACGCCACAGCAGGTTTTCGCCATGCTCAACAAGATCTTCTCGTGCTTCGATGAGTTGGCCGAAAAGTACGGCCTGGAGAAGATCAAGACTATTGGCGATGCTTACATGGTGGCCGGCGGTCTCAACGACGAGCGCAGCGATTTTTCGGGCGCCCTCGCTGAAATGGCGCTGGAGATGTGTCGTCTGCTGCGTGATGACGCACAGCTCAACGAGATGTGTCTCGAACTACGCATCGGTATTGGTACCGGGCCGGTGGTGGCCGGTGTCGTCGGCAAGAAGAAGTTCATCTACGACTTGTGGGGCGACACCGTGAACATTGCCAGTCGGGTGACCAGCGAAGGCGTTCCCGGTGTTGTCCAGGTCGATGAGAGAAGCCATCAGCGCTTGCAGCATCGGTTCACGTTTCATCCGGCACAGATGATCTACCTGAAAGGCAAGGGAAAGATGGTTGTCTACCGGCTGATCGGTTACCGCACCGGTGGTGCCGCCGAGTCATCGCCTGCACGGGATTCCTGATTACCCTCGCTCCTGGCCTCCGTTCCCGGACCCGCTCTACGCAACTCGAAGCATACCTTGCCGGGCTCGTTGCAGGCCAGCCGCAGTTCGTGGCCGCCACTCTCCGCCTGGCGCGCCGCGTGATAGAGCCCAATGCCCAGCCCGTTCTCGGACGCCAGCGGCGCGCGCAGCAGGTCGGCCAGGACTTCCTCCCGGATGGCGCTACCGCTATCGCAGACACTGAGCAGAGAGGCGTCGGCGGTGAGCGCGATCTCTATCCGCAGTTCGCTTTCCGACTGCCGTTTGAGCAAGGCATTCTGCAGCAGGTTGTCGGCGACGCTGTCGAACAAGGCCGTGGGCACGAGCACTTCCGGGTCGAGATTTGCGGCGGCAAAGCTGACTGGCAGACCTGCATAGCGTTGTTGCTGGATCTTCCACCACATCGCCGCGGGCAGCGCACCGCCAGCTTCGCTGTGCGGTCTTTGCAGCTTGGCCAGTGTTTGCTGCAAGCGTTGTGTGATCTGCGGCAACTGCCGTTCGAGCAGCAGTTCGAGGCGCTTGCTGTCCTCGCCCGTGGCGGTCTGTGCCAGATAGCACAGGTTGTTGAGCGATTGCAGAAGGTTCTTGACATCGTGGGTCAGGCGTGCGCCGGTTTCGTGGATTGCGCGCAGATAGCTGACCTGCTGCAATTCACGTGCCCGCAGTTTGGCGATGTAGTGCTCGTTGGCCAGTTGCGCCAGCAGGTGAAAATGCCAGACAAGTGCCGGGCTGAGTTTGTGACGGGTGTGCAGCGTCAGGCATAGCGGCTGCCCGGAGAAATCCTGGCGAAAGTGCTGCGACTCGCTGCCGAAAGCGCCGCTGCGTGTGCCAGCTGTCCAGGTGCCGCCTTCCACCCACGGCAGATCGAGCATTTCGGCGAGTGCTTGCGAGAGAAACTTGTCGGGATCGCTTTCACTGCTCGCCAGCGTCGTCAGGCGGTGCAGCCAGTTTTCGAACGGCAGGCCGATGGTTAGCAGGTATCGCGAGAAGAAGACGTCGATGCCGGTGAAGCCGGGGCGCGTGTTCCAGGTCCAGCCGATCAGCAGCAGCAGCAGGGCGATTGAGGTCAGGCTGTTGAATACGGCCTCGAAATAGCCAGACTGGCGGAGCAGCATGAAGGCCAGACTGCCGAGTACCAGAACGGCAATCAGCAGGAAGATGAACAGGCTGTAGAACAGGTCGACCATGGCGCTGCCTGGCCGGTCGCTATCTCTTGAAAGTGGCAGCAGGGTCATGACGACCAGGAACAGCGGCATGCCCCAGGCAAATTCACGATCCAGAGAAGGTCCGACCAGCGCCGCGTTGGCGACCACCCGTGGCACCAGCCAGAAGAGCAGCACCGCGAGCAGGTAGGCAAAAGCGATCAGGTAGAAGGTTCGCGTCGGCCGATGATCGGTGAACATCACGCGTCCGCCGACCAGGGCGGCCAGGATTACGACCCAGACGATCAGCAGCCACCAGCCATAGAAGGCGATGCCGCAGCCGAGCGCCACGGCGATCACTGCCAGAGCGCTGAAATCGAGCCGTCGCTCGGCGTAAATGAAGGGTTGCCAGAGAATGAACAGGCCCACATCCACCAGCCAGCAGAGGGCGCCGAAAGCCCTGTCGCCTTCGGCCAAAAGTGCCAGGTGCAGCACGCCAAGCAGGGCGATCAGCAGCCAGCGCTGTCGCTGGCGCAGTACGCCGGCCAGACGCTGGAGCGGGGTCATGGGGCGCTCCTGAGCCGAAACCGGCTGCGCGCCGCGCATGCCTTCATTAGTCCGACTCCGGACACAAGTGTCGAGAATTAGACAGGTTGGAAGGGTTTTGCGCGCGGAGAAGCCAACTTTTGCTGGCACGAAACATGCTTGTTACTCCATATCACTTTTGATAAACACTGGAGAACGAGATGAACCAGCTGCAACAACGACAGGCGGGTTTTACCTTGGTGGAGATTGCCATTGTACTCGTCATCATCGGCCTGCTGCTTGGCGGGGTGCTGAAGGGTCAGGAACTGATCAACAGCGCCAAGGTGAAGAACATGGTCGGCGATTTCCGTACCGTTTCGAGCATGGTCTATGGGTACCAGGACCGCTTCAAGCTCTTCCCTGGCGACCAGACGCAGGCGCAACTCAATCTGGCTTTTGGTGCCGGCGTGGGGGCAGCTTGCGCGCCGGTGGCCACCGCCGGCCTTTGCGTCCAGAACAATGGCCGCGTCGACGGCGACTGGAATGCCGGGGGGGCCGGCACTGGCGTCCTTACCGATGAAACCTCGGTTTTCTGGCAACATGTCCGTTTGGCCAATCTGGCTACCGGCGCCACGGCCCTGACCGACGTGAACTACCGTCCGCGCAATGCCGACGGCGGGTTCATCGGCATCGAGAGCGGCATCAACAACCAAGGTGTGGCCGCACCGTTCATCGCCGGCATGCGCGGATCGTTCTTCATCTGTTCGGCCGGCATCCTCGGGCGCTACGTCAAGCAGATCGACAGCACCATGGATGACGGCAACACGGCTGGTGGTTCGGTGCAGGCGGTTCTCGATACCGCTGCCCGTGGCGCTGCGGCGGTGGCCACGGCAAACATCGCTGACGGCACACAATATACGGTCTGCTCTTCGTACTGAGCCTTGCCGCCGCACCGCACCGCGCTCGCTGCGGTGAGGACAGTAAGATGGGAAAGATGGATAGGGAAGGCCCGCAATCGGCGGGCTTTCTTGCGTTCACCCCTGCAGCAGGCGCTCCTCGGCGGCGCTCAAGGCGCCCGGCGTGCCGAGCAGTACGACCACATCACCGACGCCGAAGCGGGTTTCCGGCGAGGGCTCGAGGGCCCGGATCTTGCGGCGGCGGACGGCGGTCACTTCGACGCCGAGGTCCTGCAGGGCCAGCTCGCCAAGCGTCCGGCCAATGGCATGCGCCCCTTCGCCGAGCAGAATCGAATGCAGGCGCTCTTCATCGCTATCGTGCGCCTCTTCCTCGAGATCGCTCTCGCCGTGAAAAAAGCCGCGCAGGGTTTTGTAGTGGCCGACACGCGTCTGGCGGAAGTGTTCGAGCACCTGCGCGTGCGGAACGCCGAGATGGCGCAGGGCGTGCGAGGCGAGCACCATGCTCGTTTCCAGCGTTTCCGGTACGACCTCGGCCGCGCCGGCGTGCAGTAGCGCGTCGAGATCCTTTTCGTCGAGCGTGCGCACGACAATCGGCAAGTCGGGATTGATCTGCCGAGCGTGTTCCAGCACGCGTTCGGAAACGCGCGCATCGGCAAACGAGATGATCAGCACGCTGGCGCGACTGACTCCGGCCGCGGCCAGGGTTTCGTGCCGGGCGGCGTCACCGTAGATGACGTTTTCGCCGGCGGCCGTCGCCTCTCGGATGCGCTCCGGGTCGAGGTCGAGCGCCAGATAGGTGACGTCCTGCTGGTCCATGAAGCGCGCCAGATACTGGCCGGTTCTGCCGTAGCCGCAGATCACCACGTGTTTTTCGGTGTTCATCGTCTGTGCCGCCAGTTGCGTCATCTGCATCGAGCGCATCAGCCATTCGCTGGCCGCAAAACGAAGCACGATCTGGTTGCTGTACTGGACGATCAGCGGCGCCAGCAGCATCGACAAGACCAACGCCGCCAGCACCGCCTGCAGGACCATTGGCGGCAGCAGCTGCAGGTGGCGCATTTCCGAGAGCAGGACGAAGCCGAATTCGCCGCCGGCACAGAGCCACAGTCCGGTGCGCAGGGCGCCGCCGAAAGTCGAGCCGAACAGCCGCGAGAGGCCGAGAACGAGGGCAAACTTGATCGCCAGCAAAGCGCCCAGCACACCGAGCACCAGCGGCGCGTGACTGAGCACCAGCGGGATGTCGAGCATCATGCCGATGGTCACGAAGAACAGTCCCATGAGGACGTCACGAAAAGGCTTGATGTCCTCTTCGACGTGATGCCGGTACTGCGTTTCCGAGATCAGGATGCCGGCCACAAAAGCGCCCAGCGCCAGGGACAGTCCGGCCACTTCGGTCAGATAGGCGAGTCCCAGGGTAATCAGCAGGACGTTGAGCATGAATAGCTCGGCTGACTTGCCGCGGGCGACGATGAAGAACCACTTGCTCATCAGCCGCTGCCCAAAAAACAGCACCAGTGACAGCACGACCACCGCCTTGAGCATCGCCAGGCCCATCATCGTCGCCATGCGCTCCGGCGACTCGGAGAACGAGGGAATCAGGATCAGCAGCGGCACCACGGCAATGTCCTGGAAAAGCAGGACCCCCATAACCTCGCGGCCATGTGCCTTGTCGAGTTCCATACGCTCGGTGAGCAATTTCGTAAGCACCGCCGTCGAGGACATCGCCAGCGCACCGCCAAGAGCAACGCCTTCCTGCCAGCTCAGATCCAAGGCGGTGACGATGCCGGTGACCACGGCGATAGTCACCAGGACCTGCAGCAGGCCGAGACCGAAGACAATGCGCTTCATCGCGTACAGCTTGGGCAGTGAGAACTCGAGGCCGATCGAGAACATCAGGAAGACGACGCCGAACTCGGCGAGATGCTGCATGCCGCTGACGCCACCGACCAGATCGAGCGCATGCGGGCCAATCACCGTGCCGACGAGCAGATAGCCGAGCACGGGCGGAAGGTTGATGGAACGGAAGATGATGACCGATACCACCGAGGCGCCGAGCAGCATCACAATCGTGGGTAAGGTGTCCATCCATCTCCTATGTCTTCGAGGTCGGTGTTGCACGGCGCGCGGAGCGCTGGCAGGCGATGAGAGCGCCTGAGCCTTCTGCTATACTCGGCGGATGATAACTGCTGTCCTCCGATGAACCAAATCCAGCCCTCGTCGAAGGCGCTCGACCTCGCGCGACAGGTTCTGCGCATTGAAGCCGACGCCGTGATGGCTTTGGCTGAGCGGATTGACGGGGCCTTCGTGGAGGCGTTGGCACTGATTCTCAACTGTCATGGCCGGGTGATCGTCAGTGGTATGGGAAAATCGGGTCATGTCGGGCGCAAGATCGCCTCGACCCTGTCAAGTACGGGCACGCCCGCGTATTTCGTTCACCCCGCCGAGGCCAGTCATGGTGATCTCGGGATGATCACCTGCGACGATGTGCTGATCGCGATTTCGAACTCGGGCGAAAGTGCCGAATTGCTGATGATTGTACCGATCATCAAGCGCCTCGGTGCCAAGCTGATCAGCATCACCGGCAAAGCGCAGTCGGCCCTGGCCATCGAGGCCGATGTGCACCTCGACGCGGCGGTTGCGGTGGAAGCCTGCCCACTGAATCTGGCGCCGACCGCGAGCACCACTGCGGTCCTCGCCCTTGGCGATGCTTTGGCTGTGGCCTTGCTTGATGCGCGCGGTTTTGGCGAGGAAGACTTTGCCCGCTCGCATCCGGGTGGCAGCCTCGGTCGTCGCTTGCTGACTCACGTTCGTGACGTCATGCGCGCCGGGCCGGCACTTCCCGCAGTCGTTGCCGAGACCAGCGTGCCAGAGGCGATTCTCGAGATCTCGCGGGGCGGCATCGGCATGACCGCAGTGCTCACTTCCGAACGTCGGGTGATTGGCATTGTGACCGATGGCGACCTGCGACGAGCCTTCGCCAAGGGCCTCGACCTGCGATTGCTGGTGGTGGCCGACATCATGGGTCGCAAGCCGCGTGCGATCGGTCCGGACCACCTCGCGGTTGAAGCGGTTCAGATGATGGAGCAGTACAAGATCAATCAGCTCCCCGTCGTCGACGACAGTGGCATTCTGCTTGGCGCCTTGAACATGCACGACCTCTTCAAGGCAAAGGTCATCTGATGACGGTCGACAGCGTCATGCGGCGACTGTCCTTGGCCTCCTCTCTGCCAGCGGAGGGCCGGCAATGAAGCGGTGGAGCAGCGCAGCCCTGCCGATCAGTATTCTGCTGGTGTTGGCGGCGCTGACTTTCTGGCTACGCTATGCCACCGAATTCACGGAAAAGCCGGGTGATGGGAAGCATCGCCATGATCCTGATTACATCGTTGATGGCGTAAGCTTACGCAAGATCGGTCAGTCGGGAATCCTCGAGCACACGCTGATCGCCGACCAGATTCGTCACTATCCCGACGACGACACCACCAGCATGGATCAGCCAAAATTTGTTTACCTGCATCCGACCAGGCCGCCGGTGACCATCAGTGCTGTGCACGGCGTGATGGGCCCGAAAGGCGAGCGGGTGGATCTCAGCGAGCAGGTCGAAGTGCGCCGTGCCGGGAGCGCCAAGAACCCGCCATTGCTGGTCGAGACCTCCGAATTGACCGTGCTCACCGGTGAGGAAAAAGCATTTACCAACAGCCATGTGCTGATCACGCAGGGCGCCTCATGGGTGCAGGGGGTCGGCATGCAAGTCGATAACAAGTTGCAGACTTACTTGCTGGAATCCCAGGTCCGCGGAGAAATTGAAAGCCGTTCGGCCAAGAAAAAGAAACCACAGACATGAAAAAGAAATCTTGCCTCGCCGGCACCAGTTGCCTACTGATCGCCTTGTCGATGCCTGCGCAGGCCGAACGCGCGGACGCTGCGAAACCGGTCCTGCTCGAAGCCGATCGCATGAGCATCGATGACCTCAACAAGGTGCAGGTCCTCGAGGGGAACGTGATTCTGACTCAGGGTTCCCTGCAGATTCGTACCGATCGTCTGGTCGTTACCCAGGATGCCGATGGTTTTCAGAAGGGGACGGCTTTCGGAGGGGCCGACGGGCTTGCCCGCTTCAAGCAGAAGCGTGAGGGGAAGGACGATTACATGGAAGGGGAGGCCGAGCAGATCGACTACGATGCGCGCGCGGAAAAAAGCGAATTCTTCAGGCGCGGCTGGGTGAAGAGCGGGCCCGATGAAGTCCGCGGTGCCTACATTTCCTATGACGCTCTCAACGAAAAATACCTGGTCACTACCGGCGCCGGCAAGACCAAGAGCGCCACTGGCGCCAGTCAGGCGCGGGTGCGCGCCATCATTCAGCCGCGTGGCAAGAACGCGGATCCGAAGGCGCAGGAAGGGGAGCCGTTGACCCTGCGGCCAGCGCCACGGGGCAAGTAGGGCCCCAGATGCTCCCCGGGCTTGCGTGCCGAGGCTGAGCGACGCAGCAGAAATCTCGTTTTCCGCTCCTCGTCAATCGCGGAAAGACACAACTAATTCATACAAAACAAATACATACATAATTTGTTGCGGCGCACAACAAACTTCTTGACAAGTCTCGGGGAAGGTTTATAATTCAGTCCATGGTGCAGTGCAACAAACGGTCCGGGTGCCAAGAAGCGCGGGATCAATGAGTTCAACATTGCACATGTTGTGCCCCCATTCTTTTTAGGAGATTGACCATGTTTACCAAACCCGAGGAATTCGCCGCCGCTAACAAGGCTTCCGTTGACGCCATGCTGACTCTTGCCAACACCGCTCTGGCGAGCGCCGAGCGCATCGCTGCGCTGAACCTGAATACCGCTCGCTCGATGCTGGAAGACGGCGTGTCCAACGCCAAGGCGATGCTCGGTGCCAAGAACGCACAAGAACTGTTCTCGGTGCAGGCTTCGCTGGCCCAGCCGAATCTCGAAAAGGCCGTTGCCTACACGCGCAGCGTCTACGAGATCTCCGCGCAGTCGAAGGAAGAGGTTTCCAAGCTTCTCGAGGCGCAATTTAGCGACTTTCAGAAGCAGGTCTTTGCGCTCATGGAACAAGCCGCCAAGAGTTCACCGGTCGGTTCGGAGACCGCTGTTTCCGCCGTCAAGTCAGCCATCGCTTCGGCGACCTCTGCCTTCGACACCATGAACAAGGCCGCCAAGCAGGTTGCCGATATCGCTGAATCGAACGTCGCCGCCGCGACCAATGCAACGGTCAAGGCCGTTGGTGCCACCGCCGCAGCGACCAAGAAATAGGCTTGACTGTTGCGTCTCGAGTATCGGGCTTGAGGCAGCTGTCTGAGCAGTAATAACGTCCAGAGCCCCCGACATCTCTCGGGGGTTTCTTTTTAGGACCTCAGGCAGCGAGCATTCTGGAGTAGCCCGAACCGTAGTAGCCACGGCGGGAGGAGAGCACGCGTGTTGCGGCGTTTCCGTCACGCGTCTCATCACTGCCACACATGGAGGAATACACATGAACACCATCGATCTCGAAAAACTGGCCGAAAGCCAGAAAGCCAACGCACAAGTGATGATGACTCTGGTGCGCACAGCGTTCCACGGCATGGAGCAACTCTCCGCCCTCAATCTTGCTGCCAGCCGTGAGCTGTTCAACAACAGTGCCACTGGTGCACAGCAGTTGATGGACATCAAGGATCCGAAGCAATTGACCGGTGTCGCTGGTGCGATGGCCCAGCCCAACGTCGACAAGCTGCTCGAGTACTCGCGCGGTCTCTACGATCTGTCCGCCAACATGCAGCGCGAAATCACGTCGGTGATGGAACAGCAGTACAGCAACATGGCCCAGCAGGCGAGCAGTCTGGTCGGCAAGGGTAGCGCTGGCACCCCGATTGCCGGTGACGTCTTCGGCGCCGCCATGAAGCAGATGATGACCGCTTCGAGCACCGCTTTCGAAAACATCTCGCAGATGGCCAAGCAGATGACCGACATCGTCGACACCAATGTCAAGGCTGCAAGCAGCGCCACCGCCAAGGCCGCCGCAGCGCTGACCCCGAAGAAGTAAGCCATTCGCTGTAGTTCGGCGTGGCCCAGGAACCCGGCGATGACCGGGTTTCTTTTTTTCTACGCGTGGCGAGTTGTCAGTGCTGTCAGCGTGATCAGCAGCAGCGCTCTATGGCCGCCATTGCCAATCGATGCCGCGCCGCTCGACCTCGAGGCGGATGCGACTCATTGCCTGATCGACCAGCGCCTGTTCGCCCTCGACGCCCAATTCGAGGTGCCGCCTTTGTCCGTCCGGTGAAATCGACGGCAGACTGAACAGCCGCAGCGTCGGGAAGTCGGCCACGATTCCTTCCATCAGATCGAAAAGCGCGCTTTCGTAGCAGTTGGCGCCGGTCAGCAGGAAGGCCTGTTCGATTCGTGCATGGCAATCGAAAAGATCACTATAGAAGGTTTCGAGTGCCCATTCGACCATCGGATGGGCCATTTGCGGAAAGCCGGGCACAAAGTAGTGATCGCGGACGCGAAAGCCCGGAATGCGGTTGAACGGGTTGGGAATGATGTCTACGCCGCGCGGGAAAGTGCCCAGCAGCAGGCGAACATCGTTGGTCTGATCGCCGAAACGGCCGCGGATCTCGCGCTCTGCATCGGGATGCAGGACGAGGTCGACGCCCAGCGCCTCGGCTACGGCCTGTCGGGTCTGGTCGTCGGGCGTGTTGCCTATGCCGCCAAAGCTGAAGACGACGTCGCCGGCGGCCAGGCTGCGGCGCAGCGTTGCCGCGATCCGCGCGCGCCTATCACCCAGGAATTCGACCCACGACAGGCGCAGCCCACGCGCGGCGAGCAACTCGGCGACCTTGGCAAAGTGCTGGTCGACGCGTTTTCCCGACAGAATCTCGTCGCCAATGATGAGTGCCCCGAAGCTCTTCATTTGACCTCCTCGATTTGCGGCTGCTCGTCGATCACCGCCACCAGCGCACCCTGCCGCAAACCGCGCAGTGCTTCAAGGCAGTAGTGCGAATAGGCCAGCGCTGCCAGTGTTGGCGTCAGCAGGCCGAGCAGCGGGATGTGCGCCAACAGCGCCAGGGTGACGCCGAGCACCAGTAGCTGGACGCCGTGCTCACGTCTGAGCGCACGCCATTCCTGGTCGGTGGCATGTACGGTGAGCGCATCGAAGGCAAAGGTGCGTCGCGTCAGCCAGGCCATCCACAGGATCGGCAGCACCAGGCCCAGCCCGGGCACCAGCCATAGCGGCAGGGTCAGCAGCATGCCGACGATGTACAGCAGCAGCGCAGCGACGCTGTTCCAGGCGCCCGCGACCACACTGTCCTTGCCGACTCGGGCCAGTTCCGGGTAGTCGGCCAGGGCGACATGATTGAGCAGCAATGGCATCACGAAAATCGCCGCCAGCAGCATGGCGGTGATGAATGCCGCCGCGAGGATCAGCAGCCAGCCGCCGAGCACCGCGCCGAGCTTGGCCAGCCACACCGCTCCCCAGCCAGCCAGCCAGGTCATCGGCGGCTGTTCGACCAGGGTCGCAATCAGGCTTTCCAGCGCAAACACCATCAACACGATCCAGATCACCAGCGCCACCGCCGCCGGCCCGAAGAACAACAGCCAGACGCGTCCACCTCCAAGCGTGCGTAAGCTGCGTCCCAGCGCAAGAACAATTTCAGTCACTTATTCACTCTCCATCTCGTCCGATGCGAAAAGCGTTTGGCGATCACTGGATACCCTCCCACATCTTCTGCAGCCGCTTGCTCGACACCGGCACCGGTGTACGTAGCGCCTGCGCGAAGAGATGCACGCGCAATTCCTCGAGCAACCAGCGGAACTGCTCGAGCTGTGCGTTGCCGACTCCCTGTTTGGCCAGTATCGTCGCGCGTCGCTGATAGTTGGTCCATAGCGGCAGGTACTCCTCGGCCAGCAGGCGGGCGTCGCGAGCTGCGCCATGGGCGCCGCCGGCCTTCAGCTTGTCCAGGCGCACGGCAATGGCATTCAAATAGCGCGGATATTGTTGCAGGCGTTCGAAAGGCGTGTCGACCACGAAGCGCTTGCTGATCAGCCGCGCCAGTTGTCCTTCAATGTCATGGACGGTGCTGCCGTAGGCTTTGAACGCCGGCAGCTTCTTGTGCAGTGCAAGCCAGTCGCTGAGAATCCGGCCGACCAGGCGACAAACCTCCTGGGCCAGCAAGCCCACCCGCGGTTTGGCTTCCAGGCAGCGGGCGTTGAAACTCGCCGCATCGGTCGGCCAGGGCTCTTGCAGGCAGGCGCGCGCGAAAGTCAGCTCCAGCAACTGTCCGCGCAGCTCGTCGAGTGTGCCCAGCGCCATGAACTGCATGCCCATTTGCGTCAGCCCCGGCAGGTTCTTTTCGAGGTACTTGATCTGCTCGCGAAACTGCAGCATGAACAGTCGCAGCAGTCCCCCCGAGTGCGCCTGCAGCGCCTCCTCGGGCGAATCGAAGACGCTCACCGAGACGCTGTCGCCGTCGTCGGTCAGTCCCGGGTAGCCGAAGACCGTCTGACCGCCGCCGACCTCGACTTCAATCAGTTCGGCCAACTCGCCAAAACTCCAGTCGGTCATTCCCGAAAACTCGGCCGGTGTCTCGTGCAGTTCGGCGAACTCCTGCTTCGCCTCGCGTCCCCATTCGCTGCGCAGCTCACTCAAGCTGCGACTGATGCCGAGCTGGCGGCCGTTCTCGTCGATCAGACGGAAGTTGAAGCTCAGGTGCGCGGGTACTGAAGCGGGGCGAAAAGCGTCTGCGGTGAGGTCCCAGCCGCGCGCGTTCAAGCCGCGGGTTTGCAAGATGAAATGGACCAGTGCGTTCACCAATGGCTTGTCCGTCGGAGACACTTGCTCGACGAACTCGCTGGCAAAGTCGGGCACCGGCACCAGCTTGGCGCGAATCCGTTGCGGAAGCGTTTTTACCAGCTGCT
>ERZ761602.2368-NODE-2368-length-29849-cov-44.006142_pt1 | contig 29849 bp, 28 predicted proteins | sample MGYA00512165_ERZ761602 | MGnify/ENA primary metagenome ERZ761602 (study PRJEB28899, sample SAMN02445085) | bioreactor sludge metagenome | biome: EBPR sludge; isolation source: Thorneside wastewater treatment plant | place: Australia: Brisbane, Thorneside...
CCTGCGAAGAAAGCCCCCGCGAAGAAGGCTCCTGCCAAGAAAGCCGCTCCCGCGAAGAAGGCTCCTGCCAAGAAGGCTCCCGCGAAAAAGGCTCCCGCGAAAAAGGCTCCTGCCAAGAAAGCCGCTCCCGCGAAGAAGGCTCCTGCCAAGAAGGCCTGATCGACTGAGCATCCATCCAACGGAATTTTTCAGGGAAACCCAAACATTCCACCGGGCCCGGGGAGAACGATCCGTCGTTCCTTTCCGGGCCCGCTTTCTTTTTATCCTGCCTTACTCCTCCTCATCCTCCTCCTCTTACTCGAATTCGGGAGTCCCTCGACGTTCGGATTGAGTACGAGTAGGAGGATAAGGAGGAGGAGTAAGAAGAGGAAGCCGATCTACCCCCGATTGTTGCGACAAGCTTCGCGCAGCCCCTTGCCCCAGAACATCACGACGCAGCCTTGGACCTCGACATTGAATGTCCGGAAACGCTGCGAGAGCGCCTCCATCAACCCTCCGAGGGAATCCTCCCGGTTCGAAAAGATCCCCCGCCAGTTGTAGAGCGCCATCAAGGTCCTCGCCAAGGGAGGTCGCTGGATGTCCTTCCCGAGAATAGTCGAGCCGAAGAGCGTTCCCTCGTCTTGGAGATGCGGCACGAGGTGGTCGAAGACAGCGACCGCCTTGTCTTCAAGACGGCCGGGCAGGCAGTGCAGCACGTAGTTCAGCGCGATCGAGTCGAAACGCGGTCCCGTCAGCGCCAGCGGCTCCAGCGCGTTCCCCTCGATCCGCTCCGGCTGGAAGGCGGCGAGGCGCTTCGCGGCGCGGTCGAGGCAGTTCCGGTTGATGTCGAGAAGGACGAGCCGGAGCGGAGGGGGCGGCAGCGTCTCCGCAGGGAGCGTGCCCGTTCCCACCCCGACTTCGAGATGGTTCGGCGTGATGTGGTCGCGGTAAAGCCCGAGCACCCGCTCCGTCTCGCAGCGCCAGACGCGTCGGTTCGAAAACCCGAACACCCACCAATCGTAGAGGGCGAGATTCCGCCTCGTGTAGATCGCATGGGCCCGCTCCACCTCTGACAATCCGGCCTTCATGGAATTTCCGCAATCAAGAGGGTATAGTCGGCGAGTCAACCCCCTTGTACCTCCGATATGGAAAACCTAGCCGAACGCATGGATCACCTCCTCATCCGCGAAGAGGATCTGGAGGAGCGCTTCATCCTCGGCTCGGGAAGCGGCGGGCAGAAGATCAACAAGACCTCGTCCTGCGTCTACCTGAAGCATCTCCCCAGCGGCAACGAGGTGAACTGCCAGGAGACCCGCTCGCGCGAGAAGAACCGCGAAATCGCCCGCATTCGCCTTTGCGAGCACTTTGAGGCCCTCGCCGCCGCCGCGAAGCTGGAGGCCGCCCGCCAGCGCGCCCGCCAGCGCTACCAGCGCCGCAAGCCCTCCCGCGCGACGAAGGCGCGGATGCGCGAGGCCAAGGAACACCGCTCCGATCGCAAGAGCTCGCGGAGACGGGTGGACGAGTGATTTGCGATTGCTTCATCGCCCATCCCTCGCCACATTCCCGCGACATGGAAAACGTCATCATCATCGGAACCGGATGCGCCGGTTGGACCGCCGCTATCTACACCGCCCGGGCCAACTTGTGTCCCTTGGTCATCTCCGGCGAACAGCCCGGCGGCCAGCTCACGACCACCACCGAGGTGGAGAACTTCCCGGGCTTCCCCGAGGGGGTGATGGGGCCGGACCTGATGATGCGCATGCAGCAGCAGGCCGAGAAGTTCGGCACCCGCGTGGAATACGACCGGGTCGAGAGCGTGGCGCGGCAGGACGACGGCTCCATCCTCGTGAAGACCACGGGCGGCGCGGAGCACCGCTCCCGCACCGTCATCGTCGCGACCGGGGCGAGCCCGCGCCACCTCGGCCTGCCGGGCGAGGCGGGATTGATCGGACGCGGCCTCACCTCCTGCGCGACCTGCGATGGGGCCTTCTACCCCGACGTGCCGGTGGCCGTGATCGGCGGTGGCGACTCCGCCTGCGAGGAGGCCGGTTTCCTCACCCGTTTCGCCAGCAAGGTTTATCTCGTCCATCGCCGCGACGAGTTGCGCGCCTCGAAGATCATGGCCGACCGCGCCCTCGCCAACCCGAAGATCGAGCCGGTCTGGAACTCGGAGGTGACGGAGTATCTCACCGACGAAAGCGGAGACGTGCGCGCCATCCGCGTCCACAACCGAGTCAACGGCGAGGAGTCGGAGATCGAGGTGAAGTGCGTCTTCGTCGCCATCGGCCACGATCCGAACACCGCCTTCCTCGCCGGATCGGGCGTCGCCCTCGACGGGGACGGCTACATTTTGCAGGAAGGCCATTCGACCCGTTCGAACGTGCCCGGCATCTTCTCCGCTGGCGATGTCGCCGACCATGTCTATCGGCAGGCGATCACCGCCGCCGGCAACGGCTGTCAATCGGCCCTCGACGCGGAGCGCTATATCGCTGCCTTGGAGGGGTGATAGCCCCGCTCACGCCGACCTCACCGCCTCCGCGCCGATCCCGCGCAGTTCGAAAACTTTGAGGATCGTGTCCTCGATGAGGTTGTTCGGGCAGGAGGCGCCGGCGGTGATACCGACGAGGATGGGGCGGTCCGAGGCGAGGGCCTCGGAATAGACGCCCACCTCCTCCTTCCGGTGGATGTCGTAGTGGACGATCTCTTCGAGGGAGACGAGACAGGCGGCGCTGCGGATGAAGAAGGTGGGCAGTTCCTTCTCCCCGATCTCGACGAGGTGGGTCGTGTTCGAGCTGTTGTAGCCGCCGACGACGAGGAGAAGATCGAGCGGCTCTTCGAGCAGTTCGAAGAGGGCGTCCTGCCTCTCCTGGGTCGCCCCGCAGATAGTGTCGAAGACGGAGAAATGGGCGTCGTCCCCGTCTCGGCGGACGATGGCCTCGCGGACGCGACGCTGGATTTCTTCGGTCTCGGACTTCAGCATCGTGGTCTGGTTGGCGACACCGACACGGCGGAGATGAAGACTGGGGTCGAAGCCCTCGGACATGGCCCCCGCGAAACGCTCGCGGAAGGCGTCGGTATCGCCCCCGTGTTCGAGGTGGGCGCAGACGTAGTCGATGTCGTCGAGAGTGAGGACGACGAGGTAGTGGCCCGAACCATCGTCGCCGACGGCGCGCGAGGCGGTGGCGCGGGTCTCCTCGTGGTCGGCCTTGCCGTGGATGATGGAGGTGACGCCCTCTTTGGCGAAGCCCCGCACGCGCCGCCACACTTTCATCACGTCGCCGCAGGTCGTGTCGACGATGCGGCAGCCGCGGGACTCGACCTTGTCGATGAAGGAGATGGGGGCACCGAAGGCGGGCACGATGACGACATCGTCCTCGGCGAGTTCGTCGTAGCGACCGTCCATCGAGCGCCAAGGCAGGGAGACGATCTCCATCTCCTCAAGCTGGCGGTTCACCTCGGGGTTGTGGATGATCTCGCCGATGAGGAAGACGCGATTGTCGGGAAAGACGCGCCGCGAGGCGTAGGCGAGGTCGATGGCCCGCTCGACGCCGTAGCAGAAGCCGAACTGCTTGGCGAGGCGGATGGTGGTGCCGTCGATGGAGAGCACGCCACCGCGGGCGCGGACTTTTTCGACGATGGAACTCTGGTAGTGCCTCGCGACCTCCGCTTGGACGCGCTCCATCACCTCGGGGGTGCGGACGTTGACGCGGCGGCGGGCGCGCTCGGGCGGGGCGGACATGATTTCGGGGGATGCCCCCGCAGCTCTCAGAACAGGATTTCGCTGGTCCGATCCATGGGGGCGTCGGTGATGAGAACCGAACGGGGATGGTCGGGCTGGTCGTAGTCCGTGGGCCGGGGCACGTTCTTGCCGACGGTGGCGTCCTCGGGCTGGGTTTGGGCGATGTGGATGGGGGTTCCCGCATTCACGAGGTTGAAGAACTCCTGGGCGATGGTGCGGTGGAGGCGGAGGCAGCCGTGGGTCCGGGGCATGGGCCACACCGCCCCCGCATGGAAGCCGTAGCCGCTCTTGAATTCGACCCACCACGGCATGGGATAGCCCACGTAGGTGTAGCCGGACGGCAGGCCGGAGCGTTTTCCGGGGATGATCTCGTCGCCTTTCACGTAGAATCCGTAGGTACCAGATCGTTTGCGGGGCAGCTTGTTGAAGGCGCGGAAGCTCCCCGTCGGGGTCGGGTCGCTCGGCGTGCCGATGGCGATGGCGGCGACGAAGCGGGGCTCCTCGCCCTCAAGGACATAGACGGCGCGGTTGCTCAGGCTCACTTTCACGCTGACGTTGGCGGGATTGGTCACGGTTCCGTAGCGCAAGGCCATGCTCGCGGGCTGTGTCGGAGCGACGGTTTTGCACGAAGTCTGAAGGACGGCGACGGAGAGAATGGCCGCTCCGGCCAGCAGGAGTCTGGCGGTCATGGGAACTCGGATGTTCATATGGGAGAAAGAAGGCTTGGAATGTACACCCAAAGCCAGCCGGAGGCGAACGGATGATGGAGGCTCTTGAGGGAAAATGAATTTTTTATCTCCTAATTGTTGACAAAAGTTAATATTCAGGTAGAATTACTTCGGTTACTTTCTCGGTAACTGTCTGTTTGTGTTTCGTGTTTCGGAGCCGCTCAGCCCTCGGGCTGAGCGGTTTCCGTTTTTTTTAAGGGCATCGCTTGGAAGCTGACGCGAATCCAGCGGCGGGGACTTGCCAAGTCCCCCATCCACTCAGACGACACAGGATTCACCGACGATCACGCCCACGGCAGCTTCCACTGTCCGGGGATGGCGATCTCGTAGTTTCCGTCCGGGCCGGGCTTCACCGGGGCCTCGGCGTTCATGTCGTATTCCTTCGGCATGATGGTGAAGTTCGAGTTCACGGCGTCGTCCCATTTCACCTCCTGGCCGCTGTAGGTGGCGAGGCGGCCGAGGGTGGAGGTGAAGGAGCTCTTCGCCCCGAAGTAGGCGTCGTTCTGGGCGAGGTTCTCGCGGATGCACTTGTGGAGATGGTCGTGCTCGACCTGGTAGGGGTTCGGGTCGCCGCCGTCGCGGGGGGCGCGGTGCTGCCACTTCACATTGCCCTTGAGGTCGGTGATGCGTCCCGAGGCCAGATGCAATATCCCTTCGGTTCCGTGGATTTCCTCGGCGATCTGCTGCCAAGTCCCTTTGATATGGCGGCACTGGCTGTTCATCACCGCCCCACCGAATTCTGCGCCGTAGCGGAACTCGACATAGTGGTGGTCGAAGATCTCGCCGACGCTGCGGGGCTCGGTGCCGGCCCTGCCGCCCATGCCTTGGGCGACGACGGGATGACCACCCATCACGGAATCGCCGCTGACGAACCAGTTCATCACGTCGATGTTGTGGACGTGCTGCTCGGAGATGTGGTCGCCGCAGAGCCAGTTGAAGTGGTACCAGTTCCTCATTTGGTACTCCATCTCGGTCCAGCCTGGCTGGCGCTCCACGATCCAAGGGCGCGTACCGTTCCACCAGACCTGCCCTCCGCGGACCTCGCCGATCAGCTTCTCCTCGTGGACTTTCTTGAAGGCTTCGAGGTAGACGTTTTGGTAGTGGCGCTGGAGGCCGACGACGACCTTCAGTTGCTTCGCGTCGGCTTGCTTGGCCGCTTCGATGACCTTGTTGAAGCCCCAGGCGTCGACGCAGACGGGCTTCTCCATGAAGACATGCTTGCCCTGCTGCACCGCGTATTCGAAATGGAGGGGACGGAAGCCGGGAGGGGTCGCGATGACGACAAGGTCGCTTTCGTCGATGACGCCTTTGTAGCCGTCGAATCCTGCATACTGGCGGCTCTTCGGCACGTCGATCTGAGACGACTTGCCGAGTTTCTCAAGCTGCTCTTGGACTTTGGGCAAGCCGGCGGCGCGATTCCCCCCCCCGTCGATCTTGTCTTGGAAGGCGTCGGCCACGGCGACCAGCTTCGCGCTGTCGCTCGCGGTGAGGTTCTGCACGATGGCGCCGGACCCGCGTCCGCCGAGGCCGATCAGGCCGACTTTGATCGCGTCGCTGCCGGCGACTTGGGCACAAAGCTCCACCGGGAGCGCGGCGGCGGCACTCGCCGTGGCGGCTCCGGCGATGAAGCGCCGACGGGAAATGGATGATTCTTCCTTCTGCTGAATGGGTTCGCTCATGATGGATGCTGGGGGTTCGGGATGAATGGCGGTTCTCGCCCGCAAGAAAGATCGGTAAGCCACGATACTAGCAAGCGCCTCGCGGAAGCGCAATCCCCATCCTCGCTCCGTACCCAGCTATTATCCGCCGCTTGACTCAGGCGAGGCGGCGGTTCGGATCAATGTCGCCGTCGAGAGGCGAGGGAGGGATGCCCACCTTCCGCCGGGCCGCCGCGGCGAAGGCGATCATGGCCGCGTTGTCGGTGGAGTAGGCGGGGTCGGCGACGAGGATCTCCAACCCGGCCTCTCTGCCCGCGCCGACGGCCCGCTCGCGGAGGCGGCGGTTGCAGCTCACCCCGCCGCTCACGGCGGCGAGGCGCAGGCCGGTGTGGCGACAGGCTTGAAGGAGCTTGGCGACGAGGACGTCGACGATGGTTTCCTCGAAAGAGGCGCAGAAGTCCGCGAGGAGCTGCCCTGAAGGAACTCCATCGAGCCGGTCGATCAGGTAGCGGGCCGAGGTCTTCAAGCCGCTGAAGCTGAAATCGAGGTCGCCGCTCCGGACCATGCTGCGGGGGAAGGGGAAGGCGTCGCGCCGTCCGGTAGCGGCGAGCTTCGCGATCTCGGGGCCGCCCGGATAGGGCAGGCCGAGCAGCTTCCCGACTTTGTCGAAGGCTTCGCCGGCGGCGTCGTCCTTGGTCGAGCCGAGCAAGCGGTAGTCCCCCACCCTGCGGACTTCGACGAGGAGGGTGTGTCCTCCGCTCACGACGAGGGCGATATGGGGTTCAATCTCACGCGGAGGGTTCAGGAAGGGCGAAAGAAGGTGCCCTTCCAGATGGTTGATGGAGTAGAAAGGTCGCGCCAGCCCGACCGCGACCGCTTTCGCCAAGGTGTCGCCGACGAGCAGGGAGCTGGCGAGGCCGGGGCCCGAGGTCGCGGCGACGAAAGCGATATCCCCCGGTGTGGTCCCGGCTCCGGCGAAGGCGGATTCGAGGAGGGGACGCAGGTCGAGGGTGTGGTTGCGCGAGGCGAGTTCGGGGACAACGCCTCCGTAGGGGGCGTGGAGGCGGACCTGCGAGGCGACGCGGCTGACGAGGGGCAGGCCGTCGGCGTCGGCGATCGCGACGGCGGTCTCGTCGCACGAAGTCTCGATCGCGAGGACGAGTTCCGCGCTCATCGCAGGGGGAAGAGGCCGCGACACGGTCACTGCGGCGACTCGGGCGTAGGGTCGGCGGGCTTCTCCTCGGGTGTTTCCGCAGGAGCAGGGTCGGGTTTCGGAGGGGCTTCCGCCTCCACCTCTTTCGCGGCCTCGTCCGTCGTCTCCCTCTTCGATTTTGACGCGGCCTCCGCCGGGGTCTTGGCGTAGACGAGCGCCCCCTTCATCGCATCGACGGCGCGGATCAGCTGGGGATCGGTGAAGGACTCGATTTTTTTCCGCTCCTCCGCTTCGAGGGTGTCGCGGGCGAACCACTGCGCGAGCTGCTGCTCCTGGGCCGGGGTGAGGGTCGCGACGATGTTCGGGATGACTCCGTTCTCATGGATGGTGCGATGGCTCGGAGTGTAGTATTTCGCCGTGGTCATGCGGATGGCCTTGCCGTCGCCGATGGGGATGATGGACTGCACCGACCCCTTCCCGAAGGTGGTCACGCCCACGACAATGCAGCGCTTCAGATCCTGGAGCGCCCCGGAGACGACCTCGGCCCCGCTCGCGGAGGAGTGGTTGACGAGCACGGCGAGGGGATAGTCGCGGTCGCGACGCTTCTTGTTAGCGCTGGTGCGGTAGACCTTGATCTCGCCCGAGCCGGGTTTGCCCTCGGTCGTGAGGACGACCGTGCCGGCTTTCACGAACTCGCCGCAGACGTCGATGGCGCTGCCGAGAAGGCCGCCGGGATTGTTGCGCATGTCGAGGACGAACGCGTCCATCCCCTCCTGCTCGAGCTTGTCGAGAGCGTCGGCCAGCTCCTCGGCGGTGGGTTCGCTGAACTGCAGGATGCGGGCGTAGCCCATGCGATAAGGCGCGGTGAGTTTCGGGTCGAGGATGCGGATGTCCTCGACCGAGGATTGCCGGATGACCTCCCGCTTCATCGAGAACTCGTGCAACTGCTGCGTCGCGGGGCGGCGGATCGTGAGGGTGATGGATTCGCCCGGCTTGCCCCGGAGCAAGTTCACGGCCTCGGCCATGCCCAACTCCTCGGTGAGCCGATTGTTGATTTTCAGAATCTGGTCGCCAGGGAGGATACCGACCCGCGCGGCGGGACCGTCCTCGCGCGCGGTCACGATGGTGAGGACGTCGTTCTTCGTCGAGATGGTGACCCCGATGCCCTCGTAGGTGCTGTCGGTGTGGCGCTTGAGCTGGTCGAAGACCTTCGGCTGCATGAACTGCGAATGCGGATCGAGGTCGGCGAGCATCCCTTGGAGGGCGCTGTTGATCAGCTTCTCGTAGGTGACTTTGTCGGCGTCGACGTAGCCCTGCCGGATCGTCTCGATCACCTCGGTGAAGAGCTCGATCTCCTTGAAGCCGGAATCCTCGGCCACGTCCTCCTGCGCGGAGGTCCGGGAGGGGAGGCCGAAGCAAAAAGCCGCTCCCGCGAAGAGAAGGGCAAGACCGAGGAATCGTTTCATCGGCGAACTTTCCTCCCGATCCGCCTCCTTTTCAAGACCGGTCTTCGTCGCCTGTCACAGCCAACCAAACCAGAGAACCGCTACGTAGACCGCTTTCGTGGCGAGATGGAGCCACTGGTCGATGGCGAAGGAGGTGCGACCCTCGCACTTCGCCCAGTCGATGGCCCAGTGGAGGACGAACTCCGCGAAGGCGAGTATTGGAGATCCGCTGATGAGCCAGACGAAGCCCGCGTGGATGAGGCAGTGAGCGCTCATCAGGTAGGCCCAGAGGTTCACCGGTCCGGGGCGACCGTCGGCCAAGGGCGGCGGCGGACTGTTCCGGTTCTTCCCGTGCGAGAGGAAATCGCCTTGGAGCGGGAAATCGGCGAAGGCGTGGCCAATGGCGAAGGCGAAGAGCAGGACGAGGGCCGCACACCACCCGTCCGGCGCGTCGAAAGGAAGAGTCTGGAACTGGGACATGCGGCGATGGAATTCACCGCCGGCGGCGGCGTTGCCTGGATGACTGAAGGATCGACCGGCTTGGGCCGGAGATTTCTAGAAGGAGTCGAGCATGGCCTCCCGGGCCATGGCGACCTTCTCGTTGGTTTTACGGAGGCGTTTGCTCAACTGGGTGGCGACATTCACGAGGAGACGGGCGGCTGTCCGAGGATGCGCCTCCAGATATTGCTCGAGCCTCGCCCGGTCGATGCGCCAAACTTCGGAGAAGGACTTGCTCACCACGCTGGCACTGGCCTGTCCGGGATCGAACATATTGATCTCCCCGACGGTGTTTCCCGCTTTCAACGTGCCCAAAAGAACGGGTCTCCCGGTCACCTCGGTCTGCACATGGAAAGTGCCCGAGACGATCATGAAGAGGGCGTCTTGGGTATCGCCCTCCTGAATCAGGGCCTCCCCGTCGGCAAGGGAGATGAACTCTCCAAAATTTCCGAGTTGAGTGCGCTCTTCGATGTCGAAGTCGGTCGCGAAGCCCATTTCGGGGAGGATGGCGTTGGACATGGGAACAGAGTGGAGGAGGTGGCCCGGCAAAGGCGGGATTCAATATTGCCCGCCCATCATCCCAGGCATTCCCGCCTGGCCTTCCCAAGAGGCTGGCATGTTGTGCGGCATGCTGCTGAGCTTTTCGCGCTCAGGCTTCTTCTGATCGCTGCCGCCGCCGAGCGTTTCGCAGGAGACCAGCGAAAGGGAGACGACGGCAAGGCAGAGGAGGCGCAGGAAGATCATGGCGGGGGAGGAGGAAGGAGGGGGAGCCTCCCGGCTCATTGGACGTTCTCGAAGATCACCTTGTCGCCCGGCTGGACTTCGATTCCCTTCACCGTCGAGTCGCCGGCGATGTCCGCAACCGTGACCATGTCCTCGAGGTTGACGATACGGAGCCGACCGATGCGGGAGTTGCCTCTCTTGACGAGCAGGGACGCGTCGGGGGAAACTCCGTGGGCACGACCGGCGTTGACCATCACGAAGCCCCATTCCTTGTTCACCGCGATCACCGTGGCGACGAGGCTGTTGAGGGAGAGACGCTGGGCGCGCTGCACTTGGAAGGCCTCCTCTTCCCTGACCTTGGCGACTTGGACCTGCTTCGCCTGCGCGGCAGCGCCTAGCTGGGTGTTGAGTTCCGTCTTCTTGTTCTGATGCTCGGTGAGGGCATCCTTCAAGCCTGTCAGGGTCGTCTGCAAGTCCTCCGCAGACTTGATGGTTCCATCAGGAAAAGCTCTTGCAACCACGAGGTCGATCTCCTTTTTCTCGATCGCGATCTTCTGGAGTTCGGCAGTCGCCGTTTCGAGATCGCGCTGGACCACGAGCAACTTGCGCTTCGACTCCTCGACGGCGGCGGCGGCTTGGTTGCGCGTGTCCTTCGCTTGCGTCTCCTTCGTCTCGGCGTCGGTCCGTTTCTGTTCCGCGTCGTTGATGTCGTTGTTCAGGGCCAAGACTTCAGCCTTCACTCCGGCGAGTTCCGTATTGATCTCGTCGTGCGTGGTTTTGTTGAGATATCCGACGACCGATGCGCCCAGCATGGCGATTCCGGCTAGGATCATGACAATTTTTTTCATCCTCTGCTAATGGGGTTGGGGTGGGTCTTTAGGTGGAACCTCGGCACAGCCAGAGTTTCCTCGACCGATTACTGCTGAAAGGGATCGGGGGGAGCTCCGGTGGCAGGCGCAGCACCGGGGGCCGGGGCGGCGGGAGGAGCGCCGAAGGGATCGGGGGGAGCTCCGGTGGTAGGCGCGGCACCGGGGGCCGGGGCGGCGGCAGGAGGAGCACCGAAGGGATCGGGCGCAGCCGGAGCAGCGGCGGGCGCGGCACCACCGTCCATGGCCCCTTCACCGAAGGGCGCGGAAGCAGCCGGCTCCGGCGCGGCACCGACAGCAGGGGCGGTCGCGGAGGCACCACCAACGGGGACCGAAGCCGGAACTGTCGCAGGGGTCTGCACCCGCACAGACTTCACCACAGTGTCGCCGACTTGGACGGACTGGCCCGGCGCGAGCGAACCGGGGACGATGTCGGCGGCGGACTCGGATGCCTCCACCGAAGTCACGAGGAGGCGGCAGATGGGCTGGCCCCGGCGGTAGACATCCAATTGGGAGCGGTTGACGACACCCTGGTCGAACCCTCCTGCAACGACGACGAAACCCCATTGGTTATAAGCCTTCACGATCTGGCTCTGGAATTCGCCGCGGATCACCCCGGCCTCTTGGTCGGCCCGCAGCGCATGGAGTTCGGCCGCGACTTTCTCAAGGCGGTCCCGCTCCACTTGGGCGGCGGCGACGGCTCCCTCGAGCTGGCTCACTTCGATTTCCGCCTCCTCGACTTGGGTTCGGATCTGGACCATCTCCTTCTGGATCGCCTCGATCTCGGAGACCCCCTTGATCAATTCCTTGGCTTTCTCAAGCTCGGTCTTGGAGGCTTCGAGGTTCGTCTGCTGCGCTTTCAGGTTGGATTCCACCTCGAAGAGCTTGGCGTCGGCGTCGATCTTCGCGGTCTGAAGGGTTTCGGCTTCCGTCGTCAGGGCGGCGATGGCCTGCTCCAGCTTCGCGACCTCCTCGCTTTTCTTGGTGAGCTCAGTTTTGCGAGACTCAAGGGTGTCCTTGACCGTCGTCTTTTCGACGATCAGTTGCTCAAGCGTGCCTTTGTTGTCCCAGGCAAGCCAAGCGGACCCCGCCAGAACCACGGATGCGATGACTAACAATACCTTCCACATGGGGTCTGCGTGTTTGAAGTGAACAAAATACAACGTGTTTCGGAGATCGAACCTAGCGAGGGGAGTTCCGAAAAACAACCCCAAAATTTTGATTCTTCCCCATATTGAAGAACTTTTCTTCGCAAGACAAGCACGATCTTCGCAGAAAAAAGGATTCCGCCCGCTTCCGAAAGGGGGTCAATCCCCCGTCCCGGCACCTCCGCGGAGCGCCGCGTATCGCACCAAGGCCTTGCGATAAGGGGAGCCAAGAGGGGGCAGATCACCCTTTCTCCCGAACCAGCCGCCGTCCCCGTCCGCTTCGTTGGGCGGGCGCCACGTCGCCGGGGCTTCATAGACGCGCAGCGTGACCCGGTAGCGGGTGATGGGGTAGTCGAAGCGGAAAAGCTCCCGCAAATCCGCCGCCGCCTCCGCGGGGATCTCCGGCAGACGCCACAGCCCGCGCCGCCGCGTCCCCTGCTCGCGGCAAAGGTAGACGCGTCCGCCCCGCTCGGCCAAGAGCACGCTTTCCTCCCTCGCGGTGGTCGCCGGCCCCTTCCTCTTCCGGGGATAGGCCCCCGTCTCCCCCTGCCGCCGGGCGGCGCAGACGCTTTCCACCGGGCAGTCGGGGCAGTCGGGGTTCGCCGGACGGCAAATCCGCTGCCCCAGCTCCATCAGCGCCGAATTGAAGAGCCTCGCCCCTTTTTCCGGCACAAGGAGCTCCGCCCAAGCCCAGAGCCGACGGAGTCCGCGAGGGGAGTCGATCTCCTCCTCGCAGACGAAGAGGCGAGCGAGGACCCGGCCCACGTTCCCGTCGACGATCGGCGCGCGACGGTCGAAGGCGAAGCTCAGCACCGCCCCCGCCGTGTAGCGGCCCACCCCGGGGAGCGCGAGGATCACTTCGGGATCCTCGGGGAGGCGGCCTCCGAATTCCTCGCAGATCTGCCGCGCCGCCTTTTGCAGATTGCGGGCGCGGTTGTAGTAGCCGAGCCCCTCCCAAGCCTTCAGCACTTCCTCCTCCGAGGCCCTGGCGAGCGAGGCCCAGTCCGGGAAGCGCCGCATCCAACGCTCGTAGTAGCCGCGCCCCAGCACTGTCGCGATTTGCGTCTGCTGCAGCATCGCCTCCGAAACGAGGACAGCGTAGGGATCTCGCGTCCTCCGCCAAGGATAGTCCCGCCCCCCGGCGCGGAACCACTCGACGAGCAAGCTTCGGAAGGCCGCGATCCCTTCGCCCCCGCCCAGGATTCCATCGACGATTTCCGCGTCCTCTTCGCCCATCGCTCCTCCGCTTTCGCGGTGGCCCCACCATACTCGCGACCTTGCGAAGGGAAGCGGCAAAATGCGATTATCCGACGATTCTCCCCCCGCCCGGCATGAAATCGGCTTTCCCTCCGGGACAAAAGGCCGGGACCGCCGGGCCGCCGCCCTTTCGGAAAAAATGACGAACCCTTTCCAAAGCCGGTTGCCAAAACGCGGAAGCCTCTCAGATTAAAAATATCAGAAACCCTAGCACCGCACCCATGGCCACCATCACCAAGCGAGATCTCGTCATCCGTATCAGCAACGAGACCGGACTGACCCAGCAGGAGGTATTCAATGTCGTGCAGTCCCTCATCGAGAAGGTAACCTCGAGCCTGGCCTCCAACGACGATGTCGTCCTGCGGAATTTCGGCGCCTTCCAAGTCACCAAGACCAAGCCGAAGATCGGGCGCAATCCCAACAAGCCCGATGCCGCCGTGCCCATTCCCGCCCGCGCCGTCGTCAAGTTCAAGCCCGGCAAGGAGCTGAAGGAGCGCGTCGCCAAGGTCCTGCCCGAACTCTGAGCAGGAGAACCCGCAGCGAAGTTCGCGGGAACTTCGGCGGGCGTCGTACGGAGCGCCGGGTGGAACCGAAAACAGGGGATTCCTCCCTTCCGGTCACGCCTCCGCGCCGCATCCTTTTCCCTTGCGGCGTCGCGCCCGGTGACTTACAAATGGCGCTCTTTTCGCGGAACCCCGGATTCGGGTTCCTTCATCCGACCTCACCTCCGCCACCGACAGCCATGGCCAAGAAAACCGTCACGAAGAAACTCCCTCCGAAAAAAGCGGGTACGCAGACGAAAAAAACTGCCGCGAAAAAGGCCCCGGTGAAGAAAGCCGCCTCCAAACCGGCCCCCAAGAAGGCCGCTCCGCCCAAAAAAGCGGCCCCGAAAGCGCCCGCGAAGAAAGCCGCAGCCAAGGCCCCCGTCAAAAAAGCCGTCGCCAAGCCCGCCACGAAAAAAGCCCCGGTGAAAAAGGCCGCCGCCGCGACCAAGAAAACGAAGCCGGCACCCGCCGCCAAGAAGCCGGTCGCGAAAAAGGCCCCGGTGAAGAAAGCCGCCCCCAAACCGGCTCCCAAGAAACCCGCGCCCGCCAAAAAAGCCGCCCCGTCCAAAAAGGCGGCTCCGAAAGCCCCCGTGAAGAAAACCGCGGCCAAAGCTCCCGTCAAAAAAGTCGCCGCCAAGCCCGCCGCGAAAAAGGCCGCCCCCAAGGCACCAGCCAAGCCCGCCCCCGTGGCGAAAAAACCCTCCGTGGCCAAGCCCGAGCCCAAAAAACCGGCTCCGGCGAAGCCGACCCCTCCCCTTTCCCAACCCAAGGCCGCCGTCAAGCCCGAGCCCGCGAAAGCGGCAAGCTCGAAACCCGAATCCGCGAAAACGGCACCGAAGTCTTCCGCACTCGTGAAAATCCCTCCTAAAAAACGCCTTCCCGTCAAACGACGCCCCCTCTTCGCCCATCTCGCCAACCACGCCCCCGTCGTCCCCACCCCCGCCGCCACGGAAAAGCCCAAGAAGCTCTCCCCCGCCTTTCTGAAAGCGCAGCGCCAGCGGCTCCTCGACCTGCGCGACTCCCTCCTCGACCAGATGTCCGGGGTCGCCCGCGACTCCCTCGGACGCGGCGAGGACTCCAGCGATTCCTCCGCCTTCGGCATGCACCAGGCCGACGCCGGCAGCGACGCCTACGACCGCGACTTCGCCCTCAACATCCTCTCGCAGGAGCAGAACGCCCTCTACGAGATCGAGGAGGCCCTCCTCCGCATCGACAGCGGCGAATACGGAGTCTGCCAAGGCTCCGGCGAGCTGATCCCCCAAGCCCGGCTCGAAGCCATCCCCTTCGCTCGCTGCACCGTCGAATACCAGGAGAGGTTGGACCAGGAGCAGACCCCCGGAAACTTCCGCGCCCCCGTCACTTCCCTCTTCGGTCTGGAGGAGAAGGAAGTCGCAAAACCCACCGACGAGGAAGAGGATTGAAATTATCGGTTGAGATTCCTGGGCGATGCCCTACATTCCCCGCCCTCGCGAAACACACCACCACTCCCAGCCATGCCCAGAGAAGTCATCATTCTTGAATGCACCGAGGCGAAGGCGGAAGGCGCCCGTCCTTCCATCTACCCGACCACACGCAACAAAAAGAGCCTGCGCACCCCCGGTCGCTTGGAGAAGGTGAAGTTCAATCCCTACCTCAAGCGCCGCACCCTCCATCGCGAGAAGCGCTGATCCCCACCCCCCTTACGCCATGGGTCCGAAAACCGAACAGAGAGCCATCAACCTCCGCCGCGCCAACCGGCGCATGCCCCGCCGCCGTTTCGACATCCCGGCGGAGAAGGTCAGCTACCTCAATCCCGAATACCTCAGGAACTTCACGACCGAGTCCGGCAAGATCTACGCCCGCCGCACCACCGGGCTCTCCGCCAAACTCCATCGCAAGATCACCCGCGAGATCAAGCGCGCCCGCGCCCTGAACCTCCTCTGATCCCGCGCAGTCCGCGCAACGACAATCATTGCCGACAGGGTCAGGTCCACCACCTGACCCTGTTTTGTTTCGACCCCGCTCGTTCCTCTTTCCGTATGGAGGCTTGAAGACTGCGAGCAACAGACCGTCAACTGCTCCGCCAAAGCACATGAGCGCGGCGCTTCAACGAGATCAAGCATCCGCGCTTGCGAAAAGCAATCCGAGCCAAGCGTTGGCAAAGACCAGAGCGATCTCCGATTCTTGGTTCCGTGCTCAAGCTTTGTCTTGGGTCGCCAGATTCACAGATGGAGATCCGCTGCCGATAGCGAGGCAAGCCGCGAAGGCCGCCTCGGAATGTGAGGATCACTACAAACGCTCTTCCGTCCGGGCATGGGAAATAGCCGCGTTGGCTGAGCGGAATTTCAAATCGGAAGCGAAGAGGTCATTGAATGAGGCCGTCCAAGTCGCCAGAGGCGTTCAACCCTGCTCATCACGAAGCGAAGCGCTCTTTCTGCTGTTCCAATCCGCGTTTGCCATCGCCGCCACCGAGGCCGATATCGTCAGGGAGATTTTGATCCAGTCATGTCCGATCAAAGAGCATTGGAGGTGCGCGAGGGTCGTCCATGATGCCACCAAGATTCAGAATGGAGAAATCACCCCAAGAGCGTTCTTTTGGTAACCTTGACGCCCACCATCCACCCTCCGCCGGGCTCGAACGAGTGGAAACGGACGAAACGTGGCGGCGCGCGGCCTTCCCCGCCTGCCGCGGTCGCGTCTTCCTCGCCCACGCCGCGGTCGCTCCGGTGCCGCAGGTCGCGGTCGAGGCGATGGACGCCTTCAATGCCACCTCATCCACGGGCGAACTCGACTACGGCGAAGTCTTCTTGAAACGCATGGACCGGGTCCGGGGCTCGGCGGCGCGGCTCTTCGGCAGTGCGCCCGAGGAAATCGCCCTGCTCGGCCCGACCAGCCTCGGTCTCAGCCTCGTCGCCAACGGGCTCGACTGGCGGCCGGGCGACGAAGTCGTGACCTACCTCGACGACTACCCGGCCAACGTCTATCCGTGGAAGCAGCTTGAGCGGCTCGGCGTGCGCATCGTCTATCTGCGGCCCCGCGCCATCGGCGAGATCACCCCGGAGCTGGTCCACGACGCGATCACCCCGAGAACGCGGCTCCTCGCCCTCGCCTCCTGCCACTTCCTGAGCGGCTACCGGCTCGATGTCGCTGCCGTCGGGGCCGCCGCGCGGGAGGCGGGCGTCCTCTTCTGCCTCGACGCGATCCAGACGGCGGGAGCCTTCCCGACGCCCGCGAGCGAGGTCGATTTCCTCAGCGCCGACTCGCACAAGTGGATGCTCGGCCCCTCCGCCGCCGGGGTCGTCTATGTCGCGAAAGAGCGGCAGGAGCTGCTCCGCCCCAGCCTCTACGGAGCTTGGAACGTGGCCTCGCCGAACTTCATCGCCCGCGACGAGATCCGTTTCGAGCCGGGCGCTCGCCGCTACGAACCCGGCGTGCTGAACGCTTCGGGCCTGCTCGGGATGGAGGCCTCCATCGACCTGCTCACGGGTGTCGGGATCAAGCGGATCGCGGCGAGGCTCCTCGAACTGAAGACCCATCTCTGCGGAGGGCTCGACCGCCTCGGTCTGCAAATCGTCGGCCCGCGCGAGGGAGGCGCGGCCTCCGGCATCACCTCCTGCACCGACTCGCAGCGCCCCGCCCATGTCGGAGAACTCTACGCCGCGCTCGGGAAAGCCGGAATCACCACCAGCTTCCGCCACGACCGCGAAGGCCGACCCCACCTGCGTTTCAGCCCCCATTTCTACAATACCCACGCCGAAATCGAGCGAACCCTGCGGGTCTTGGCCGAGGCGGGCGCTTGACAAAGGGCGGTGATCGTCTTCCGTGGCCCGTTTTTTTACTGGAAACCGGAGCGGTTCTAGGTCACGATTCCCGCCCCGGGTCCGCTTCGCCGGATCCGCCCGCCGCAACTGCATTTCACCCTAAACCGAGAGGCCCTACCGCCGTGGACTTCAGAGACATCAAACGCATCGTCGAGCTCATGGACCAGCATGGGCTCTCCGTCTTCAAGCTGGAGCAGGACGAGACCAAGCTGGAACTCAAGAAGGGCGGCGACCTCGACGTCAAGGCCATCCAGAGTTGGCTCGCCTCGGCCCCCGCCCCGGCCTTCGCGCCCGCCCACGCCGCAGCCGCTCCAGCGGCGGGCGGAAGTTCCGCCGCCCCTCCCGCCGACGGGGCGCTGCCCGCGAACGTCAAGGAGATCCATTCCCCCATGGTCGGCACCTTCTACTCCGCCTCCTCGCCCGAATCCGAGACCTTCGTGAAGATCGGCTCCAAGATCTCCGCCGACAGCACCGTCTGCATCATCGAGGCGATGAAGGTGATGAACGAGATCAAGGCCGATATTTCCGGCGAGATCGTCGAAATCCTCGTCGAAAACGGCACCGCCGTGCAATACGGCGAACCCCTCTTCCGGGTGAAGACCGCCTGAATTTCCCCACGCCTTCCCCCGTTCCGGGAAAAGGGCGAGCGACCCCGCCATGTTCAAGAACATCCTCGTAGCCAACCGCGGCGAAATCGCCCTGCGCGTCATCCGCGCCGCCAAAGAGCTGGGCGTCCGCACCACTGCGGTCTACTCCGAGGCCGACGTGGACTCGATGCACGTCCACCTCGCCGACGACGCCATCTGCATCGGCCCCGCGAAGAGCGCGGACTCCTACCTGAAGATGGAGGCCATCCTCTCCGCCGCCGAGATCGCCAACGTCGACGCGATCCACCCCGGCTACGGCTTCCTTTCCGAAAACCCGCGCTTCGCCGAGCTCTGCGAGAGCTGCAACGTGAAGTTCATCGGCCCCTCCGCCCAAGTCATCAGCCTGATGGGCGACAAGAACCAGGCGCGCGCCACCGCCACCAAATACGGCGTGCCCGTGACCCCCGGCTCCGACGGCATCGTCGAGACCGAGGCCGAGGCTCTGAAAGTGGCGGAGCAGATCGGCTTTCCCGTGATGATCAAGGCCTCGGCCGGCGGCGGCGGCCGGGGGATGCGCCCCGCCCTGAACAAGGCCAGCTTCGTCACCGCCTTCCATGCCGCCCGCACCGAAGCCCAGGCCTGCTTCGGCACCCCCGACGTCTACATCGAGCGCCTCGTCCAGAACCCCCACCACGTCGAATTCCAGATCGTGGCCGACAGCCATGGCAACGTGAAGGAGCTCGGCGAGCGTGACTGCTCCATGCAGCGCCGCAACCAGAAGATCATCGAGGAGACCCCCTCGCCCCTCCTCTCCCCCGAGCTGCGCCGCCGCATGGCCGAGGCCTCCGAAGCCCTCGTGAGGAACATCGGCTACGAGAACTGCGGGACCATCGAATACCTCGTCGACGACCAGGAGAACTTCTACTTCATGGAGATGAACACCCGCATCCAGGTGGAGCATCCCATCACCGAGGAAGTGCGCGGCTGCGACCTCATCAAGGAGCAGATCCGCATCGCCGCGGGCGAGCCGCTCTCCGTCCACGTCGTCGAGAGCCGGCCGCGCGGCCACTCCATCGAATGCCGCATCAACGCCGAGGATCCCTACAACAACTTCGCGCCCAGCCCCGGCAAGATCAATCTCTTCTACGCCCCTGGCGGGCGCGGCGTGCGCGTCGACACCCACGTCTACAGCGGCTACGAAGTGCCGCCGCACTACGACTCGATGATCGCCAAGCTCATCGTCACCGGGGCGACCCGCGAGATCGCCATCGCCCGGATGCTGCGTTCGCTGAAGGAATTCGTCGTGCGGGGGATCAAGACGACGATCCCTTTCCAGGCCTCCATCTTGGAGCACAGCGCCTTCCGCAACGGCGACTACAACATCGGCTGGGTCGAGACCTTCCTCGCCTCGCAGCCGACCCCGCCCGAACTGCCTTATTTCATGTCGGAGGAGTGATCCGGCCTCAGGGCGGAACGTGGAACAACGCGCCAGCGCTGTAGCCGAGGCCACTGGCCTCGGTCGAGCGTCAATGGGGCGTCCAATTGCCCACGCGTCGTCGGTGCTTTGGAGTGCGGCGGCATGACGCCGCTTTCCCAGAGGGGCGACATGTCGCCCCGGAACAAAGCGCGGACATGTCCGCGCACTCCAAGTCTTGCCGCATCGACCTCCCCATCATCCTTGCTGGAACGGACCCATGCCGAAACGGAATCAAAGCAGCACATCATAAGGCCGCTCGCCGGTCTTGTCGTGGAAGCCGACGAAGGCTTGGTTCACGACCTTGTAGCCGCCGGGGGTCGGGTAGTCGCCGGTGAAATACCAGTCGCCGTGGTTCACGGGGATGGCGTCCCGCAAGCCTGCCACGGTCTGGAAGACGACTTCGACCTCGCCCTTCCAAGGGATGTCCTCGGGGGTGACGAGACAGCTCACTTCGGCGGAGAGTTCCTCCTCGGTGAAGGGTTCGTAGATCGCCTTGACCGGGTTGCCCATCTCCTCGACCGGCTTTTTCAACTCCTCGCGGCAGCGGTAGTAGACGTCGGTGATGCGGTTGTGCATGCCGTGGCGCTCCAGCAGGTTGATCGCCGCCTTGAAGACGATGAATTTGCCCAGCTCGGACATGTCGATGCCGTAGCAGTCGGGGTAGCGGATCTGCGGGGCGGTCGAGGCGATGACGATCTTCTTCGGGTTCAGGCGCGAGAGGATCTTGATGATGGAGTCCTTCAACGTCGTCCCGCGCACGATGGAGTCGTCGAGGACGACGAGGGTCTCGCCGGGCGCGATCTGGCCGTAGGTGACGTCGTAAACGTGCGAGACCATCTGGTCGCGGCCCTTCTCCTGCGCGATGAAGGTGCGCAGCTTGATGTCCTTGTGCGCGATCTTCTCGCCGCGCGGCCAGCTTTTCAGCACGAGCTTGTCGAGGGTGGCCTCGTCGAGCTCGCCCGCCTGCGCCTTGGCGAGGATCTCCCCCTTGACCTGATCGCGGCGCAGGATGCGCAGGCCGTGCATCAGCCCGTAGTAGGCGATCTCGGCGGTGTTGGGGATAAAGCTGAAGACGGTCTTGTCGAAGTCCTCGTCGATGCGGCTGACGATCTGCGGCACGAGGTTCGAGCCGAGCCGCATTCGCTCGCGGTAGATGTCGGGATCGTTGCCCCGCGAGAAGTAGATGCGCTCGAAGGAGCAGGGGCGCTGCTCGCGCGGCTCGGTGTAGGGCGAGACGTCGAAGCCTCCGCCGCGTTTCATCACCGCGACGTGGGCGCGGGGCAGCTCCCGGATCTGGGAGACCTCGGCGTTGAAGACGGTCATCAGGGGGACGCGCTCGCTCGCGAAGGCGATGACCTCGTCGTCCTCGTAGTAGAAGCAGGGCCGGATGCCGTTGGGATCGCGCAGGACGAAGGCGTCGCCGTTCCCCACCGCGCCCGCGATGGTGTAGCCGCCGTCCCAGATCTCGGCGCATTTGTTCAGGATGCGGACGAGGTCGAGTTCGTCGGAGATGATGCCGGGGATGTCGGGACCGGGCGTGCCCTTGTCGCGCTCGCGGCGGAAGATGGCGTCGTGGGCCTCGTCGAGGTGGTAGCCGATCTCCTCAAGAACGGTCTGGGTGTCGGTGTCGAAGACGGGGTGCTGTCCGCGACCGATGAGGTGGTGGTTCAGATCGCGGGCGTTCGTCATGTTGAAGTTGCCCGCCACCATGAGGGTCTTCGTCGGATAGTTCGTCCGTCGCACATAGGGATGGCATCCGCCGCTGCCGAAGGTGCCCGAGGTGCCGTAGCGGAGGTGGCCGAGGAGGACCTCGCCGCCGAAGTCGAAGTTGGCCTTGAAGGAAACGGGATCCTTCGGATCGAGCCGCTTTTTCCGCTCCAGCTTTCCGAGGCGGCGGAGCTGATTCTCCATCACGCCGATGAGCGAGTCGCGGTCGGCGCTGCGCTCGCGGAAGAGATAGGGCTGGCCGAGGGGCATGTCGAGTTTCACGCAGCCGATGCCCACACCGTCTTGGCCGCGGTTGTGCTGCTTCTCCATCAGCAGGTAGAGCCGCTGGAAGCCCCACAAGCAGGTCTTGTAGCGCTGCAAGTAGTAGCCCAAGTCCTGTTTCAACCGGACGAAGGCGATGCCGCATTCGTGCTGGAGGGGGTCGCTCATGGTAGGGATGGTCTGCGGCGGGCACCTCTTACAGGCCCATGCGGGAATTGTGAAAAAGCGTCGCGAAGAGAGGGGTGGACGGCATCTCTTGGTTATCCATTTTTCTTTTGGTAGGCGAGGAAATCATCGAAAATCTTTGATACATCCTTCAAAGGCTTCTTCTCCAAGGGGCTTTCATCTGAAAAATCCCTTGTCTCGATGAATCCCACATGGGTCTCGACATCGTATTCACCCAAGGCTTGGTCGAGCATGAGAAAGGTAATGCCCTGATACGTTTCTTGACGCTCCGGTTGATACCCGCGAATGTAGAATGTAATTCCAGCCTTGTCCCCATCCGGCTCTATGGTGCAAAACGCATCATCCGCCTTTACGCTGACATTATTGAATTCAATATCCATCGGCGTCCGACGGGGGCGAAACTTGATCCATATCCAGCGCTCCAGTAGCGGAGCTACAGCATACAGACTCTCAACCGCAGGAAAAGCATCCTTGATCCCGTCTGCACTGATAACGAACTCCCGCTTTCCCTCTGTGACGGGTCCGAACTCAAAAGTCAGAGACGGATGGATTTTATTCATCTCCGCAGCGAGACGGTCGAAGATTCTTTCCTGATCTTTTTCAAAATGAAATAGGGCGCTGTCGTTTTTTCGGAACCAGCCCCAAAAATTCTCCTCGGGGGTCGCTTTTGGTTTGCAGCCGAACAGGGAAAATGCCATGAGCGTCAAGGCAAGATATCAAATTAACTTCATTCCGGTTAGGAATTAGCGACCGTCACCTTCACCTCTCCCGAATCCGTGATCGTTCCGATGCTCCGCGCCCCCGGATGGAAGGCGGCGGCGGCTTCGGCTTGCCCGGCGGGGACGATGGCGACCCAGCCCCAGCCCATGTTGAAGGTGTTCACGGCCTCGGCGTCCTCGACGAAGGCGAGCACCTTGCCAACGGCACCGAGATTCCAGCGCGGGATCGTGATATCGGCCCCCTTCACGCCGAGGAGGCGCTCGAGGTTCTCGGGCAAGCCGCCGCCAGTGATGTGGGCCATGGCCTTGATATCGATCTGGTGCTCCTTCAACCCGGCGACGACGTCGTGGTAGAGGCGCGTCGGAGCGAGGAAGGACTCCCATTCGCTGGCGTCGATCAGGCTGGGATTGGCCTTCAGGATGCGGCGGATCAGGCTCCAACCATTCGCGTGGAAGCCGTCCGAAGGATAGCCGACGAGAACATCGCCCACGGCGATGCGGGTGGGATCGACGAGCGCGGACTTCTCCGCCGCGCCGACGCAGAAGCCGCTCAGCTCGATGATGCCGTCGGGCACGATGCCCGGCATCTCGGCGGTCTCGCCGCCGGCGAGGATGCAGTCGCAGCTCTCCAGATGCTCGGCCATGCCCGCGATGAGGCGCTTGATCCGGGTCTTGTCGATGCGCCCGATGCCGACGTAGTCGAGGAACATCAGGGGATCGCCTCCGGTGGTGAGGATGTCGTTCACGTTCATCGCGACGAGATCCTTACCCGCGATTTCGAGGAAGTCGTGTTCGAGGAGGAGCTCCAGCTTCGTTCCGACGCCGTCGCAGCCGGTCATGATGACGGGCTCCTTGTAGCGGCTGAGGTCGTAGGTCGCCGCAAAGAGTCCGAAGGCCCCCATCAGGGAGCGCCGCCCCTCGGTGCGGCGGCGCAGCTCGCCGATGTCGCCGACGAGCGAGGCCGCCTCCTTGATATCGACGCCGGAGGCTTTGTAGGTGAATTCGCTGCTCATAGGAAAAGAGGGGTTGTAGGGGCTTGCTTCACTCCTTACCCGCGAAAATCTGCGGACATCCGTGGTCATCTGCGTGAAAAAGAATTTGAAACGCGAATGGCCGCGAATCTCCACGAATGGCCGCAAATGAAGAAGGCTTTGAAATCATGAAGATAAAAACCAGTGTCGTCTTGAAGTCTTCCTGCACCTGCTCGAATTCGCGTCAATTTGCGGAGATTTGCGGCCATTCGCGTTAAAACATTTGGAACACAGATTTTCGCGGATGCCCGCAGATGACCGCAGATAAAGAGTTCATCAGGAATCGGAATCCGCCTCCACAATCGCTTGATAAAGAGACCGGAACAACCAATACCCGCTGCCCCACTCGCCCTCCTCCGGCCCCGTCCAATCGGGGTCGTAGTGGTCGCGCTTGCGCAGGAACCGTTCGGGGTGGGGCATCAGGCCGAAGACGCGGCCGCTTTCGTCCTGCAATCCGGCGATGCGGCCGAAGCTGCCGTTCACGTCATCGGCATAGACGAGGGCCGCCGCGCCACCTTTCACGTAGGCTTCGGCTTCCTCGGGCGTCTTCGTGACGAGACGCCCCTCGGCGTGGGCGATGGGCAGTTCGAACTCCTCGGGCAGTTGCGCGAGGAAGGGGCTGTCCGGGGCGAGCTTCCTCAGCTTCACCCACTGGCATTGGAAGCGGCCGCTGGCGTTCTCGACGAGGCTGCCGGAGGGAAGCAGGTCGAGCTGGGTCAGGATCTGGAAGCCGTTGCAGATGCCGAGGAGGTAGCCGCCGTTGTCGCGGAAGTCCTGCAAGGTCGCGCCGATCTTCTGCTCGGTGACGAGGCTGGCGATGCGGCCGGACATGACGTAGTCGCCGTAGCTGAATCCCCCTGACAGAACCACCAGACTGACGCCGACGAGCTTCTCCGGCTTCAGGGCGGAGACGGGGAGGACTTCCGTGACGAAGCCGACCGCCTCGAGGGCGCGGGCGGTCTCGGCGTCGCAGTTCGTGCCGGGGAACTTCAGTAGTAGCGCGCAAGGCCGGTCTTCCATAGCGTTTTGAGGTCGGAGAGGGCTTCGTCGAGGAGGATTTCCTTGCCCCACTCGACGCGGAGGTTGGCGTGGGAGGAGGTGGCGCGCCCGAGCGCGGCGAAGGGCAGGCCGTCGAAGAGGTCGGCGACCTTGGCGAGATGCTCGGGGGCGACCTCGATGACGAGACGGGAAGGCGATTCGCCGAAGAGCATCGCGGCCTTCGAGGCATCGTCGTCCATGGGCAGGGAGCAGAGGTCGATCTCCAGCCCGGCCTTGCCGGAGAAGGCCATCTCCGCGAGGGCCGTGGCGAGACCGCCCTCGCCCACGTCGTGGGTCGAGCGGATGTAGCCTTTCTTCAAGGCCTCGTGGTATTGGCGGTAGCAGGACAGCGCCTCCTCGGTGCGGGTCGCGGGGACGGGGGCGTTTTCCAACCCGTGCCGCCGCGCAAAGACGGAGCCGCCGAGGTCGGCGGAGGTGTGGCCGATGATGGCGAGGAGGCTGTCGGTCCTGCGCAGGGACGCGCCGGTGACGTGGCCTTCCTCCTCGACGATGCCCATGCCGCTAACGAGCAGGGTCACGGGGATGGAGACGGGGCCTTCCTTGGTCTGGAAGTAGTTGTAGAAGGAGTCCTTCCCGGAGACGAAGGGCGTGCCGTAGATCTCGGCGGTCGCGGCGATGCCCTTGACCGTCTCGACGAGCGCGCCCAGCTCCTCCTCGGCGTCGGGGTTGCCCATGCAGAAGTTGTCGAGGATGGCGATGCGCTCGGGATCGGCTCCGGCGGCGACGAGCTGGCGCACGCATTCATCGACGCAGGCCGCGCCCATGGCGTAGGGATCGGTCTTGCCCCATTCGGGGAGCAGGGCGACGGACATGGCCATGAGGCGTCGGCTCCCCTCGATGCGGAGGACGGAGGCGTCCTGCGGCGCGTCGCCCGAGGCCCCGGCGAGGGGTTTCAGGACGGTGTTGCCCTGCACCTCGTGGTCGTATTCGCGGATGACGGGTTCACGCGAGACGATGGCGAAGTCGGTGAAGAGGTCGCGCAGGGCCTGCCCCGGATTCGTCAGGACGGGCGGCTCGACCGGGGCGGTCTTCTTCGTCCAGCGGGCCTTGAGATGCCGCGTCGGCGCGTCGTGCAGCTTGGTGCAGTCGAGCTCGCAGACGGTACGCCCGTGGTGGGTCACCTTGAGGATGCCGGAGCCGTCGGCCTCGCCGAGTTCGGTCAGTTCGGTCTCGTAGAGATCGGCGAGCTTGCGCAGTTCGGGCAGGGAGGACTCCTTCACCGCGAGGACCATGCGCTCCTGACTCTCGCTGATGAAGATCTCCCAGCTCACGAGGCCGGGCTCCTTCAGCTTCACTTGGTCGAGGTCGATGGTGCCGCCGCATTCCTCCAGCATCTCGCCGGCGGCGCTGGAGAAGCCGCCCGCGCCGCAGTCGGTGATGAACTCGATCAGGCCCTTGGCCCGCGCCGCGAGGACGAAGTCGGCGGCCTTCTTCTCCTCGATGGGGTTGCCGATCTGCACGGCCTGCTGGTCCGACTCGTGGCTCTCGGTGTCGAGGGCTGCGGAGGAGAAAGTCGCCCCGTGCAGGCCATCGCGACCCGTGCGTCCGCCCACGGCGACCACCTTCATGCCGGGCTCGATCTTCTTCTCGATGTCCTTGATCGGAATGACCCCGGCGGTGCCGCAGAAGACGAGGGGATTGTAGATGTAGGAATCGTCGAACTGGATCGCCCCGCTGATCGTGGGGATGCCCATGCGGTTGCCGTAGTCGCGCACTCCACGGACGACCCCGCGCATCACGCCGAGGGGATGGATGACGTCGTCGGCCTTGATCTGGTCCGCCGTGGTGTCGGGCGCACCGAAGCAGAAGACGTCGAGCGAGCCGATCGGTTTGGCCCCTTTCCCCGCCCCGAGGATGTCGCGGATGACCCCGCCGAGGCCGGTGTTCGCCCCGGCGTAGGGCTCGATGGCGCTGGGGTGGTTGTGGGTCTCGGCCTTGAGGCAGACGGCGAGCTCGTCGTCGAGCTGGATGAATCCCGCGTTGTCGTGGAAGGCGGAAAGGACGAAGCCGGGTTTGCGGTCGAAGATGCGCTGCGACACGTCGCGGATGTAGGTCTTGAAGAGCGAGTCCACCGTCTCGGTCCCGCCTTCGCCCTCGTGCTCGATGGTCGCGCCGAAGATGCGGTGTTTGCAGTGCTCGCTCCAAGTCTGGGCGATGACCTCGAGCTCGACGTCGGTCGGCTCGCGCTCCCATTCGCGGTAGATCGCTTGGATCGCGAGCATGTCCTCGCGCGAGAGCGAGAGCTTCATGAACTGGCTCAGCTCCACCAGCGCGTCGCCCTCGAGGTCCGAGATCTTGAGGACGCGGTAGTGGTCGGCCGGCGCCTCGGCGATGCGTTCGAGGGGATTCAAAGTCGCGGGGTCAGACATGGCCGGGGAGGACGTTCCATTGGTGGATCGCGGCGTTGCAGAGGTCGCGGACGAAGCGGTCCGACTCGTCGCCTTTGCCGCCGAAAAGGTAGATGCGCTGGCGGATGCGGAGCTCCTTCAACTCGAAACCGGGCTCGGGGATGCCGCGGTGGTAGTTCAGGATCGCCTCCTTCTCGAGGTCGAGGGCGCCGGGCTTCATCCCGTAGTCGAGGGCGAAGGAGAACCCGTCCAAGGCCGGCTCCTCGCCCGAATGCAGCTCCTGACTGATCTCGTCGAGGAGGGTCTTTCGGACGAAGGCCTCCAAGGCGGCCTTGTCGCCCTCGAATTCGATTTCGTAGCGGCGCGTGCGGCGGTAGGTGGGGGCCTCCGCGAGCGGCTCGTAGAGGAGGCCGTTCGCGTCCCCCGCCTCGATGAAGCGGTCGCTGATTTCGTAGATCTCCCGCATGGTGGACGAGGGGTTCTTGCCGTGGGTCGGCTTCCCCCTTCCCTATGCCGGATTCGTGTCGAGTCAACCGGCCACGAGGGCTAAATCCCGTTTATTTTCCGCAGCTCCCCGAGCGCCCCGTTCCTCGTGGAAGGCCAGCTCCTCGCGTCTCACTCAGAGCGCTCGCATTTCCCACCTGCGAGAGTGGGAGAACCTGTGCCCTGAATCCGCATTTTTGGGAAACCCCTGATTCCCCCCCTAAAGAGGTTGACGAAACGGAGCGTGTCAGGCCATTTTTCTGCGTGGTAGCCCCAATCGCCCCCACCCCGTCCAAGGACAGCGAGGGATGGACAGGCTTGAAAAGAGAATTCTAGCAGCAACGTCTTGCATGGAACCCCCGCCATTCCGCATCCGCATGAGAACGACCGCCGCCGCCCTTGCCTCGATCCTCGCTTTCTGCCTGCTGCCTTCATCGGACGCCTCCGAGAGGGTCGCCTTGGTGGTCGGCAACGACGCTTATCGGCACGCGCCGAAGCTGCGCAACGCGGTGGCCGACTCGCGGCTGGTGGCGACGGTGCTCAAGGAGGCGGGCTTCGAGGTCATCGCGCTGGAGGACGCGGGGGTCGAGGCATTCTACGAGGGGCTGGAGAGGATGAAGACGCTGTCGGGCCGGGCGCGGGTGGGGCTGGTCTATTTCGCGGGCCACGGGATGGAGGTGGAGGGCAGGAACTACCTGCTGCCGGTGGACGCGGAGCTGAGCACCTCCGCGCAGTTGCGCACCCAAGCGGTGTCCTTGGACGCGGTGCTGGAGGAACTGGCCGCGACGCGGCTTCCGGCGAAGCTGGCGATCTTGGACTGCTGCCGGGACAATCCCTTGAGCCGCAGTTGGCTGGGGTCGCGCAGTTCAGGAGGTGGCTTGGGCGAATTGAAGGACGGCGATCTGCCGGACGCGACGATGGTGATGTTCTCGGCGGGACCGGGGCAGGTGGCGCTGGACGGGGTAGGAGCGAACAGCCCCTTCACGGGAGCCTTGGCGGCGCGGTTGAGGCAGCCGGGTCAGAGCGTCTTCGAGGCTTTTCTGGGGACCAGCGACGACGTGGTGACGGCGACGGGCAGCCGTCAGGAGCCGTGGGTGAAATTCGACGGGGCGGGGCGCGCCTTCCGGGATTTGGTGTTCGTGCCCGGCGGAACGCCGAGGCCCTCCGGCGTGGAACCGGGAGCGAGCGCCGCAGAGATGGCAACGCTGCGGGAGCGTGCGGAAAAGGCCGAGGCCGGGATCGTAGCGGCTCAGGGTGGCAATGCGGTGGAAATGGCGAGGTTGCAGAGGGAATTGGAGGAGGCCCGAGCGAAGCTCGCCGAGGCCGAGAGGGTGAAAATTACACCCTTAACATCCATCCCATCCTCTCCCACCCCGATGACCAAGACCGACCCAGCCCCTGCGCCCGCCTTCCCGGCGTCGCGCGGGATGGAGGGCAGCCGTGCGGGCGAGGTGCGCGAGTTTGGCGGCATTGCGATGGTGTGGTGCCCTGCGGGCGAGTTTTTGATGGGCAGTCCGGTTGACGAGGAAGGCCGCGGAAATGACGAGACTCAGCATATGGTGACCCTGACGCGAGGCTTCTGGCTGGCGAAGACGGAGACGACGCAGAGGCAGTGGGAGGGAGCGACGGGGAGCAACCCGAGCGAGTTCAAGGGGGCGGACCTGCCGGTGGAGCGGGTCGGTTGGGAGGAGGCACAGGGTTGGCTGGGAAAGATGAACGAGAGACACCCCCTGCCTGAAGGGTGGAAATGGGAGCTGCCGACGGAGGCGCAGTGGGAGTATGCGTGCCGGGCGGGGACGGAGACGGCGTATGCCGGGAACGGGAAATTGGACGAGATGGGCTGGTATGGGGATAATTCTGGAGGCAAAACCCATGCGGTGGGTGGCAAGAAGGCGAACGCATGGGGTCTGCACGACATGCACGGGAATGTGTGGGAGTGGTGCCGGGATTGGTATGGGGATTATCCGAGCGGTGCCGCGACCGACCCTGCGGGTCCTGCAAAGAGCGGCATCAGCGTGGGTCGCGGCGGCAGTGCTCACTACGGCGCCGCGAGCTGCCGGTCGGCGCTCCGCGCCAGGCTCCCGCCGTACGGCCGGGTCAGCGGCTTGGGTTTCCGAGCCGCCGCAGTTCCCCCGGCTCGGTAGATCGAAACAACGATGCCGAATGAGGACGGCGATTGAGCGAGCGGAAGCAAGGCTTGAGATGAGGTGGGCGGACCGAACGGAGCATTGTTATGGCGAGCAGTTGAATAATGCCATACGAATAAAATACCAATGAGCAAATCGCTTTACTATTGCTACAACAAAGAACCATGCATTGGCCCATTTTGGGGCATAAAGCCTTATTCTGGAAAATGGGCGGAGTATCATAGGTTATCTAGAAGCCATCTCATAAATGCCTGAGGAGTATCACAGCGCACCCGAGGTAGAAG
>ERZ761602.2369-NODE-2369-length-29846-cov-10.462891_pt1 | contig 29846 bp, 25 predicted proteins | sample MGYA00512165_ERZ761602 | MGnify/ENA primary metagenome ERZ761602 (study PRJEB28899, sample SAMN02445085) | bioreactor sludge metagenome | biome: EBPR sludge; isolation source: Thorneside wastewater treatment plant | place: Australia: Brisbane, Thorneside...
TGCCCACCAGGTCGGCGCCGACGTCGGCGCCCTTGGTGAAGATGCCGCCGCCCAGCCGCGCGAAGATCGAGATCAGCGAGGAGCCGAAGGCCAGGCCGAGCAGCGGCTTGAGCACGTCGGCGAGCTTCTTGTCGGGGGTCAGGTTGCCGTTGCCGATCAGGAACCAGTAGAAGATGCCCACCCCGAGCAGGCCGAGGCCCACCACGAGCATGCCGGTGATCGCGCCGCCCTTGAAGGCGACGTCCAGCGCCGGAGCGATGCCCTTCGTGGCCGCCTGGGCGGTGCGCACGTTCGCGCGCACCGACACGTTCATGCCGATGAAGCCGCATGCGCCGGACAGCACGGCGCCGAGGATGAAGCCGGCAGCGGTGGCGCTGCCGAGGAAGATGCCGATCAGCACGGCGAGCACGACGCCGACGATCGCAATGGTCTTGTACTGGCGGGCCAGGTAGGCGGCGGCACCCTGCTGGACGGCGCCGGCGATTTCCTGCATGCGGGCGTTGCCCGCGTCCTGTCGCAGGATCCAGCTGCGCTGCACGAATCCGTACAGCACGGCAGCCAGACCGCACGCCAGCGCGATCGATAGCGCCATGGTGGTTGACATCGGGACGATCTCCTTCCTCGGTTGGACTCTCGGGACCACCGGCGATGTTACGGGATGTGCCCGGCTCGTCCGCTCCGGTGTTGCCTGGGGAGACATGGCCGCACGCCTCGTCAGCGCCCTGTCAGACCCTCGAAAGGGCGATACCTAGAATCAGGGCGTCCCTGCCTTCTGGTGCCGGCCCGGCCCGGCAGCGGACGCCGCCGCATTCCCCATGAGCCTGCACAACGTGACGCCCGGCGCGAAGGCGCCCGAAGAGTTCAACGTCATCATCGAGATCCCGATGAACGCCGACCCGATCAAGTACGAGGTCGACGAAGAGAGCGGGGCGCTGTTCGTCGACCGGTTCATGGCCACGTCGATGCACTATCCCTGCAACTACGGCTACATCCCGAAGACGCTGGCCGACGACGGGGACCCGGTCGACGTGCTGGTGATGACCCCGGTGCCGCTGATCCCCGGGGTGGTCGTCGCCTGCCGGCCGCTGGGGGTGTTGAAGATGGAGGACGAGGCCGGCGGCGACAACAAGCTGCTCGCGGTGCCGATCGACAAGATCCTGTCGATCTACTCCCAGTGGCGCAAGCCGGAGGACCTGAACCCGCTGCGCCTGCGGACCATCCAGCACTTCTTCGAGCACTACAAGGATCTCGAGGTCGGCAAATGGGTGAAGGTGCTCGGCTGGGAAGGCCCCGAGAGTGCCCTCGCCGAGATCAGGGCCGGGATGGACAACTGGGGGAAGCTGCACCCGCAGGGGGCCTGAACGGCGTGCGTTCGCGCAGTTCGTCGAGGTAGAGCGCGACGCCCTGGCCTTCGCGGGCCAGGAAGTCGTCGACGGCGCCCGCGAATCGGGCGTCCGCGATCCAGTGTGCCGAGAAGGTCTGCACCGGCAGCAGGCCGCGCGCCATCTTGTGCTCGCCCTGCGCGCCGCCCTCGAAGCGCACGAAGCCGTTGAGCAGGCACCATTCGAGCGGCTGGTAGTAGCATGCCTCGAAGTGCAGCAGCGGCACGTGCCGTGTGCAGCCCCAGTGTCGCCCCCAGGCGATGCGTCGCCCGCGGTCGATCGCGACCAGCGAGGCGGCGAGCGGCTCGCCGTCGACGGCGGCGACGAACATCAGCCAGTGCTGCGGCATGGTCGCCGCCAGCGCGCCGAAGAACGCCCGGTTCAGGTACGGCGTCGATCCGTGCGCGCGATAGGTCAGTTCGTAGCAGCGGTGGAAGAAGTCCCAGTGCCGCGGCGTGATCGCCTCGCCTTCGAGGCACTCGAAACGCACGCCGGCCTCGTGGACGCGGCGGCGCTCCTGGGTGATCTTCTTGCGCTTGTCGCGCTGCAGCGAGGCCAGCAGCGCGTCGAACCCCGGCAACGGGGCGGCGGCATCCTGCTGCCAGTGGAACTGGACGCCGCTGCGCAGCATCCAGCCGGCCGACTCCAGTGCCGCGCGGTCGGTCTCGTCGACGAAGAGCAGGTGTGCCGACGACAGCCGCCGTGCGCGGGCCAGCTCGCGCACCTCTCCTGCCAGCGCGGCCCGGGCCGATGCCTCGCGGGCGATCAGCCGCGTTCCCGGGGCGGGCGTGAACGGCACCGCGCCCAGCAGCTTCGGGTAGTAGGGCAGGCCATGGCGCCGGTAGGCGTCGGCCCAGGCCCAGTCGAACACGTACTCGCCCCAGGAGTGGGACTTCAGGTACAGAGGCGTCGCGGCGGCCAGGCCGTCGCCGTCCTCGAGCAGCAGGGCCAGCGGCTGCCAGCCTGTACCCGGCAGCGCGCAGCCCGCCTCCTCCAGCGCGCGCAGGTACGCGTGTGACATGAACGGCGTGGGCGAGGGCTGCCGCTCCAGCAGGGTGTCCCACGCGCGTGCGTCGACTTCGGCGACGCTGCCGACGAGCCGCGTCCGATAGACTCGCTGCGTCATGGGGCCGGGGTTCGCCGGCAGTCGGCGGGGACAGGTCGGGACATGGTCACAGTGGCTCTGGCGCAGATCAATGCAGTCGTCGGCGACCTCGCCGGCAACGCGGCGCTGCTTGCCGACGCGGCACGCCGGGCGCACGCCGCCGGGGCGAGGCTGATGCTATCGCCGGAGCTCGCGTTGACCGGCTACCCGCCGGAAGACCTCCTGCTGCGGCCGTCTTTCATGGAGCGCTGCGCGGCCACCCTCGCGGAGCTCGCGCGGGAGCTCGCCCCGCTCGAGGGCCTTCGAGTCGTCGTCGGTCATCCCGCTCCGGTGCCGGGGGCACCGGAGCTCAGGACCCGATCGCTGGCGGTGGCTCGCTGCTTCAATGCCGCGTCGGTGCTGCTCGGCGGCGCCGTCGTCGCGACCTACGTCAAGCGCGAGCTGCCGAACTACCAGGTCTTCGACGAGCGTCGCTACTTCGTCTCCGGGCGGGACGTCGGGGCGCCACCGGTGGTCGTGGATGTCGACGGCCAGCGCTTCGCGCTGCTGATCTGCGAGGACGCCTGGTTCGACGAGCCGGCACAGGCGGCCCGCGCCGCAGGGGCCCAGGTGCTGTGCGTGCTCAATGCATCGCCGTTCCATGTCGACAAGGCAGCCGAGCGCGAGGAGCGCATGGCCGTGCGTGCGCGCGCAGCGGGCTGCCCGCTGCTCTACGCGCACCTGGTCGGCGGCCAGGACGAGGTCGTTTTCGACGGGGCGTCGTTCGCCCTGGATGCCGAGGGCGTGGTCCGGGCGCGTGCGCCGTTCTTCGAGCCGGCCCTCGCGCTGGTCGACGTGTCGCCCGACGGACAGGTGCGCGGCGAGACGACCCCATGGCCGGCCGTGGAGGAGCAGGCCTGGCGCGCGCTCGTCCTCGGGGTGCGGGACTACCTCGGCAAGAACGGATTCCCCGGCGCGATCATCGGGCTGTCGGGTGGCATCGACTCGGCACTGGTGCTGGCCGTCGCAGTCGATGCGCTGGGCGCCGACAAGGTGCGCACCGTGATGATGCCGTCGCCCTACACCGCGTCGATGTCCCTCGACGACGCGCGCGAGATGGCCCGGCGGCTCGGCGTGCGCCACGCGGAGATCCGCATCGAGCCGATGTTCGAAGCCTTCAGGCGCTCGCTGGCGCCCGCCTTCGAGGGCCTGCCGGAGGATGCCACCGAGGAGAACATCCAGGCGCGCATCCGCGGCACGCTGCTGATGGCGCTGTCGAACAAGACCGGCGCCATCGTGTTGACCACCGGCAACAAGAGCGAGATGGCCACCGGCTACTGCACGCTCTACGGGGACATGGCGGGCGGGTTCGCGGTGATCAAGGACGTGGCCAAGACGCTCGTCTACCGGCTCGCGCAGTGGAAGAACCGCCAGCCCGTGCGGCGCGCGGACGGCACGATCGGCCCGGTCATCCCCGAGCGCATCATCACGCGGGCGCCGTCGGCCGAGCTGAGGCCCGACCAGACCGACCAGGACAGCCTGCCGCCCTACGACGTGCTCGACGCGATCCTCGGCCACTACATGGAGGACGACTGGAGCGTCGAGCAGATCGTCGCGGCCGGGTTCGAGCGCTCGACCGTGGAGCGTGTCACGCACCTGATCAAGGTCAACGAGTACAAGCGGCGCCAGGCGCCGGTGGGCATCCGCATCACGCACCGCGCCTTCGGTCGCGATTGGCGATACCCCATCACCTCCAGGTTCCGTGCTTAAATTCTGTGCTGCAGTCCAGCGCCGACGGAGCCCCCGATGAAGCAGATCACCGCCATCATCAAACCCTTCAAGCTCGAGGAGGTGCGCGAGTCGCTGGCGGACGTGGGCGTTTCCGGCCTGACCGTCACCGAGGTCAAGGGTTTCGGTCGGCAGAAGGGCCACACCGAGCTGTACCGCGGTGCCGAGTACGTCGTCGACTTCCTGCCGAAAGTGAAGATCGAGGTGGTCGTCAAGGATGTCGACGTCGACCGCTGCATCGAGGCCATCGTCAAGGCGGCCAAGACCGGCAAGATCGGCGACGGCAAGATCTTCGTGACCGCCGTCGAGCAGGTCGTGCGCATCCGCACCGGCGAGACCGACGAATCCGCGGTCTGAGCGCGGGCGGCTCAGATGCTCGTGTAGTCGTCGGGCGCGGTCGCCCGGCCGGCGAGTTCGTGCAGCCGGCCCAGCAGGGCGGCCGGATCGCTGCTGGTCTCGACGAAGCCGAGCTGCTCGGCGCCGAGGAAGTCTTCCGCGACGCTTCGGGCCATGAAGTCGAGCAGCGGCCGGTAGTAGCCGTCGACGTCGAGCAGGCCGATCGGCTTGTCGTGGTACGACAGCTGCCGCCAGGTCCACACCTCGTACAGCTCCTCCAGGGTGCCGATGCCGCCGGGCAACGCGACGAAGGCGTCGGCCCGTTCGGCCATTGCCTGCTTGCGCTGGTGCATGGTCTCGACGACGTGGAGCTCGTGCAGCCCGCGGTGGCCGACTTCGCGCTCCATCAGCGTGCGCGGGATGACGCCGAGGACCCGCCCGCCGGCCGCCAGCGCAGCATCGGCGACCACGCCCATCAGGCCGACGTTGCCTCCGCCGTAGACCAGCTGCCAGCCGCGCGAACCGATGAGGCGTCCGACCGCGGCCGCGGCGGCCGCGTACGCGGGCGACCGGCCGTGGCGCGAGCCGCAGTACACGCAGAGGCTGAAGGGGCGGGTCGGGGGTGGGTCGGACGCGGTCATCCGCGGGGATTCTGCCCGACGTGCCCAGCCCTTGCGGCCTTTGGAGGACGCACGTCGACCAGGCGCGTGCCGCACGCGATGTCGTGCCAGAACTGGCGCGTCGGGTGCAGCCGGCTGAGCGACGCGTAGCCCAGCACGCCGGTGCCGAGCACGACGGCCGTGGCGACACCGCCCTTGACGCCCGACAGATGCAGCAGGGCGAGCGCCGGCAGGAACCACAACCAGCACAGCAGGTAGCGGAGTCCCGCGCGCAGAAACCCGAGCGGCCGCCCATCGGCCTGCAACAGCCGGATGTGCCAGGTCTTCATCGCCAGCGTCTGGCCGCCATGCGTCCAGAACCAGATGCAGTACGCACCCAGAGCGAGGAACAGGACGATGCGCAGGCCCCACTGGCCCTGCAGGGCGTGTCGCTGCTGCACGAGGCCGGCGTACACGAGCCCGACGAGCACGACGACGCCGAAGAGCAGCACGCCCTCGTAGACGAGACACAGCAGCCGTCGCAGCAGAGGCGGCGCGGACGGACCCGGCGGCAGGTCCGCGTGGCTCACCGGGCGCTGGGGGAACTGCCCGGCTGGGCGGCGACGACCGCCGCCCCCTGCGGGCCGCGGCGCGGCAGCAACGTCGCCGGATCGACGAAGCCTGCGCTGGCGTTGACCTTCGGCAGGCCGGCCTGCTGGTGCAGCGGAGGTCGGGCGGGCGTCGTCACCAGTGACGTGGTCGCGCCAGGACGTGCCTGCACCACGGCGGGTGCCACCTGCTTCGGCGTCGTGCCCGAGGGGGCCGGCAGGAAGGGCACGACATTGCGCTTGACCTCGGCGCTCAACGGCCCCGCAGCGCTGGCGGATCGTCGGGTCGAGGCCGCCGAGGGAGTGGCCGGGCCGGTCTCGGGGCCCTTCCTCGCGCCCCCGGCCTTCTCGGCCAGTTCGCGCCGCCGCTCGGCCGGCAAGGCCTGGTAGGCCTGCCACTGCTCGGCACGACTGCCCGGCGCGACCTTGCGGGCCTCCTGGAACTGCAGCCGCGCGCGCCCCCGCTCGGCCGGCGACATGCGGACCCAGTCCGCCATCCGCTGCTGGATGCGCGAGCGTTCGGCATCGCCCATCGAGGCCATGCGCGACGCGACGTCGAGCCACTTCTCCTTGCGCGACGCGTCGATCGACGGCCACTCGCCCTTCAGCGGTGCGAGGGCCCTCTGCTCGGGCCCGGTGAGCGAAGCCCAGGGCGGGCCGGACTCCGGCTGCGGGGCCGCGGCGGCACCCGGTCGGGGGGAGGCGGCAACCGGCTGGCCCTGGGCGAGGGCCCAGCCGCTCCAACAGCACGCCAGTGCCAGCAGCGGGCCCGCAAGCCGCGAAGCGCGGCGGCGCGCGTCGGTTCCCGCGAAGCCGGCGCCCCGGTGCCGTGCCCGCATCACGGTTCGGCCCGCTTCAGGTACTCCGCGAAGCCCGGGTCGGCGTAGGCCTTCGGCGGCAGCTCGTCGGCCAGCAGGACGATGTCGATGTCGGCGGCCGCGCGAATGCGCTCGTCCCGTTCGACCCACTCGACCAACAGCAGACCCGCAGCCAGCACCAGCAGCGGCAACACCGAGGCGGCGCGCAGCCACCAGCTGCCGAGCACGGCGCTGTCGCCGCCCGCCTGCACCACCCCTGATCCCCTGGACACCCGGGCGACAGCCGCCGCGCGGGCGACCGCCAGCTCGCGCGAGATGCGCAGACGCTGCTCGATGTCGTGAGCCAGCGGCTGCTCGGACAACGCGGCGCTCACCCGCCGGCCGAACCGGGTTTCGAGGGACTGCAGCGAACTCGATGCCGATGACTGCTGCTCTGCGCGGATCACAGCGTGATTCCTTTGGACTTGAGGGCCTTGGCCAGTGCATGAACGGCACGGGAGCAGTGTGTCTTGACACTCCCCTCCGAGCATCCCATCACTTCCGCGGTTTCGGCCACGTCAAATTCTTCCCAGTAACGCAACAGGAAGGCTTCCCGTTGACGCGCCGGCAGCTCGGCGATCTCGGCTTCGATCGCCTGCAGGACCTGTGTCCGGCTGACGGCGTCGGCGGCGCTCTCCGTGCCCTCTGTCGACTCGAGCGTCTCGAGGCTCTCCAGCAGGTCGAACTCGCCGTCTTCCGCCGAGGCCTCGATGTCCGACAGGTTCGACAGGACGGCATTGCGCACCTTCTGCCGGCGGAACCAGTCCATCGTGGCATTCGAGAGGATGCGCTGGAAGACCAGCGGCAACTCCTCCGCCGGCCGGTCGCCGTAGCGTTCGGCCAGCCGCACCATCGCGTCCTGGACGATGTCCAGCGCCGCGTCCTCGTCCCGCACGGCGTAGACGGTGCGCTTGAACGCACGCTTCTCGACGCCGCGAAGAAAGTTCGAGAGTTCCTGCTCGGTAGCCACGCGCCGTCGTCAGGGGCATGGCCGCCCCAGCCCAAGACGGTGCGGATTATCGCACCCGGTGTCGCCCGGGGCGGCGGCCGAAGTCGCCACGGCGGTACCCGGCGCGGCAGCCGCGCGTGCCGCGCGCGGGGCCAGCTGTGACGAGATGCAATAATGCTGCTGCGCACAACGCGCACTGGGTCTCAACCGGGCCGCTGACGGCAGCGGACGGAGTTTTGACCGCGCAGGCACCGAAGCCGCCTCACGAGGGCGAGCCGCAGGTGCACCGATGGTTTTTCGTCAGAGAAATTCACAGAGGTTCCTCATGGACATGTCTGCCGCGGAAGCCAAGCGTGCCGCTTCGGCACGGCCGCAATCCCCCGACTCCGACCCCAACGGGTCCGAGATCCTCGTTCGCTGCCTGCAGGCGGAGAACGTCAAGTTCCTCTGGGGCTATCCCGGAGGAGCGGTGCTGTACATCTACGACGCGCTGTACAAGCAGAACTCGATCGAGCACGTGCTCGTGCGCCACGAGCAGGCCGCGGTGCACGCCGCCGACGGCTACGCGCGGGCCACGGGCGAGGTCGGCGTCGCGCTCGTGACCTCCGGGCCGGGCGTGACGAACGCGGTGACCGGGATCGCCACCGCGTACATGGACTCGATCCCGATGGTCATCATCACCGGCCAGGTCCCCACGCCGGCGATCGGCCTGGATGCGTTCCAGGAGTGCGACACCGTCGGCATCACCCGTCCGATCGTCAAGCACAACTTCCTGGTCAAGGACGTGCGCGAGCTGGCGCTGACCTTGAAGAAGGCCTTCCACATCGCGCGCACCGGGCGCCCGGGGCCGGTGGTGGTCGACATCCCCAAGGATGTCTCCCTGAAGACCGCGCCGTTCCACTACCCGGAGACGATCGAGCTGCGCTCGTACAACCCGGTGCGCAAGGGACATGCAGGGCAGATCCGCAAGGCCGTGCAGCTGCTGCTCGGTGCGCGGCGTCCCTACATCTACACCGGGGGTGGGGTGATCCTCGGCGAAGCCTCGCAGGAACTGCGCGAGCTGGTCGACCTCCTCGGCTACCCCTGCACGAACACGTTGATGGGGCTCGGGGCGATGCCGGCCGGCGACCCGCGGTTCCTCGGGATGCTGGGCATGCACGGCACCTACGAGGCCAACATGACCATGCAGCACTGCGACGTGCTGCTCGCGGTGGGCGCGCGCTTCGACGACCGCGTGATCGGCAATCCCCGGCACTTCGCGCAGGTCGAACGCAAGATCATCCATGTGGACATCGACCCGTCCAGCATCTCCAAGCGCGTGAAGGTCGACATCCCGATCGTCGGTGACGTCAAGGACGTGCTGCGCGAGCTGATCGTGCAGATCCGCGAGGCCTCGGCACGTCCCGACGCGGCATCGCTGCAGGCCTGGTGGAACCAGATCGGCGAGTGGCGCGAGCGGCAGTGCCTCAAGTACAAGGGCAGCAGCGAGGTCATCAAGCCGCAGATGGTGGTCGAGACGCTGCACCGTCTCACGCGCGGCAGCGATGTCTACATCACATCCGACGTGGGCCAGCACCAGATGTGGGCGGCGCAGTTCTACGGATTCGACGAGCCCCGGCGCTGGATCAACTCCGGCGGCCTGGGCACGATGGGCGTCGGCCTGCCGTACGCGATGGGCATCAAGCTGGCGCGGCCGCAGGCCGACGTCTTCTGCATCACCGGCGAGGGCTCCATCCAGATGTGCATCCAGGAGCTGTCGACCTGCAAGCAGTACGACACGCCGGTGAAGGTGATCTCGCTGAACAACCGTTACCTGGGCATGGTGCGGCAGTGGCAGCAGCTGGACTACGGCGGCCGCTATTCGCACAGCTACATGGACGCGCTGCCGGACTTCGTCAAGGTCGCCGAGGCCTACGGGCACGTGGGCATGAAGATCGAGAATCCGGCGGATGTCGAACCCGCGCTGCGGGAGATGATCCGCCTGAAGGACCGGACGGTGTTCCTCGACGTGCGCACCGATCCCACCGAGAACGTCTGGCCGATGGTCCAGGCCGGCAAGGGCATCACCGAGATGCTGCTGGGAGCGGAAGACCTGTGACCGGCTGAACGCTCGTCGTCGCACCCGGCGTTACCGCGCCGGGACGAGGCGCCGCGTGGGCAGCCGGCACCACCGCCGCACCCAGGATCCCCTGCACGTCATCACCCGCAACGTTCGTGGCCAAGGGCCGGCGGTTACCGCTGTCGTCCCGACGAGCGCGAAACGGAGGAAGTCCCCATGAAGCACATCATCGCCGTGCTGCTCGAGAACGAGCCCGGCGCCCTGTCGCGTGTCGTCGCCCTGTTCTCGGCGCGTGGCTACAACATCGAGAGCCTGACCGTCGCCCCCACCGAGGACCCGTCGCTGTCGCGCATGACCATCGTGACCACGGGCTCCGACGAGGTCATCGAGCAGATCACGAAGCACCTGAACCGGCTGATCGAGGTGGTCAAGGTCGTCGACCTGACCGAAGGCAGCTACACCGAGCGCGAGCTGATGCTCATCAAGGTGCGCGCCGTCGGCAAGGAACGCGAGGAGATGACCCGGATGGCCGACATCTTCCGCGGCCGCATCATCGACGTCACCGAGAAGAGCTACACCATCGAACTCACCGGAGATTCGGGCAAGCTCGATGCGTTCCTGGTTGCCATCGACAGGGCGGCCATCCTGGAGACCGTGCGCACCGGCGCCAGCGGCATCGGCCGTGGCGAGCGCATCCTCCGCGTCTGATTTCCACAGGAGAACACCATGAAGGTCTACTACGACAAGGACGCCGATCTGAGCCTCATCAAGGGCAAGAACGTCACGATCGTCGGCTACGGCTCCCAGGGCCATGCCCATGCCCAGAACCTCGCCGACAGCGGCGTCAAGGTCACCGTCGGCCTGCGCCGGGGCGGTGCGTCCTGGTCCAAGGCCGAGCGCGCCGGGCTGCGCGTGGCCGAGGTTGCGCAGGCCGTGCGCGGGGCCGACGTCGTGATGATCCTGCTGCCCGACGAGCAGATCGCGACCGTCTACCAGAACGACGTGGAGCCGAACATCCGCGAGGGTGCGTCGCTGGCGTTCGCCCACGGCTTCAACGTCCACTACGGGCAGGTCGTCCCGCGCGACGACCTCGATGTCTGGATGGTCGCGCCGAAGGCACCGGGCCACACGGTTCGCAACACCTACACCCAGGGCGGTGGTGTCCCGCACCTGATCGCCGTGCACGCCGACCGTACCGGCAAGGCGCGCGATCTGGCGCTGAGCTACGCGGCCGCCAATGGCGGCGGCAAGGCCGGCATCATCGAGACGAATTTCCGCGAGGAGACCGAGACCGACCTGTTCGGCGAGCAGGCCGTGCTGTGCGGCGGCACGGTCGAGCTGATCAAGGCCGGGTACGAGACGCTGGTCGAGGCGGGCTACGCGCCCGAGATGGCCTACTTCGAGTGCCTGCACGAGCTGAAGCTGATCGTCGACCTGATCTACGAGGGCGGCATCGCGAACATGAACTACTCGATCAGCAACAACGCCGAGTACGGCGAGTACGTGACCGGGCCGAAGATCGTCAACGAGCAGACCAAGGCGGCGATGCGCCAGGCCCTGCGCGACATCCAGACCGGGGAGTACGCCAAGAGCTTCATCCTCGAGAACCGCGCGGGTGCCCCGACCCTGATGAGCCGCCGCCGCCTGACTGCCGAGCACTCGATCGAGGTCGTCGGGGAGAAGCTGCGCGGGATGATGCCGTGGATCAAGGCCAACAAGCTCGTCGACCGCAGCCGCAACTGAAGCGGCGGCAGCCCCGCGGCACGCCGGCCCGGCCCCGGGTGGCCGGGCTGCGCTATCCTTGGCCGCGATGAGCGATCCTGCCTCCCCGGGCGAGCCCGAGCGGCCGTTCCCGCCGCCGGCGCCGCGGCCGCGGCGCAAGGGCATCTACATCCTGCCCAACGCCGTGACGCTGGCGGCGCTGTTCGCCGGCTTCTATTCCATCGTGATGGCGATGAACGGGCGCTTCGACGTCGCCTGCATCGGCATCTTCGCCGCGGCGGTGCTCGACAGCCTCGACGGTCGCATCGCCCGCATGACGCACACGCAGAGTGCATTCGGCGAACAGATGGACAGCCTGTGCGACATGGTCAGCTTCGGCCTCGCGCCCTCGCTGATCATGCTCGAGTGGGGCCTGAAGGGGCTCGGCAAGCCGGGCTGGCTGGCCGCGTTCGTCTTCTGTGCGGCTGCGGCCCTGCGGCTGGCGCGCTTCAACGTCAACATCGGCGTCGTCGACAAGCGCTTCTTCCAGGGCCTGCCGAGCCCGGCTGCGGCGGCGATGGTGATCGGCTTCATCTTCGTGATGACCGACCTGGGCTTCCCGCCGGCGGGCAAGTCGGGCTGGATCCCGTGGACCGCCTTCGGCATCACGCTGTTCGCCGGGCTGTCGATGGTGACCAACGCGCCCTACTACAGCTTCAAGGTCGTCGGCGGCCGGCGCACCGTGCCGTTCGCTGCCATCGTCGCGGTGGCGCTGGGCATCGCCGTGGTCAGCGTCCACCCGCCGATCGTGCTGTTCGCGGTGTTCTGCACCTATGGGCTCTCCGGGTACGCCGTGTATGCCTGGCGCAAGTTCAAGGGCCGGCCGGTCAGCGTGATCTCGACCTCGACCGACGAGCCGGACGAGATCGGCCTGCACCGCTGAGGCGCGCGTCGGTCGGGCGCCGTGCTGTGCTACATTCGCCGCGTGAGCTTTCGCCGCCCCGACTCTTCGCTGCTGCTTCTAGGAGTGCATCTGGCGCGCTGATCGTCCACGACCCCCTTCGACCCGGAACGACGGCCCGCCCAGCGCAACGCAGCGGGCCGTCGGCCTTTTCGGGGCGTGCATCCGGTTGAGAGACATCGACGGAGAACCACCATGACCGACAAGCTCATCATCTTCGACACCACCCTGCGCGATGGCGAGCAGTCGCCGGGCGCATCGATGACTCGCGAGGAAAAGCTGCGCATCGCGCGCCAGCTCGAGCGGCTGCGTGTGGACGTCATCGAGGCCGGATTCGCGGCTTCGAGCAACGGCGACTTCGAGGCCGTCAGGTCCATTGCCGACGTGATCAGGGACAGCAGCGTGTGCTCCCTGGCCCGGGCCAACGATCGCGACATCTCGAGGGCAGCGGAGGCCCTGAAGGGTGCGGCGCGCGCGCGGATCCACACCTTCATCGCGACCAGCGAGCTGCACATGGCCAAGAAGCTGCGCATGACGCGCGAGCAGGTGCACGAGCAGGCCCGCCTGGCGGTGCGCTTTGCCCGCAATCTCTGTGCCGACGTGGAGTTCTCGCCCGAGGACGGCTACCGCTCGGACCCCGACTTCCTCTGCCAGGTGCTGGAAACCGTCATCGACGAGGGAGCGACGACGATCAACATCCCCGACACCGTCGGTTACGCGGTGCCGGAGCTGTACGGACAGTTCATCCGCGACCTTCGCGCGCGCATCCCCAACTCGGACAAGGCGGTGTGGTCGGTGCACTGCCACAACGACCTGGGCATGGCGGTCGCCAACTCGCTGGCGGGCGTGACGATCGGCGGCGCGAGGCAGGTGGAGTGCACGATCAACGGTCTCGGCGAACGGGCTGGCAACTGCTCGCTCGAGGAGGTCGTGATGGCGGTGCGCACGCGCCGCGACTACTTCGGGCTGGAGGTCGGGATCGACACGTCGCAGATCGTCCCGGCTTCGCGCCTGGTGGCCCAGACCACCGGCTTCGTGGTCCAGCCCAACAAGGCGATCGTCGGCGCGAATGCCTTCGCGCACGCCTCGGGCATCCACCAGGACGGCGTGCTCAAGGCCCGCGACACCTACGAGATCATGCGAGCCGAGGACGTGGGCTGGAGCGCGAACAAGATCGTGCTCGGCAAGCTGTCCGGCCGCAACGCGTTCAAGCAACGCCTGCAGGAACTGGGCATCGACATGGAGTCGGAAGCCGACATCAATGCCGCGTTCGCCCGCTTCAAGGACCTGGCCGACCGCAAGAGCGAGATCTTCGACGAGGACATCATCGCGCTCGTCGGCGACGAGAGCGTGACGCCGTCCCAGGAACATTACCGTCTGCTGGCGCTGTCGCAGTCGTCGGAGACCGGCGAGCGACCCCACGCCAGGGTTGCGTTCACGGCAGGCGACCGCGAACTGCACGCCCAGTCCGACGGCAACGGGCCCGTCGATGCCAGTCTCAAGGCGATCGAGTCGAAGCTGAGAACCGGTGCGGAACTCCTTCTCTATTCTGTCAATGCCATCACTTCGGGGAGTACAGAATCGCAGGGCGAGGTTACCGTTCGCCTGCAGCTCGGCGGTCGGATCGTCAACGGCGTCGGCGCCGATCCCGATATCGTCGTCGCCTCGGCAAAGGCCTATCTGTCGGCGCTGAACAAGTTGCACGGGTCGGTGGACCGCGTGGCGGCGCAGGGCTGATGGGTCGGATCCGGCACCGGCGTGCTGCTTGCGCTCGAAGAACGGAACGCACGTAACCGCCGTTGTGCGGGTCCGGGCGGTGGCCTAGACTCTTCAACCGAAGGAGCACCCGTGTCGCGTCGCTGGTCGAAGTCCCTCTGGCATCTCCTGGGTGGTGCCGCGCTGAGCCTCAGCCTGGTCCTCGTGGCGCCCGCGGTGTCGGCCAAGAACAAGGATCGCGAGGCGGCCCAGGCTTCGAAGGCCCGCACGTCCAAGGTGACGAAGCGTGCCGCGCCCCGGCCCTCGTCCCCGGCCCGCGTGAAGAAGGCGACGAGGCCGACGGCGGAGGCGGTGCGTTCGCGCAAGCAGGCGTCCCGCAGTGTCCGCACCCGTGTGCGCGCCGTCGCTCCGGTCGCCGTCCCGTCCGTGGGCGTCCTGGCCGGCCTGCACCGCGCCGAGGATCCGCTCGACCTGAAATCCGGCGTCGCGCTGGTGGTGGATCAGCAGAGCAACGAGGTGTTGCTGAGCAAGAACCCCGACGCGGTCCTGCCGATCGCCTCGATCACCAAGCTGATGACGGCCCTGGTGGTCGTCGAGTCCGGGCTGGCCCTGGAGGAGGCGATCACGATCGATGAGGGTGACATCGAGCTCGCGTCCCGCGTGCGCTCTCGGCTCCTGCCCGGCACGACGATCACGCGTGGCGAACTGCTGCGCCTGGCGCTGATGGCATCCGAGAACCGCGCCGCGCACACCTTGTCGAGGCACTTCCCGGGGGGCGCCGGTGCTTTCGTCGAGGCGATGAACCGCAAGGCGCGCGAGCTCGGGATGCAGGACTCGCGATTCGTCGAGGCCACCGGCCTGTCGGCCGACAACCGGGCGAGCGCGAAGGACCTCGCGCTGCTGGTTGCCGCGGCCTCGCAGCACGACGTGATCCGCGACTTCTCCACGGCCAAGGAGAGCCTGGTCCCGGTGGGCAGCCAGGAGCGCGTCGTGCAGTTTCGAAGCACGAACGGCCTGATCGGGAATCCCGAGTGGGACATCTCCCTGCAGAAGACCGGCTACATCGCAGCGGCCGGGCGCTGCCTCGTGATGCAGGCCAGCCTGGCCGGTCGCGAGCTCACGCTGGTGTTGCTGGACTCGGCGGGCAAGTACTCGCGCTTCGCCGACGCCGAGCGCATCCGCAAGTGGCTGTTGACGCAGGTGCCGACCATGTCGGCCACGGGCCTGCTGCCGGGGTCGACCGGCGGCACGAGCCTGCGCTGATGCTCCGGTCAGCGATCACGCCGGGCCGGGCTGGTGGCCGAGGGCGCGTGAGATCTCTTCCGCGGTTGCCTTCACACGGCTGAGCCAGGCTTCCTCGAGACGGTCGGCCGGCGCGGAGACCGACAGGCCGGCGACGAGGCGGCCTTGGTCGTCGTGGACCCCCGCGGCCATGCAACGCACACCGAGTTCGAGCTCTTCGTCGTCGCGGGCGATGCCGCTGGCCCGCACTTGCGACAGCTCACGTTCGAGCCGGCTGAGTTCGGTGATGCTGTTGCGGGTGTTGCCCGCCAGGCCCGTGCGGGTCGCGTAGGCGCGCACTCGCTGTGGATCGTCGGCGGCGAGGAACAGCTTGCCCACCGACGTCAGGTGCAGCGGTGCACGACCGCCGATCGCGCGCACGACCTGCATGCCCGATCGTTCGCTGAAGGTGCGCTCGATGTAGACGATCTCGTCACCTTGGCGGACGGACAGGTTCACGGGTTGGTGCGTCAGCCGGTGAAGCTCGCGCATCGGGGCGATCGCGGCCTCGCGGACGTCGAGCCGAGCCTTGACGACGTTTCCCAGTTCGAGCAGCCGCATGCCCAGGCGGTAGCTCCCTGGCTCCGGTCGCGCGACGAAGCGCCCGATCGTCAGGTCGTTGAGGATGCGGTGTGCCGTCGACGGGTGCAGCCCCGTGAGCTCGCTGATCCGCTTCAAAGGCACGGGATCCTGGTGGCTGGCGAGCACGTCCAGCAACAGGAAGACCCGTTCCAGCACCTGGATGGCCGGCCCCATCTTGGTTGGACTCGTAGCGCCCGAGCCCGTCTCCGGTGGGTTGAGATTGTCCACGCGGCTATTTTGCATCGCGAAAGAGCGGATTGCATCGCGGCAGGCCCCGCGATGAGGTGTTTCAGGTGCCGGGCCCGGTGCGCCGGGCCATCTCGACCGCTGCCTCGCCGCTGCGCACGGCGCCCTCCAGCGTCGCCGGGTAGGGACCCGCCACATAGTCTCCGGCGGCCGTGAGGCCCGGGGCGATCACCTGGCGTGGCCGCACGAGCCCCGGAGTGCAGCGAAAGGTCGCACGCTTCTCCGTGGTGGTCGCAACGATGCGGTACCCCGCGGGCAGCAACGGCGCCAGTTCCCGACCGATCTGCTCGCCGAGGGCCGTCTCGAAGGCGGCGGCGCCAGCCTCGACCCAGCGGCGCGCGCCGCTGGCCACGAGCGTCATCCGTCCCGTCCAGGCCGGGTGCAGATGCCCGAGGTCGAAGGCGAACTGCGCGGGTTCGCCCGCCAGGGCGATCATCGGAAACGGCGCGCGCAGCGCGGGCGCGTCGAGCCAGGCCGTGACGATCGGCTCGTACGCGAAACGCGCGGCGGTCCCGGCCCAGGTGCCGTCGGTCGGCTGGGTCAGCCGCGCGGCCTCGCGGGCGGAGCAGGCCAGCACCACGCTGTCGAAGGGCTGTCCATCCACGAGCCAGGCGCCGCCTTCGCGTCCGATGGCCATCACCCGCCTGCCGAGCCGGATCGCGGCGCCGCGGCCCCGCAGCCAGGCCAGAGCGGGGGCGGGGAACAGGTCCCCCAGGGCGACGCGCGGCAGCAGCAGGTCGGCGCCACCGCGGCCGGTGAACAGCCCGTCGCGCAGCACGCGCAGGAACACGCGCGCGCTGGCCTGGCTGGCTTCGGTGTTCAGTGCGGCGACGCACAGCGGCTCGATCAGCTCGCGGCGGACGGCGGCGGGCAGGGCCGCGCACCATTGCGACACCGGGCGGTCGGGGTCGACGGCGAAGCCACCGGCTGCCCAGCGGGCCGCGTGCCCCAGCAGCGACAGCTTGTCGCGCCAGCTCCACGCCGGGTGGCCGGCGACACCGCGAGCGAAGCTCGCCAGCGGCGAGCCCGCGGGCAGCCGCAGGCCGCGACCCTGCGCGTCGACCAGGGCCAGCGGCAGCCTCGCGAATGCCGATGCCTCGTCGACGCCGATCGTGCTCATCAGCGCGAGGCAGCGCCGGTAGGCCCCGATCAGGATGTGTTGCCCGTTGTCGACGAGCTCGCCGCCGCGCTCGACGCTGCGAGCCCGCCCGCCGGGCGACGGCGACATCTCGAACACGCTCACGCGGGCGCCAGCCTCGGTGGCACGCACCGCGGCAGCCAGCCCGGCCCATCCCGCACCCACCACTGCCAGCGAGGATTCGCGCCGCACGGCTGGTTCAGGATCCGCGCATCTGCGTGCGCGCCGCGATCCACAGCTTGCGCAACGGGGTCAGCGAGATGCGCTGGTGCAGCACCTGGAAGCCGCCAGCCTCGATCTCCCGCAGCAAGGTGCGGTAGATGTTGGCCATCATCAGGCCGGGCTTCTGGGTGCGCCGGTCGGCCGCGGGCAAGAGGCCGAAGGCTTCGTCGAAGGTCGCATGCGCCCGTTCGGCCTGGAAGCGCATCAGTCGCGTGAAGCGCTCGCTGTAGCCCCAGGGCGCGTTGCGTTCGAGCAGTTCGCTGGCCTTGACCTCGAACTGGCGCAGCTCGGACATCGGCAGGTAGATGCGTCCGCGCCGGGCATCGTCGCCGACGTCGCGCACGATGTTGGTCAGCTGCATCGCGCGTCCCAGCGTGTGCGCGTACCGGATCGTGCTCTCCTCGGTACGCCCGAAGATGTTGGCCGCGACTTCGCCGACGACGCCAGCGACGAGGTGGCAGTAGCGCTGCAACGCCGGGAAGTCGAGCATGCGGTTCTGGCGGAGATCCCACTCGCAGCCCTCGACGACGGCGAGGAGGTGGGCCGGCTCGATGCCATAGGTGCCGGCCAGCGGGATCAGCGCGCGCATCACAGGATGGGTGGGCTGTCCCGCGAAGGACTGCTCGACCTCGTTGCGCCACCAGGCCAGCTTGGCCGCCGCGACCGAAGGATCCAGCAGCTCGTCGACGACGTCGTCGACCTCGCGGCAGAACGCATAGAAGGCGGTGATCGCGGCGCGCCGCGGTGGGGGCAGGAAGAGGAAGGCGTAGTAGAAGCTCGACCCGCTTCGCGCGGCCTTGTCCTGCACGTACTGCTCGGGTGTCATGGCCGTGCCTCCGTCGGCTGGCGCGGTCGGCTCATCCAGGCAGCCCGTCCCAGCAGCAGCGGCACGTCCGCCAGGGTCAGGCGCGGTCTGCGCGCCACCGTCGCGAAGCCTGAACGACGAATCTTCGCGAGCACGCGCAAGCCTCCCTGGACGACCAGCCGGAGCTCCCACCCGGCGCGGCCGGGCAGACGCAGGGCCAGCGGCGCCCCGCTGAGCATCAGGCCTTCGGCCCAGTGGCAGAGATCGCGCACCAGCGCGCGCGTGGCGTCGCTGTCCTGGAGCGCCTGCGGCGCGTGCAGGTCGACGCCGTGCACCTGCGCATCGGATTCGGGCAGGTAGACCCGGCCTCGAGGCAGGTCCACGCTGAGGTCCTGCCAGAAGTTCACCAGCTGCAACGCCGTGCAGATCGCGTCGGACTCCCGGCGCGACCGGTCGTCGTCGACGCCGTAGAGGTGGAGCAGGAGGCGGCCGATCGGGTTGGCCGACCGGGCGCAGTAATCCAGCAGCGGTTCGCGGCTCGGGTAGCGCGGGTTTGCCGTGTCCTGCTCGAAGGCGTCGAGCAGGTCGTCCAGGGGGCGCCGCGGCAGGGCGAAACGCCGGCGTGCAACGTCCAGTCGGTCGAAGACCGCGGGCCAGCGCCCCGAACGGGCTCGTCCCTCGAAGAGCGAGGCCAGATCGTCCCGATAGGCGCGCAGCGTCGCCCGACGCTGCGGCGGCGTGGCATCACCCTCGTCGGCGATGTCGTCGGCCGTGCGAGCGAATCCGTAGATGGCCACGACCGCCGGGCGAATCGCCGGCGGGCACAGCACGGAGGCGACGGGGAAGTTCTCGTAGTGGTCGACGCTCACGCGGCGATTGTCCATGCGGCACGACCTGGCAGGGTCGCGAGGTGCGGGCGCACCGTCGATCCCGACGGCGTGCCGATCCGGTCGTGCCGCGGCGGATGGTACAGTTCAGAACTGACCGGTCAGTCATTAACTACATCGTTCAGCGAGCCGTTGCGCCATGGTCGACACACGCTCCCAGCCGTTCCTGCTTCGTCGGAACTGTCGTCACGAGCGGCCTGCCTGGCGAGGCGGCCTCGGCGGTCTGCTGCTCGTCGCGCTGCTGGCCGCGTGCACCCGCAGCCCTGCGCCCGCCGAACCCGTGCGGGCGGTGCGCTCCGTCGTCATCGGTGCGGCGTCGTCGGCTGGACGGCAGGAGTACGCGGCGGAGGTGAAGGCCAGAACCGAGTCGCGGTTGGGCTTTCGGGTCGCGGGCAAGCTCGTCGAGCGGCCCGTGCAGATTGGCGACGCCGTGCGCAAGGGACAGGTTCTCGCCAGGCTCGACCCGGGCGACTTGCAGCTGGTCGAAGAGTCCGCTGCCGCAGCCGTCCAGGCGGCCGCGGCGAACGCCGCACAGGCCGAGGCGGACTTGCGTCGCTTTCGCGGCCTGCACGAGCAGGGCTTCATCAGTGCGGCCGAGCTCGAGCGCCGAGCGACCGCGTCGACGGCCGCCCGGGCGCAGCTCACGCAAGCGCGCGCGCAGGCCGACGTCCAGGCGAGTCAGACCGGACACGGCACGCTGCGGGCCGACGCCGCCGGCGTCATCACGGCCGTCGAGGCGGAGCCCGGTGCCGTGCTGGCCGCCGGGACGCCGGTCGTCCGCCTTGCCTGGGACGGCCCGCGCGACGTGGTGTTCGCCGTGCCGGAGGATCAGGTGCCGCTGGTGCGGTCGCTGGCCGGTCGGGCCGGCGCCCTGAGCGTGTCGCTGTGGGGGCAGCCGGGTGGCGCGCTGCGGGCCACCGTGCGCGAGGTGGCCGCGGCAGCCGACCCGGTGACGCGTACCTTCACCGTGAAGGCTGATCTGCCGGCGGCGCCGTCGAGGGCCGGCCCGCGCATCGGGCAGACCGCCGTCGTCGCGGTCGAGTTGCCGCGGGTCGATGGCGTGATCCGGCTGCCCCTGGGCGCGCTGGTCGAACACCAGGGTCGCTCGTCGGTGTGGCTGCTCGATCCGGCATCGCTGACGGTCAGCCTGCAGCCTGTCGTGGTCGTGGGTGCCGACGGCAACGATGTCGTGATCGGCGGCGGCCTTCGGCCGGGTCAGGAGGTGGTGACGGCCGGAGTCCACGTCCTCGCGGCGGGCCAGAAGGTGCGTCGCCATGGCGCGGCCCCGGCCAGCGGCGGCGTCGCGGCCTCCGCCGCACGCTGAGGCGGGGCCGGCCATGGTCGAGAACTCCCCTGCAGGCGCGCATCGCGCCTCCCGCGTGAACCTGTCGCGCTGGGCCATCGAGCACACGGCGCTGACGCGCTTCCTGATGGTCGCGCTGATGATCCTCGGCGTCGCGGCGTACTTCCAGCTCGGACAGGACGAGGATCCCCCGTTCACGTTCCGCGCGATGGTCGTGCAGGCCTACTGGCCCGGGGCCACGGCGCTGCAGATGGCCGAGCAGGTCACCGACCGCATCGAGAAGACCCTGCAGCAGGTGCCTCACGCGGACAAGATCCGCAGCTACACCAAGCCGGGCGAGTCGCTGACCATCCTGCAGCTGAAGGACTCGTCTCCGCCGAGGGAGGTCGCCGACAGCTGGTACCAGGCGCGCAAGCGCGTGGGCGATGCCCGGGCGACCCTGCCGCAGGGTGTCGTCGGCCCCTTCTTCAACGACGACTTCGGAGATGTCTACGGCTCGATCTTCGCGTTGTCGGCGGATGGCTTCTCGCCCGAGGAGGTCCGCGAGGCGGCCGAGCTCGTGCGGCAGCGGCTGCTGAAGGTGCCCGACGTCGCGAAGGTCGAGATCTTCGGGGCGACGCCCGAGAAGCTCTATGTCGAGGTCTCGCAGAAGAGGCTCGCGCAGCTGGGCCTGGACTTCAACCAGGTCATCGCGCAGATCGGTGCGCAGAATGCGGTGGAGTCCGCCGGCGTGCTCGACGCCGGACCGCGGAACCTGCAGGTGCGCGTCGGCGGTGCCTTCGCGTCCGTCGACGACTTGCGCCGCTTGCCGATCCGCGCGGTGAACCCGGCCACCGGGGCCGCGAGCACGCTGCGCCTGGGCGACATCGCCGAGATCCGCCGCGGCTACCAGGAGCCGCCTGCGGTGAAGGTGCGCCACCAGGGGCAGCAGGTCGTCGCGCTGGGCGTGTCGATGGCCAAGGGCGGCGACATCGTGGCGCTCGGGCGGGGACTGTCCGCTGCGGTGTCGCGCGTCCAGCAGGAACTGCCCCTCGGGCTGACGCTGGCGCAGATCCAGGACCAGCCGCGCGCGGTCTCGCGTTCGGTCGACGAGTTCGTCAAGGTGCTGGTCGAGGCCATCGCCGTCGTGCTCGCCGTCAGCTTCATCAGCCTGGGCCTGCACACGCGGCCGTTGCGCATCGACATCTGGCCCGGCCTCGTCGTCGCCCTGACGATACCGCTCGTGCTGGCGATCACGTTCGTGACGATGTACTACTGGGGCGTCGGCCTGCACAAGATCTCGCTGGGTTCGCTGATCATCGCCCTGGGCCTGCTGGTCGACGACGCGATCATCGCGGTCGAGATGATGGTGCGCAAGCTCGAGGAAGGCTACGACAAGTTGCGCGCGGCCACCTTCGCCTACGACGTGACGGCGATGCCGATGCTGACGGGCACCCTGATCACCGCGGCGGGTTTCCTGCCGATCGGCCTGGCGAAGTCGACGACCGGCGAGTACACCTTCGCGATCTTCGCCGTGACCGCGGCCGCGCTGCTGATCTCCTGGGTCGTCTCGGTGATCTTCGTGCCGGTGCTGGGGACCTGGCTGCTGCGCACGCGCAAGCAGGTCGAGGGCGACGAGCACGAGGGCGAGCTGTTCGACACACCTTTCTATCACCGCTTCCGTGGGCTGGTGAACTGGTGCGTGCGGCACCGCTGGATCACGATCGCCTTGACGATCGCGAGCTTCGGACTGGGCGTGGCCGGCATGGGACGGGTCCAGCAGCAGTTCTTCCCCGACTCCAACCGGCCGGAGATCCTCGTCGACCTGTGGCTCCCGGAAGGCTCGACGATCGGCCAGACCGAAGAGGTCGCGCGTCGCTTCGAGTCGCGCGTGGTGCGCGAGGCGGGTGTCGTCAGCGTCAGCACCTGGATCGGCAGCGGCGTGCCGCGCTTCTACTTGCCGCTGGACCAGATCTTCCCGCAACCCAACGTCGCCCAAGCCATCGTGCTGCCGTCCGGTCTGGCGGAGCGCGAGGCGCTGCGGAACCGCCTGCCCGCCCTGCTGGCCGAAGAGTTCCCGGAGGCTCGCGCCCGCGTCAAGCTGCTGGCCAACGGGCCGCCGGTGCCGTACCCGGTTCAGTTCCGGGTGATCGGTCCCGACGCGGGCCAGGTGCGGCACTGGGCCGATCAGGCCAAGGCCATCCTTCGCGCGGAGCCGGCCATGCGGGGCGTCAACGACAACTGGAACGAGTCGGTCAAGGTGCTGAAGCTGAGCATCGACCAGGACAAGGCTCGGGCGCTGGGCGTGACGAGCCAGTCGATCGCGCAGGCATCTCGCGTGCTCCTCAGCGGCAGCACGATCGGCCAGTATCGCGAGGGAGACAAGCTGCTCGACATCGTGCTGCGCGCGCCTGCGGACGACCGGGATGCGATCACCGACCTGGCGAACGCCTACTTGCCGACCGCCAGCGGGCGGGCCATCCCGATCACGCAGATCGCACGGGTGCAGCTCGAGTGGGAGCCCGGCGTGCTCTGGCGTGACGGCCGGGACTTCGCGGTGACCGTGCAAGGCGACGTCGCCGAAGGGATGCAGGGCGCGACGGTCACGGCACGCTTGTGGCCCGCCCTGCAGCGGCTGCAGTCGCGCATGCCCGACGGCTACCGCATCGACGTCGCCGGCGCCGTCGAGGAGAGCAGCAAGGGCCAGGGCTCGATCGCTGCCGGCGTGCCGGCGATGCTGTTTATCATCTTCACGTTGCTGATGCTGCAGCTGCAGAGCTTCAGCCGCGCGGTACTGGTGTTCCTGACCGGACCACTGGGCCTGCCGGGCGTCGCCGCGGCGCTGCTGCTGCTGAATCGTCCGTTCGGTTTCGTCGCGCTGCTCGGCGTGATCGCGCTGGTGGGCATGATCATGCGCAACTCCGTGATCCTGATCGACCAGATCGAGCAGGACCGGGCGCGCGGCATGCCGGCCTGGGATGCGATCGTCGAGTCGGCCGTGCGGCGTTTCCGGCCGATCGTGCTGACGGCTGCGGCGGCGGTGCTCGCGATGATCCCGCTGTCGCGCAGCGTCTTCTGGGGCCCGATGGCCGTGGCGATCATGGGTGGCCTGATCGTCGCGACCGCCCTGACCCTGCTCGCGCTGCCGGCGATGTACGCGGCCTGGTTCCGCGTGCGGCGCTAGCGGCGGGGTGTCAGCCTCCGGCAGGGCGGTGCGTCGGCCGGGCAGGCGGCGCGCATCGGCGGTGGCCTCATCCCGGGCGAGAAGCCACGGCTAGAATGGCCGGTTACCTTCGCGCGGGTGGCGAAATTGGTAGACGCACCAGGTTTAGGTCCTGACGCCTTCACCGGCGTGTCGGTTCGAGTCCGACCCCGCGCACCACGCTGACAACCTCGAGGATTCTCCGAAGTTCTGCCATGGCTGTGACCGTCGAAACCCTGGACAAACTCGAACGCCGCATCACGCTGACCGTGCCCGCGGCCGACATCGGCAACGAGGTCGAGGCGCGCCTGAAGCGTCTGGCCCGAACCGTGAAGGCCGACGGCTTCCGCCCGGGCAAGGTGCCGATGTCGATCGTGGCGCAGCGCTACGGCTACTCGGTGCAGTACGAGGTCGTGAACGATCGAGTCGGCAAGGCCTTCTCCGATGCCGCGTCGCAGGCCCAGCTGCGCGTTGCCGGCGCGCCGCGCATCACGCAGAAGGACGAGGCGCCGGACGGCCAGCTGGCGTTCGACGCCACGTTCGAGGTCTACCCGGAGGTGGCCATCGGCGAGCTCTCCGGCGTCGAGGTCGAGCGCGTTGCTTGCGAGGTGACCGACGCGGCGATCGACCGCACGATCGAGATCCTGCGCAAGCAGCGCCGCACCTTCTCGCAGCGCCCGGCCGCCGAAGGTGCGGCCGAAGGTGACCGCGTCACGATCGACTTCGAGGGCAAGATCGACGGCGAGCCCTTCGAGGGGGGCAAGGCCGAAGGCTTCGCGTTCGTGATCGGCGAGGGCCAGATGCTCGAGCAGTTCGACAAGGGCGTGCGCGGCATGAAGGTGGGCGAGAGCAAGACCTTCGCGCTGAAGTTCCCGGACGACTATCACGGCAAGGACGTGGCCGGCAAGGAGGCCGACTTCCTGGTCACCATGCGCAAGGTCGAGGCCGCCCACCTCCCGGCGGTCGATGAGGCGTTCGCGAAGTCGCTGAACATCGCCGACGCGAGCGTCGCGGGGCTGCGCGGCGATGTGCGCCGCAACCTGGAGCGCGAGGTCCGCTTCCGCGTGCTGGCGCGCAACAAGGCCGCGGCGATGGACGCTCTGGCCTCGGTGGCGACGCTGGACTTGCCGAAGGCGCTGGTCGCGGCCGAGGTCGAGCGCATGACCGAAGCCGCGCGCGCAGACCTGAAGCAGCGTGGCGTCAAGGATGCGGAGACCGCCCCGATCCCGGCCGAGATCTTCCAGCCGCAGGCGGAGCGTCGCGTGCGGCTGGGGCTCGTCGTCGCGGAGCTCGTGCGGGCCAACGGATTGCAGGCGCGGCCCGAGCAGCTGCAGAAGCACATCGAGGAGGTCAGCCAGAGCTACGAGAAGCCGGCCGAGGTGATGCGCTACTACCTGAGCGATCGCGCCCGCATGGCGGAGGTCGAGGCCATCGTGATCGAGAACAACGTGACGGAACACGTCTTTGCCAAGGCCAAGGTTGCCGACAAGGTGGTACCGTTCGACGAACTGATGTCTGCCTGAACGAGGATTCCCGAGTCATGAGTGCACTGGACACGGCCGCCCTGGGCATGGTGCCCATCGTCATCGAGCAGTCGGGACGCGGCGAACGCGCCTACGACATCTACAGCCGCCTGCTGCGCGAGCGCATCGTGTTCCTGGTCGGTCCGGTCACGGACCAGAGCGCCAACCTCGTCTGCGCCCAGCTGCTGTTCCTCGAGAGCGAGAACCCCGACAAGGACATCTTCCTGTACATCAATTCGCCCGGGGGCAGTGTCAGCGCGGGGCTGTCGGTGTTCGACACGATGAACTTCATCAAGCCCGAGGTTTCGACGTTGTGCATGGGCATGGCCGCCAGCATGGGGTCCTTCCTGCTGATGGCCGGAGCCAAGGGCAAGCGGCTGGCGTTGCCGAACTCGAAGATCATGATCCACCAGCCTTCCGGCGGCGCGCAGGGCCAGGCGACCGACATCGAGATCCACGCACGCGAGATCATCAAGACGCGCGAGCAGCTCAACCGGATCTATGCGGAGCGCACCGGCCAGAGCCTGGAGAAGATCACCGCCGACATGGAGCGTGACTTCTTCATGTCGCCGCCCGAGGCCAAGGAATACGGCCTGATCGACCAGGTCATCGAGAAGAGGCCCTGAATCGAGCTGCCGGGCGGAGTCCGGCCGGTCCGGCCCCGGGGCGTTTCCAAGGGGAAGCCCGCGGCCATTTCCGGACTTTGAGGACCGGGCAGTTGCACTATGATCGCCCGCGCAATCCTGCCAACTCCAGCTCACAGCCCCGATGGCCGACAAGAAAGGCTCCGCGTCCGGCGAGAAGGTCCTCTACTGCTCCTTCTGCGGCAAGAGCCAGCACGAGGTCAAGAAGCTGATCGCCGGGCCGTCGGTGTTCATCTGCGACGAATGCATCGAGCTGTGCAACGACATCATCCGTGACGAGGTGCCCGCCGACAGCGGGCGCGGCAAGGCGGCGAAGTCGGACCTGCCGGTGCCGGCGGAGATCAAGGCGAGCCTGGATCAGTACGTGATCGGGCAGGAGGCCGCCAAGCGCACGCTGGCCGTCGCCGTGTACAACCACTACAAGCGCCTCAAGCACCTCGGAGCCAGCAAGGACGAGGTCGAGCTCAGCAAGAGCAACATCCTGCTGATCGGCCCGACGGGTTCCGGCAAGACCTTGCTGGCCCAGACGCTTGCGCGGCTGCTGAACGTCCCCTTCGTGATCGCCGACGCGACCACGTTGACCGAGGCGGGTTACGTCGGCGAGGACGTCGAGAACATCATCCAGAAGCTGCTGCAGAACTGCAACTACGACGTCGAGCGCGCCCAGCGGGGCATCGTGTACATCGACGAGATCGACAAGATCAGCCGCAAGGCCGACAACCCGAGCATCACCCGTGACGTCTCGGGCGAGGGTGTCCAGCAGGCGCTGCTCAAGCTGGTCGAGGGCACGATGGCCAGCGTGCCGCCGCAGGGCGGGCGCAAGCACCCGAACCAGGACTTCCTGCAGATCGACACGACCAACATCCTGTTCATCTGCGGCGGTGCTTTCGACGGTCTCGAGAAGGTGATCCAGAACCGCACCGAGAAGTCCGGGATCGGTTTCGCCGCGACGGTCCACAGCAAGAGCGAGAAGCGCATCTCGGACATGTTCCGCGAGGTCGAGCCCGAGGACCTGATCAAGTTCGGGCTGATCCCCGAGCTGGTGGGTCGCCTGCCGGTGGTCGCCACGCTCGGCGAACTGACCGAGGAGGCGCTGGTGCAGATCCTCACGCAGCCGCGCAACGCGCTGCTCAAGCAGTATCAGAAGCTGTTCGCGATGGACGGCGTGGAGCTGGAGATCCGCCCGTCTGCTCTCGCGGCGATCGCGCGCAAGGCCCTGGCGCGCAAGACCGGGGCCCGTGGCCTGCGCAGCATCGTCGAGCACTCGCTGATCGACACGATGTTCGACCTGCCGACGCTGGACGGCGTGGCCAAGGTCGTCGTCGACGAGCACATCGTCGAAGAAGGCGGAAAGCCCCTTCTGGTGTATCGGGAACAGGCCAAGGCCAGCGCCTGAGATACCCCAAGTCGGCCGTCGGCCCCGGCCGCGGCCCTTGCAATCGACGCGCGGGGCCCCACGTGCGTCCTCTCCAGAGAGGTTTCGATGTCAGGCCAACCCCTACTTCCCGCCCAACCCGTGTCGTTGCCGCTGCTCCCGCTGCGCGACGTGGTCGTCTTCCCGCACATGGTCATCCCGCTGTTCGTCGGGCGGCCGAAGAGCATCAAGGCTCTCGAGGTCTCGATGGAGGCGGGTCGACAGATCATGCTGGTCGCGCAGAAGGCCGCCGGCAAGGACGAGCCCAAGTCCGACGACATGTTCGAGGTGGGCTGCGTCTCCAGCATCCTGCAGATGCTGAAGCTGCCCGACGGCACCGTGAAGGTCCTCGTGGAGGGGATCCAGCGTGCGAAGACTCTCGAGGTCCACGACGAGGGCGAGCACTTCGTGGGCGAGGTGCTGCCGGTGGCGCCGGCAACCGACGCCTCGCCCGAGATCGAGGCCTTGCGCCGCGCGGTGACGCAGCAGTTCGACCAGTACGTCAAGCTGAACAAGAAGATCCCGCCGGAGATCCTGACCTCGATCGCCGGCATCGATGACCCGGGTCGCCTGGCCGACACGATCGCCGCGCACCTGCCGCTCAAGCTCGAGGCCAAGCAGTCGGTGCTCGACCTGTTCTCGGTGTCGGCGCGCCTGGAGAAGCTGCTCGAGCTGCTCGAGCACGAAGTCGACATCCTGCAGGTCGAGAAGCGGATCCGCGGACGCGTCAAGCGGCAGATGGAGAAGAGCCAGCGCGAGTACTACCTGAACGAGCAGGTCAAGGCGATCCAGAAGGAACTGGGCGACGGCGAGGAGGGCGCCGACCTGGAAGAGCTCGGCAAGAAGATCGCCGCCGCGAAGATGTCGAAGGAGGCGCGCAAGAAGGCCGAGGGCGAGCTCAAGAAGCTCAAGCTGATGTCGCCGATGTCGGCCGAGGCCACCGTCGTGCGCAACTACATCGACACCCTGGTCAACCTGCCCTGGGGCAAGAAGACGAAGATCAAGCACGACCTCGGTTTCGCCGAGGAGGTGCTCAACGAGGACCACTTCGGCCTCGAGAAGGTCAAGGACCGCATCCTCGAGTACCTCGCGGTGCAGCAGCGCGTCGACAAGGTGAAGGCGCCGATCCTCTGCCTCGTCGGGCCTCCGGGCGTCGGCAAGACCTCTCTGGGGCAGAGCGTCGCGCGCGCCACGGGGCGCAAGTTCGTGCGCATGGCGCTCGGTGGCATGCGCGACGAGGCCGAGATCCGCGGCCACCGCCGCACCTACATCGGCTCGATGCCCGGCAAGGTGCTGCAGTCGCTGAGCAAGGTCGGCACGCGAAACCCGCTGTTCCTGCTCGACGAGATCGACAAGCTGGGCATGGACTTCCGTGGCGACCCGTCCAGCGCGCTGCTCGAGGTGCTCGACCCGGAGCAGAACCACACGTTCAGCGACCACTATGTCGAGGTCGATTTCGACCTGTCGGACGTGATGTTCATCGCCACCTCGAACTCGATGAACATCCCGCCGGCGCTGCTCGACCGCATGGAGGTGATCCGCCTGGCCGGATACACCGAGGACGAGAAGCTGAACATCGCCCAGCGTTACCTGCTGCCCAAGCAGGAGAAGAACAACGGCATCAAGGCCGACGAGCTCGAGGTCACCGAGGGTGCGATCCGCGGCATCATCCGCTACTACACGCGGGAGGCCGGCGTGCGATCGCTCGAGCGCGAGCTCTCCAAGGTCTGCCGCAAGGTCGTCAAGGGCCAGCAGCTGAAGAAGGTCACCGGCAAGGTCGTCGTCACCGAGGACAACCTCAACGAGTACCTCGGCGTGCGCAAGCACGACTTCGGCCGCGCCGAGAAGAAGAACCAGGTCGGCCAGGTCGTCGGCCTCGCCTGGACCGAAGTCGGCGGCGATCTGCTGACGATCGAGGCCGCCGTGATGCCCGGCAAGGGCAACATCATCCGCACCGGGTCGCTCGGCGACGTGATGAAGGAATCCGTCGAGGCCGCCCGCTCGGTCGTGCGGTCGCGCGCCCGGCGCCTGGGCATCAAGGACGACCAGTTCGAGAAGCGTGACATCCACATCCACGTGCCCGACGGTGCGACGCCCAAGGACGGTCCGAGCGCCGGCATCGCGATGACCACGGCCTTCGTCTCGGCGCTGAGCGGCATCCCGGTGCGAGCCGACGTCGCGATGACCGGCGAGATCACGCTGCGCGGTGAAGTCACGGCGATCGGCGGGCTGAAGGAGAAGCTGCTGGCGGCCCTGCGCGGGGGGATCAAGACGGTCCTGATTCCCGAGGAGAACGTGAAGGACCTGCAGGAGATCCCGGAGAACGCGAAGAGCCAGCTGGAGATCATCCCGGTCCGCTGGATCGAGCGGGTGCTGGAGATTGCACTGGAGGCCGCGCCGACACCGCTGCCCGAGGAGGACGAGCCACCGAAGGCCGTCTCCGGGGCTGCCTCCGGTGAAGCAGCGGCAACGCCGGTTTCAGCCGCTCAGGACGGACTGCCGCACTGAGAGCGGATCGGTTTTGCATGTATACTGCGAGGCTCACGCGGGAATAGCTCAGTTGGTAGAGCGCAACCTTGC
>ERZ761602.2373-NODE-2373-length-29810-cov-5.283717_pt1 | contig 29810 bp, 24 predicted proteins | sample MGYA00512165_ERZ761602 | MGnify/ENA primary metagenome ERZ761602 (study PRJEB28899, sample SAMN02445085) | bioreactor sludge metagenome | biome: EBPR sludge; isolation source: Thorneside wastewater treatment plant | place: Australia: Brisbane, Thorneside...
CCGACTCCGACTCCGACTCCGACTCCGACTCCGACTCCGACTCCGACTCCGACTTCGACTCTGTCCCAGTCTGCGACTCCACCGACTTCCACCCCCGCGCTCGCAGAAGCGCCCACCCTCTTCACCGACGCCAACGTCACCCACGCGGTCCGCGCATCGCTCGCGCGACACACGACGCGCAGCGAAGAGGAGCTCCTCGAAGAGCTCGGCGCGCGGCTCGATCCCGACGCGCTCGCGACCGCGCTGCACGAGCTCGAGACAGCCGGGATCGCACGGCGCCTCGTGCGCCACGGCGCGACGCGTTGGTGGAGCCCGGAGAGCGGCGCGCGCCCCGATCTCGAGCTCCCCCGCAAGGTGTTCGTGGTCGCGCTCCACGTCGACGAGACCGCCGCCACCGCGATCGGCGTCGCGCAATGCCGCACCGGGGGTGCGCTCGGGCTGCTCGGGCCCCGCGAAGAGCTGGACCACGCCGAGCTCCGACACCGCCTGCTCTACCGCGTCGACTTCGAGGAGACCGCGCCCGCCCCTCTGCTTCGCCGCCTCACCGGAGCGAGCGACGAGGAGCGCGTCGGCAGCGTGTACTTCCATCCGCGCACCCTCGAGGTGCTCACGTTCCATCCACGCTCGGGCATCGCGTTCGTCGGAGCCCCGCAGGAGATCGCGAGCGAGGTGGAGGACCTCGACGGCCACGCCATCGTCGAGTCCGCCGCTCCCGCCGCGCTGACGCTCGTCGACGAAGAAGTCCGCGATCGGCCGAGCGTGGCCGAGGTCCAGCGTGCGTTCGCTTCGCGCTTCACTGCACGCGCGACCTCGGCGGCGTTGGTCTTCGTCCCGGTGTGGACGCTCGTGCTGCGCGCCGAAGGCGGGCGTGGGTATCGGCGCGTGACGATCGACGGCATCGTCGGCAAGCCCGTGAGCTGGCCCTGACCGCCCGCGCCGAGCCCCCGCACGCAAACCACCCACGAGATTCACTCGCACAAATCACTCGCGCGAATCACTCGCGCGAATCACTCGCGCGAATCACTCGCTCGAATCACTCGCTCGAATCACTCGCTCGAATCACTCGCTCGAATCACTTCCAAAGACCGCCCGCGCGCACTCCGTTCGTCGCGCGAGACTCGTCCGCGAACGAACCTCGCGCGGCACACGACGTGAAAGAGACCGTTCTCCGTGGAGGATGCGTGCCGCGTTGTGCCGACGCTCGCGCGCATCGAGGAGGAAGCGATGCTGCGTTGGTTGGTGTGGTTGTCGTTGGTCGCGGCTTGTGTCTCGGAGCCAGTTCGTCCGATCCAGGACGAGGTGTGGGCGTGCCCGTCACTGCGCATCGCGACGTCCGGGGTACGCTACGTGTGCGACGGCGCCGCGGTGTCCACGGAGGTCGAACGCTACGTGGTCGGAGCGCTCGTCGGCGCCCCGGGGTCGGCGCCTCCGGGGGCCGAGGTGAGGGTGCACTATCGGGGAGAGGGTGTCGGCCGCACCTCGGCGTATGCGAACGGCGCGTTCGTCGTGGACTACCTCTTCCCCGAAGAGTGGTTGGAACGCTCGAGCAGTCGAAAGCTCGAGCTCCGAGTCGACGGACTCTCACGCGGCAAGCTCCGGCTCCCGCAACACGGTGGAGGACACTTCCTCTATCGCGTCGAGGGCGATCAGCTCGTCCCGGATCCGCCGATCGCAGACGAGGGTCGGATCGAGCTCAGCCTCGACTACCGCGGCGATCGCGGGGGCGCCGTGCGCGCGATCAACTTCCGGACGGGCGCGTTCGTGGAACAGCCGGACGACGAGCCGTCCATCGACCTCGTCATCGACGGCGCACCGCGCGATCACATCGTGGTCGTGGTTCGTGAGCCCGATGGCGATCCGGGTGGGTGCTACGCGCGCATCGAGGGAGGCGGAAGCGGGTGGTGGAGGCCGCGGTGCTTCTGCACCTCCGAAGAGCGCCAGCGCGGCGAGTGCGAGACCCCGGAGGACTTTCCGGGTGAGGTGCGCGTGACGGCGGAGCCGGTTCCCACGGACGCGGGTGTCTTCATGCCGCCCGACGCCGCTCCGCCGGAGTGAATCGCAGCGACGGCGGCGCGTTCGTTCGGCGCGTTCGTTCGCCGCGTTCGTTCGCCGCGTTCGTTCGCCGCAGCGCTTGCAGCGTGCTCGCAACGTCCGCGTGTCGCGGGATGTCCCTCACGCCCTACGGGCCGTGAGGCTCGTGGGGAGACCGCGCGACGCGAGGTTCGCGCGCATCTCGGGACCACTACGGCGCCTTCAGAGGCGCCAGCGGAGGATGTGGGCCCACCAGGGAGCGGGCTTGTTCGACGGCTTCCAGTCGTCTCGAGTCGCGGACATGAACAACCTCCGTGTTTCGAGCAGGTTTCGATCAGGCTACGAACCCGCACCTCCGGGATCAAGTTTTTGATGTACGTTTCGTGCACAAACTTGGCGTGCCCTCCGTTTTCCCCACGATTCTCGGTACGCGTGGCGGTTGAGGTTCTTGGGCGGGCCTGCTAGAAATGCGAGGCTCGCCTCACGTTCTGAGCCCGACCGCTCGAAGAACGCTGGGGAGGAGGCGAGTCCGTCGGAGGGCCCATGACCACATCTCACGTCGAAACGTCGCGCGTCGAAGTCGCGCCGAGCACACCTCTCGAGTCCATCCCGCGCCTCGTGGACGAGGTCCGGGAACGCTTCGACTCCGGCATCACACGTTCGCTCGATTGGCGGCTTCGTCAGCTCGACGCGATCGCGCGCTTCGTCGAGGAGCGTGAGAGCGAGATCCTCGCCGCCCTCCGCGCCGACCTCGGCAAGCCCGAGATGGAGGCGTACGGCGCCGAGGTCTCCTACGTCGCGAACGACGTCACGCACACGAAGAAGCACCTCCGCTCGTGGATGAAGCCCGAGAAGGTCTCGTCGCCGCTCGTGGTGCAACCCGGCCAGAGCTACGTCGTGCGTGAGCCGCTCGGGGTCGCGCTGATCATCTCGCCCTGGAACTACCCCTTCCAGCTCCTGATGGCGCCGCTCGTCGCCGCCATCGCAGCCGGCAACTGCGCGATCCTCAAGCCGAGCGAGGTCGCGCCCGCCACGAGCGCGCTCGTCGCCAAATGGATCCCGAAGTACCTCGACGGCTGCGTGAAGGTCGTCGAGGGCGGCGTGCCCGAGACCACGCGTCTGCTCGAGCAGCGCTTCGATCACATCTTCTACACGGGCAACGGCAAGGTCGCGCGCGTGATCATGGCGGCCGCCGCCAAGCACCTCACGCCGACCACGCTGGAGCTCGGGGGCAAGAGCCCGTGCATCGTGGACGCGAGCGCGGACCTCGACGTCGCCGCCAAGCGCATCGTGTGGGGCAAGTTCTTCAACGCGGGTCAGACCTGCGTCGCGCCCGACTACGTGCTCGTCGAAGAGAGCGTGCACGACGCGCTGCTCAACCGGATGGTCGCCATCGTGCGCGAGTTCTACGGCGACGATCCGCAGCGCAGCGCGGACTTCGCGCGCGTCGTCAACGAGCGCCACCTCGCGCGCCTCGTGAAGCTGCTCGACGGTCAGACGATCGCGTGCGGCGGCCAGCACGACGCGAAGGATCGTTACCTCGCGCCGACCATCCTCCGCGACGTCTCGCCCGACTCGGCCGTGATGCAGGAAGAGATCTTCGGCCCGATCCTCCCCGTGATCGCGGTGCCGCACGTCGACGCGGCGATCACCTTCGTCACGCGGCGCGACAAGCCGCTCGCCCTCTACGTCTTCTCGCAGCGCGAGACGGTGCAGGCGAAGGTCCGCGACCGGACGAGCGCGGGCGGCATGTCCATCAACCACGTCTGGCTCCACCTCGCGGTGCCCGAGCTCCCGTTCGGTGGCGTCGGCGAGAGCGGCATGGGCGCGTACCACGGCAAACACGGCTTCGAGACCTTCAGCCACCGCAAGTCGGTGCTGAAGAAGCCGACGCAGATCGATCCGCCGCTGCTCTACCCGCCCTACACCGAGACGAAGGCGAAGTGGGTGAAGCGCCTGCTCTGAAGGTCTTCACTCGGTCGGTCCATCGAAGACGCCGCGGGCTCACGCTCGCGGCGTTTCTCGTTCGCGTCGCATGCTTCTCATCGCATGGTCACCGCCGCGAGCGCTCCGCCGCGCTCGCCTTGACCGACGTGCTCGGTCCGCACTCTCCGCCGTGAACGCGCTCGCATTCACGTCGTCGGTCGGCGCTCACCAGGTCCAGGTCGCGGTGACGTTCACGCCTTCGCGCGTGCGCCGAGGATGCATCTGCACGTTCCGCCGACCCGCGGCCTCGATCACGCAGCCGATGCCGACGAGCAATCCACGCAAGTGGAAGTCGCTGATCTCCGGGTAGCCGCGCAGCTCGATCTCCGCGCGGCCGCGATCGACCACCCTCGAGATCATCTCGCCCTTGTCGAAGACCTTTCGGTAGAAGAGCGGCGTGCGCGTGACGAGCGCGTTGTCGCTCGTGAAGCGCAGGAGGATCCGCCAGAGCGAGTGCACCGTGCGGTTCACGCCGCGGCGCATGACCTCCTCTTGGAGCGCCGCCACGTCGCGACCGGCCTCGCGCGCGATCGCTTCGTAGACGTGCTCGATCACGTCGCAGTCGATCCACGAGACGGGCGTCGCGTTCTCGTAGACCTCGCGCTCCTCCTTCGGGAGCCGCGCGAGCGCGCGCGCCACCACGTCGGCTCCGACGAGATCGATCAACATCGCGTGCGCGTCACGCGTCGTGGCTCCGGACGTCCGCCCCCGCCGGTTCTCTGGCCCCATGACCACGTCTCTTACCTGAATCGAAGGTGTCACGTCGCCTCCCGTCCGCTGCAACCCGGCTGTCGCCCGGCCGGACGCAGCGCCCCCGCGGGGAGCCTACACTCGCTTCGCTCGGCGCGCGCCGTTCGTCGGGCACGTGCGGCGGGGTCTGCCGCTCGTTCGTCTTCGTTCAGGAGGTCGCTGGTGCGAGCACACCGCGGCCCGCGCCCGATTCGAAGGCGCCCGCGTTGGAGAGTGGCGCGAACGGCGCTCGAATCGGTACCCTGTGGTCGGTGCCTCGCTTGGGACGACTCTCGCTTCTGCTTTGGCTCGTGGGCTGCCTCGCCGGCTGCAAGGTCTTCGACGCGTCGCTGGTGGATCCAACGGTCGACGCGGGCGAGACCGACGCGGAGGCTCCGCCCGACACCGGGCCGCCGCCGGTCGACGCGGGTCCCGTCGAGATGTGCCCCGACGGAACGGCGCTTCGTCGTCCGCCGGCTCGACCGACGAGCCCGGACGAAGGTGAAGACCAGCAGCTCGTGATCGGATTGCGCGACATCCGCCTGCGGCAGAGCGGCGAAGCGTGGCGCGACATCGGGCTCGACCTCGACGGGCTCTGCACGAACAACGCGCTCGCGGACGTCGAGTGCCAGCCGCCGTCCGACGTCGGAGTTCAGATCGACGGCAACGGCGGGATCGACAACGCATTCCACTCGCTCTTCGAGGTGATCGATCTCGTCTTCCCGAGCCTCGCCGACACTGCTGGCATGGTCTCGGAGGGCGGCGTCGGCGTCGTCGTGTTGCAGATCGACGGCTGGAACGGCACCGCCAACGACAGCCGGGTCGACGTGTTGCTCACGCAGTCCGTCGCGGGAACGGCCGGCACCGCCGAGCAGACGGAGGCACCAGCGGCGGAGTTCGTGGAGTTCGTGCCGATGATGCCGGGCACGATGACGCCGCTGCCGGCGCCCGCGTGGGACGGCAACGACTGGATGTGGGTGCGCGAGGAGACGTTCCTCATGGGCGACGTCACGCGACCGCGCGTGCGCGACAGCAACGCGTACATCGCGAACCGTCAGCTCGTGATGCGCCTGCCCGACCGCGCGGAGATCATCTTCGCGGGCGAGGATCAGGGCATCAAGGTTCAGCTCACGGATGCGTACGCGATCGGGACGTTCGACGAGGCGTTCGAGCGGGTGTCGCCGATGACGGTCGCGGGGCGGTGGAGCGTGTTCGACCTGCTGGACACCGCGAGCTCGGTGAACATCTGCGCGGGTGACACCGAGTACGGCATCTTGGAGCGCAAGCTCGACGAGGTCGCGGACGTGCGGGCCACGCCCGGTACGGGAGGCTCGGACGTCGACTGCGACGCGGTGAGCATCGGCGTGACGTTCGAGGGTTACCGCGTGCGCATCGCGGACCTCGAGCCCGGCAATCCGTTGCCGGACGGCTGCGAGTGATCGCGGGCGCGTCGAGGCGGGCGACTCACGTTGGGGCTCGACGCGGGCGACCCACGTTGGGGCTCGACGCGCGTCTCGCTCGCGACTGACGTGGAGCTCGACGCGCGTCTCGCTCGCGACATCACGTGATCTCGCGGTGAGCGGCTCGCACGAAACGCCTCACCACGAGTCGTCGGGGAGCGCGCGGGTGCCCCAGATCATCACCTCGATGGCGCGACGTTGCGCGACGCTGAGCTGCTGCCACTCGGGCGGCGCGCCGAGCCGACGCCAGCGCCGGAACGGGTCGCCGCGACGACGCGCTTCGTCGGCCGAGCGAAGGACCCGCTCGACGATCGTCGCGCCCGCGTGGCCTCCGCGCTTGACGAAGACGCCCGACGAAGGCGCTTCGTCGGGTGCGCCGCGATCGTCGAACCGTTCGGGGTCGCCCACCGTCGGAGGATGACAACCGGAGAGCGCGTCGCGCAAGACCGAGCACACGCGTTCGCGGGCGAGCCCGAAGAACTCCAACGGAAATCGAGGAATCTCGCGACGATCAGAAGATCGGATTTCGGAAACCGATCGCGCGCTCGAAGATCGCGCCGACGCCCGGGGTGAGAAACAGCCGACGCCACTTCCAGAGCGGCGAGTGGCAATCGCGCGCGTGCAGGCGTCCGAGCCAGAGCTCGGCGAGCGCGTCCGCGGCATGCCCGGAGAGCGCGTCGAGGATGCGTTCGCCACGCTCCGCGCTCGCGAGCGCGGGAGCACCGCTGTAGGTGGTGCGCGCGTAGTAGAGGAGCATCTCGCGGAAGCTGCGCAGACGATCGCCGAGCGTCGCGTGCGCGAGAGGTCGCTCGCCGCGCGCCTGCAGATCGAGATCGACGCTGCGGCGTGGGAGATCCGAGTACACGCGTTTGACGTGATCGCCCACGAGGTGCAGCAGGATCGACGTCTCGATCGCGCCGCCGTGGTTGTCGCCTTCGAGCGCCTCTCTGCCGAGCCCGCTGACCTTGCCGAGCACCTCTTCGAGGTTCGCAGTGCCCGCGGTGAGCCGCGCGATCATGAGTGAGAAGACGCTGACCATCTGCAGGCCGTAGCGCGCGTTCACGCGGGCGCAGGCCTCCTCCATCGCGAGGAAGTGACGTGGACCGCCGTGGAAGCTGCCGATCCAGACGTGCCGAAAGCCCTGCTTGGCGAGGGTGCGACCGAGGTCTTCGAGCACACGCACGATCGTCGACGGTCGGAACGCGAGTGAGCCCACGTGCGGCAGGACGTCCGCCGCGACGTAGATCGGCGGCAGGTGCACGAACGAGATGTCGTCGAAGCGCGCGCAGAGCTTCTCCACCATCGCCGCGCTCAGACCTTCGGCCTCCGCGTTGTCAGCGATCACGGGCAAATGCGGGCCGTGGACCTCGAGGGGCGAGCACGAGACGAGCACCACCGTGCGCGCGCGATCCATGGCTTCGAAGTCCGCGCCCGAGAGGTGTTGCCACTCGCGCACGCGCCCTCGTGCGGCCGCGGGAAGGGTCGAGAAGTCCATCGCACGAGCTTGCCACGGCGCGCGTCGATCGTGATGCGGTGCTCGAGCTTCGTTCGTCGGGCGGGACACGCGCTCGCAAGACCATCCACGGCGCTCGCACGGACGAGCTCGAACGCACGACGGGGGCGCGAGATCGTATCCCGAAGCTCAGCGCAGCAACGCCCAGATCGCGACCCCGACGCTCGCCGCTGCGACCGCCCAGGGAAGCCACGTCCTCGCGCTCGACGTCGACTTCGGCGCGGGCGCGCGGATCGAGGTGCTCGTGACCTCGTCCTCTATCGCCGGCATCTCGCCTTCGCACGCCTCTCCGTAGGCACGCGCGAGCGCGCGGCCCCACGCGTGATCGAGGACCGCCGGATCCGAGAGCAGCTCGAAGAGCGCCTTGCCGATCGTCGGCGTGCGGTGCGCGGGATCGCGCACGAGCATCCGCTGCACGGTGTCGGCGACGCTCTTGGGTACCGAGGGCTCGAGCGCGTCCACGCGCGGCGGATCCTCGCGCAGGAGCTTGCCGATCACCGCGAGTCCTTTCGACTCGTGCGGCGGCCGACCCGCGAGCAGCCGGAAGAGCACCGCGCCGAAGCTCCACACGTCCGCGGTCGGACCGAGGTTCTCGTCGCCCACCGCTTGCTCGGGCGAGATGTAGTCGAGCGTCCCGATCGTGGAGCCCTTCGTGAGATCCGAGACCGAGAGCGAGTTCGTGCGGCGCACCACGACCTTGCTGATCCCGAAGTCGATCAGCTTCGGCACCGTCTCGCCGTCCTCGACCGCGAGGAAGATGTTCCCCGGCTTGAGATCGCGGTGGACGATGCCGCGCTCGTGCACGTAGCGCAGCGCGCTCGCGATGGGCGCGAGCACCTCGAGCGCCTCGCGCAGTGAGAGCTTCGGCTTCTCTTCGAGCCGCTCGCGCAAGGTCTGCCCTTCGAGCAGCTCCTGGACGATGTACCAACCCGTCGCCGCTTGATGGCCGAGATCGAAGACGCGGACGACGTTCGGGTGGACGAGCCGCACGCCCGCCTTCGCTTCGCGGACGAATCGTTTGATCGACTCGTCCTCGGCCTCCTCGCGATCGAGGAGGACCTTCAGCGCGACGTCTTGCTTCGTGAACGTGTTCTCGGCGGCGTAGACCGCGCCCATGCCGCCGAAGCCGAGGAGCCGCTCGAGGCGATACTTGTCGCCGATCGTCGTGCCGACGAGCGATTCGAGCTCTTCGCGCACGGCGACGATGCTGCTTCGGTCCGCCTCGCCCACGTCCCGCGCATCATCACGGGTCGCCTTCGGCGAAGCAACGGGCTCGACGTCGCAAGTATACGGAAAACCGACGCTTCCCCCATTTGGGGGACGTGCGATCAGGCGGCGGCGAGGCGCTTCTGCACGACGTCGAGGAGCTGCGCGACCGTCTCGATGCCGACGAGCATGTCGTCCGGGATCGAGATGCCGAGCTCACGCTCCATCTCGCCGACCACCTCGAGCATTGCGAGCGAGTCGACGCCCATGTCGGCGATGACGCTGTCCTCGCGGAGCGCGGCGAAGTCCTTCTCGGCGATCTCGCTGGCCTTCGCTCGGAACATTTCGATCAGCTTCGCACGGTCCATCGACGTTTCCTCTCGAGCAGTCCGACGACGAAACGCATTCGTCGCGGCTGAGTGTTCGGGGCTCTTCGCGAGCCCAAAGACGCGCCGACGATCGAAGGACGATTCGACGGTCGGCGACCCGGCGGCCGAGCCGCGCGGGGCGCGTGTCTTATCCGATGAGCCCCACCCTGACAACGCGGCAAATCTTCGGCTCCACACGGAAATCCGGCCGCTGGGCCGAAGGTCTTGGGCATCCGGATGGAGGCTGCTACGGTTTCGTTCCGTGGTGCGCCGTTTCGTCCCCCTGCTCGTCTTCGTGCTCGGCGCGCTCAGCGTCGTCGCGATGGGTCAGCCGAGGACGCGAGACGCGCGCTCGGCGCGGGCGGCGACGCGGGCGACGGACGTGGAGCGGGGTGCACGAACCTCGACGAACGAGCGCTCCGTCGCGTCGAACGAGCCCTCCGCCGGACGTGTCGAGGAAGCGGCGCCGAGCTCACCAGATGCGGGCACGCCCGTCGGACCGACCGTCGGCCCCAGCCGCAGTCGCTCGGTCGGGGCGACGAACCGTGGACGCCTGAACCACGCGGTGCGCGTCGAGCCGTCGCCGACGCTGCGGGTGCGCAACCCGAGCCAGGCCTACGGCACCGAAGAGCTGGTCGCGCTGATCACCTGGGCCGCCGACGAGGTCGCGCGCCAACACCCGGGCTCGTCGCTCAACGTCGGTGACCTCTCGCGCGAGCGTGGGGGCCGCATCCGCCCGCACCGCTCGCATCGGGTGGGACGCGACGCCGACCTCGGCTTCTACCTCGTGGACGCGCAGAGCGGCGCGCCGGCGGAGGCGCGACATTTCGTGGCCCTGCCGCGCGGCGCGAAGGGCACCGATCGGCAGGGCGGCAGCTTCGCGTTCGACGACGCGCGCAACTGGACGCTGGTCGCGGCGCTCGTCTCGCAGGACGTCGTGCCCGTGCAGTACATCATGGTGATCGCGCCGCTGAAGGAGCGGTTGCTCGCGGAGGGTCGTCGCCGCGGCGCCTCGGCGGAGCTGCTCGCGCGGGTGGACGCGGTGGTCGGTCCGCAGCGCAGCGGACGCGGACGCTTCTCGTACGACTCGCACGACTCGCACTTCCACGTCCGGATCTACTGCGCGCCCGACGACCGGCCGGCCTGCGTCGACACCGCACCGTTTCACCCTTGGGTGAGCCGCGAAGCGGTGGAGACGCGACCGCGGGCTCGTGCGCGTCGACCGGCGCGTCGACCGGTGTCACGGCAAGCGCGCCGTCGCTGAGCCGCGGCGATTCGGCCGCGACGAAGGCCGCATCTCGCGTTCGTCACCGCGCTCGCCCACGAGCGCCACGAGCGCGGCACGACGGAGGTCGGCGCCATGACGGCGTCAGTCGAGCGGGACGGGATCGGCGAAGACGAAGCCTCGACGGGTGCCGCACATCGTCTGGACCATCTGTCGACGCGCCCAAGGCGAGAGCGTCGCGATCGGGAAGAGCACGTCCCGCAACGCGCCGAGCACCGCGCCGTCGCTCTGAAAAAACGGCGTGGTCCAGCGATTGACGCGCCCGTAAAAATTCAGATGAGCGCGGCGGTTCTCTTGATAACGCCGAAGGCCGAGCTCGACGCTCGTCGCGTCGACGTTCTGCAACGAGCGCGCGAGCTCGCGGGCGTCGTAGAGCGCGAGGTTGCTGCCTTGGCCGAGCTGCGGGCTCATGGCGTGCGCGGCGTCGCCGAGGAAGACGAGGTGCGCGCCGCCGACCTCCGCGTGCCACCGCGACATGCGCACGTCGCGGTAGGCCGCGAAGAGCAGTTGGTCCGCGTCCACGATCTGATCGAGGAGCACTGCCGCGCGTGCGTCGCGGCGCAGGATCGGATCCTTGAAGGCCTGGAGGCCGCGAAACCGCAGAGTGCGGCGGAAAGAAGGCAACGCATCCGCGCGGAGGCTCCAGAAGAGGCTCGTGAGCGGTGCCTCGCCGCCCGGCGCTCGACCGGTCGGCAAGAAGCCGAGCATGGTCTTCGAGCCGCCCACGATCTGGAAGAGCTCGCGGCGGAAGACCTCGTCGCGATCTTCGGCGACGAACCAGACCGCGCCCCACGGGTACGGCTGGTCGAGCGAGGTCGGCCATCCGTCGGGGCGCAGCTCGGAGCGCGCGCCGTCCGCGACCACCACGAGATCGTGGGGTCCGTGACGACGACCACGCGCGTCGATCAAACGTCCTTCTTCGATACCGTTCACGAACGCGCCGAGGTGGACCGCGATGCCTTCCCGGACCACGGCGTCGAAGAGCGCTTGGAAGAGCACGCCGCGGTGCAACCCGAGGCCGTGCAGACCTTCGCGCTCTTCCGCGTACGGGAGTCGAAAGACCGCGCGACCGGAGTCGGTCACGCAGCGGAGCGCGTCGACGACCGCGCCGTGCGCTTTCACGAAGTCGAGCAGCCCGAGCTCGGCGAGGACGGCGATGCCGGTCGGTTGGAGCAAGATGCCCGCGCCGACCGGGCCGGGGCGTTCGACGCCTTCGTAGACCGTGACGCGATGACCTGCGCGATGCAGGTAGAGCGCGGCGGCGCTGCCCGCGTAGCCGCCGCCGACGATGCCGACGTCGAGGCTCATCGGCGAGCCGACCTCGGCCGCGCCGATCGCGGGTCGGACGCTGCGCGGCGGGCGAGGCATGCGATGCGACGCGCTCGACGATCGCTCATGACTCTTCCTCGCGCGACCTCGGCTTCTCCGCGAGGATCGCTTCGACCTCCGCGTTCGCCTCCGCCATCGCGTCGTCGCGCGCGACCACGGGCTGCTCGGCTTCGACGCGGACGCGCGGCACCACCACGCCGTCCTCGTCGGCCGCGTGGCCCTTCAAGGTGCGCAGCTCGCGGAAGACGTAGCGAACGAGGCCGTCCGGCGTGATCTCCGCGGACACGCGCGAGCCGTCCGCCATCGCGGTGAGCGCGGCGTCGGCGCGCGCGGCGGGGATGCCGAGGGAGCGCGAGACGTCCGTCACCGTGAGCAGACCTTCCTTCTTCTCGGCGAGTTGGAGGATCGCGAGCTCGAGCTGCGTGTCGACGCGGCTCGCATGGGTCTCTTCGGTCTTCGATCCGGCGCGGATTCCCCACGCGCCGAGGCCGATCCCGAGGCTGCCGAGCACGGCCGCGACGACGATGCCGCCCGCGCCCGGGATCACGATCGCGGCCGCGGTCGCCGCGAGCACGCCCGTCGCGATGCCGAAGATGCCGAGCAGCCGCAGGCCGGTCGACGCGCCGCGGTGTGCGATCGACGGCGAGGCGACCACCGGTGCGACGACGGGAGCGTCGGCCGCGCGACGAGGCGCGGGCGCCGTCTCGACCGGCGACGCGAGCGGTCCGGTGCCGCCGACGATGGTGGTGCCCGGCTTGAGCTCGCGCGGCCGTCCACACGCGAGGCAGGCGTAGCGACCGTCGCCCGTGGCTTGTACGGCGGCGATCGCGAAGCAGTGTGGGCAGCGGTTGTCCTCGCCCCAGACCGCGCCGCACGCGATGCAGCGCGACGCCCCCGGCGGGATCGCGGTGCTGCAGACGGCGCAATGCGTCGGCGCGTCGCTCATGCGCGGCTCGCGCTCACTCCTCGCCGAGGAGCTTGTTCATCGAGGCTTCGTCGGCCGGCGTGAACGAGTAGCGATCGAACTCGTCGCTCGTGACCCAACGAAAGTCCTTCACCGCGCGCGACTCGAGGGAGTCGGGCCCGCGGAGGTCGCATTGGTAGAGGTAGAGATCGACGGTGTACTTCTCGTACGGGTGGCTCACGAACGAGATGAGCTCACCCACCGAGACGTGCGCGCCGAGGCGCTCGTCCATCCCGATCGCCCGCGACAGGTGCTCAAGCTCGTCAGCGGGGAACTTCCGCCGGCAGACCTGCTCGAATCGCTCGACCCTCTCGCGCTCGAGCGCCTCCGAGTCGGTCTCCCGCTCCTCCACCCGCCCACCGGGGAACTCCCAGAGGTTCGGGAGCACGGCGTTCTCGCGGCGCTGAGTGATGAGGTAGCGGCCGTCGCGCTCGACGACGGCGGCCACGACGCGAATGGTCTTTCGCGGATGGTCGGACACGGTTCGGCGGGTATACCGCAAAACGACGCGGCTGCGGAGACTTCGCGCGGAGCGATCGCGGCGTCGGAGCCGCGATCGCAACCGCCTACGGAGTGATCGGGCCGCGGAACGATCGAACGCCGGGCTTCAGTCGCGTTCGAGCCAGGCGTCGAGGTCGACGGGCTCTCCGTCGGCGTCTTGGACCGCGTCGAGGCTGACGGCCCCCTGACCGCAGCGCACGGCCCAACCGTCCGAGGTGCGCCACGCCTCGCTCGGACGCAGTCCGAGCGGCGGGGACTCTTCGCAGATCGACGCCATCACGAGATCCGCATCCTCCTCGCCGAGCCGCACGGACGCGCCGAGCGGAAACGCGGCGCGGACGAGGCGAACGACGTCCTCCGCGTCACCTCGCCAGTCGACCGCGAGCTGCGTGGGCGTCGGCTCCGGAGCCTCGGTGACGAGCGAAGGGTCTTGGGGCGTCCCGCGTGGATGTTCACCACGCGCGAGCTGCTGCACGAGCTCGCGGAGTAGCGCGAGCGCGGGGCGGTCGAGCTTGCGCGCGAGCGACCACGCGGTCTCGTCCTCCGCGACCTTCACGCGACGCTGCGCGACCACGGCGCCGGTGTCGTACTCGTCCGCGAGCTCGAAGAGGCTGACGCCCGTTTCTTCGTCGCCGCTGCGGATCGTCCAGAAATACGGGTCGGGCCCGCGCCAACGCGGGAGCAGGCTCGGGTGCGTGCCCCAGCCGGGCGCGAGCGCGAGCACCTCGGGCGGGATGCGTTTGGGCCAGAAGAAGCTGACGATCGCGTCGAGGCGCGCGGCGCGGAGCAGGGATTGTACACCGGGGTCGGCGAGGTTCGGCAGACCGAGGAGCAACGAACGTGGACCGAGCGCACGGCGAGCCCAGCGTCGACCGGGGAGATCCAGGGGACCGAAGCACGCCGCGACCGGCGGGTGTCCCGCGTCGGTCAACACACGCGCGCCGAGGGGCACGCCGAGGTAGAGGTAGCGCAGCGACACGTTCTGGCGTGGTCGGCGAAGGAAGGCAACGTGCGACCGCGCGCTGCGACTGCATGCTCGGCGACGCGCCCCACCACGCTGCACGTCGCCGGGCCGCGATCATCGATCGCGACGACGATCCAGTCCGAGCACGATCGTGTCGCGCGGCCGGGGCTCCCGCGCGCTCGATCGATCAGCGCAGGAACCGATCCGCGAGCCCGTAGCGCTGCATCGCGCGCAACACCGCGCGGTAGCCGCTCGGCGAGAGTCGCTTGCTGCGCCAGACGATCTTCGCGTCGGTCTGCGGCAAGAGCATGAACTCGCCCTTCTCCACCCCACGCAGCGCGTACTCAGCCACGCCCTCCGCGGTCGCGCGCGCGAGCTTGAAGAACGCCTCCGCCTTCGCGCGGTCCTTCTCGGAGCCGCGGAAGCTCTCCATCAGGTTCGTGGGGAAGAACGTCGGGCAGAGCACGCTCACGCCGACGTCGAAGGGCGCGAGCTCCGCTTCGAGGGTCTCGGAGAGCGCGATGACGCCCGCCTTGCCGACGTTGTAGGGGCCCATCTCGGGCAGGGTCGCGATGCCGGCTGCGCTCGCGACGTTGAGCACGTGGCCCGAGCGCTGCGCGCGGAAGGTCGGCACGAACGCGTGGCAGCCGTGGATCACGCCCCAGAGGTTCACGCGCAGCGCGCGCTCCCAGTCTTCGAGCGAGGCGTCGCCGATCTGACCCGCCGCCGCGATGCCCGCGTTGTTCACGAGCAGATCGACGCGGCCGAGCTCCTTCACGCTCGCCTCCGCGAGCGCGCGCACGTCCTCCGCGTCGCCGACGTCGCAGCGCCGCACCGCGCCCACGCCGCCCGCCTGCGCGACGAGCTCGGCGGTCTCCGTCGCTCGCTCGACGTTCAGATCCGCGATCATCACGTGCCCGCGACGCTTTGCGAGCGCGAGGGCGAACGCACGTCCGAGCCCGCTGCCGCCCCCGGTGATCACGGCCTTGGGTCGATCGTTCAGCTTCGTCATCTCGCCTCCTGCATGCGCAGCTCGTCGCGGAGCTCGGTCGTCGCGCGCCGCACCGGGTCGAAACGCATCGCGCGCTCGTCCACGCGCCGCGTGCGCAGCCAATACTCGAACGTGAAGCCCGGCCAGAGCGTCCGGTTCTTCCCGTGCTCGTCGAGGTACCACGACGCGCAGCCGGAGGCCCAGACGGTGCGCTCGAGCCGGCGTTGGATCGCGTCGTTGAACGCGCGCTGCGCTTCGGGTCGCGGCTCCACCGTCGCGGCGCCGTGACGCGCGCGCGCCTCGCGGAGCGCGAGCACATGGTGGATCTGTGCCTCGATCATGAAGACCATCGAGTTGTGCCCGAGCCCGGTGTTCGGGCCCATGAGCAGGTAGAGGTTCGGGAAGCCGACCGCGGTGGTGCCGAGGTGCGATTCGATGCCGTCGCGCCACGCGTCGGCGAGCCGGAGACCACCACGGCCGATCACCTCGACTGGCGTGAGGAAGTCCGCCACCGCGAAGCCGGTCGCGTAGGCGATCACGTCGACCTCGCGCAGCACGCCGTCCTTCGTGCGGATCCCCCGCGGCTCGATGCGCGCGATCGGATCGGTGACCACGTCGACGTGGGGCCGGTCGAGCGCGCGGTAGTAGTCGTTGCTCAAGAGGATGCGCTTGCAGCCGGCCTGGAAGGTCGGCGTGACCTTCGCACGCAGCGCGGGATCCTGGATCTGTCGGCGGATGTGGCGCCGTCCGAGCGTCTCCGCGATCCCCATCACGCGCGGCTCCAGGGTCATGCCGACCGCGCCGAGCTCCGCGGTGGTGTAGATGCGCGCGCGGTGGAGCTTTCGCCGCAGCGGCGAGCGCTCGAAGCGCGTCTTCTCCGACTCCGTGTACTCGCGATCGGGCTTCGGCAGCACCCAAGGCGCGGTGCGCTGGTAGACGTCGAGGTGCGCGACCTCCTTCGCGAGCTCGGGCACGATCTGGATCGCGCTCGCGCCGGTGCCGACGACCGCCACGCGTTTGCCCCCGAGTGGCACGGAGTGATCCCAAGCCGCGCTGTGGAAGGACGGACCTTCGAAGCGCTCCATACCTTCGAAGCGCGGCAGCGCGGGGCGGCTGAGCGCGCCCACGCCGAACACGAGATCGCGCGCTTCGACCTCGCCTCGTGGCGTCGAGAGCCGCCACACGCCGCGGGACTCGTCGAAGACCGCGCGCGTGACCGGACAGTCGAAGCGCAGGTGCGGCTGCAGGCCCGCGTCGTTCGCACAACGCTCGAGGTAGGCGCGGATCTCGTGGTGGGGCGAGAACGCGCGCGACCAACGAGGGTTGGGCGCGAAAGAGAAACTGTAGAGGTGCGATGGCACGTCGCACGCGCAGCCCGGGTAGTGGTTCTCGCGCCAGGTCCCGCCGACGCTCGACGCTTTCTCGAAGATCACGAAGTCGCGATCGCCGCGCTCCGCGAGCTTCATCGCCATGCCGAGGCCGGAGAAGCCGGTGCCGACGATCGCGGTGCCGAAGCGTTCGATCGAGCCGTTCGACGCGCTGCTTTTCGACGCAACGCTCTTCGATGCACCGCTCTTCGACCCATCGCTCTTCGACGAAGTCATCGCACCGCCTCCGCGTCGAAGCCCGCGCGCCACGCCTCGAAGGCCGGCCCCGCGTCGACGTCGTTCGGGTGGAAGCCCGGACGGAACCAGGAGAGCCAGTGCCGCCACATCGCGCGCATCGCGCCCGGTTCCCCGAAGAGCCAGCCGAGGAGCTTTGCGTGCTCTTCTGGCGAAAGAAGCGTGCCGTCGACCTGCATGATCCGCCATTGATGCTCGACGACCTTCGCCCAGAAGACCACAGTCGCGACCAACATCACGAACGAACGCTCGGCGTAGAAGCCACCGGCCGCTTCGTAGACGTCGAACGCCACCGCCTTGTGCTCGTTCTCCTCCGCCGCGTGCCACATCCAGAGCTGCTTCATGCTCGGGTGCGCGCCTTCGAGCAGATCCGGACGGGTCAGGATCAAGTACCCCATCACGCCCGTGAAGTGCTCGAGCGCGGCGGTCGCGGCGAGCTGCCAACGACTCGGGAGCACGCGTTGCACCACGTCGAGCAGGCGCGCGACGCGGCGCTCCATCTCCACCGCGGGCAGGCCCTGCGCGGCGAGCATCGCGTTGTAGCCGTCGTGCTCGCGGCCGTGGATGCCTTCTTGCGCGCAGAAGTCGCGGATCGCGCGGCGCAGCGCGGCGTCGTCCTTCACCGCGTCGCGGTGCGCGTTGACCGAGCGCATGAAGAAGCGCTCTCCGACGGGAAAGAAGATCGACAGGTTGTCGAAGAAGCGGGTCACGGAGAGACCCGCCGGATGCCACGCGCGGGGTACGTGGCTCCCGAGCTCGAAGCGCGGATTGCGGACCTCGATCGCGACCGGCGTCGGACGGTTCATCGGACGCGACGCGTGGGGGCTCGATGCGCTCATGGATACCTCCGGTCGGCTCGGGACTTCGTCCTTTCGCGCCCCGCGGATCGCGGATCGCTTCGCGCCGACCGTCTCACGATGCACGCGAGGCCCTTTCGCGCGGAGGTCCGCGCGTGCCAAGCTCTTGTCATTTCGGGCCAACGGACGCTCGATTCCACGCCGATCGCTACGGTCCGTCTCCGGTCTCCGTCTCCCTCTCCGCGTGTTGGTCTTCGTCCTCCGTCGCCGTCGCCGTCTGCACCGCCATGAGCCGCCCTTCCCCCGATCCGAGCGTCCCCGCGATCCACGCGCTCCAGCTCGCGGAGATCGTCGAGCGTTGGGGCGTCGAACCGGACGCGTTGCTCCGAAGCTGCGGGCTGCGGCGCGAGGCGCTCCTCGAGCCCGGCGCGCGGCTCTCGATTCCGGATTTGATCGCGCTCGTGGAGCGATCGCGCGCGCTCACCGGCGAGCCCGGCCTCGGCTTCCACGTGGGCCTTCACATGCGCATCGCGTCGCATGGCTACCTGGGCCTGGCTGCGATGACCGCGACCACGGTGCGCGAGGCGCTCGACGTCGCGATCCGCTTCGCGCCCACGCGCACGACCGCGATCTCGCTGCGGCTCGACACCGTCGAGGACCACGTCGCGCTCGTGCTGGTGGAGAACGTCGATCTCGGGAGCGCGCGCGACGCGTTCGTGTTCGCGTTGCTCACCGGCATCTGGAAGATCGGCGACGCGCTCACGGGCGTGGCGTTGGCGGAGCACGCGGACTCGAACGCGCGCCCCCGCGCGGACGTCGCCTTCGCCGAGCCGCCCTACTTCGCGCGTTTCGCCGGCGTCGCGCCCGAGGTGCGCTTCGAGCAACGCGAGCACCGCCTGCTCTTTCCGAGATCGCTCCTCGATCTGAAGCTCGTCACCGGCGATCCCGTCGCGTCGCGCCTCACGCTCGAGCAATGCGAGCGTGAGCTCGACGCGCTCGGTCTCGGACCGCGCCTCGCCCATCGGGTGCGGGGCCTGCTCGCGACGCGGACCCCGCCGCCCTCGCTCGACGAGCTCGCGTCGACGCTGCACGTCTCGCCACGCACCCTCAAGCGTCACCTCGCGAGCGAAGGCACCACCTACCGCGCGCTCGTCGACGAAGCGCTGCGCGCACGCGCGGAAGAGTTGCTGCGCCGCCCGAGCCTCACGCTCGACGACATCGCGGAGCGCCTCGGGTACTCGGACGTGGCGAACTTCAACCGCGCGTTCCGGCGATGGACGGGGAAGACCCCGGGCGCATTTCGGCGAAGTGCGAGCTGACGCGCGGCGTCTGCGGATCGCGAACGGCTCGACGACACGAACGCGCGTGGATTCGGTAACGTCCACGTGCGCGCACACGTCGACGCGCGTGAAGAAGACGCGGAGAAGAACCGATGCCCTACGTGAACGTTCGAATCACCAACGAAGGCGCGACGCGCGAGCAGAAGGCGGAAGTGATCCGCGGAATCACGGAGGTGCTGCAGCGGGTGCTCGGCAAGAACCCGGCGAACACCTTCGTCGTGATCGACGAGGTCGCGCACGAGGACTGGGGCGTGGGTGGGATGCAGGTCGACGACTGGCGCAAGCTGAAGGACGGGTGAGCGACGCGGACGGCTCGCGTCCGGCGCGCTCGTCGCGAGGCGGAGGCTCGGCGCGGCCCGCGTACGACTCCAGCTCGCGCGCTTCCGATCGTGCGCGCTTCAGCTCGGCGGCGGCGCGATCTCGGGGACGGGCACGAGCTGGAAGCTGCCGTCCGGCGACGGGATCTGTTCGAGAACCTGCGCGGTGCAGCGCTGGTGCGCGTAGTACTCGTATTGAAGGACGTACGTCTTCCCCGCGTGGGCGTGGAACGCACCGCCGACTCGGCACGCACCGTCGACCACGGTGTCGGTCTGCATCTGGCTCACCGTTCGCGTCCGCGTGCAGTAGCGCGTGGTGGTCGAGCGTTGGGTGCCGAAGCCGCTCTGTTGCGTTCCGCAGGCGTACTGCTCCTGGACCTGACGGGTGACCATCCGCGAGACCGTGTGAAAGAACGACGACTCGGCGCGGACGGCGGCGGGTCCCGGATGGACGCGAAACGCGCGGGTGTGGGGCGGGGGAACGACGCCGCGGTTCACGGGCGTGCGGTCGCGCAGGATGACCGCGTCGCCGACCCACAACTGGATCGCGAGCATGGGGCCGGGCGCAGCGTGGTGGACGAAACGCGTCTTGAGGACCGCGTGGGGCTCGTGGGGTTGCGGCGCGACGTAGCGAGGCGTGCACCCGGCACCGGCGATCAGCGTGAAGAGCAGGACGCCACGCAGGCGTCGGTCCAATGACGGCATCGATCGAGATCCTCGGCGCGCGTGGCGGACATCACGCATCGGTCGTTGTGGGTTTGGCAGGAGTCGACGCATCGCAGGTGCTCCTCGTGAGCCGCTCGGCGCGCCGCGCGTGCGCCCGCGCAGCCGACGACGAACGAGATCGCGAGGAGGGCTCCGAGGCGCACGGCGCGGGCGTACTCGATCGCTGGGCGTTCCGCCTGGTCCAAACGAGGTAGGACCGCGGGTCGTGGGCGGATCGCGTCGTCGTGGCGTGGCGGGTCGCCCGAGCGTGGCGCCGCGCCACGTCCACTCGCGCGACTCGCGTGATTCGGCCGCGGCACGCGAGGTGCTGAGTCTTCTCTCGACGGCGCGAGGCGCCGCGAAAGGATCTCGAAGATGACCGACTCACTCCTTCGCATGGGCTTCTTGTTCACCCTCGCGCTCCCGGTCGCGGCGAGCACCGCGCTCTCGGGCTGCGAGGAAGACTCGCCGATCGAACGCGCCGGCGAGCGCATCGAGGACGCCACCGACGACTCGCGCATCGAGCGCGCGGGCGAACGCATCGAGGACGCCACCGACGAGGTGGCGGAATGATGGCGCGCAGCGTCGTGGCGCTCGCGCTGGGGCTCGGCTCCGCGTGCAGTGAGCAGACCGAGGTCGAGGCGGAGCACGCCGCCGCGAGCGTTCAGGCGACCGCGCGCTCGGCGGCGGACGACGTCGAGCGCGGGATGGAACGTGCCGCCGAACGCACCGAAGCGGCGGCCGAGTCGTTGCGTGCGCGCGCGGAGGCGACGGGCGACGCGATCGAACGCGAGGCCGAAGGCGCCGCCGCGGAGCTCGAGGCCGAAGCGGCGACGATCCGAGCGGGCGCTCGGGCCACGGCAGTAGCCGCCGAAGAAGCGGGGGAGCGCGCGGAGGCCGAAGCGGAGGCGCGGCACCCCGATGGCTGAAACCGGAGTCTCGACCGCTGCGGCAGTGCGGCCGGGCGACGAGCTCGGCCGTCACTCCCTTCGTTGGACGCTCGTCACTGGCAGTAGCCGTCCGAACAGATCAGCGTCGAGTCGAAACACTGGAACGCACCACTCGGCATGCACACCTGGAAGCAGGCGTGGCCTCCCTCCGTGGTCCGCTCGCACTCTCAGCGATACCCCTCCGCCGTCGGGCAGTTCGGCGCGTGCGTGGGATCGCACGCATCGCGCGAGCAAACCCCGACCTCGAAGCCGCTGATCACGCAACGCGAGCAGGTCGAAGATCCGCGCGTGCAGCTCGACCCGAGTGGCTGGTTGCAGACCCCCTCCGTCGCGACGTCGCCTTCGTTGCTGCAGTTGTCCGTCTCACACTCGGCGTCCGCGCGGCAGGGCTCGCCCATCGCGCGCGGGCTCCCGCAGGTCTGTGTGTCGCGGAAGCACGTGCCGCCGGCGCACTCGAAGTCCGCCTCGCAGGTGGCGCCGTCCTCACGAGGCACCACGCAGCCACGCCCTTCGATGCAGGTGCCTCCGCCGAAGGGTGCACAACCGCAGACGTCGCAGAAGCTCACGTCGCTCTGGCTGGAGCAGGCCTGGTAGAGACCCGACACACAGACCTCCGCGCTCTCTCCGCTGCCCGTCACCGAGCGTTCGGCGCACGGCGAGGTGCAGTAGCCGAGGTCGGGCTCGCACACCGTGCCCGTGCCGCAGGCCGCGCCTGCGGTGCAATCCGCCGTGCACGCGCGACCGAAGACTCCGCCGAGGTCTTCGCAGCGGCCGCTCTCGCAGTCCGCGGCCTCGATGCATGGTTCACCGAAGAGCGCGGGAGACTCGCCTCCACATCCGAGAAGTCCGACGACGAGCCAACACGCGATCGCTGAAGTACGCATGTCGCCTCGACTAGCACGATGCCGTCGTGACCGCGTCGAGAAGTGACGGTCATTTACGGCCCAGATCATCGATCTACCTCGTTTGACGTAAATCTCGCGCTCGACCTAACCCAATTGGGTGAGACACGACGCCACGAATCAGGCGTCAGCTCATGCGATCGATGACCCAGACGTAGAGCGCGACGGCGAGGAGCACGGAACCCGCCGACCCTCCGAGCAGGCCCCAGCCGAGATCGCGCGCGGCGCCTCGGAAGCGCTCGCCGACGACGGTGGTGACGCCCACGACGATCGCGAGGAGCGTCAGCAGGCCCATCGCGATCGCGGGCCACTCGGAGTCGGCCTTGTTGTAGACGAAGAAGAGCGCGACGTTCGCGGCCACGATCGCGAGACAAGCAGGGATTCCGTATCGCATGCGCGCAAGCTAGGCCGCGCGCCGACGCTCGCACGGAGACGAATCGGACGGCGTTCGACGAGCGGCCGACGCCATCCGTCTTCCGCTCGGCTCACCGTCTCGACTCACCGTCTCGACTCACCGTCTCGACTCACCGTCTCGACTCACCGTCTCGGCTGCGGTCGGGCTCGAAGCGGAGCATGCGGCGCGCGAGATCGGCGACGTGATCCTCGAGCGCTTGCGGGGTCGGCACGACGCCGAAGATGGCGTGGAGCTCGGCGTCGGTCGCGACGGCGAAGCGCGCGACGAGGTACGCGAGCGACTGAACCGTGAAGCGCACCGTCGCGGGATCGCTGCCGAGCACGACGTGCAGCAGGTCCGCCGCGCGACGAGGCCAACCTTCCAGGAAGTCGTGGTGCCGCGACTGCGGGAGCTCACCCGCGGCGGCGTTGATCGCGAGACGCAAGCGGACGTTGCCGCGCTCTCGGCGCGCGAACACGAAGAAGCGGCGCGACGCGCGATCGATGAACGTCGCCGCGTCGGCGCCGCGCAGCTCGACGACGAGCTCCGACGCCAACGTGTCGAGGCGCGCGTAGTACCCGTCGAGGCAGGCTTCGAGCAGCGTGTCCTTGCTCTCGAAGTAGTAGGCGATCGTGCCGAGACTCACGCCGGCGTTGCGCGCGACGTCCCGCAGCGTGAGCTGGGTCGGTCGGTCGAAGGTCGCGAGCAGCTCCGACGCGGCGGCCACGATGCCGTCGTAGGATCGCGCGGAGTCGGCGTCCTTCGGTCGCATTCACCGCACCTCGTTCGAAGCCACTCGTCTACCCATCCGAGTCGACCGTGCTCAACGCACCACGGCGCCGCGGGGGCCGTAGAGCATTCGCGCGAGGCCCGCGAGCCAGCGATCTTCGGGAGTGTCGTTCGTCTCGAGCACGCCGCGGCGGGCGCCTTCGACGAGGCGTCGCGCCGCTTCGCTCGGTGCGCGTACGCCCTCGAGGACCGCGAGGACCGTGGCGAGACCGACGCCGGCACCGGTCGTCTGATCGAGCGTCCGCACGCGCTCTTCGAGCGCACGGTCGGGCGCGAAGGGCGCGTCGGATCCGTCGGTGGGACCGAGCGCGTTGATCGCGCTCATCACGCGCTCGGTGCGCGCCTTGTACGGGAGCGCCGCGAGCTCCGCGGGAGAGATGGGCGCGCCGAGCCAATAGTCCTGACGTCCCATCGCGTGCGGGTACTCGAGCTTCTCCGCGACGGGCTCGACGGGGAGACCCCCCGTGAAGCGCACGGGGACGATGGAGACGCCCGCCCCGATCGCGAGGTCGCAGAAGATGCCACTCATCGTGCGCACCGGCTCGTCCGCGCGGTGCGAGCGGGTGCCTTCGACGTGGACCATCAGGCTCTTGGCGGACGTCTGCGAGCCGAGCTCCTTGGCGATGCGCGGGAGCGACGCGGGATCGGCGCGATCGAAGTACGCGATCACCCCCGGATCGTGCGCGCCCGGGTACGAGAAACAATGCGCGATCAGCTTACCGAGCCAGCTCTCGCGGTGCTCCTGCTTGGCGAGTGTCAACGTCGGAACACGCTGCAGCGCGCCCGTGACCACCGAGAAGATCAGCGACTCGATGCCGACTTGGTGGTTGCCGAGGTAGAGCACACCGCGGCCGCGCAGCGCGGCGAGCGCGTTCGGATCGGCGACGTGGAAGGTGCCGACGAAGCGCTCGATGAGCGCGTAATAGAGGTCCTCGACCGGCCACGCGCCGAGGGCGAAATGCTCGCGCCAGAAGGAGCTCACGGGCGTGACGTCGATCGACGGCGGCGCGGCGTCGCGGACCACCACCACGTCGGGCTCGACCTCGATGGAGAGCGTGTGACGCGTGAGCGGCGTCGACGCGGCGCGTGCGTGCGAGGCGTCGGGCGCGAGCTCGATGGTGCGCGGATGGACGCGGAGCGCGCGCGCGACGTGCTCTTTGGCCGCGATCTCGACCGTCGGGGTGTCGGTGCGGAGGTCATAGAGGGTGCGCAGCGTACCGGGGAGCCAGTCCGAGAGGCGGACCTCGTGGGCTTGGAGGATCGTGGTGCCGTCAGTCGGCGGCTGACCCCGCCGACCAACAACACCGCTGGGGATGGAGAGCGACGCGCCCTCGACGAAGACGCCGTCGCGGAGGAACGCGCGGCGGGCGGCGGGGGCGACCGCCCCGAGGCGGCCCTTCGGCATCAACACGTCGACGAGACGCGCGTCGACCAAGAGCGTGTCGTGCGCGAAGAGCTGAAGACGCAGCACGGGGAAGCGGGTGTCGTCGGCTTCGAAGCCCACGAAGCGCGCCTCGCAGCGCATCTCACCGTGGTCGGGGATCGGCGCGTGAAGCCGCACGTCCAGGCGGTGTGGGTAGCCGATCACGTCTTCACCGATGCGCGCGCTCCAGCGGTGCAGCGCGTCGTGCGGGATGGCGTGGGTCATCGCGTCGAGAAGACCTTGGTGCAGGCGATCGCTCGCGTGATGGCGAGGCACGCTGCCGCGGCTCGGATCGAGGAGCGCGCGCGCGCCACCTTCGCCCGCTTCGAGGCGCACGAGGTAGTGGAACGCGGAGCCGTGGAAGAGCGCGTCGGTCGCGTAGGGATCGGCGGCGGGCGCGGTGACGAGCGGCGACACGGGCTCGAGCGTGGAAGGCGCGCCCACCTTCGCGCGCGCCGCGAGCTCGAAGCGCGAGAGCTCGGCGCGCTTGGCGTCGCGCCAGACGAGCAGGCGCACCTCGTGACCGCCTTCGACGGCGACGAGCTCGGTCTTGGTGCGGGTCGGGCCGTCCACCACGATCCAACGCTCCATCGTCAGCTCGTGCAGTCCGTCGATCGGACCGAGCTCGGCTTCCGCGGCCGCCACGAGGCGATCGAGGGCCGACATCATCGGGAGCACCGCGACCGTGTGAGTGGGCCGGTGGTCGGCGAGCCAGGGATGGGTCGCGAGCGAGAGGACCTCTTCGCCCGAAGCCGTGGGCGTGCTCGTCGCCGCGATCGTCGAGGCGACGCTCTTCGAGGACGCGTTCGCCGCAGACGTTCCAGACGAGTGCGGCTTCGAGGCGCTCGACGTTCCCACGCTCGGCACGCCCATGCTCGCTCCGCGCTTCGCATCGCGCGGACGCGGAGGCTCGCCGCCTTCGACGAGGCGCATGCCCAGGCGCTGCGCTTCGTAGATGCGTTTGCCGTCGACCCAGAGCGAGCAGTCGGCGAGCGCGTAGCGGCCGCGCGCGTCCTCTCCGACCTCGACGACCTCGAGCGTGGTGGAGACGAGCTTCGCCTCCGGCACCACCTGGCCTCGGTACTTCCAGACGTGCGGTAGATCGACCGCGATGGCTTCGAAGCGTGGGCTCGTCATGCCCTCGTGCAGGTTCGCCTCCAGCATGTGGAACTGAAGCGCCTGCAGCATTGCCTCGATGCCGAGCGAGCCCGGCTGCACGGGATCCTGGTAGAAATGCGCTTTGAAGAACCACTCGTCCGCGTCGATGTCCTTCTCGGCGCGTAGGGTCCCGAGGCCCTTCTTGCCGCCCTTCGGGTTCCAGTGGACGACGCGGTCGATCATGAGGAGGAAGGGCTCCGCGAGCCGCGCTGTGCCGCCGAAGTACTTCGCGAGACTTCGGTCCTCCAGGTTCACGACGTGGTCGTGCGGAGCGTCGAGGAGCACGCGCTGCTCGGCGCTCGTCGGCAACCCTGCCTGGTTGTCGAAGGCGCTCGGCGGGAAGAAGCCGAACACGGTGTCCAGGTCGTAGACGAGCGTGCTCTTCGTCGGGTCCTCCGGGTCGGCGAGAAAACACTCGACGTGGAAGGAGACGATGATCATGCCCGCGGAGCGCGAGATGCTCTTGTGGTGCACCTTCGTACGCAGCGTTCCACTCTGGGGGAAGACCTCCGCGCGAATGGTTCCCTTTCCGTCGAGGTTCCGGAAGAGGAGATCGCTTTCGGAGGTGAGCGTGCTGCCGACGTAGCTGGCGATCCAACCACACGGCTGGAGCGCGGCCTCGAGGAGCACCGCGAAGGGCATCACCCGCGCGCCGTTCTCGTCGAAGTACCAGACGTCTTCGGGGACCTCGTACTCGAACTCGAAGTGTTTGTCGCTCTGCAGCGCGCCCATCGCGCCGTCGACCTGCGTGACGCGCGTGAGGAAGTGATAGGGCGGACCAGGCAGACGCGGGGTGCGGCGCGCGCCGTCGAAGCGCGCGTACATCGGACCGAACGCGGTCGAGGGGCGGCCCCATGCGCAAGCGACGAGCGAGGGGAGATCGAATCGATGCTCCTGGCCTTCGTAGACGCCGATCGCGGCGCGGGGATCACCCTTTCCTTCGGTGAGGAGCGGCAGCTTCTCGGGGGAAGAGAGCGGCCAATCCGGCACCAGCTTCAAACCGAACCGTCGAGCGTGGAAAGCGCCGAGACCGTCCACCGTGCAGAGCAGATCCGCGTAGAGGATCGGCTCCGGTCCGTCGTGGACCTCTTCGACGAAGAGCTCGTAGGTGAGCTCCTTCGACTCCGGGATCACCTGCCCACGGCAGATGAGCTTGTAGCTCTCGTCCTCGATGGGGCGGAAGCGCCAACCGTCGCGGTCGACGGTGTAGCCGAGGGCGGAGAGGTAGAACGCCATCGCCTGCACGCAGCCCTCGAGCATCAGGGTGCCGGGCATGCAGGGGTCGTTCTTGAAGTGGCCGTCGAAGAACCACTCGTCGGGGCGGATGGCCTTTCGGCCCTTGAAGTAGCCGCGTCCCCAGGGGCCACCCTTCGGATCGAAGTCGGTGACCTCGTCGAGGAAGAGCATGCGGCCCTTCTGAAATTGCGGCGTGCGCGTGTGGGTCTTCGTGCGCTCGAAACGCGGACCGAAGCACTCCCAGGGGCGGCCGTCCGCGAAGGCGCGCAGCTCCTCGCCGGAGAAGGAGCGCTTGCCGTGCTCGATCGCAGGCGCGTCGACGCGGGCGTCGCCACGAATCTCCTGTTCGGTGGGCTTCCAGAGGATGCCGGCGGAGTCGTCCAGCTCTTCGCGGGTGAAGAAGCCGGCTTGGCCGTTGCGGACCCGGAGCGCGGGGCGCATCGAGCCGTCGGCTTTGCGGATCCAGCAGTCGTAGTGGAAGAAGAAGAGGCGGATGTCGCCTTGATTGGCGTGTCCGTCGACGTGGATGTCGTACGCGAGGGTGTCGCCGACCTCGGGGAGGTCGCCGAGCCAGGTCATCTCGCAGCCGAGCAGACGGTAGGCGCGCTTTCCACGATTGAGGAAGTCGGCGCCGAGGTAGCTGATGAGGAAGAGATCGGCCTGCCCCGACTCGATCATGATGCCGGCGGGCATGTGACCGTCGTGCTGGAGATACCAGGAGTCCGCGCGGACGTCCGTCTCCGTCCAGCAGGTTCCCTTCTTCATCGAGCCGGGCTCGCCGACCATGCCGGTGCAGCGATCGGCGAGGAGGAGCGGGGGCTCCGGCATTCGCACCTGGACCGCGTGACCGTCCTGTTGACGGAAGAGCTCGCCGAAGATGGTGCTGATGGTTCCGCTCGCGTGGATCTCGAGGTCCTCGCGGGTGAAAGAGGGGCCGGAGGGACGGAAGGCGAGTGGGAGCTCCGTCGAGGGGCCGGGTGTGGTTGCCCGAGGTGTCGTCGGCGCCGGGGACTGAGTCGAAGTCGGTGACGGAGTCGGAGTCCGTGACGGGCTCGGAGTCGGTGACGGAGTCGATGTCAGTGGCGCAGTCGGAGTCGGTGACGGAGTCGGAGTCGGTGACGGAGTCGGAGTCAGTGACGGAGTCAGTGACGGAGTCAGTGACGGAGTCAGTGACGGAGTCAGTGACGGACTCGGAGACGGAGACGGAGACGGAGACGGCATCGGGCTCAGTGTCGGCGTCGAAGTCGGAGTCGCGAACGCCGACGGCGGAAGGCTCGTCATGGGCGTGAGCGGAAGCTCCACCGTGCCGCGCAGGAAGGCCTGATGGAGCGTCGCTTGCTGCTCGAGGAAGGCGCGGTGGATCTCGGCGAGACGTCGTTGGTGCTCGACGAGGCCCGCGACGAGCGGAGGGAGGACGGTCGCGCTCGGTGCGCTCGCGGGGACGTGGACCACCGCCTGCGCCGGGATCGCGGAGACCGTGGGAGCGGTCGAGACCGCGGGGATGGCGGCGACGGGCGCGGCCAAGACCGCAGGGGCGGCGATCGAAGCGACCGACGCGACGGTGCTGACCTCGGCCGGCGCGTGCCCTCCGACGCTGGGCCCCGACGGCGCGGGCGCATCGGAAGAAACCGGAGGAAGCCACGGGGCGGGGGACATCTTCTGCATAGTCGGGCTCGGGCGCGCGGGTGCGCGTTCGTCGGAAACGGAAGCGGCAGAGGCGTGCGCCGAGGCGACGGATGTCGCGGGCATCGACGTTCGAACGGACGGCCGCACGCTCGGCAGTTCGTTTGGTTCGGTCGCCTGACGGCGACGCTCACGTGACGTCGGGTCGCTCGGCCTGGCGGCCGGCTCCAATAACGTCAATTGAACGGGCGGCGGGTGCGCGGGCAAGGAGAGCCGCGGGCCCGCGGCCGGGCGCGACGGGAAGAATTCCCCGCGCCGCACGAGAGAAACGGCGAGCGCCGCGCCGTCGTACGCGCCGACCACGACACGCGCGTCGCCGCGCTCCATCGCGTACGCGACCTCGAGCAAGCCCGCGGCCGCGTGCGCCTTGCCCAGGCGCGAAGCGACGGGACCGAACGACTCGGAAGGCGCGAACGCCGCGTGGTGGGGCGCGTCGGTCGTGTCTTCGACCTGCACCGTGACACCGACTTCGCCGTCGACGTCGGAGGCGCGTCGGAGCACCAGCACCACTGCCGCGTCCGCGGTGTGTGCTTCGCCGGACGCCGCACGGTGCACGGCTTCGTTCGAGAGATCGACCGCGCCCACGATCGCAGCGTCGAGCTCGCCCCGCGCGAGCGCCGCGCACGCGAGCTGGAGCGCGCGCACCCCGCTCGCTTCTTCCGCGGAGACGGTGAAGCTCGCGCCGTGCAGATCGAGCTGACTGCTCAGCCGATTCGCGGGCATGTTCGGCAGCACGCCGAGCACGTGCGGCGCTTCGAGCGAGGGCGCGAAGACGTCGGACGCGGACGCGGACCATTCGACGTCGCCGAGCATTTCGCCCCACGCCTGGCTGCGCCACCGCGCGCCCCAACGTGCGATCTCTGGGTCGCAGCCGTAGCCGACGAAGACGCCCGTACGCTCGCGCGGCAGCTCGAGCCCACGCGTCGCGTCGAGGGCCGCTGCGAGCAGCATCGTCTGCTGCGCGCTGGCCTTGCGCAGGTCGTTGGGCGGGAAGCGCGTCTCGCTCAGCGGGAGCTCGATCGTGGTCGCGTGCGCGCTCTTCGCGTCGAGCGTCGCGTCGTCGCCCACGCGGTAGGCGCGTGAGACCACCACCACCTCGTGAGCCTTGCCCAGCTTGCGGCGCAGGTGCAGGGCCGCCGTGTGGCCCGACACCCCCGCGCCGAGGAC
>ERZ761602.2374-NODE-2374-length-29779-cov-4.776847_pt1 | contig 29779 bp, 10 predicted proteins | sample MGYA00512165_ERZ761602 | MGnify/ENA primary metagenome ERZ761602 (study PRJEB28899, sample SAMN02445085) | bioreactor sludge metagenome | biome: EBPR sludge; isolation source: Thorneside wastewater treatment plant | place: Australia: Brisbane, Thorneside...
GATCCGGAGAACGTCGCGTACGGCATCGTCGCTTCGGGCCCGCCGGTACATCCGGACGAGGTCGAGGTCGGCGAGCAGGCGGTCGAGGTCGTCGTGATGTGGGGCGACCGTCAGGTCCTCCACGTCGAGCACCTCGCGCCCTTCCGTCCGTTCTACGTCGGCGAGCCCGGCACGGGTCCGATCGACTACCTCATGGGCTCGGAGGTCCTCGGGACCTCGCGCATGCCGCTCGTCGTCTCGTCCGGCATGGGCGCGGCGGCGGTGATCCCGAGCGGTGCGACGGGCAGCGTCACGGTCGGCGACCAGATGATGTCGATCGCGGACCTTCGCTCGGGCGGCAAGCTCCAGCCGTGCATGGAAGTGCCGGGGGCGGAGCAGTATCCGATCCCGCCGGGCGCGACGGTCAAGGTCGCCCACAACGGCTTCACGTTCGTCAGCAAGCAGGTCAACGCCGGCAAGAAGATCGCCGGCGGCACCTCGATCGACTGGCAGCCGCTCATCTACGTGTTCGGCTCGATGGCGGTCTTCGGGACCCTGCTGACGCTGATGTACTTCATTCCGCCCGCGGGTGGTGGTTTGAACCTCGATCTCCTCAACACGGACTCGCGTCTCGTGAAGTACCTCATGGAGCCGCCGGCGACCGAGGAAGAGGAGACGCCCGAGTGGCTCGAAGAGACCCAGGCCGCGGACGACGCCGGCGGCAAGGGTAAGCGCCACAAGGGTGAAGAAGGCGCGATGGGTAAGAAGGAAGCCAACAAGACGAACAACCGGTACGGCATCGAGGGCCCCGCGGACAACGAAGACCCGCACATGGCCCGCGAGCAGGCGCGCGAGATGGCGCGCAACGCCGGTGTCCTCGGCACCCTTCGCGCGATGACGGGCGCGTGGAACTCGCCCACCTCGCCCTTCGGTCGCGACACCGCGCTGGGTAACGACCCGATGAGCGCGCTCGGTGCGCTCATGGGCGACCAGATCGGTGAGAACTTCGGGTACGGCGGTCTCGGTCTTCGCGGCACGGGCCGGGGCGGCGGAGGCACGGGCGAGGGCACGATCGGCCTCGGCAACCTCGGCACCATCGGCCATGGCGGCGGTGGCGGCAGCGGCAGCGGCTACGGCCGCGGCGCGGGTGGCTTCCGTGGTCGTGATGCGCGGGTCCCGCAGATTCGTTCCGGCGCGGCCGACGTCCGCGGCAGCCTCTCCAAGGAGGTCATCCGCCGCGTGATCCGTCGCCACATCAACGAGGTGAAGTTCTGCTACGAGCAGGAGCTGAACTCGCGTCCCGACCTCGAGGGTCGCGTCGAGGTCCGCTTCATCATCTCGCCCACCGGCTCCGTGCAGACCGCGATGATCCAGTCGTCCTCGCTCGGCAACAACCGCGTCGAGAGCTGCATCACCTCGGCCGTCCAGCGCTGGACCTTCCCGTCGCCGGATGGCGGTGGCATCGTCATCGTCACGTACCCGTTCGTGCTCGCACAGGGCGGTGGCGCGGAATGAGCTGAGCTTCGGCTCTCCCGAACGAAGGGCTGCGACTCCGGTCGCGGCCCTTCGTCGTTCCGTCGTTGCGCTTTGGCGTGAACGTGAACGTGGACGTGAGTGGACGTGAACGTGGACGTGGACGTGGACGTGGACCCGCGAGGGCGCGCGTTCGGCGGCGAGCGGCCCGCGCACCACGCGGGGTCGAATCGTCCGCTGGGACGCCACGCGGGCTCGAGCGCGGTTGCTTCGGGCGGCGGAATCCCGCGCGATTTCCGGCACGAAAGTCGATTTCGCGGTTGAGCGCGCGGGTCGATCTTTCGTACCATCGCGCGGCCGAGGCGCGCGTCCCGTGTGCCTCTTTCCACCGTTCGGAGACGGAACGCGATGAAGCGCGCTTTGATTTGCCTCGTGGCTATGGGGATGCTCACCGGCGGCAACTGCTCGCGTGAGCGGGTCGAGTCGGTCACGCACATGAACGAGGGCGTCGTCTACGCTCAGCAGAAGCGTTTCGTCGACGCAGTGAGCAGCCTCGAGCGCGCCACCGCCATCGACGCGACGAACGACGCCGCGTTCTACAACCTCGCGCTCGTCCACATCGAGCTTCGCTCGTTCGAGCGTGCGAAGGACGATTTGAACCAAGCGATCGCGGTGAACGGCGAGATCGCCGGGTATCACGAGAAGCTCGGCACCGTGATGATGCAGCTCCAGGATTGGAACGGCGCGAAGGAGGCGTTCGAGCGCTCCATCGCGACGGACCCGAACCTGTTCAAGGCGTACTTCAAGCTCGCGCAGGTGCTCGAGCAGCTCGAGGACTACCAGGGCGCGCTCCAGAAGTTCACGGAGGCGATCCAGCACGGTCCGCGCTTCATCGAGGCGTACACGGAGCTCGGGCGCCTCTACGCGAACCTCTCGCGCATGTACACCGAGCCGCAGTACCTGCAGAACGCAGCGCAGGTGCTCGAGAGCGGTCTGCAGGTCGCGATGCAGGGCACCGAGGAAGAAGCGCAGCTCCACTACCTGCTCGGTACCGTGTATCAGGAGCAGGAGAACTACGATCAAGCGATCGAGCACTTCCGTGCGGCGCTTCAGATCGTGCCCGGCATGCGTGACGCGCTCTTCTCGCTGGGTTGGACGTACTCGCTCGTCGACAACCGCGACGAAGCGCAGCGCTTCCTCAAGAAGTTCGTCGACGTCGCGGGGCAGGATGCGCCCGCGAACTACGTGAAGGCCGCGCAGGATCGCCTCGGCGAGCTCTCGGTCAACTGAGGTGGAGTCGTGCGGCGCGTCGGAGGTCGAAGGCTCTCCACGCGCCGACACGACGCCGCGAATCTCGGGCGCGCTCGAGCAATGCGCGAGGGCAATGCGCGAGAGTACTGGGCGGTCTGTGCACCGTGTCAGTCCCCGCCCGACGAAACAGAGCCTCTTCTCGCTTTCTCTTTTTCTTGGTTCCTGAGATGCGGTTCGTAGCGAAGCGTTTCGATGCGAGGCCACGCGCCGTCGCCGAAACGCCTCGCCCGTAGATGGAATGATCGTCGCCCGGAGGCCGGGCGCCGGAGTCGGAGCAACATGTCGGACAACGAGCAGACGAGCGTGGAGCTGACGGATTCGGAGCGGGCGCAGCTCGCGGAGCTCGACGAGCAACTCGCCAAGTTCGAAGGACAGAAGCGCTGGTCGGACGTGATCAAGACGGTGCTCGCGAAAGCGGAGCTCCATCGGGATCCGGTCGAGAAGGTGCGGCTCTACAAGGAGGCCGGGACGCTCTACGTCGAGCGTTCGAGCAACCAAGCCGAGGCGATCAAGTGCTTCGAGCAGGTGCTCGAGCTCGCGCCGCAAGACCTCGAGGCGATGGAGCGCCTCAAGGAGATGTACGAGAAGCGCCGCGATTGGGAGAGCCTGATCGGCATCATGAAGCGCGAAGCGGAGATGCTGGATCCCGCCGACCGTGCGCTTCGCTACGTCGAGATGGCGGACCTCGCGACGCAGCGCATCCGCAAGCCCGAGGCGTGCATCGAGCTCTGGGAGAAGGTGCGCGAGTACGAGCCGCAGCATCCGCAGGCGCTCGAGGCGCTCTCGCAGCTCTACGAGCGCGCGCGTGAGTGGGAGCCGCTCGCGAAGGTTCTGGAGGCGATCGTCGAAGGCGATCCGGATCCGAAGAACCTCCAGAAGCTCGGCATGATCTACGCCGACAAGTTGAACGACGACCTCGCCACGGTGCGGACGTTCAAGAAGCTGCTCGTGATCGATCCCGACGATCGACGCGCGCAGGAGCAGCTCAAGCGTCGCTACGCGTCGCTCAAGGCGTGGGACGAGCTCGAAGAGTTCTACGCGGACAGCGAGAAGTGGGACGAGCTCATCCGCGTGCTGGAGCGCGCGGCCGAGGAGAAGGAAGCGACGGACGAAGAGAAGATCGATCTGCTCTTCCGTTCCGCCCGCCTCTGGATCGAGAAGAAGGATCAGGCGCCGCGTGCCGCGCGCGCGTACGAGAAGGTCCTCGAGATCGATCCTTCGAACTTGAAGGCGGCCGAGGCGCTGTCGCCGATCTACGAAGAGGCGAACGACGCGCGGAAGCTCGCGCCCGTCTACGAAGTGCGGCTCCAGCACGACATGGAGCCCGAGGCGCGCGTCGCGCTGCTCCGCGAGACCGGTCTGCTCTACGAAGAGCGGCTTCGTCAGCCAGAGACCGCGCTCGAGAAGTACCTCGACGCGTTCGCGACGATGCCGTCGCAGGAGGTCGTGCGCGAGGACGTGGAGCGTCTCGCGGCGGCGACGAACGGCTGGGACAAGGTCATCGCGGCGTACACGAAGGCGATCGCGGACGCTCCCACCGAGGACGAGGCGATCGAGCTGCGCATCAGCTTCGGTGGCGTGCTTCGCAAGGTGGAGCGCACCGACGAAGCGATCGCGCAGTTCCGTGCGGTCTACGACGTGCGTGGCGATCACGCGGAGGCGATCGCGGCCCTCGCGGCGCTCTACGCGCAGACGAACCGCCACGAGCAGCTCCTCGAGATCTTCGACACGCGCATGCAGCTCGAGGACGACGTCGAGGCGCGTCGTCAGATCGCCTACCAGCGCGCGGCGCTGATCGAGACGGAGCTGAAGGACGCGGATCGCGCGATCGAAGCGTACGCGGCGATCCTCGGTGAGTACGGCGAGGACGAGGCAGACGCGTTCCGCGCGCTCGATCGGCTCTACGAGCAGCAGGGTCGCTGGCGCGACTTCGCGGACACCCTCGAGCGGCGCATCGAGCTCGGGCCGGAGTCGACCGAAGAGCTCGCGGCGCTGAAGTTCCGGCTCGGCCGCGCGCTCGAGCTGCACCTCGAAGAGAAGGAGAAGGCGGTCGACCTCTACCGTGAGGTCCTCACGCTGCTCCCCGAGCACGACGGGGGGCGCATCGCGCTCGAAGGCTTGCTCGACGACGAGGCGGTCGGGGTCGCGGCGGCGCGGATCCTCGAGCCCGTGTACGAGATGCAGGGGAGCTGGGAGCCGCTCATCCGCGCGCTCCGCGTGCTCCACGCGGGCTCGACGGAGCCGGACGAGCGGCTCGCGCTGCTCACGAAGATCGGTGAGGTCTACGGCGAGCGGATCGAGAACCACGACGAGGCCTTCGCGGCGTACTCGGAGGCGCTCACGGGCGAGCCGAGCAGCGAGGACACGCTCGCGCGCCTCGAGACGCTCGCGATCACGCAGGAGCGCTTCCCTCAGCTCGTCGCGTTGCTCTCGAAGCTCGGCGGCGAGGTCACCGATCTCGAGCTGCGTCGATCGTTGCGCATGAAGGCGGCGTCCATGCAGGACACGCAGCTCGGTGACGTCGACGGAGCGGTCACGTCGTATCGGCTCGTGCTGGAGGACGATCCGGCCGACCAAGAGGCGCTGCTCGCGCTCGACGCGCTCTTCCGACGCACCGAGCGTTGGTCGGATCTCGTCGGCGTGCTGCGTCGGCGGGCGGAGCAGACGAGCGAGCCGGAGGAGAAGGAAGAGCTCCTCGCACAGACCGCGGCGATCCACGACGAGTACCTCGAGGATCCGACGACCGCGATCAGCGTCTACCACGAGATCCTCTCGCTCGATCCGGCGTCGCCGCGCGCGCTCTCGTCCCTCGACGACCTCTACGGGCGGCAGGAGAAGTGGGCGGATCTCGCGGACAACGTCGGGCGGCAGCTCGAGCTCGCGGACGACGAAGCGCAGCAGATCGCGCTCATGCTCCGCCTCGCGCAGCTCCGCGAGACGAAGATGAGCGCGACCGAGGTCGCGATCGAGATCTACCGCGACGTGCTCCTGCGCGAGCCGACGAACGAGACCGCGCTCCAGAACCTCGAGCGTCTGCTCGCGGCGGACGCGCACCAGGTGGCGATCGCCGAGATCCTCGAGCCGATCTACCGTGACGCGGGCGAGATCCCGAAGCTGATCGGCATCCACGAGATCCAGGCGAAGCACGCGTCGTCGCCGGAGCGTCGCGTGGAGCTCCTGCATCGGATCGCGGAGCTCTACGAGGTCGCGCTCGACGACTACCCGAGCGCGTTCCAGAGCCACGCGCGCGCGCTCTCAGAGGACGCCGCGAACCCGAAGACGCAGGAAGAGCTCGAGCGTCTCGCGCCGGCCATCGGCGACATGGAGGCGCTCGCGAAGGTCTACGAGGAGCGCGTCGAGGGCCTCGAGGACGCCCCGCTCGCCGCGAGCTTGCTCGTGAAGGCGGCGGAGATTCGCGAGGAGCAGCTCGGCGACAACGCGACGGCGATCGCGCACTACCGCCGCGTGCTGGTGCTCGACGAGCAACACCTCGGCGCCGCGAGCGCGCTCGAGCGCCTCTATCAAATCGGCGAACAGTGGGACGACCTCGCGACGATCTATCTCGCGAAGACGCGGATGATGCCGACGCCGGAGGAGCAGAAGGAGCACCTCTATCGCGCCGCTCAGATCTACGAAGAGATGCTCGAGCGACCGGAAGACGCGATCACCGTCTACCACATGGCGCTCGAGATCGACCCCGAGGATCTGCCGAGCCTCGACAAGCTGATCGAGCTGAATCTGCGGCTCGAGAAGTGGGAGCGGCTGCTCGAGGTCTACACGCGCAAGGCCGACATCGTCGTCGATCCCGAGGAGAAGAAGCGCCTCTACGCGGAGGTCGGCACGGTCTGGGAGCAGGAGCTCAAGGACAACGCGAAGGCGATCGACAGCTACCAGCGAATCCTCGAGATCGACCCCGACGACCTGCCGGCCCTCGGGCGGCTCGATCAGCTCTACCAGGCGACGCAGGCGTGGCGTGAGCTGCTCAGCGTGCTCGAGCGCGAGGCGGATCTCGCTTCCGATCCGAGCGAGGTGCTCTCGTACCGCTACCGCATCGCGGACCTGCACCATCACCGGCTCGAGGACCCCGAGCGCGCGGTGGACATCTACCGCGAGATCCTCGACGTCTCGCCAGAGCACGAGCCCACGATCGCGGCCCTCGAGTCGATGATCGCAGCGAACCTGCAGCCGGTCGCGGCAGCGGGTGTGCTCGAGCCCGTGTACCAGCAGCTCGGCGAGTCCGCGAAGCTCGTCGCGGTGCACGAGGTGCAGATCGCGCACGAGGAGGATCCCGTCCGCAAGGTCGAGCTCCTGCACCGCGTGGCGGAGCTCCAGGAGGTCCACCTCGGCGATGCGGTCAAGGCGTTCGACGCCTACGCGCGCTCGCTCCCGCTCGACAACCGCCACGAGCCCACGCTCACCGCGCTCGAGAACCTCGCCGATCAGGTCGACGACGGCTGGCCGAAGGTCACCGCGCTCTACGATCTCGAGATCGCGAAGCTGCGCGGCGAACAACCCGAGGACGCGGTCGAGCTCGGCATGCGCACCGCGCGCCTCTACGAGGTGCAGGTCGGTGACGTGGACGCGGCGATCGAGCGCTACAAGCTCGTGGTCGAGCTCGAGCCGGCGCACGTGGAGGCGATCGAGTCGCTCGACCGGCTCTACGAGGCGACCGAGCGCTGGCCGGAGCTGGCGACGATCCTGGCCCAAGAGGTCCAGGTCGCGGCGAGCCCCGACGACATCCTCACGCTCCAGTACCGCCTCGGGCAGGTGAACCAGCTCTACCTCGGGCAGGTCGACACCGCGATCGAACGTTATCAGGAGATCCTCGCGGCGGCGCCGGAGCACGAGCCCGCGCGGCGTGCGCTCGAAGACCTCTTCGCCCAGGGCGTCTCGCCGCTGCGCATCGGCGAGATCCTCGAGCCGCTCTACCGGATGAACGAAGCGTGGGATCGCCTGATCGGCGTCCACGAAGTTCAGCTCCACTACCAGGGCGACGCGGCGGAGCGCGTGCAGATGATGCACCGCATCGCGGAGATCGCCGAGGATCGCGCGAACGATCACGACAAGGCGTTCTTCTGGATGCAGCGCGCGCTGCTCGAGGATCCCGGGCACGACCACACGCTCGGCGAGGTCGAGCGGCTCGGTGGGCTCTTGCAGGGGTGGCCGCAGCTCGCGAGCACCTACGCGGACAGCGTGGCGCTCGCGGCGTCGGGCGAGCAGAAGCTCGTGCTCGGCAAGCGTCTGGCGCGCGTGTACGAAGAAGAGCTCGGCGACGTCGCGCGGGCGGAGGAGACCTACCGGTTCTTGCTCGGCGTGAGCGAGCGCGACGAAGAGACGTTGGTCGCGCTCGATCGCATCTACGACGAGAACGGCGCGCACGAGGCGCTCGCGCAGGTGCTCAAGCGGCGCATCGCGGCGACGGATGTGCCGACCGACCTCGTCGATCTGCACTACCGCCTCGGGCAGGTGCTCGAGAACGACCTGCGACGCACCGAGGAGGCCATCGGCGTCTACTCGCGTGTCCTCGGTGAGCTCGAGCCCGAGCACGCGGAGTCGGTGAAGGCGCTGCAGGAGATCTACACGCGGCAGCAGGCGTGGCCGCAGCTCTACGGCGCGTTCGAGAAGGAGCTGGACGTCGTCTTCGGCGATCAGCAGCGCGCGGACATCTACGCGAAGATGGCGCGGCTCGCGTCGGATCACCTCGGTGATTTCGACAAGGCGATCGAGCTCTGGATGAAGGTGCTCGATCTGCGCGGTGAGGATCCCGAGGCGCTGAACGCGCTCGGGAACATTCACGCGCAGCACGAGCGCTGGGCGGAGCTCACCGAGGTGCTCGAGCGCGAGGCCAACGTGGTCGACGACGCGCAGCGCGTCGCGATCTTCTCGGATCTCGCGCGCATCTCGTACGAACGGCTCGGGCGCGGTCAGGCGTCGCTCGACGCGTGGGAGCGCGTGCTCGACCTCGATCCCGGCAACACGGGCGCGCTCTTCTACATCGCGGAGATCCACCGCGCGGCGGACGCGAAGCACGAGCTCGTCGACACGCTGCACCGCTTGATCGACGCCGGCGCGGCGTCGCTCGAGGACGCGCAGATCGAGAACGTCTACATGCAGCTCGGTCACCTCTACAACGTCGAGCTGCAGCAGCCGCTCGACGCGGTGGATGCGTACAACCGAGCGGTCGAGGTGAACCCGCGCGCGTTCGCCGCGATGGACGCCCTCGAGAACATCCACCGCAGCGAGGGGATGTGGCGCGAGGCGGTCGAGGTGATGGAGAAGCGTGTGCTCGCGTTCGACGAGCCCGCGCAGAAGATCGAGCAGCTCCTCACGATCGCCAAGACGTGGGCGGGGCCGCTCGAGAACGCGGACGGAGGCACGAGCGCGTTCCAGCGCATCGTCGAGCTCGAGCCGCTGCATCCGTACGCGTTCGAGCGGCTCGAAGCGCTGCACAAGGACGCCAAGCGCTGGGAAGATCTGATCGAGCTCTACGTCAACCGCGTGGAGAACGTCGAAGAGACGGGCGAGAGCGTGAAGCTCCTGCGCAAGACCGCGAAGGTCTACGAGGAGAAGCTGAACGATCTCGATCAGGCGTTCGACGCGCTTCAGGTCGCGTGGAGTCTCGAGTACGGCGACGACAAGACGCTCGAAGAGCTCACGCGCGTGACGCGCGCCGCGGGCAAGTGGAACGAGCTGCTCACGGCCGCCAACGAAGCGCTGCAAGAGGCGGAAGATCAGAAGACGAAGATCACGCTCTGCCTTCAATGCGCGAAGTGGTACGGGCAGGAGCTCGATCACCCCGACTACGCGCTGCCGTATTACCAGCAGGTCCAGGCCGTCGATCCCGGCAACGTGTACCTGATGGTCTCGATGGCCGAGCTGTACGAGAAGACCCAGCAGTGGGACGCGCTCGCGCAGACGTACGGACAGATCGTCGCGACGAGCGACGAGCCGAAGGTGACGGCGGACACGTACGTGAAGATGGGCGCGCTCGCGTCCACGCACCTCGGGATCCCCGATCAGGCCACCGGCTACTACGAGAAGGCCATCGAGGTGCAGCCGACGCACCTGCAGGCGCTCGTGGCGCTCGAGGGCATCTACGGCGAGAAGGCGCAGTGGCGGAAGCTGATCGACGTCCTGCAGCGCAAGGTGCGCGGGCTCGAAGAGCCGGAGGAGATCGTCGAGGCGCAGCTCAAGCTCGCCGAGGTCTTCGAGGACCGCGTGGGCGACGTCGATCAGGCGATCGCGACGTACGCGGCGGTGCGGGCGCGTGACGCCCTGAACCTCCGCGCGCTCAAGGGGCTCGAGCGGCTCTACGCGCGCACGGAGCGTTGGCAGGACCTGCTCGAGGTGCTGCAGGTCCAGTACGACGTCGTCACGACCGAGCGCGAGCGGATCACGATCCTCACGCAGCTCGCGGGCATGTGGGAGGAGTCCTTCCTCAAGCTCGATCGTGCGGCGGAGTGCCACGAGAAGATCCTCGAGATCGACCCGATGCACGAGGGCGCGCTCAACGCGCTCGCGCGGCTCTACCGGCAGTTGCAGCAGTGGGATCGGCTCATCGAGACCTACGAGCGGCACATCAACGCGACGCCGGATCGCGCGGAGAAGGTCCGCGTGTACAAGGCGCTCGGCGAGACGTACGCGCGCGATCTCAACGACCTCGATCGGGCGGTCGACGCGTACCTGAACGTGCTCTCGATCGACGACCAGAACGTCGATGCGCTCGACGCGCTCACGCGCATCTACGAGAAGCGTGGGGACCAGGCGTCGGCGCTCGAGATGATGGAGCAGCTCGCGCGGCTCGTCTCCGATCCGGCGCGTCAGGTCGATCTGCTCTACCGCAGCGGTCGCATCCTCGATCGCGACCTGGGCGATCGGATGTCGGCGCTCGACAAGTACCAGATGGCCCTCGATCTCGATCCGGGGCACTTGCCCTCGCTCGGGGCGATGCGGTTGATCCAGGTCGACAGCGGCGACTGGCTCGCGGCGGCCAAGCTCTACGAGCAGGAGGCGAGCTACCAGAAGAGCCCGCGCGTGGTGGCGGAGCTCCTCGTCGAGCTCGGCAACCTCTACGAGCACCGGCTCGACGAGCACGCGCGCGCGGTGCAGGTCTGGGAAGCGGCGCTCAAGCAGGATCCCGACAGTGAGGGCGCGGCGATCCCGCTCGTGGCGCACTACCGACGCTCGGAGCGGTTCGCGGAGGCGTTCCCGCTGCTCGAGATGCTGGTCAAGCGCAGCGGCAAGCGTGAGCCGCACGAGCAGCATCAGCTCGCGTTCGAGCTCGGTGAGGCGGCGTCGAAGCTCGGCAAGCACGACGAGGCCATCAAGGCCTTCGAGCGCGCGCACCAGATCGACTCCGCGCACGTGCCGACGCTCTTCGGCGTGGCCAACGCGTATTACGACGCGCAGCAATGGGACAAGGCGTTCAAGTTCTACCAGACGCTCCTGCTCCACCAGCGCGACTCGCTCTCCGACGCGGAGCACACGGACCTCTACTTCCGCCAGGGCGTCATCAAGCGCGAGCAGGGTGAGCGGCGAAAGGCGCTCAACCTCTTCGACAAGGCGCTCGAGATCGACGCGCACCACCGCCCGACGTTGGAGGCCGTGGTCGGCCTCTACCAGACGGCTGGCGAGTGGCAGCAGGTCGTGCACTTCAAGAAGCAGATCCTCGAGAGCGTCTACGACGCGGATCCGCGCTTCGATTTGCTCGACGAGATCGGCGTGCTCTGGGAGGAGAAGCTCCAGAACCCGCTCAAAGCGATCGAGTGCTGGGTCGAGGCTTCTTCGATCAAGCCGGACGACCACCGCCTGCTGCACAAGCTGCTCGGCGCGTACCAAAAGACGCGTCAGTGGGACAAGGCGATCGAGTGCATCGAGATCATCTCGTCGCTCGACGAACGAAAGCTCGTGCGCGCGAAGTACGCGTACACGATCGGCGTCATCTACCGCGACGAGCTCAAGGACGCGGACAAGGCGCTCGAGAAGTTCAACGAGTCGCTCGATCTGGACGCCGATCAGCTCAAGGCGTTCGAGGCGGTCAACAAGATCCTCAACACCCGCAAGGACTGGAAGCAGCTCGAGCGGGCCTACCGCAAGATGATCCACCGGATCATCGGCGAGCCGGGGCGCGAGGATCTCAAGTACAACCTCTTCTACACGCTCGGCATCATCTACCGCGACCGTCAGCGGAACTTCGAGGCAGCGGCGGAGGCCTTCAAGACCGCGGCTTCGTTCAAGCCGGACGATCCGCAGCAGCACCAGATCTTGGCGGAGCTCTACCAAGCGATTCCGGACAAGATCGACCTCGCGATCGAGGAGCATCAGTGGCTCCTCAAGCACGACCCGTATCGGGTCGATTCGTACCGCGCGCTCTACAAGCTCTACTTCGATGCGCGCGCGTACGACAAGGCGTGGTGCCTCGCGGCGACGCTCTCCTTCTTGCAGAAGGCGGACGCGGAGCAGCAGCAGTTCTATCAGCAGTACAAGCCGCAGGGGCCGATCCGACCGCGTGGGCGCGTCGAGCGGAACATGTGGTTCAGCGACCTGATCCACCCCGATCAGGACCGCTACGTCTCCAAGATCATGGAGCTGATGGCGCCCGCGGCGCTGGCGGTGAAGCAGGCGTCGGACAAGGCGCTCAAGATCGACAAGCTCAAGCCCGTCGATCCGGCGACGTCGACCGCGCTCTTCGCGCGCACCTGGGGCTTCGTGCTGCAGGTGCTGAACGTGCCGACGCAGCCGCGTCTCTACCTGCAGCAGCAGGCGCCGGGTGGGCTCGCGCACCTCGTCGGCTCGAACCCGCCGGCGGTGATCAGCGGATCGACGTTGCTCAGCGGGTACTCGCCGCAAGACCTGATGTTCGTCATCGGGCGCTTCACGTCGTACTACCTCACGGAGCACTTCGTTCGGACGCTCTTCAGCTCGCACACCGAGCTGCGGATGCTCCTGCTTGCGGCGCTGCGCATCTCGGGCCTCGGGCCCGCGGATCCGCAGGTCGATCAGTGGGCGCAGCAGCTCGCGGCGCAGATGAATCCGGCGCAGACGGACGCGCTCCGTGCGGTGTGCCGCAAGTTCATCGAGGATCAGGGCGGTCGCGCGGATCTCAAGGTGTGGATGCAGATGGTCGAGGTGACCGCGACGCGCGCGGGCTTCCTCGTCTGCAACGACCTCGAGGTCGCGCGACGCATGATCCAGGCGCTGCCGCCGGAGGGCGCGATCGACCTGCCGCCGAAGGACAAGCTCAAGGAGCTCGTGCTCTTCAGCGTCAGCGAGAGCTACTTCCGGTTGCGCGAGGCGCTCGGGATTCAGATCCAGGTTTGAGCCTGGCGACCGCTGCTCGAGAAAGCTGAGTCGAGAACGAGGCCATTCGGATTCACGCCGGATGGCCTTCGTTCTTTCTCGGGGCGTTCTCGGTGTCGTGGCTTTTCGGCTTCGGGGGCTTCTCGGGTTCGGGGCGAGGGGGAACCTCGCGAGCGTGGCGTAAGACGGGTGCGGCGTCGGCCGCAGGGAGAGGGGCGGATGGCGAGCAAGAAGACGACGGCCAGCGTGGAGGTCACGCCGGTCGTGGGGTTCGTCGCGGCGGAGAAGGGCTACCAGCTCGGGATTCGCGGCGGGAAGTTGGCGGCGGTGAGCCCCAAGGGGCAGGTGCTCGCGAGCGTGCCCAAGGAGCTTCGCGACGGCGAGGTGGCCGATCGGCTGCTCGCGGTGATCGATCTGCTCGACGCGCATCGGCGCGAGGTCGAGCAGACGGCGGAGACCTGGATGCTGCGATCGTTGCCGGTGCCGCTCGCGGTGCTCGTGGCGGTTTGGAAGGACGCGGCGTACCGCGAGGTGCTCGAGAACCTCGTCGTGATCCCGAAGGGGGGATCCGCCGGGCTCTTGCGCGCGGTGGATTCGAAGAAGGGCGTCGGGCTGGTGGACGCGGACGGCGAGACCGTCTGGTCGAAGGTCGACGAGCTGACGATCCCGCACCCGATGTTGATCGGCGAGCTCGAGGGGCTGCGCGAGCTCGCGGCGGAGCTCGGGCTCACGCAGAAGATCCAGCAGCTCTTCCGCGAGGTGTTCGTGATGCCGACCGATCGTGGCGACGACACCGAGGTGACGTCGTTCCGTGGGGGGCGCTTCGAGATGGTGTCGCACGCGCGCGGGGCCGCGCGTTCGCTGGGGTATCGGACGTCGGGGCCGTGTGTGATCTGCCGCGTGGTGGAGCAGGGCGCGGTGCACGAAGCGCGCTTCTGGATCGGCGACGACGCGTACGGCGATGCGCTGACGGAGGACCTCGTGTGGGTCGACGCGGCGGGCGATGCGGAGCGGCTCTGCGACGTGCCGCCGATCGCGTTCTCGGAGGGGATGCGGATGGCGAGCGCGGTGTACGGCAAGCGCGTGATCGAGCGCGAGGGAGGCGACGATGACTGAGTCGACCAAAGCGTCGAAGGCGGCGAGCGCGACGCGCGACGCGGGCTGGACTGCGGCGGCGATCGTCGACGCGGGCGGGATCGCGAGCACGCGTGCGAAGACGGATCCGAGCACGACGGGGCCGCTCGTCGCGCTGAGCTTCGAGCATCCCGCGGTCGCGGAGCGGACGGTGGTTCGGCTCGTCGAAGAGTCGCTGATCGACGCGACGGACGCGGAGATGCGGACGCTCGGGTTCGTGCGCGTCGGCGACGCTCCGGAGGTGGGGCGTGCGCGCAAGCGTGCGATCGGGTTCCCGGCGTGGGCCCTCGTGCATCACCCGAAGAAGGCGTCGTTCGCGCTCGACGTGATGCGTGAGTTCCGCAAGGCGGCGATGCGCGCGCGCACGAAGCCGGGGCACGCGCGCGATGCGTTCGTGGAGATCGGAAAACGACTCGAGCGCGGCGTGCCGGCGTTCATGCCGTCGTTCTGGGAAGAGGTCGCGCGGGTGTTTCTCGCGGAGGACGCGACGGGGATCGCGGGGCAGTGCTTCGAGCGCGCGCGGACGGCGGAGCGCGCGTACAAGCTGCCGGTCGACGAGGACGTGCGCGCGGCGGCGTACCTGGAGTTCACGACCGCGGGCGCGGTGCCCGCGAAGTCGCTCGTCGGGTACGCGACGGATCTGACGAAGGCGTTCGGAGCGAAGGAGGCGGCGGCGCGGTTCTCGCGTTTGAACGTGCAGCGGATCAAGGCGGGATTGCCGCCGTGGAACGGGATGGCGAAGGAGCTGCGCAAGCTCGCGGCGGCCGCGAAGGACCCCTCGATCGAAGAGAGCTTCCTGCGCGAGGTGGTGACGGCGTCGGGGCTCAAGAAGGCACCGCTGGATTTCTGGACGACGTACCGCGAGCCGCTCGTCGCGCTCGCGAAGGAGTCGTCGGAGGTGCGGGCGAGCCTCTCGCGGCTCTGGCCGGCCGCGCGAGGCGCGCGCTCGAAGCTGGTGTCGGCGTGGCTCGGCGTGCTCGACGACGTGGGCGTGATCGACTCGATCGCGCAGGGCCCCGCGACGGAGATCGCGGCGTTCCTCGGCGCGCTCACGCGCTACGCGACGGAGCGGGACTACGGCGACGACGCGCCGCTCGACGCGCGCTACTTCGAGATCCTCACGCGCCTGGCACCGCCGCTCGTCGCCGCGAAGCAGCCGGTCGATTTGCGTTCGTGGGGATGGAACGACGACGGGAACTACGCGCCGGACGTGCTCGAGACGGCGCTCGAGCTCGGGCTCGTGCTCGAAGGGCCGAAGGCCGAGGCGACGCTGGAGTACGACGAGCCGTTCTCGAAGAACCACGCGCTCCTCGCGGCGCATCCGGACTTCGCGCCGCTCGTGGTGCGTGGGGTCGCGAGCGCGTTCGGGCGCGAACCGTTCGAGACGTGCGCGAAGGGAAAGCCGGCGCTCGTGGAGGCGCGTCGGCAGTGTCTGCTGGAGAAGATCGCGGGGATCGCGCGCGGTGGGTTGCCGCGCTTGTCGGAGGAGCTGGAGTCGCTGGAGGACGTGCTGCGGGCCGAGCACCTCGCGGAGATGCCCGAGGCGGTGACGGCGCTCGCGGCGGTCGACGTGGCGCCATCGCTCGCCTGGTCGCTGCGTGCCGGCGTCTTCGACGAGCTCGCGTGGCCGGAGTACGAGGAGGTCCTCGCGAGCTTCGGTCCGAAGGCGGAGATCGAGACGTACGGATCGCGTGTGCACCCGATCTTGCGCGCGGGTCGCAAGGTCGTGGTGTTCGACGGGCCGAAGGTGCTCCGGAGCTACGACCTGCCGACCGCGGTGAAGGAGCTCGAGAACCTGCTCTTCGTCGACGGAGATCTGCTCGTCGCGTTCGAGGACAAGGAGGCCAAGCTGCACGGGCTCTGGATGAGCAAACCGAAGCAGGTCTTCGCGCTCGAGAACAGCTACGTGCGTGGGGTGATCGAGGCGACGCCGATCCCTGGCGGTGGCGTCACGCTCGGACACGGCCCCGCGCTCCACGCGGGCGACACGCCGAAGAAGATCGAGACCGACGAGCACGTGAGCGACGGGACGAGGTTCTGGGCGGGGCGCGGGAATCGGTGGGACAAGTTCGTGCTGCGTGAGCTCGATCCGAAGACCGGCAAGACGACGCTGCCGTCGTGGCCGGCGTTCTTGCGCGAGGTGTCCGAGAAGGACGACGGACTTCGGCTCACGGAGGTCTTCGTCGCGCCGCTGCCGCAGGCGAAGGGCTCGCTGCTCGGCTGGGCGGATGGGCTCGTCGGGCACTACCGCCGTCATCGGGACGACGGTCCGCGTCGCGGCGAGTTGGATCACGAGCTCGTGCGCATCGACGGCAAGCGGTGGAGCGCGCACGACGTCGAGCTCTTGATCGATTGGCCGGGCGACGAAGCCCCGCGCGGTCTCGAGTGTTCGAGCGCGTGGTCGCGCAGCGAGAGCGAGTCGATCGCGCTGCACGTCGAAGGCGACGAGCGGCCGAGCGGGACCTTCGGAGACGGAGGCTGGGAAGCCTCGGTGTTCCGGCTCCTGCCGCGCGTGGAGTGGCTGCACTACGTGCGGCCGCGTGACCTCGCGTCGAGCCGCGCGCTGCGCGCGGTCGACGAGGCGAAGGCGCGTGAGCTGCTCGAGGTCGCGCGGGCGGACGATCCGGAGGACGACGACGCGATCGACGCCGCGATCGAAGCGGTGACGAAGCTGCTGCCGAACGTGAAGGACGAGCACGTTCGGCGCGCGGCGGCGCGCGTGGTGAAGATCGCGGCGCAGAAGGCGGCGGCGCTGGAGCGACTGCAAGACCGTGGCGCGGGTGGCGGCGGCGTCGACGATGCCACGCTGCGGCAGGCGATTCCGTCGCTGCCTACCGCGGGGTGGAGCGACGGATCGTGCACGGTCGACATCGCGCGCGTCGTCACGGCCTTCCGCGAGGGCACGACGCCGAAGCTGAGCCAATCGGCGGTGGCGTGGGAGCGCGTGGCGGATCGGCTGGCGAAGCTCGCGTGTTTCGTCGCATCGCGCACGAACGACGAGGGCACACGCGCGAGCTTGCGGAAGTTCACCGACGAGCTGTGCGCGAGCGGGATCTTCGGGCTCACCGTGACGTTCGCGGAGCTCGAGGTGAAGACGAAGTCGTCGTTGCTCGAGCGCCCGAAGGATCGCGAGGTGTGGATCGCGAGCGTGGGCGACGCGCGTTGGTTCGTGCGGATGGAGGACTTCGACGAGGACGAGCCGAAGCAGAAGGTCGTGGTGCTGGTGCCGGGCGCGAAGCTCGTGGTGCCGAAGGACGCGACGATCACCTCGCAGCGCACGTACACCGTCGGCGACGACACGGCGTTCGTGGAGGCGTTCTGGCGTGAGCTGGACGCGCGAGGGGTGGCTTCGCACGATCCGGCGGCGGTCGCGCGCGTGACCGAGCAGACGACGCTGAACGCGGCGGAGGCGACGCTGGTGCTGCGCGGGTTCCCGCGCTTCGACACCTGGGAGCACGACTTCCTCGGCAAGGAGCTACGTACGGAGCTCGGGCTCAAGGTGGGCGACGCGGCGCGCGCGAAGGAGCGCTTGCGCGATCTCGAAGAGGACGAGCGCTTCGAGCTCGTCGCGTCGGTCGCCGCGGTGCCGGTCGCGAGTGGGTACTGGGCTCCGGCGGATTCGCCCGAGGGAGTCGCGCAGGCGCTGGTGGCGGTGGCGCGGCGGCTCTTCGGCAAGAGCGTCGTGCTCCGCGAGGATCTGCTGGTGTCGCTCGAGAAGGCGAACGACCTCGGGCTCGACGCGCGCAAGGCGCTCACGATGCTGGTGACCGCGAGCGACGACGACAACCCGTGGCTGAAGGCGCCGAAGGTCGCGTCGGGCAAGAACCTCGAATGCGACGAGAAGGCGTTCGGCGAAGAGGTGGTGCAGGCGACGGCGTGGCTCGTGGCGTCGCTGAGCGCGCAGCTCCCGGTGGGCGACGAGGTACGCGCGCTGCTCCCGGTGCTCTACGACCGCGTGCGGGCGAACCTCGAGCATCCGGAGCTGCTGCTGGAGCTCGGGACGATGTGGGAGGACTCCGCGAAGAAGCGGGCGGCCTTCCTCGATCGGATCGGCGGCAAGTCGATCGAGATCCGCGACGGCAAAGAGAAGTACGCGGGGCGCGACACGGGGACGATCGTGGCGCGCGACGAGGAGTACGAGGTCACGCTGAGCGTGCGGAGCGCGCGGTTGCGCTCGAACGGCGACGAAGTGCTGCCGTTCCTTCGCGTCGTCGAGGACGACGACGACGACGAGGGAGGCGCGTACGCGTCGGACGTCGCGAAGCGCGCGTACTTCCTGATGTCGGAGGAGTGCGAGGCGCTCGTGGCGCGTGTTCGGAAGACCCCCGTCGCGGCGGGCGCGTACGAGCTCGATCCGAGCGCGTCGGTGCCGAAGCTCGTCGCCGAAGCGCGTGAGGCGCTGGGCGTCAGCGACGACGCGGCGGCGCTCTACCTGCAGATGCTCGCGTTGCCGAGCCCGACGAAGAAGTTGGTCACGCAGGTCACGGGCTGGACCTCCGCGCGCTACGAGAAGGCGGCGACGGAGCTGTCGAAGAAGAAGTGGGTGATCGAGGGCAAGCGCGAGCGCTCGGGTCGCGCGGTGTTCTTGCCCGGCACGTGGGACAAGCTCCAAGGGGTCGCGATGGAGGGCTACAAGCTCGCGCTCTTCCAGTCGGTCGCGTTCGACGAGCCGATGCTCACGGTGGCGCCGCACGAGGCGTACGCGCGGGCGTGGGCGCGCTGGAAGAGCGGGGATCGGCCGGGCTTCGAGGACGTGGAGAAGAAGCCGAAGAAGGCAGCCACGAAGACGAAGAAGGGGAAGTGATGCAGGCGCCGCCGCCCGAGGTCCTCTACGAGGACGAGCTGCGTTTCTTGGAGAGCTGGGATCCCGGACGTCGTCCGAAGGGGTTCCGGATGACCGCGCGCGCGGTGGTGACGTTCCTCGTCGGTTCGGGCGGCGAAGCGCTGCGGCCGCCGAAGGGATCGAAGGCGAAGGCGCGCGTGATCGAGCCGAAGTTCGTCGGTGATCGCGCGTTGGTCGAGCGCTGCGTGGTGACGCTGGTGGGGGAGCGCGGGCTCTTGCTCGTGGGAGAGCCGGGGACCGCGAAGTCGATGCTGTCGGAGCTGCTCGCGGCGGCGATCAGCGGCACGTCCGCGCTCACGGTGCAGGGCACCGCGGGGACCACCGAGGATCAACTTCGCTACGGATGGAACTACGCGCTCTTGCTCGCGAAGGGACCGTCCGCGGAGGCGATCGTGCCGTCGCCGGTGCTCACCGCGATGCGCTCCGGATCGCTCGCGCGCGTCGAGGAGATCACGCGGTGTCTGCCGGAGGTTCAAGATGCGCTCGTGTCGATCCTGAGCGATCGGCGCTTGATGGTGCCGGAGCTCTCGGGCCGAACCGAGCTGGGCGAGTCGCCGCACGTCGAGCACGCGCGCGAAGGCTTCAACGTGATCGCGACCGCGAACTTGCGTGACCGCGGCGTCTCGGAGATGAGCGCGGCGCTCAAACGTCGTTTCAACTTCGAGCTCGTACCGCCGATCGCGGACGCGAAGGACGAAATCGCGCTCGTGAAGGCGCGCACGTTGCGCGTGCTGGAGCGCGCGGAGGCGCCACTCGAGGTGGACGACGCGGTGATCGAGGCGATCGTGACGGTGTTCCGCGACCTTCGCCTCGGACGCACGGAGGAGGGCTACGCGGTCGACAAGCCGAGCGCGATCCTGAGCACCGCGGAGGCGGTGGGTGTGGCGTCGTCGCTCGGGCTCGCGGCGGCGTTCTTGCCGAGCGATCGCGAGCTGCTGCGGCTCGTGCCGGGCTACCTCGCGGGCGTGGTGACCAAAGACGATCCGAAGGATCAGGCGCGCCTGCTCGCGTATTGGGATGGCGCGGTGAAGAGGCGCGCCGACGCCGAGCAGCGCGTGTGGCGGACGCTCTACGAGCTGCGCGGTCTGCTCGAGACGTGACGACGCACGACGAAACCGGAGACAGGCACGCGCACGCGATGGCGCTCGCGACGGCGCTGGCGACGCTCGATCCGCACGCGGCGCCCGAGGCGCTGACGAGCTCGCGGGCGCCGTATCTGATCGGCGTGCGTCATCACTCGGCCGCGCTCGCCGCGGTGATGCCGAGCTTGCTCGACGCGTTCGCGCCGACACGCGTCTTGATCGAGCTGCCCGCGGATCTCGGTCCGTGGCTGCGCTGGCTCGGTGCGCCCGATCTTCGCGCGCCGGTCGCGCTCTCCGCCGCGAGCGGAGACGGAGTCGTCTTCGTTCCGTTCGCGGACTTCTCGCCCGAGCTCGTCGCGATCCGGTGGGCGCACGCCCGCGGCGTGCCGGTGGAGGCGATCGATCGTCCCGTCGGCGCGCGCGAGCTCGACGACGCGGACGGACTGCGTTCGGGGAGCTTGATCGCGCGGCTTCGACGCGGCGAGGCGCACGGCTCCGACGATCTCTGGGATGCGCTGATCGAGTCGCGTGCGCCGGCGTCACCGGAGTCGCTGCGTCGGGCGGCGCTCGCGTTTGGCTGGCTCTTGCGAGCGGACGTGCTTCACGGCGGCGGCATCTCGCGGGAGGACTCGGCGCGCGAGGGCTACATGCGCGCGTGCGTGCGGCGCGCGCTCACGGCGCCGGGCGCGCGGGTGTGCGCGATCGTCGGGGCGTTTCACGCCAACGCGCTCGTGGAGGCTCCGGTGCTCGAGGACGCGCCGACCGCGGACGTGCCGCTGATCGAGCTCGCGACGCGAGCGACGACGAGCGACGACGCGAGCGACGCGAACGACGTGACGGATACGCGACCTCCGATCGGCGCGCTCGTGCCCTACGACTTCGAGCTCTTCGACGCGCGCTCCGGATACCCCGCAGGCATCCTCGATCCTGCGCTCGCGCAACACGCCGTGGAGCGCTTCTCGGTCGGCGAAGGGCTCGACGCGGTGTTGCCGACGCTGCTCGTCGAGATCGCGCGCGTCTTGCGCGAGCGCGGTCACGTCGCGTCGCTCGCGGACGTGCGTGAGGCCTCGCGGCTCGCGGTCGATCTCGCGGCGTTGCGCGGCTTGCAGGCACCGGGCTCGAAGCGATCACCACGACGATGGCGCAGGGCGAGCACGACGGACGCGGTCGTGTCATCGCGAGCGCGCTCGCGGACGTGCTCATCGGTCATCGACGTGGTGCGCTGCCGCGGGGGGCGCCGCGGACGGGGCTCTCGATCGCGACGGAGGCGGAGCTGCGCGAGCTCGGCTTGCCGGGCCCGGAGGAGACGCGAGGGAAGGACTTCACGCTCGATCCGCGACGGTCCGCGCTCGATCGGCGGCGTGTGATCTTCCTCGGGCGGCTCGCGGCGTGCGACGTGCCGTTCGCGGAGCTCCGCGGCGGCGACCAAGCGGGTGCACGTGGCGCGGTGGAGACGCTCACGACGCGGGTGCGGCTGCGGTTCTCGCCCGAGTGCGCGGCGCGGCTCGAGCTCGTGGCGATGTTCGGCGCGACCCCGAAGGCCGCCGCCGAGGGCTGCCTGCGCCGCGCGCTCGTGCGGCTGGTGGAGGAGGACACGCAGGTCGCGGCGGGTTGGCTCGCGCTCGTGCGCTCGGCGCTCGCGGCCGATCTCCGCGCGCTCTTCGAGGAGCTGCTGTCGCGACGGCATGCGCTCTTCGTCGCCTGCGCGAGCCTGACGGAGCTCTACGAAGGGATCGCGCTCTGCGCGCGCTTGCAGGCGGGGCAGGTCGCGACCTTCGACGCGGACGCGTTCGTGGTCGCGCTCGCCGAGGTGCGAGGAGAGCTCGTGCGCGCGGCGCTCGGTGCGCTCGAGGGGATCGTGGGTAGCGAGAAGGACGAGGACGTGCGCGCGCTCGCGGAGCTGCTCACGATCCTCGACGCCCACGACTCCCTCGCGTTGCGCCATGCGCTCGAGCGGTTCGCGCGCGAAGGCAGCCCCACGATGCAGGGCGCGGGGCATGCGTTGCGCGCGCTCGTCACCAACGACGCCGCGCCGTTCTCGACCGAGTCGGCGGGGTCAGCCGCCGACTTCTTCGCGACCTTCGTGTCGTGGTTCGAGCACGGGCTCGACGACGACGTGGACGCCGCGCGTTATCGCGCCGCGGTGATCCGCGGTGCGCTGATCGCGGACGGAGGACGCTCGGAAGGAGATCCGCGCTTCGTCACCGCGATCCTCGAGGGGCTCGATCGGCTGGGCGATGCGCGCTTTCTCGCGCGTCTGCCTTCGTTGCGGGCGGGCTTCTCCGTGCTCTCGAGCGCGGCGCGGCGACGGTTCCTCGAGGTGCTCGGTGCGCCGCTGACGAAGCTCGAGCTGCCTTCGGAGGAGCTCTCGAGCTTCGCGCGCGCGGATCGTGCGGGACGAGCAGCGATCGAGGCGCTCGCGCTCGATATCGTGAACGTGTACGCGAACGCGAGCGTGAACGTGAACGACGGGTTGGGCGCGCACGCTTCGGGCGCGACGCGTCTCGGGACGACTCCCCACGCGATCGGCCTCATCGATCGCGTGCGCCTCGTGATGGGGCACGTCCCCGACGACGCGCCTCCTTCGGTGCTCGCGTACGCGCGCGCGCTGGATTCGCTCTACGGCGCAGGCGAGGGGGAAGGCTCTCGCGAAGGTGGTGGCACCGGCGGTTCGTTTCCGACGGCGCGCGAGTGGGCGGACGAGCTGGCGGCGCTCTTCGACGAACGCGTACGCGAGGAGGTGCTCGGAGCTGCGGCAGAGAAGGGCGACGCGTCGGTGCTCGGGCTTCTGGATCCGGAGCGCGTGGCGCCGTCGATCACGCTGCTGGAGCAGATCCTCTCGCTGCGCGGTGGTTTGCCGGAGTCCGAGCTGGAGCCGCTGCGTCGCCTCGCGCGCCGCGTGGTGGACGCGCTGGTGAAGGAGCTCGCGCGTTCGCTGCGGCCGGCGCTCGCCGGGCTCGCGACGCCGCGTCCGACTCGACGTGCGGTGGGCCCCTTGGACCTCGCGCGCACGGTGCGGGCGAGCCTCGAGACCGCGCACGAGCACGAGGGCGCGCTCCGCCTCGCGCCGCGTCGCTTCCTGTTTCGCACGCGTGCGCGTCGAAGCCTCGACTGGCGCGTGGTGATCGTGGTGGACGTGTCGGGCTCGATGGAGGCGTCGGTGATCCACGCGGCCATGATGGCGAGCATCCTCGCGGGGCTTCCCGCGGTGACGACGCACTTCGTGACGGTGAGCGAGCGGGTGGTGGATGTCGGCGAGCACGTGGGCGATCCACTCGAGCTCCTGCTCTCGGTCCAAATCGGCGGTGGCACGGTGCTCTCGCGGGGGTTGCGGCACGCGCGCGAGCTCCTGCGGGTGCCGTCGCGCAGCATCGTGGTGTTGGTGTCGGACTTCGAAGAAGGCGGCTCGGTGTCGGCGTTGGTGTCGGAGGCGCGCGGCTTGGTGGACGCGGGAGCGAAGGTGCTCGGGCTCGCTGCGCTCGACGAGCGGCGTGCGCCTCGGTACCACCGAGGGATCGCGCGTCAGCTCGTCGACGTCGGCATGCCGATCGCGGCGCTCAGTCCGTTGGAGCTCGCGGGCTGGGTGCGTGACGTGATGCGTGGAGAGGTGCGATGACGCGGCCGACCGTCGCGCCGGAGCTGCTCGCGGCGTTCGTGGCCGCGGCGCCGTCGCGCGTCACGCGTCGGCTCGACGCGGAGCCGAGCGTGGCAGAGTCGTGGGTGTGGAGCGTGTCGGCGACCGAGGTGCGGGTCGACGCCGGCGAGGTGCAGGTGTCGCTCAAGGGCGCCGTGCTGCGCGCGGAGAGCGACGTCTCGTGTACGTGCCTGCTCGCACCCCGCTGTCTGCACGTGCTCGCGGTGTTGGGCGTGCTTCGGATCGCGGATGCGGCGTCGGATGCTGCGTCGGATGCTGCGTCGGAGACGAGGTCACGTACGTCGGAGACGACGCGGAGCGAAGCGCAGAGCGACACGCCACGCGATGCGCACGTCGAGCACGTCGACGACGACCAGCGCGCGGTGGCCACGCGCGCGTGGAGCGTGGTGAGCGAGGTGCTCCACGCGGGGCTCGCGCAGATCGGGACGGTACGGCTCGGGGAGCTGCTCCGCGTCGCGCATGCGTGGCGGCTCGCGGGCGCGGTGCGGCTGGAGTCTGCGCTGCTGGGGGTGTTCGAGGGCGCGCGGGATCTTCGCGAAGGACGCGCGTCGTTCCGGGCGAGCGACGCGTGCGCGCGAATCGCGGAGGCGCTCGAGATCGCGCATCGGCTGCGGCGTGGCGAGGCCTCCGCTCTCGGCAGCGCCCGCCGCGCGTACGCACCCGTCGTGGGGCTGCGCGTGGCGGGGCTCGCGACCGCGCCGATCGCGCGACGTGGGTACGCGGGGGTCGTCACGTACTTCACGGACGGCACGCGCGTCTACTCGGCGCAGGAGCTCGTGCCGGGCGAGACGAGCCGCGCACGCGACGCGTTCGACGCGCCGCTGCGCTTCGGAGAGATCTCGCTCTCGCACCGCGAGGCGTCGAAGGTCGGGCTGCTCTTCGCGCGCGCGGAGGTCTCGCGCGACGGGAGGCTCGGGGCGGGGAAGAGCGTCGTGTGTGTGTCGGTCCGGCGCGACGACACGCTCGTGGATCGGCTCTTCTCGGTGCCGCTCGACGAGCAGCTCGCCGCAGCGGATCGGGGCGACGGTCGGCTCGTCTGTCTCGAGGGCGTCGTCGCGCGCGCCGAGGCGGCGTTCGCTCTGACGCGCGAGGGAGGTGGAGCGATCCCGCTCCGTCCCACGATCGACGAGCCGATCTTCGCGGGGCGCGACAACGTGTCGAAGCTCGCGGAGGCTGGTGCGCGCGCTCGTTTCGTGACGCGGCTCTCGGACGACGGGGCCGCGCTCGAGCCGATCGCGCTCTGCTTCTCGGGGGAGAGCACGTGGCGTTCGCTCGACGACGAGCGCCTCGGTCACGCGAGCGTGCCACGCGGCGAGCCGCGTGCGTGGACACCGCCCGAAAGCTTCGACGCGCTCGGTGCGGTGCGGCGGCGTGTGGTGCGCTTCGCGCTCGCGGGTGCGCGAAGCCTTCCGAGCGCGGCGCACGCGGAGCTCGCACGCGAAGCAGTGGTCGCGCGGGAGCGTCTGCTGCCGACCGCCGCGGAGGCGCTGCTCACGCTCGCGAGCGCGCGCGACGAACCGGCGCCCGCGTGGCTCGCGTCGTACGTCTACCTCGCGGCAGCCGAACGGAGCCTGCTGCGCGAGACGTGGTGATCGCGCGCGCGCATGGTGGAGCCGCGCGGATCGGATCAATCGCGCGTCACCGTGACCGTCGGTAGATCGACCGACACGTCGAGCGCCACCATCACGTCGGTGCCGTCGCTCTCGAAGTCGAGCCTCCGCACACGCGCGCCCTGCAGGAGCGGGATCGAAGCGACGTCGAGCAGCTCGCCGAGGCGGATGGTGCGACCGAGGCGCGTGAGCTCGTCGCAGAGGCTGCCTTCCACGTCGAGGGCACGCTCGAGCGTGTCGTTCATGCCGACGAGGTTCACGCGATCGCAGCGGGCGACCTGTGCGGTGAGCGCCAGCTCGGCGAGGGCGGCGGGCGCGTTGCTACGCACCTCGCCGGACACGTCGAGGTTCACGCGGAAGGTACCGGCCAGAACCTCCGCCGTGACGTCCTCGCTCGCGAGGCACGGGTAGGGCACCTCGGTCTGGAGACGCTCGTCGCAGAGCGCGGGGAGCCCGTCGCGGAAGCAGGGCACCGGGATGGTGGTCACCAGCGATTGCGTGCAAGTGCGCAACTGAGTGCGGCGCTCGTCCGCCAAGAGCTTGACCGTCACGTCGACGTCGCCGCGCACGCGGATGCGTCCGCGCTCGAACGACGGCGCGAGCGCGTCGAGGCCCGCCACGTCGAGGCGCGAGCGGAAGCGGCTCAGGGTCCCGAGACGCGTCGCGTTGGTCGCGCCTCCGAGGGCCGTCTCCAGGTTCGGCGGCACGGGCTTCTCGTCGCCGACGATCGACGCCGGGACGTGAGGACGCAGCGCCGCGAGGAGCTGGGCTTGCGGGAGCGCGAGCCGCAGCCCTTCGGTCTCCACGCGCTCGCTCGTGGCGTCGCGGATCCACCGCAGCGCGCGGAATCCGAGGCGCACGTCGCCGAGCGCGAGCTCTCCGAACGCGTTGCCCGCGAGCCGTACGTCCTCGCGCACCGTGAGCTCCGCGCGGCTCTCGCGTGCTCCGACCTCCGCGTCGATCGCGAGCCCACGCGCGGTGGCGAGCGAACGTCCGCCCACCTCGAGCCCGAGCTCGTCGAGGGTCGCGCGCAGTCGCAGCCGGCTCTCCGTCGTCTCGCTCGCACGTCCGAGCTGGAGCGTGTCGCGACGACCGAGCTCGACGCGCGTTTCTCCAGCGAGCACGCCGCGCAGCTCCGCCCCTCCAGAGCTCACACGAACCTCGCCCGCGCGCGCGACCAGCGAGCCCGCCACGAGCGCCACCTGGCCCCATTGCGCGCCTTGGACGTCGCCGAGCACGAGCTCCGCGAAGCGCACGTTCGCCGCGTCCTCGCCCTGCGCGAGGGCGAGGCTCGCGTCGCGCAGCGCGATCGCCTCCACCCGCATCGAGGCGCCCGTGGGGCTCTGCTCGATCCGCGCGGCGCGGAGGCTGAGCGCTTCGAAGCGAAGCAGCGAGCCCTCGACGCCGACCGCCCCCGCGCCCGCCTCCAGATCGGCGCGCACGTCGTACGCGCACGCGAGGGTCTCGCCTCCTGCGCACTCGTAGCGATCGAGCACCAGCGTGGCGCCCGTGAGCTCGAGGATGGACGCGCCGTCGGCTCCTTCGAGGCGCCCCGATCGCGCGACGAGTCGCGTCGGGCGATCCATTTGCGACAGGCGCAGGCGGGTGGTGTCGCTCGCGTAGCTGTAGTCGCCGAGCAGCTCGAGGCGGACGGCGTCGCTGCAGAGGCGACCTTGATCGGTCACCACGCACGTGCCGGCGCCGAGGTCGAGCGCGCCTTCGATCTCGAAGCGCGCGGTGCGGGCGTCGACGTCGACGTCGAGCCGACGGATCACCACGCCGGACGGCTCGGCGACGACGAGCGTGCTCGCGCCGTGAGTCAGGGTCGATCCCGCGCGGAGGGTCGTGGTGAGCTCGGAGACCTCGACCCGCGCGACGGCGTCGAGCGCGCTCGTGGTGGTCGCGCCGCCCGGCACGCCGACCACCGCGGACGCGATGCTGCCGACGAGCGATCGACCGACCTTCACGTCGACCTCGAAGCGTTGGCCTTCCTGACCCTCGCCGCCGTAGCGCGCGCCCTGCAGCGTGACGCGTCGTCCGCCGCCTCGACCGTGGAGCACGATCGGCCGATCGAAGCTCAGCTCGAAGCTCCGCACGTCGGGGGTGACGAGGAGCTGCCCGCCGCGCTCTTCGGCGCCGCGCAAGCCCACGTCCGCCTCGAAGGTCGCGTGGGTGTCCGCCGCGACCTCCATCGCCTCGTACTCGCGGTTGTCGAGCGGGTGCATCCCCGGTCGCAACGTGGCCCGACCTCGGAACCGAACGGCATCGGTCGCACGCACGAGCTGGACGAAGTCGGTCTCGCCGAGGCGGAGCGACTCGAGGGAGAGCTCGACCGGATCGACCGGAACGTGGAACGTGCACGCCACGAGGGTGCAGAGCGTGAGTGCGCGAAGCGTCATCGGGGCCGAGGGTAGCAACGGAGGCTCGGAGATCACCGCGCCAACGCATGGCGCGGAAGCGAGTCTTCCCGGCGCCTCGAGAGGACGAGGCGGGTCGCTCCAAGGCGGCAACTCCGGGACGACGGAACGACGAAGGGCGCGACTTTCGCCGCGCCCTCGTCTCGGGACCGAGCGTGAGCTCAGCCCTTCTTGGCCTTCTTCTTCGCGGCCTTCTTCGGGGCCGAGCCGCGGGGCGCGCGCGTCTTCACGCCGACGTTGCCTTCCGCGTCGACCACGAGGCCGAGCATCTTCCACGCGTCGGCCCGGAAGCCGTACGCCTTCTGAGCGCGCGAGATCGTCTCCTGAACCTCGGGGGTCGGATCGATCTTCTGAACCTTCGCGCCCTGCTTCTTGATGGAGGCGAGCGTCTCGCCGATCTCGAGCAGCTCGTTCGTGTGGAGGACGACGTCGATGGGCTTGAGACCCTTGCCGCCGCGGCCTTCCTTGAGCTCCTTGATCAAGCGCTTGCGGCGCTTCTCGGTGCGGCCGTCGAGCTTCGGCTTGTCGCTGTCACCGCCGCCGAGGATCAGCGCGTTGAGCTGGCGCGCCACGCGGCGCTTTTCGATCGCTTCCGCGCTTCCGCGTCCGCCGCCCGAGCTCTTCTTCGTCGTGCCCTTTTTCGCCTTCGCCATGGGATTCTCCTGTGTCTCGCGTCGGAAGCTCGCGCCCCGGGCTCCGCCGCGTTCGTGGACCTCGATTCGATTCGGAACGATTCGAGTCGAGGCACCGATTCGTGGTTTGCGTCTTCGTTCGGGTTCGAGGCGCGGTCGTCTTCTGACTGTCGGTGTTCTGAGTGTCTCGTGGAGCCTCCGGACCTCGGCTGCTGTTCGGTCAGTGGGTTCGACCGGCGCTTCGGAACCGGGACTCTTCGGGTGGGTGTCCAGATGGACCTCACCCGATTGGGGGGTGTACAGGATTTGATGCGCTCGCGAAAGTACTTCGACGAAAGCGGGGCCACGATTCCCCCGAAATCGGGTTGATCGTGAGGAAACTCCGCGCTCGGAGGCGATCCGTCGGCGATCGCGGAGCCCCTTAGAGGCGATCGCCTGGCGATCTCCTGACGCCTCTCGACCCGCCCGCCGGGCGTCGGTCGGGCGTCGGAGAGGTCACCGGAGGCCCTGTGCGGCCCCCGAAACACGTGGTAAAGCGCGCGCCATGAACCCCTCCAGCGATTCTTTCGGCAGCCGCGTCACCCTCGACGTCGAAGGGAAGAAGGTCGTCCTTCACCGCCTCGACGCCCTCACGAAAGCCGGTCTCGGCGACGTCTCGACCCTCCCGTACTCCATCCGGGTCCTCCTGGAGAACCTCCTCCGCTGCGAGGACGGAGTCACGGTGACCAAGGCGGACATCGAGGCCGTCGCGAAGTGGGATCCGAAGGCGGAGCCCAGCCAAGAGATCGCCTTCCGCCCGAGCCGCGTGCTCCTGCAGGACTTCACGGGCGTCCCCGCCGTGGTCGACCTCGCCGCGATGCGCGAAGCCTTCGCCCGCATGGGCGGCGACCCCACGCGCATCAACCCGCTGCAGCCGGTCGATCTCGTGATCGACCACTCGGTGCAGGTCGACAGCTACGGGCTGCTCCGCTCGTTCGAAGAGAACGTGATGCTGGAGTTCGAGCGCAACCAGGAGCGCTATCAGTTCCTGAAGTGGGGACAGAAGGCGTTCAAGAACATGCGCGTCGTGCCGCCCGGCACCGGCATCGTCCACCAGGTCAACCTCGAGTACCTGGCGAGCGTCGTGTTCACGCGCGTCGACGGAGAGCTCGTCCACGCCTATCCGGACAGCCTCGTCGGCACCGACTCGCACACCACGATGATCAACGGTCTCGGCGTGCTGGGTTGGGGCGTCGGAGGCATCGAAGCGGAAGCCGCGATGCTCGGGCAGCCCATCGCGATGCTCGTCCCGCAGGTCGTCGGCTTCAAGCTCCTGGGCCAGCTGCGCGAGGGCGCGACGGCCAC